>Ga0308164_10001122_pt1 | contig 33848 bp, 28 predicted proteins | sample PhyTR2_FD_201031 | JGI IMG/M metagenome (GOLD analysis project Ga0308164, IMG submission 201031) | Phyllosphere microbial communities from UC Gill Tract Community Farm, Albany, California, United States - DLSLT.R2 | ecosystem: Host-associated > Plants > Phyllosphere > Unclassified | place: USA... | reverse complement strand
GTTCCAGGTGTTTCAGTTTTATACTTAGCGGCAACAGGCAAGTTTTTTTGTAACTCAGGAAGCAGTTTTACATATTTTGCTAAACGTTTACTCCATTCTTTATCTTTAATCAGAACGTAGGCTTCGTAACTGGTACGAGCATTAAAAAGCTTGTCTTCATAGTTTTCAATAGGGCCAATGATCAAATCCAAACCATTGGTTTTCATATCTAACCATGCGTAATCACTTGCTGTAAAATTGTCGGTTACCAAGGCGTCGGCCCTTAAATTCAGGTACTTTTTTAAGCCTGCATCTTCCGTTATTAAGGCTGCCTGTTTTAACAACGACGAGGCTTTTTGCAGCTCTGCAGCGAATAAAACATGGTAAGGAACAGTACTCAACTTTCCGGTACTGTCTTTTTGAATTACAGAATAAGCACCAAATTTATCTACCAGAGCAGACTTCTCAATTTCTTCTTTAGTTATCCCGTAAGGATAAAATGACGCTCCTTCCGGTTTGGCGCCAATTCCTGCAACAAACGGCTTATCATTATTTAATCTATCCCAAGGACCATAATTTATATTTACAAAATCGCGGGTTTTCTCGTCTTTAATTGATGCCAACAAACTATCTCTCTGAGGGTAAGCTTGCTTCCAATAAAGCTCATCCATAATTTCTGCCGCCTGAATTAATAGCGGTAAAACTTTACGATCATTTACACTCAGCAGGTTTAAATTAGTTGTTAGTTTAACCCTTTCGTAAATTGGCAACCTAGCCGCAACATAATTTATTAAGCTATCTTTCTGAACTACATCGGTTGTTGTATCGGCAGGTTTAGTTGTATTTGTGCAAGCCGCAAAAAATCCCGTTGCTACTGCAAATGCACAGAAAATACTGCTCTTTATGTATAATTTCTTCATTCTTAATGTATATCGGCACTAAATTAGTAAAATTTAAAAGCTTTGTATAAAGTTTGATGCAAAGGATGAACTTTAGCATAACTTTGTACCTTCATTATATTAACAGATACATTATGCCTTCAAATTGCCTTTTAAAACATCGTTATACGCTCCTTATCATTTCTTCATTAGTTGTTTCCGCCTGCAGCACAAATAAATATGCCGCTACAGAAAAAATTTACAAGGAAAAAGCTAAAGGATTTTCGAAAATTATTCTGGCAACGCCGCCCGAAGGACAAATCTACGATTCGATAAACGCAGCAAATCAGCAATGGATTGGCTCGGTAAATTTTGGTATTCGTAAACCGAATTTTGTAGTTATACACCATACAGCTCAAGATAGTTTAAACCAAACCATAAAAACTTTTCACTCAACTAAAGCCGGTACCAGTGCACATTACGTTATCAGTCGCGATGGAAAAGTTGTACATATGGTTAACGATTACCTTCGTGCAAACCATGCCGGTGTAAGCAAATGGGGAAAAGATACGGATTTGAATTCTTCATCGATAGGAATTGAACTTGATAACAATGGTATCGGCGATGTTTGGCAGGATGCTCAGATTAACAGCTTACTCAAATTATTGGCAACACTGAAAAAAACTTACAATATTCCAACGGCTAACTTTATCGGCCACGCCGACATTGCACCAGGGCGTAAAAATGATCCTAAAAATTTTCCATGGAAAAAGCTAGCGGATAAGGGATTTGGCTTTTGGTATGATGATGTGCTGAAGAATCCACCGGCAGATTTCGATACCGAAAAAGCGCTAAAATACATTGGTTACAATACTGCAAACTTACCTGCTGCAATCGAAGCCTTTAAAATCCATTTCATACAAACGGATATTACTAAAAATTTAACACCAGTTGATATTTTGGTACTGTACAACGTTTATAATAAGTATTAAAACTGTTAGCAAATACAAGTTTTTCCTGTTAGCTGCTTTATTTCATTCAAACTTTGTAAAAGAACTGGATAGCGTTTTATTTCTGCGTTTCTGTGGAATTTTCAATTGCAATAAGCATAAAAAAACACGGATGAATCTGTGCTCATCCGTGTTTATTTGTGGTTAAAAAAGCGTTGATTAATTAGGCTTCTTAAAAGTGTCCTTTAGGGTCACCGTTCTGTTGAAAACCAATTTATCTGCTGTAGAATCTTTGTCTAAACAAAAATAACCTTTGCGGATAAACTGATAGCGGCCTTCTAAATCGGCATCAGCTAATGCAGGTTCAATGTATGCATTTGGTAATACTGTTAAGCTTTCGGGATTTAAATAATCTTTAAAATCACCTTCTTCAGCATCTGGTGTTTCTGAGGTAAATAATCTATCGTACAAGCGAATCTCAGCAGTTTTTGCATGCTGCGCACTTACCCAATGAATTGTTCCTTTCACATTAATTCCACTGGTATCGTTTCCGCTTTTTGATTCAGGAATGTAAGTACAGTGTATTTCGGTAACATTTCCGTTTTCATCCTTGATAAAATCCTCACACTTAACAATGTAAGCAAATTTTAAGCGAACCAAGGCACCCGGTGCCAAACGAAACCATTTCTTCGCCGGCACTTCCATAAAATCTTCACGCTCTATCCAAAGTTCTTTGCTGAAAGGGATTACACGTGTGCCACCACCATCTTCAGCTTCAGGATTATTCTCTCCAATTAAATCTTCAGTACCTTTCTCATAGTTGGTAATGATTAGTTTAATCGGGTCTAAAACTGCCATAACACGATTCGCCGATTTGTTCAGATCCTCACGAATACAGAACTCCAATAAACTGAGCTCGATTAAGTTTTCTCGCTTGGCGATACCGATACGTTCGCAAAATTCACGAACACTTTTCGGCGTGAAGCCTCTTCGACGTAGGCCCGAAATTGTCGGCATGCGTGGATCATCCCAACCGTTAACTAAATTTTCATTAACCAATTGCAGCAATTTGCGTTTACTCATTACCGTAGAGGTGAGGTTTAAACGGGCAAATTCATATTGTTTTGATGGAAAAATTTCTAACTTTTCAATAAACCAATCATACAATTCGCGGTGCGAAACATATTCTAAAGTACAAATAGAATGCGTGATGTTTTCGATACTATCACTTTGCCCGTGAGCGAAATCGTACATTGGATAAATGCACCATTTGTTACCTGTACGATGGTGCTCAGCATGTTTAATACGATAAATAATCGGGTCACGCATTAGCATGTTCGGACTTGCCATATCAATTTTCGCACGTAGAATGTAAGCGCCATCAGCAAAATCACCATTTTTCATTTTAGTGAAAATGTCTAAATTTTCTTCAACGCTGCGATTGCGGTATGGGCTATCCTGACCGGGTTCTGTCGGCGTTCCCTTTAAAGCTGCAATTTCATCAGCAGAACTTTCATCAACATATGCCAAACCTTTTTCGATTAGTTTAACGGCGAATGAATACAATTCATCAAAATAATCTGACGCATATAATTCGTTCTTCCAGTTAAAACCCAACCATTTAATATCTTCTTGTTGGCTGTTTACATACTCCGTTTTTTCAGTAACGGGATTTGTATCATCAAAACGTAGGTTGGTATAACCGCCATATTTTTGTGTTAGTCCGAAGTTTAAGCATATCGCTTTCGCGTGGCCAATGTGTAAATAACCATTCGGCTCTGGCGGGAAACGCGTAACCAAAGTCTCATACTTGCCACTATTTAAGTCGTTCTCAACAATTTCTTCTATAAAGTTCAATGACTTTTCTTCACTCATAAAAACCTGTAAATTAGGAATGCAAATGTAAAAAGATTGAGCGTAATTAGGTAATGATTAAAAAATAGATTAGGGGAATTGGAAATCGGAAAGAGGTTGGCGCTTATTTCTGTACCTTATTGATTGGATAAGGTTAGGGTTAAGGAATGGAAACAGGTGGTGCCCTTATTTCTGTTTCGTATTTAACTGAATTTAGGCCGAAATTGGAAGTAGGTAGCCTTATACTGCTCACCTAATTCCCTTTGGCATTTTCTATTTGCTGATCCCCATTTCCTCAAATCCATTTCCCAAATTCTATTTCCGTAAAAGAAAATTCAATACATTTACATCAACTTAATATTCATTATGAGCAAAGTATTAAACAGGCCAATACGCGTTCTGGTTGCTAAAGTTGGGCTTGATGGCCACGATAGAGGTGCCAAGGTAATTGCAACCTCTCTTCGCGATGCAGGCATGGAAGTAATTTATACAGGCCTGCGCCAAACACCCGAAATGGTGGTTAATGCTGCACTGCAAGAAGACGTTGACGCCATAGGCATTTCAATTTTATCGGGCGCACATATGACGGTTTTTCCAAAAATTATTCAATTTATGAAAGAAAAACAGCTCGATGATGTATTGTTAACAGGAGGAGGAATCATCCCTGAAAGTGATAGAAAAAAATTGGCCGACTTGGGTGTAGGAGAATTATTCCCGCCTGGAACAACCATGGCAAGTATTGTAGAATACATTAAGAATTGGGTTACAGAAAACAGAAATTTTTAGATTATGGCATATCAAAATTTAATATCAGAGGTAAAGGAAAACATTTTATACATTACCATAAACCGCGAGAAAGCCTTAAATGCATTAAATAAGGATACACTTGCCGAATTAGCCGATGTGATACAATTCGCTGCAAAAACTGAAGATGTAAGAGGCGTAATTTTAACAGGTGCAGGCGAAAAGGCATTTGTAGCAGGCGCAGATATTAAAGAGTTTTCGGATTATAGTGGCAAACAAGGCGAAGAATTAGCGAGAAAAGGACATGAAAATGTTTTTAACGCGATCGAGAACTCGCCAAAACCAATCATAGCTGCAATAAATGGCTTTGCCTTAGGCGGCGGATTAGAATTGGCAATGGCCTGCCACATCAGAATCGCGTCAGATAATGCAAAATTAGGTTTACCGGAGGTAACTTTAGGCTTAATTCCTGGCTACGGGGGCACTCAGCGTTTGACACAGCTGGTTGGTAAAGGAAAAGCTATCGAAATGATTACCACAGCAAACATGATAACCGCTTCCGATGCCGAAAAATTTGGTCTCGTAAATCATGTTGTATCACAAACCGATCTGATTAGTAAAGCTGAAGAAATTCTAAATACAATTAAACTTCGGGCACCTTTAGCGGTTGCCGCCGCTATAACATCGGTTAATGCATGTGTTAATAAAACAAATGGCTACGAGACTGAAATACAGGAATTTGGCAAATGTTTTGAGACTGCCGATTTTAAGGAAGGGATTTCCGCCTTTCTCGAAAAAAGACAAGCTGTCTTTTCTGGAAAATAATATTTCTGTCTTATTAATTCGATCTGTTTCTTAAAAAAGTGTAGAAATAATTTCCCAATGCGATTTTTTTTATCTACTTATGTGTAGCGAATTCTCACATATGAAAAAGAAAATCTTAATTATAGACGATGAAGTAAACATCGGGCTTTTACTCTCTAAATTTTTGACTAGAAACGGTTTTGAGGTTGCAAATGCCATCACCGGTAACTCGGCAATGGAAACTATGGCTAATGATACCTTTGATTTGGTACTATGCGATTACAGACTGGATGACACCGACGGTAGAGAAATCCTCATAAAAATTAAAGAAAATTACCCGACCACGGGTGTAATTATTATTACAGGGTATTCTGACATAAAATTAGCGGTTGAATTAATCAAATTGGGCGCATACGATTATATTACAAAGCCACTCTATCCCGATGAAATTTTAAATACCATAAATAAGGCGCTTGAAACACAAAGAGCATTAAATGAAAATGTTAGTTCGTTAAATAAAAATAATGCTCAATCAGAACCTGAATACATTAATGATACCAATTATATTGATGGCAGAAGTGATGTTTCGACAACTTTACTAAAGCAAATTCAACTGATAGCACCAACATCATATAGCATTATTTTGACGGGGAAAAGTGGAACGGGCAAAGAATACGTTGCCAAAACAATTCACCTTAATAGTTTAAGAAAAGATAAGCCATTCATTGCGATGGATTGTGGCTCCTTAACGAAAGAACTTGCCGGAAGTGAATTCTTCGGTCATGAGAAAGGTTCCTTTACCGGTGCCCTTTACACTAAGATCGGGCACTTTGAACAGGCCAACGGAGGTACTCTTTTCTTAGATGAGATTGGAAATTTATCTTACGAAATTCAGGCAACTCTATTAAGAACCGTTCAGGAAAGAAAGGTAAAACGAATTGGAAGCACGAAAGAAATCGATTTGGATGTAAGAATTATTGTGGCTACCAATGAAAATTTGGTTGAGAACATCACCAAGGGTACATTCAGAGAAGACTTATACCATCGTTTCAACGAGTTTTCCATCCACATTCCATCACTAAAAAAGAGAGGCGTAGACATTTTGGTTTTCGCAGAAAAATTCCTAGCTATCGCGAATGAAGAACTCAATAAAAATATTAAAGGATTTTCAGACGGCGTAAAAAATTGCTTTTTGAATTACAACTGGCCGGGAAATGTACGTGAATTAAAAAATGTAATCAGGCGTGTAGCTTTGCTAACTGATGGCAACGAAATCCAGGTTGATGTGCTGCCTTTAGAGCTTGCAAACCATGCCAAAGATTTTGACAGATATAAAATAAGTCAATTTAAGGCAAAAATAAGTGACAAACCGAAGGACTTAAAAAATGCTGCGCAAGAAGCTGAATATGATACGATTCTTAGTGTTTTAAAAGAGGTTAATTTTAATAAAACTAAAGCTGCGCAGATTTTAAATATAGATCGCAAAACACTCTACAATAAAATTAAAGCCATCAAAATAGACGATACCGAATAAATCTTCAAAATTTCAAACAAATTATTCCTTTTTGCTATTTAGAAGAATACCAAGCAGTTTATTATGTCGGTATTTTCTTACAAACAACGCAACAACATCAATCTTGTAATTATAATAGCGCTTGGGCTGTTAATTGCATACTCGTTACAAGGAATTTTCAGTGCCATTTTAAGCACTTTGGTTCTGTACACAATCATGCGGCCGGGTTACATTTACCTTGCAGAAGTTAAGGGTTGGAACAAACGACTGGCGGCAATACTGTTAATAACTTTCAGCATCGTGCTGATTGTGCTGCCATTCTATGCATTAAGCAGCATGGTTATCAGCAAAATATCAGAGTTACGTAACAACGAAATATTTTTTAAGAACTTGCTGGTAAAGCTTCAGCATTTAATTCCGGTTAAAATAAATGAAAGTTTAATTGAGGATGGGTTAAACCGATTAGGTAACTGGGCTACGCAGCTCTTTCCCTCTTTAATTTCGAGTGCCGTAAATATTATACTTAGTTTACTGGTGATGTACTTTTTACTCTACTTTATGTTAATAGAGCGAAAAACGTTCGAATCATCATTAATAAAATATGCGCCTTTTAGAGAACAAAATGCTTTACGCTTTGGCGATGAAATGCGCAACACTACGTACGCAAATGTTTTGGGCCAAGGCCTGATATGCTTGGTTCAAGGCTCATTGGTTAGTTTATCTTTTTTTATATTAGGCTATAAAGATCCTGTTTTTTGGGGGGTGATTACAACGTTCATTTCATTTGTACCTGTTTTGGGTCCCCCGGTTGTATTTGTGCCGGCAGCAATTCTCCAGATTGCAAATGGCAATAATTTTGCAGGTTGGGCCATGTTAATTTTCGGCTTTGTTGTTATAATTAATATCGATAATGTTCTTAGATTTATAATAGCGAAAAAAGTTGGCAACATTCACCCAATAATAACTGTAATTGGCGTAATTATTGGTATTCCCTTATTCGGAATTTTGGGCTTGGTTTTTGGCCCGCTATTGCTGTCTTATTTTATATTGCTTATTAAAATTTATGAAACCAGTACGTTGGCGTCAGAAAGATTGGAAAGAATTAAAACAAATAATGAGCATAACGAGTTATAATTTATAGCTTAACAGGAAAATAATATGGCATCCTTATATTGTAAACGTTAAACCCTTAAAATACATTATTATGAATGATAACTCAAAAGTTGTAGTTGCCCTTTTAGCGGGATTGGCTGCAGGAGCCGCATTAGGAATTTTATTTGCACCTGAGAAAGGTGATGAAACTCGCGATAAATTAAGTCAATCGTTAAAAGATTTAGGCGATTCGATAAGAGATAAAGCAGCAGATGAAATTAATAACTTATCTAGCTTAAAAGAAAAAGTTGTGAGCTCGATTAAAACAAAATTGAGAAGCGTAGAAGAAGAATACAGCGACGACGTAGAACACGCCTAAAATATTATAGTAACCGGATGCTTAGGCATCCGGTTAAATCTCATCCGAATTATGCAGGAAAATAAAGATAAAAGTATAGAGGACCTGGTAGATGATGCCAAAGGCTTTTTAGAAGCCAGAGTAGAATATACAAGGCTTTACCTCGTAGAAAAGGCATCAAAAATATTTGCCGATTTAGTAACAAGCACTGCCGTTATTGTTTGCTTTATTTTGGCCTTCTTGTTCGGCTCCGTAACATTGGCACTATACCTGTCTGACGTTTTAAATAGCTATGCAGGTGGCTTCGGCTGTGTTTCACTAATCTATATTTTATTGGCGGTAATTGTTTATTTAACAAAAGACAAATACATTGAGAAGGCAATTATAAACGTTGCAATCAGAAAGTATTTCGATAAACTTGCAGATAAGGAGGAAGAAGATGAGAAGTTATAAAAACATCAGAACTCTTGAAGATTTGCAAGCTAAAAAACTTGAACTTAAAGTAGAGTACTCGCTTAAGCAAAACATGCTTAAGGCAGATACTAAAAACTTTCTTCATCAGTTTACATTAGGTTCTTTAATTAAGAAGTATGCTACACCAAGCAACTTATTTAAAGTTGATGATAAGTTGAATTTGAGCGGCACGGCCATGTCTTTACTACTGCCGATGTTCATGAATAAGACTTTATTTAGAGGTGCCGGCTTTTTAACGAAAGCTGCAGTAGGATTAGTATCGGGTAAGGTTGGAAAATCGCTTGATGCTGAACATATATCAGCAATCTTTAATTCCGTTAAAGGCTTTTTTACCAAGAAAACTGAAAAAAAAGCGAAGAAGTTTGTGGATTATGGCATTCCGCCCGATAGCGAAACGTATTAAAAATTAGCTCATTAGCGATTAGTAGTTAATACTTTCACAAGTAAATTATAAGAAAGCCTCAGAATTAAAAATTCTGAGGCTTTTTACTGTTTTAGTATATATCTGCTTGGATACGATGTGCTATCAACACGAGGACCATTGAAACAATGACGACTTAACTAATAAACTAAAGATCAGTTTTGATTTTAAGTTCTTTTAATTGCTTGTCATCAATAGTACTCGGACTGTCTATCATCACATCTCTTCCTGAGTTATTCTTAGGGAATGCAATTACATCGCGAATGGAATCCAAACCTGCGAAAATAGACGTTAATCGATCGAAGCCGAAAGCAATACCGCCATGCGGAGGTGCGCCAAATTCAAAAGCATCCATTAAGAAACCGAATTGTTTCTGAGCTTCTTCTGCACTGAAACCTAAATGTTTAAACATTAAAGCCTGCAATGCTCTATCGTGAATACGAATAGAACCACCACCAACTTCAGTTCCGTTGATTACCATATCATACGCATTCGCCCGTACATTTTTCGGGTCGGTATCCAACAAAGCAATATCTTCTGGCTTTGGCGACGTAAACGGATGGTGCATTGCATGGTAGCGCTCAGTTTCTTCATCCCACTCTAAAAGAGGGAAATCTAAAACCCAAAGTGCCGAAAATGTATTCTTATCACGTAAGCCCAAACGATTTCCCATCTCTAAACGAAGCTCATTTAACTGCTTGCGTACCTTATCTGTAGAACCAGCTAAGATTAAAAGCAAATCGCCTTTTTCTGTTTCGAAGGCTTCGCTCCATTGTTTTAAATCTTCTTCGTTAAAAAACTTATCAACCGAAGATTTTATAGTTCCATCATCATTGTGGCGGGCATAGATTAACCCTGTTGCCCCGACTTGAGGGCGTTTTATGAAATCTGTTAATTCATCTAACTGCTTACGGGTGTAAGCCGCTGCGCCTTTTGCTTTAATACCTACAACTAATTCTGCGTTATCAAAAACAGGAAAACCTTTACCCTTCACCAATTCGTTAAGCTCTACAAATTGCATATCAAAACGTGTATCCGGCTTGTCAGATCCATATAAACGCATCGCGTCAGCGTATTGCATACGAGGCACTTCAGGCAAATCGTAATTGCGCACTTCTTTAAAAAGTGTACGTATTAAACCTTCGAAAGTATTTAGGATATCTTCTTGTTCGATGAAAGACATTTCGCAGTCGATCTGCGTAAATTCGGGCTGACGATCAGCTCTTAAATCTTCATCTCTAAAACATTTTACAATCTGAAAATACCTGTCGAAACCCGAAACCATAAGCAATTGCTTAAAGGTTTGAGGCGACTGAGGCAAGGCATAAAATTCACCTGCATTCATCCGGCTTGGAACAACAAAATCTCTTGCCCCTTCCGGAGTGGATTTAATTAAAACAGGTGTCTCAACCTCAATAAAATCTAACGCATCCAAATAGCGGCGCACCGATTGAGCCATTTTATGACGAAGAACCAGGTTATTGCGCACCGGATTGCGGCGTAAATCCAGGTAACGATATTTCATTCTTAATTCATCACCACCATCCGTTTCATCATCAATCATAAACGGAGGTAACTTTGCGGCGTTTAAAACCTCCAAAGCAGAAATCTTAATTTCAACATCACCTGTTGACATTTTGGGGTTTTTATTGCTGCGCTCTACAACGATACCGGTGGCTTTAATTACAAATTCGCGGCCTAAATTACGTGCGTCTTCACAAAGTGCACGATTATCGTCCATGTTAAAAACTAACTGAGTAATACCATAACGATCGCGAATGTCTATAAAAGTCATCCCGCCTAAATCTCTTGATTTTTGTACCCAACCACACAGGGTAACACTTTCGCCTAAGTTACTAAGGGTAAGTGCACCACAAGTTACTGTTCTTAACATATATTGTAATCTAAATTAAGCGGCAAAAATACCGATTTTGTTTTAAAGTTTGGAAAAGAAGATTCAAGGAAATTCAGGGCTCCTAAAATCATTACAATTTATGGGTAACCCCGAAAATAAATTCTTGTGGAGATTAGATTTTCCGTCGGGATTTAAGAACCTGATTAGTGCGGTTTAAATTATTCCAAAAAGGAGATTGCAAAAACTCATAGAAGGGTGGAAGAATATTTTTGCAATAAAGCGAAGTTATTATGTTAATATTTCTCCTCTAAAACCACCTCTACCGCAATAACTTTCCATGCTCCGTCAATATTTTTCCAATGAAAGATTTCTTCCGTTTGAATGGTTTGCTTATTAGACAATACCAATAACTTAGGTTTGAGAATTACGGATTTGCGAGCGATTTTCTCTGTAAAAACCTCGTTTTCCAAAGACGATTTAATTCGATAATGGCTTGTTTCAATCCGCTTAGCCCTTCTAAAGTATTTTTCCGTCTCCGCTAAGTATTCAAGTTTATTAAGTTTCGTTTGATCACCTGTTGTATAAATAAGCGAGTCATCAAAAATAGATAGATAAGCGCCCGCATCTTTATTTTCCAAAGCGGTATCTGCTTTTTTATGAAGTTCGTTTATTGCAGAAATTATAAAATCAGTTTCCATAGTATGAAGTTAATTCTTTGTTTAGCGTTTTCAAATTTATGATGACAACAAAAGTGATTTTCCACAATTAAAAACCCACAAGCTTTAAACAAAAACGGCCGGTGAAATCACCGGCCGAAGCGTTTTTTATGCTGGTTATTACTTACTCAAGTACATCGATTTATCTTTGTAAAGCTTACGGAAGTAAGGATCTTCCAAATCTTTGATGAAACGAATCGCTTCACCTGTAGATTTCATTTCCGGTCCCAACTCTTTTGTAACCTCTGGGAATTTTTCATAAGAGAAAACGGGTTCTTTAATTGCATAACCCTTTAACTTACGCTCGATGGTGAAGTCTTTCAATTTCGCTACACCTAACATAATTTTAGCAGCAATATTAATGTATGGCACATCGTACGCTTTCGCAATAAACGGCACCGTACGAGAAGCCCTCGGATTGGCCTCAATTACATAAACCTTTTCATCTTTAATCGCGAATTGAATATTTAACAGGCCACGCACATCCAGTGCCTTTGCAATTTTGATAGAATATTCTTCCATCGATTTCGTTACTGACTCGGGCAAGCTGAACGTTGGCAAAACTGCGAACGAATCACCTGAGTGGATACCTGCAGGCTCGATGTGCTCCATCATACCAACAATGTGAACATCATCACCATCAGAAATTGAATCTGATTCTGCCTCTTCGGCTCTATCCAAAAAGTGATCGATCAATACGCGGTTGCCCGGTAAATCGCCCAATAGTTTTACTACAGCCTTTTCTAAATCTTCATCGTTAATTACAATGCTCATTCCTTGTCCGCCTAAAACATAACTCGGACGAACCAATACTGGATAACCGACTTCATTTGCAACCACAATTGCCTCTTCAGCATTTTCAGCTACACCATATTTTGGGTAAGGAATATCCAATTCTTTTAACAAATCAGAAAAACGGCCGCGATCTTCTGCGATGTCCATATTCTCGAAAGATGTTCCGATAATTTTGATGCCTTTTTCTGTTAGTTTTTCAGCCATTTTCAAAGCTGTTTGTCCACCCAACTGAACGATTACCCCAACAGGTTTTTCTAACTCAATAATTTCGCGAACATGTTCCCAGAAAACAGGCTCGAAGTATAACTTATCGGCCATATTGAAATCCGTAGAAACCGTTTCAGGGTTACAGTTAACCATAATGGCTTCGAAACCCGATTCTTTGGCGGCTAGTAAACCGTGTACACAAGAGTAATCAAACTCAATACCTTGGCCAATACGATTTGGACCTGAGCCTAATACGATTACTTTTTTGCGATCTGATGAAATTGACTCGTTCTCTTCATCGAATGATGAGTAATAATATGGTGTTTGCGCCGGGAATTCGGCAGCGCAAGTATCTACCATTTTATAAACTCTGTTTATACCTAAAGCTTTGCGGCGATCGTAAACTTCATCTTCAGTTACATTTCCCAGCAACCATGCAATCTGGATATCCGAGAAACCTTTTTGTTTTAATGTGAAGAAGAAATCCTGAGGAATATTATTTAGAGAATATCGTTTTAATTCAACTTCTAAAGCTACAAGCTCCTGAATTTGATTTAAGAACCATTTGTCAATTTTAGTCACCTTGCGGATAGATTCCAAAGGCACACCCATTGTCATGGCATCTTTTATTAAGAAGAGACGGTTCCAGGAAGCGTGCTCCAAACCATCCATAATTTCGTTAATGTTGCGGTTTTGGCGACCATCGGCACCCAAACCGGCACGGCTAATCTCCAAACTCTGACAGGCCTTTTGAAGCGCTTCAATGAATGTACGACCGATTGCCATTACCTCACCAACAGATTTCATTTGTAAACCTAACTCTTTGTTTGCGCCTTTAAACTTGTCGAAATTCCAACGAGGAATTTTAACAATTACGTAATCTAAAGTAGGTTCGAAATATGCAGAAGTTGTTTTTGTGATTTGATTTTCGATTTCATCAAGGTTATAACCGATGGCTAATTTGGCAGCAATTTTAGCAATTGGATAGCCCGTTGCCTTACTTGCCAACGCCGACGAACGCGAAACCCGCGGGTTAATTTCGATGGCAATAATATCATCATTCGCAGGATTAACCGAGAACTGAACATTACAACCACCTGCAAAAGTTCCAATGGCTCGCATCATTTTAATCGCCTGGTTACGCATGTCCTGGTAACAACGATCAGATAAAGTCATTGCCGGAGCTACGGTAATCGAATCTCCGGTGTGGATACCCATTGGATCGAAGTTTTCGATTGAACAAATGATAATTACGTTATCATTGCTATCTCTCAAAAGCTCCAATTCATATTCCTTCCAGCCCAAAACAGCCTGTTCTACTAAAACTTCGTGAGTTGGAGAAGCCTCTAAACCACGTTTAAGTGCGGCATCAAATTCTTCTTTTTTGTGAACGAAACCACCACCAGAACCACCCAAGGTGTATGATGGGCGGATTACCAATGGAAAACCAATTTCCTGAGCTGCCTCTTTACCCTCTAAAAATGAGTTGGCTATTTTAGATGGCGCTACGCCAACACCTATATCAACCATTAATTGGCGAAAAGCTTCACGATTTTCGGTCTTTTCGATAGCTGCAACATCAACACCGATCACTTTAACACCATATTTTTCCCAAACGCCACGCTCGGAAGCCTCTACGCAAAGGTTTAAAGCTGTTTGCCCGCCCATTGTCGGCAATACCGCATCAATTCTTGGTAAATCAGGCGAGTCGATGTGCTCTTGTAATATCACCTCGATTGAATCAACAAATAAAGGACGCAAGTAAACATGGTCGCCGATTACTTTATCCGTCATAATTGTAGCCGGATTGGAGTTGATAATTGAAACGGTTATCCCTTCTTCTTTTAGGGATAACGCTGCTTGTGAACCCGAGTAATCAAATTCGCAGGCTTGGCCAATAATAATTGGTCCCGATCCGATAATTAATACTGAACGTATGGAAGTGTCTTTAGGCATGATAAAGCTTAATACAAAAATTAAAATTCTAAAGTGTGAGCCTTTTTAAGGCTGAAGAAGCAAGAAGGTTTTTTGCTATTGAAGAGAAAATCCCAACTGTTCTGTCGGGATGCAAAGATACACCTTTAGAAGTATTTTAAGCTGATTTTTTTAAAATAAAAAAGAGATTACCAGACATCCGCTTTTTAGATTTTTCTTCTGCCCAGTTGGCTATTGTTGCAATTTTATTTCGCCCAAATCTGTAGTTGCACTATCTTTTACTGCAACGTTTTCGATCGTAGCATCTTTGTAAGGTGCGTTGGATTTTATCCAAACTTTATAAACACCTTCTTTAAGGTTGATGAAGGTAAAACTTCCTTGATTAATTTCTGCTCGCAAGGTATCAGTCCCTGCAACTAATGCGACTGTTGCAACGCCTTCTGGTGGCGTAATCTTCCCTTTTATGCCTCCTAATCTAATGTTGGTAAATGAGAAAGCAATAAATGAAATTGCCACCATTGTAAACAGTATTATATTGATCCTTTTCATGGCTATAAATATTTTTTTTGAAATTTAATATGCACTACGTTCTTCAACGTGGAATGGTGTTAAAAAGTGTTAAATATACAACATTTGATTATGCATAAAGTTTCATAAAACAGACAGAGAATTACAAAGTGTACCTTTCAATATACAAAAGTTGTAATCAAGTAAACCCATTTAGCTGTATTTTAATCGCTAGTTTATTTTATTGCGGTTAACAATCTGTTCAGAAGTCATGCTTACGTCACGATACTGTGATGTTAAATTATTTGGCAATAATGTTGTAATAACCTCGGCGTATTTGCGTTTTGTAAATACTTTAGTTAGATCTAAAGCTTCCTCGCGGAGTAGTTAACCGCAACGAGGATTTCTTCATAAATAGTTTGTTTGGTTTATTATCCGGTCAGAGGAGCCCTCCTCGACCGGATTTTTTCTTTTTACCGGTTTTTCAATTACATTTGGTTTGATAGCAAAATCTTTATAGTGAATAAATCAATTAAGAAAATAGCGGTTGTAGGGCCGGAAAGTACAGGTAAGTCGACCATGTCGCAACTCCTTTCTAAGTATTACGATGTTGCCTGGGTGCCTGAATATGCCCGCTACTATTGCGAAAATTTAACGGCGCCGTACACCTTGCAGGATGAGGTGAATATGTATTATGGTCAGATTGCTCTTGAAGATGCTGTTCTGATTACTACAGAAAAAGATTTTATTATTTGCGATACTACTTTTGTAACCGTAAAAATATGGAGTGATGAAATGCTTGGGGAAACTCCTCAAGTTGTTTTAGACGCATTGCCCAAAAGGTCTTACGATCTCTATCTTTTGATGGACATTGATTTGCCTTGGCAGGATGATCCGTTAAGGGATTTCCCTAATCAACGTGAATATTTTATGGGCGTTTGGCATAGAGAATTAAAGGCGCTTAACGCAAAGTATGAAGTTATAAGTGGTTTGGGAGATACTCGTTTAAAAAATGCCGTTAATGCTATTGATCAATTTTTGAATTTATGATGCTTTGGGTTTTAGGTGGTTTAGATAGCTTTGCCGGACTAATTGAGTAAACCTGATTGACGTGAAAATCCTTTTTGATAGCAACCTTTGGCAAGCTCGCACTAACGATGGCAAAAAGATTGCAACAAAAGCAGGAACGCATTTGCCTCTTTAAACTGAATTTGCTTTGCCAAAAAAAGATATTATAAACTTTAATAATCTTTAACATATTTTTCTACATTTGCCACATCATTAGGGGTGCCTTGTTTGTTATAAACACAAAAACGGGCTGAGATCATACCCATTCTGAGGTTGAAGGTTGAAGGTGAAAAGGTTGAAGGTTTATGCATGATGCAAAACCTTTCCCCAAAACCATCCATCCATCTACCTCGGATGCACCTGATCCGGGTAATGCCGGCGTAGGGATTGGAGTTATGGAAGTTTAACTGAAATCGGGAGTACCCCTATTTCCGATGGGTTTAACTAAAACAATTAAAAATTGAAAAATTTACTTTTTGCGGTTTTAACCGCACTGATGCCATTCGTGGCGTTGGCACAAATTTCTGTAACAGGAAGAGTGACAGACAGCAATCAAAAACCTTTACCGGGCGCAACCATTAAGGTTAAAAATCAAAAAACAACTGTATTAAGTGATGCCGCAGGAAATTTTGCTTTGCCAAATCTATCTCCAGGCACGTATGTTATTGCAGTTAGTTACTTAGGTTATAAATCGATGGAAAAGTCGATTGACGTTAATCAGACCCAAGCTATAAGTTTTGTACTTGTTGCCCAGTCCTTTTTAGCAGATGAGGTAATCGTACGAGCGACCCGAGCAAATGAAAAATCGGCAACAACGTACAAAAACGTAACAAAGGCCGAAATTCAGGAAAACAACTTTGGACAAGATTTGCCATTTATTCTTCAAAATACGCCCGGGGTTGTTGTAAATTCTGATGCCGGTGCAGGCGTTGGTTATACAGGAATTCGCATCCGCGGCAGCGATAACAGCCGGATTAATGTTACGGTAAATGGCATTCCGATTAATGATAGCGAAAGTCAGGGAACGTTTTACGTCAACATGCCCGATTTTGCATCTTCGGTTGATAATATCCAGATTCAGCGTGGCGTTGGTACATCGACAAACGGCGCAGGTGCTTTCGGCGCCAGTTTAAATATCCAAACTACGGCGAGTGAACAGGAACCTTATGCAGAAGTAAACAGCACTTATGGAAGCTTCGACACCTGGAAAAACACCATTAAAGTAGGAACAGGCTTAATAAATAATCGTTTTAGTTTCGATGGTCGTTTATCACGAATTAGCTCTGACGGATATGTAGATAGAGGTTCTTCGCTCTTAAAATCTTATTTCATGTCGGGCGCTTATCACGGAAACAAAGATTTATTGCGGGTAAATGTTTTCGCAGGTGCTGAAAAAACTTATCAATCCTGGAATGGAATTCCTGAATCGCGTTTAAATAATGATGTTGCAGGCATGCAAGCTTACATTGATAGAAATGGCTTAAGCCAGGTTGATGCCGATAACCTTTTAAATTCGGGCAGAACTTACAACAGCTTTTTATACAACAATCAAACCGACAATTATTGGCAAAACCATTACCAGTTACTTTACGCAAGACAGTTTTCTGATAAATTTAGTTTTAATGGTGCTTTACACTATACGCAAGGCGAGGGGTATTACGAAGAATACAGGGTTCAAAATGATTTGGCAGACTATGGTTTAAAGCCTGTAGTAATTGGCGGAACAACGATAAATGAAACCGATTTGATTCGTCGCCGTTGGTTGGATAATGATTTTTACGGTGTTACTTATGCATTTAATTATGTGCCTAACAAGAATTTAAATTTCACTTTAGGTGGCGCTTATAATGAATATAAAGGCGCTCACTTCGGGCAAATTATTTGGGCACAATATGCATCGAACGGAGATATCGATAGGCATTATTATGATAACGAAGGTTTCAAAACAGATTTCAACACTTACGGAAAAGTAAATTACAGTCCTGTTGAAGCGCTAAGTTTATTTGCTGATTTACAGTATCGCCGTGTTTATTACAACATTGCCGGCACAGAAAATAAATTGAATACTTTGGCTGTTAATGAGACGTTGAATTTCTTTAATCCGAAGTTTGGAGCAACGTATTTTATTAATCCTGAAAGCAATTTATACGCATCCTTTAGCGTGGCCAATAAAGAACCAAATCGCGACGATTATACCGATGCCGCAGTAGGTGTTTATCCAAAACCGGAACGGTTGAACGATGTTGAGCTAGGTTATCGATTTAAAAACAAAGAATTTAATTTCGGTGCGAACGCCTACGGAATGTTCTACAAAAATCAGCTGGTTGTAACAGGAAAAATAAATGATGTTGGTGGAAATTATCGCCAAAATGTAGACAGAAGCTACCGTTTGGGAGTCGAATTGGATGGTTCTTACATCATTAACAAATCATTTGCTTTAAATGCAAATGCGGCCTTCAGCAGAAATAAAATCAAAAACTTTACCGAGTATTATGATGACTATGATAACGGTGGGCAGGTTGTAAATAACTATTCATTAACAGATATTTCATATTCGCCCGCAGCCGTACTTTTCGGTGAACTGGTTTACAAACCAATTGCGGGTTTTGCAATTGCTTTGCAAAGCAAATATGTAAGCAAACAATACATGGATAATACGCAAAACAACGACAGAACAATTAATGGTTATTGGGTAAGTAACGCTCGTTTGGGTTACGATTTTAAATTTGCAGGCGTTAAAAATGTAAACCTGGGCTTATTGGTAAATAATCTCTTCGATAAAAAATACGAAAGTAATGGCTACACTTATGGCTATCTTTACGGAGGAAGCAGAATTACGGAAAATTTCTTTTACCCGCAGGCAGGCACCAACTTTTTGCTAAGTTTAAATGTTAAGTTTTAGTGCATTCGTCATTGCGAAGCACGAAGCAATCTTAATTCGACAAAGGTTGTTTCGTGCCTCACAATCACGACTTTTGACTTTTAGTTTGGTGAGGTGCATGTAAAGTTCTGTTCAACCTTAAAAATCCTGTTCAAAAATTCTAGGCATGAAATACATAGAAAAGCTCCATTACATTACACATGATCTGCCGCATTTAACACACATTGAGCAGGTTCAAAATGCTTGCGAGGCCGGTGCAAAGTGGATTCAATACCGCTGTTTAAGCAAAGCTGATGTTGAACTCCTGACCGAAATTAATGCGATTGCCGAAATTTGCGACGATTGGGGAACAACACTTATTGTAACAAACCACATTCACTTAAATGGCAAAGCCGATATCCAAGGTTTTCATATTGAAGATATGGATGCTGATTTTTTGGAGTTGCGTAAAAAAGTTGGCGATGATATTACGCTTGGCGGTTCGGCAAATACGATTGAAAATCTGCTTCGCATTGCAAAAGAAGGTGCCGATTATGCAGGATTTGGCCCCTTTGCCGCTACAGAAACTAAACCCAATAGTTATCCGCATATAACTTTAGAAGGGTATCAAAGCGCAGTACATGAGTTAAAACAATCGGGTTTAAAAACGCCGGTTTTAGCCGTTGGCGGCATAAAAATCTACGATGTAGAGCCGCTGATGCAAACAGGAATTTATGGCATCGCAGTTTCGGGTGCTATAAATTTTGCTGATGACTTTATCGATGCCTATCAGGATTTTTATGAGGCTGTAAAAGTTGAGTTTTAATACTAAATATTTATTCACATCGAACGATTAGGTTTTTAGGCTTGAAGATTAGGCATTCAAAAAATCTAAAATCGTAATCCTCGAATCTTAAATTAAGTTATCTTCGCATTATGTCTTCACACCATATTGTAAAAGAAAAACAAGAGCCGGCTTTATACATAGATGAGCTTGGAAATTTTAACGAAGAATTGCTAGGTCAGCTTTTGGAATGGAGCCCTACCTTATTGGTTAATGGCAATAATTACGATAAAATACGTTCATTAGGCATTAAGGTTGATGTTTTAGTAAACGGCACGGAAACCGGTACTCAAGAAGACACCAAATTTGTTCATGGCTTAGTTGATGATTTAATGGTTGCGATAAATTATCTATATGAAGAAAAATTTCCTGCCGTTAACGTTATCACACGCAAATTCGATTTGGAAAAGTTTGCCGGTTTTGAAGATAAAATCAATCTTGTTGTGTTTACCGAAAAGGCAAAACATTACCCGATTAAATCGGGTTTTTCTGTTTGGAAACCTGCAGGAAGTGAGTTTCTTATTCACGGCAATCGCTACATGGAAGTTACCAACCTGACCCAAAATGAAGAAGAAGTTTTTGAAGTTGTTAACGATGGCTTTGTGGAATTCACCTTCTCAGGACAGCCAATTTTTATAAGCGAACCTTTATGATTACCCTTAGAAAAGCAAAAGAGGAAGATTTAGAAATAATCCGTGATATTGCTACAGCAACGTGGCCATCAACTTATATGGAGCTAATCGGCCGCGAGCAAATTGATTATATGTTAGATAAAATGTATAACAAAGGCGAGTTGCTTAAACAATTTATGGAAGGCCATATTTTTTTGATTGCTGAAGACGGAGAAAATCAATATGGTTTTGCTGGTTATTCAATTGTTGGCCATGAAGAGCGGATTTATAAGCTTCATAAACTTTATGTTTTGCCATCAGCACACGGAAAAGGCGTAGGCAAAATCCTGATCAATGAAGTTTTTAATCAGGTAAAAGACAGCGGTGGTTCTGCTTTGGAGCTAAACGTAAACAAAAATAATAAGGCTAAAGATTTCTATTTAAAAGCAGGCTTTGCCGTAAAGGAATCTGTAAAAATAGATATAGGTAAAGGCTTCTTTATGGATGACTACGTGATGGAATATAAGTTTTAAAGTAAGAAAAAGCCACAGACTATATATCCCATAACTTTGTCTGGGTCTTCACAGATCAAGAATTATTGCCTCAATTTTTGAATTCTTTTCGATTAACTTTTATTGACTCGTTAAAAACGAGCGCAAAATAAAATTACATAAACAGGAAAGCCACAGACCAACAGATTAAACATAATCTGTTAATTTGTGGCTTTTATATTAGTACCCCTTTTAAGGCAAGAACTAAAGTTTTTACTGTTTTAACTTCGGGATCCTGGTTGGCGTATCTGTTCCATTTACAATTGTAGTCGCACTTTTTGCGATTGCTTTAATTGTTGATAAAATATTTTCGACATCCAATGAGCTGTACTCATCTTTTACTGTGTGGTACAACTTATCAATATCAATTTTATCGGTACTTATGGTGTGTGCAGGAACACCTAATGCGGCTAATGTTGCGTTATCACTTCTGTAAAAAAGATTCTGCTCAGGATATGGATCCGGGTGGAAGGTAAACTCAGTTCCAGTTAAATTTTTCTGTAGGATTTTGCCGAAATCGGAACGCTCATAACCTGTAATGAAAGCGGTATTCTTTCCGAATTTTGAATCTTTTCCAATCATTTCGATGTTAAACATTGCAACAACGTCATCAGGATTTAACTTCTCTGAAAAATATTTTGCTCCGAAGCCACCAATTTCTTCAGCTGTAAAAGCCACGAAAATTAAGGTCCGCTCATTGTTCTTCTGTGCTTTGTAGTATTTCGCCAAAGCAATCATAGCCGTTGTACCCGAAGCATCATCATCGGCACCGTTTGCAATACTATCACCGTCTACAGATTTTGTAATGCCTAAATGATCGTAGTGACCTGAAAACACAACCAATTCTTTAGCTTTCGACTTGCCGGGGATCATACCTGCAACATTGAAAAGCGGCAATTTTTCTGATTTACTTTTTATTTCGACACTATATTCTTTAGCTTCATTTACGCCTAACACAAATAGCACTGCATCTTTCGCCGGATTTTGCAAATCTTTCTCATCTACAATCGCAGGACGAGCTGAAGAAGATTTAAAGCGCTTAAAATCTGTGGCAAATTTATTGTCGACCAAAATTATTAGTTTCTTAGCGCTACGGCCTAACGTTCGTAACTGCTGCGCAAAAGCTTTAGCGGTATCCAGTTTAACAACCTCGCCTTCACCCTGATTAAAAGAAATTGAAGGCACTCTTCCCGCAACCAAAATATTTTCCTGTGGAATTGTTTTGCCATCGATAACCAACTTAACAGGCTCTGGGATTAATTTATACTTATAAAAAGTCTGCCGAAAAGTTTTCTCACCCGATAAGGGTTGCAAACCGATTTTTTTAAATTCAGATTCGATAAAAGTTGCGGCTTTATCAATGCCAGGCGTAAAAGTTGCACGACCTTGCATATCATCGGCACTTAACGTTTTAATCAGATGGTCAGTGTATTCTCTGGTGATAATTTTATCAATATTCTGAGCGCTTAACTGCAAAGTTGCCATTCCGGCAAGCGCAAGAAGAAAAAGTTTTTTCATGTGCGGGTATAATTTATGTTGCTAATTTAGTTTTTAGTTTGATTGTTATTTCGATTTAATTTGAGTGTTTAGCCAACTGTCTCTGAAACGCTCCATATCTTTTGTTAAACTTCCACCTGCTTTTTCAATAGATACAATTTCCAAAGCAGGATTTTCGGTAAAAGTAAGTTTAGTTGATTTTGCTTCACCACGATATGTGTAGGTAACATCTACAACATCGCCGGGTTTGTGTGCATCGGTTACTTTTGTTAAAGCTGCCTGATCTTTTATTTCAACTCCATCCATTGTTAAAAGTACATCTCCCACATCCAAACCCGCGTTATAAGCAGGTGTACCCATGGTAGTTTGAGGCAAAAACGCCTTCCCGTTTTCGAAGGTTAAACGCATTAAACCTGTGTAGGCTTTGTCGGCATTTGCCTTACGAAGAACAAAACCCGCATTAAGTAAGAGCTTCCCATAATCATTTTTCTCTGTTCCGTAAATGTATCTCTTAAAAAAATCTGCAGCAAAAGATGGATTTTTGGTTAGTGCGGCAAGTGTCTTTTCTAAATCAGGAATGGTGTAAGCAATTTCAGGTTTACCGTATGCTTTCCATAAAGCACGCATGTAATCATCAAGCGTTAATTTAAAGTCAGCACGTAAGCGAAGGTCTAATGCGAGAGCGGTTGCGGCTCCGTAAGTATAATAAGAAAGGAAAATATTGTTTTTGTTTGTTTGGTCGATTGCAACACCTGCATCGGCAAAAACAGCGTATCGACTTGCCTGAACAGGAGAATAATTCTTAGCACCCGGCGAATTTAAAACGGCATTTACCAAACCATTAAAAGTTTGCGATGCATTATCTACTGTTTTGAAGCCAGCTCTTGTCAGCAATAAAGCGCCATAATATTGTGTAAATCCTTCGGCCAGCCAAAGTTCGTTACTGATATTCGAATGCGTAAAATTGAAAGGCTCCAATGTTTTTGGTCTTAGTCTTTCAACGTTCCAACTGTGGAAATATTCATGAGAAAATGTGCCTAACAAATTGGATTCGAATCCGTCAATTTTCGGCGTACGCTGAACAATCGAAGTCGAATTTCGATGTTCCATCCCGTCGCCTGCGTTATCAGGATAAACATCTTGCAGAAAGTAATAATTTCCGTAATCATATGCAGGGAATTCGCCCCAAACAGCTAAATGCTCATCAACCATTCTCTTAAGCATCTTCGCATAGTTATCAATGGTTTTTTGATCATCGTTTGAATGCGAAACCAAATGAATGGTTTGCGTTTTCCCGTCAGGATTTTTTACCGCCCAACTTGCCGTTTTATAGTTGGCAATTTCAATCGGGCTATCCATGAAATACTGAAGATTAGCAGCATAATAGCTTCCGTTACCCATCGGTTTTAATTGCGTGGCTACCTTCCAGTTTTGTTTTGCACCGTAATTAAATTTCACTAAACGGGCACGACTATCCATCCCGACGGGGAATGCAAAAGTTGCCGGAATATTCATGTGGGCATGGGTTTCATCAAAACCCGCGTAAGTTCCGTCAATCCAGTTACCAAAGATTGTATAAGTGATTTTTACGCTTTTACCGTGATTTGGAATTTCATAAACATCGCCCGAAGATTGATTTAAGGTAAGTTCTTTGCCCAAAACGTCAAAAGCCTTAAGGCTGTAAACGTTTTTGCCAAACTCATGTGTTGCGTATCTGCCCGGAGAGGATCGGCTCATTCTTACTGTTAAAGTTCCGGCCGGAACGTTCGGAATCATCATACTTACTTCCGCTTCGTGATGAATAGCGTTGGGAAAAGAAACGGTATAACTGATCTCATTTTGAGCGAAAGCACCTAACGACAATAACATTGCCGCAGCGGCTCCAAGAATTTTCTTCATAAAAAGGTTTTGATGGGCTCAATTTACTAAAAAAGACACATACGATATGTAAAAGGTATATGACCAGTAGTGAAATTTAATTGAGAATGGTTGTTATTACGCGGCAAGATGGCTGTTCGAGTTTCCAATTATTCCTTATTCCAATCGTATTGTTCTAAATCGCGGTAAGCTTTACCTTTTATAATTTCTTTTCGTTTCGATGATTCTGAATCAACCCTTGTTTCGTGAATGTTATCAGCTACTTCGAACCTAAAATCTTTATCTTTTTTCGACTCGTATATGGAAACTTCATCGCCATCTGCGATCACATAATCGTAAGGACCGCGGGCACTCATTAGCTTTACAAAAACGGGTAAACATTCAAAGAAGATAAATAACAGACCAATAAAAGTTACAGCCAATGCCGTATTGTTATCACTCGTACCGTCAGCGTTAAACTTCAGCTGACCTAAAGCCCAGTTCCGATCGGCGAAACCTGCAATGTTCGCCAAGCTGTCTAACTGTTTATCAGTAAATAATTTAGCTGTAAAAAGGCCGTCAAATTCTTTTCTCTTGTCAATAAAAGATTCTGCCTTATTAATATTAGCCTTCAGGCTGTCTAATTCAGCAGTTCGTTGCTGTATTTCGGCTTCTTTACGTTTTGCAAAAGGACCATAGCCAATAACGCCCGAGGTTTCGGTAGTCTTATTTCCAAAAATCTCAAAGTTTAGTTTTTGTCTATCGGTTTTAATGCCTTTTTCTAACGAATCTCTGGTTGCTTTCTGACGGTTCAATCGACCAAACTCTACCTGGTATTTATTTTCGAAAGCCTTGTTCAAGGTGTCAATTTTAGAGCGTTGTCCGTTCAGGTAACTCACCTTTAAGCGTTCTTTAATTTCTTTATCGAAAATTTTTAGTTCGATGGGGCGAGAAATTACTATCCCAATCATTATTGCCAGTAAAATACGCGGCGTGGCCTGTAAAATCTGTTTGTTTGTAGAGGCACTTTTGTTAATGCTGGATACAATATACCGATCCATATTAAAAATTGCGGCACCCCATAAAAAGCCGAAAATGATGGCGAAAACAACGGCCAAATCATCTCCTTTAAAAACGAAATACATGGCATAACCGCCCGATAAAGCAGCAAATAAACCTGTAAAAAAGATGGTGGCACCAATGCCTGTGTATTTATTTTGTTCTGAAGAATACTTTTCCAGTGTCGGGATGTGGGCGCCAGAGCAAAACCAAAAAAATCGGTTTAGTTTATCCATGTGTACAGTTTATATTTAAACGCCGAAGATGCCAAGTTGTTACAGCTTGCGGCAAACTATTTTTCTGCCTATCCGTACCGGTGGGTATGCTAAAATACCCTGCCACAGGTATTTACAATCGGCAATTTTTCGTTCAACTTTGATTTAACCAAATCAACCGACAATGCTTTCCCTCATCCAAATAAAACGCTCTCTTTTTTTGGCTGCATTTTGCGGCTTCATACTAGCTCTTTCATCAAACCAAATTTTTGCTCAAAAGAAACCCGTGCTTACCGAAGAAGAGCAGGTTCAGGAAGCGGTAAGTCAGGAAGTGGGAGCGCTCTTTAAAAGCCCTGAGTTTTTAAAAAGGAAAAACAAAAAATTCAGCGATGTAAAAGGTTACATCGTTGTCGATATAGCGGTTGTTCAAAACGGCAAACTGTCGTCATTTTTCAAGGTAGACAGCGACATTAAGAATATCGACTTTATGGAGTACCTGTCGGATACGGTGCTCGACCACAAATTCGCCTTCAAGCTCCCCAAGCAGCAGCGATATAAAATCAGACAAACTATAAACATCGAATAATAAAATTTCAAAACCATGAACAAAAAAGTATTATTAATGGCCATGCTCCTCAGTTTAAGTGGTGTAGCCGCAAATGCTCAATTCGGCAAACTCAAGAGTTTAGTCGGCGGCGGCAAAGCAGGCAAAAAATCGGGCAATTTCAAAACCGTTTGGGAATCTGATTTTTCTAACAAAGCAACCCGATTGGCAATGGGTAACGAAGAAGGAACTTTTATTTTGGGAACCGATGATAACTCGGCAACCGTACTTAACGCCGAAGGAAAATCGCTTTGGGAAGGCGATTACAAAAAACTTACTACCAATAAAACCAACACGGCCGATTATCAATACTACATCCATTCGGCGAATGGCGGCTACTTATTTCTTTTCGACAGACGAAAAATGGGCACCGACAGGATTGCGGTTTTAGATGTAGCAACCGGTAAAGAGCTATGGAACTCAGAAAACTATCAAAACCTCTTACCAAAAGACATAACTGAAGATTCGGAGGTGGAAACCGTAAAATACATTTCAGAATTGGACGCCTTTATGATTGCCCAAAAAGATGGCTTAAACATGCTGAATGCCAAAACAGGCGAGAAAATTTGGGAAACAAAACTGTTTAAAGGCAGTGTAGGCAAATATGTTTATGATAAAGCCAGTAACCAAATTATAATGGTAAATTTTAAGCCAACCGCACTCGCTGCATTATTTTCAGGTTTTAAAAACCAACTGGTTAAAATTAACGCTGCTAACGGCGAAATTCTTTGGGATGCAACGTTCAGAGGTACTGTAGAAAAAGAGTTAGTAACCAGAAAACCTATTGTTGATTTGAATATTGTTGGCGATAAATTATTTATGTGGATGGATGGGATACAGTGTTTCAACATTGCTAACGGACAAAAAATTTGGGATGTTACCTACGAAAACGACATCAGCAAAAGCAGCAGTGGTATTTTAGGTGCCGGTAAAAAACGTACTAGTTATTATCATGGCATTGCCGATCCGATTTACACCGATAATGCGGTTTACATTGTAATTATGGGCAACGCAGACCGTTCCAAATATGTAGAAAAGCACGATTTACAAAGCGGAAAATTGCTTTGGGCCTCCGAAAAAATTACGGGTGCTTTCGTTATGCCGAATATTTATAAAACAGGCAATCGCGTTATGGTTCAGGTAGGCGGCAAAGTTGAGGTTCAGGAGTTGCGGTGGGAAGAAGCATCAAGCGGAGCAAGCATGGCAATGGGCGCTTTAATGGGTGGCGGCGGCTCTGCTAAACAGTGGGTTCCGTATATCTTTTATGATTATAAAGCCCAGAAAAACGGGATTCTCTCTTTGGATGATGCAACAGGAAAAACCGTTTGGCGCTCTGAAAAATTTGATAAGCGGATAACAGACATGATTATTGATAACGATAAAACCGTTTTCGTTGGCGATGGCGATGAGTTTTATTCCTATAACATCGAATCAGGAAATCAGCTTTTCGATGTGAAGCATAATGATGCAAAAGTTGGCCGTGCCACCGATGTGATCGACTTTGGAGATGATGTAGTAGTACTTTCTGAGAAAGGCCTGGCAAGTTACAAAAAAGGTGATGGCAAAAGAAATTACGCATCAGAAAAAATTAGGGGTGTAGATTATTTCTACCACATTGGTGACAACTATTTCCTTCGCGATCAACGAAATTCTAAAAATATTATCTACGGAATTAACATGTCGAACGGAGAAACTAAAGGTATGGTAGAATCGAAAGGGAAAGGCGGTAGCCCGAGATATGGTGATGGCATCGATATTACTGCAGACGGCGAGTACATCTTTGCTTTTAAGGGCAAAAAGGTTGAAAAAATTAAGGTTAACAATTAGTTGTGAAAGCAACTTTGTTTATGGTTCGGTTGCAGGTTTACCTGCAGCCGTTTTTTATTTAAATACATGAAAAAGCTCATATTTACCATACTTTTCCTTCCCCTAATTACTCAGGCACAACAAGTTCAATGGGCAAATAAAATTCTAAAATACAGCTCAGATTTAGGCGGAAAACAGCATAGTGTTAAGCGCTTATTAGGCAAACCGGATGCTTTTCCCCAAGGCGGACCGAGTGCAAATGCATGGGTTTCGAAAGATGCCTTAGCAAACGCTTTTGTTGAGGTAGAATTTGAGCATGAACAAGCGGTAAAGCAAATTGCGGTTTTCGAAAACCTGAATGCAGGTTGTGTAAGCAGAATTCTTGTTGGAAACGGCGATGGAAAATACCACACGGTTACGAGAAAAAAAACTAACTATAAAGATTTGAGTTATGGATTTAAGCAAAAAACAAATACCGACAGACGATTCTACTTCAACAAAAAAAGACGCAAAATAGAAACAGCGCCCGATGTTAATTTTAATGCAGATGCAGAATACTTCATCCTCGAAAATGTAGAACGCAGCGTAAAAGCCATAAAAGTAGAATTTAATTTTGCGCTACTTCCGGGACAAAAACAAGTAGATGCCATTGGTATATCTGATGGTGAAGAACCGATTCAGGCGAAGCCGAATTTAATTACAGGCTCGGAGAACTTTTCAGATGCGGAACAACTTATCCATGTAGAAACGGCAGATTACGATTTAAGTTCGCCCTTTATAATCGGAGATAATTTTTATTACACAATTTCGGCTTCAAGCAAAATCAGCGAAATCCATGCAATAAATATTAAAAATCCGAAGGAAACCCTAGATGTAACCAAAAAACTCGGAAGCGATAAAACCCTGAACTACATTATGGGCTACGTGCCGGAAACCAAAACCATTTTGATGGGCAGCGAAAATAGATATCGTACAGGAAATGAGTCGCTCGGGTTTGATTTTTTTAATGAGGTTAACGGCGCTTACTTTTATAAAAATCCATTAAAAATTATCGCTTACAACAATTACGGTGATTATGCCGATGCGTTCATTACTCAAGATGCTAAACATATTGTTTTCGGAATCGAATCTGATTTAACTCAAGGTGGCTTCGATTTGTATTTTACTCAACCTAAAGACGACGGAAATTATAGTTACTTGCAAAACATGGGTAAAGGTTTAAATTCTGCAGCTGATGAAACAAATCCGTTTATTCTAAGCGACAACAAAACAATCATTTTTGCAAGCAACGGCTACAGCGGCTACGGCGATTTCGATTTGTACGTAAGTATTCGTTTGGATGAGAGTTGGAAGAATTGGTCAGAACCGAAAAACCTGGGGCCGAAAGTAAACGGACAAAGTTTCGAAACCAATCCCTTCTATGATGAAAATACTGAAACTTTATACTTCGTATCCCTTCGCGGAGGCATTTCGACTATTCAGAAAGTCAAAATACCCATCGCCCGATTAAGCGCTGCTTCGCATTAAGTGTTTTTTGTATATTTGAAAAAATATATTTTACATGAAAGAGATATCGGTACAAGAACTAAAAGAGAAAATCGATAATAAGGAAGATTTTCAATTGATTGATGTTCGCGAAACATTCGAATACGAAGTTTCTAATCTTGATGGAGAAAACATTCCTTTGGGCGGAATTTTAATTGAAGCCGATAAGGTTGCTAAAGATAAACCTGTTATTATGCAATGCCGCAGTGGTAAAAGAAGCGCAGCAGCAGTTATGCAGTTAGAAGCGCAATATGGCTTTGATAACCTATATAATTTAAAAGGTGGTATTTTGGCCTGGCAAGAAGCTTTCGACCCGAATATGCCTGTTTACTAAGGATCATTCGTCATTGCGAGGTGCGAAGCAAACGCTCTTAAAAGATCAGAATGCTTCAAGCTCGCTCAAACCTGGCTTCGCAATGACGATTCCCCTCACTTATAATTCACTCCTTCAATCATTTGCAATCGTGGGTAAAAAATTCGCATTAAATATCTTTTACAACCTAGGCATTATCCTTTCTGTTTTTGGCCTGATTTGGTGCTACAACAATGGCAAATATTTGCCTGCAGCATTCCTTGTCGGTACAGCTGCATGTCTGCTTTACTTTAAGGTTCAGTTGATGAAAGAAATCAGGAAATCGTTTAAGGAAAAAGATCCTCAGTAACGCCTTCCAAACCTAATCCGGGTAAATTTTTCAAAATATATTTTCCGTTTTCGAATTGAGGGTTTGCAAACGGATTGTTTTTGGTTAACCAAGGTCCGTCTAAATCGGCCCAATTGCAAAGTGGCGCTAAAGCGGCCGCGGCCAAGGTTGCACAACTGGTTTCGCTCATACATCCAATTAAAACTTTCATGCCGAAAGAGCGGGCTTTCAAAATCATTTGATGGCCTTCGTACATGCCACAGCTTTTCATCAACTTTACATTTATGCCATGGTAGGCGCCTCTAAGTTTATCCATATCTGCCAACCGCTGCACAGCTTCGTCTGCCAATAAAGGAATCGGACTCCTTTCGGTTAACCAGGCGTTTCCATCCAGATTATTTTTATCCATGGGCTGTTCTATCAAAACAACACCTTGATTGTGTAACCAATAAATTAAATCAATTGCTTTCACCTTGTCGGCCCAACCTTGGTTTGCATCAACATAAAGCGGTACATTCGTCATGCTGCGAATCGTTTCAATAATCTCTTTATCATTATCCCTACCGAGCTTAACCTTAATTACCTTAAACGCTTCGGCATCTTTCAATTTCTCACGAATTACTTCAGGCGTATCGATACCAATTGTGTAAGAAGTTACTGGCATTTTCGAAAGCGCTGCACCATAAATTTCATAACAGGGTTTATTTAAAATTTTACCGTTAATATCATTTAAAGCAATGTCTATGGCAGCTTTAATTGCAGGCTGTGCCGGAGCCAGACTATCCAAATAAGCAATGATTTCTTCAAAATTGAAAGGATATTGGATTTTATCCCAATCTACCAGTTTTAGAAAGGCATTTGCGCTTTCGTAACTTTCGCCCATGTATGGCACCATTGACGCTTCTCCATAACCAATAAAATCTTCGTACTGAACTTTTAAAAGCATCAGCGGTGTGCTCGTTCGGGTAAATTTCGATATCGAAAAAGGGTGTTTTAACTCTAATTCAAACTGCTTGCAACTAATTTTCATTATCAATCGTCTACTAAATAATAAGGCAAATTTGGCCTTTACAAATTATATTTGTTTAACGCAAACCACTCCTGCCATGAAAAACATTTCAAGATTACGGTATTTTATTTATTTATCCTTACTAATTATTGGAGGATGTACCACAGGAAAAAAAGCCCTGCAAAAAGGCGATTATGATGCCTCTGTTTCTAAAGCAGTTAGCCGATTGCAAAATTCACCAAAAAACAGCGAAGCTTTGCAGGTTTTATCAACGGCATATAATTTAGCATTGCAAGATCATTTAAGGAAAATTAACGATGCAAAATTATCGAACGACATGTTCAGGTGGGAAGCGGTAATGTATGATTATCAAAAGATTAATCAATTGGCAGAAGATATTAATAGTTGCCCCGCTTGTTTGACAATTATTCCTAACCCATCTAAGTATGTAAAAGAACTTGCCGATAGCAAACTTAATGCGGGCATTGCCAGATACAATTCAGGCATTGAATATTTAAATGTTAACAACCGCCCATCGGCTAAAAAGGCCTATTATGAGTTTGAGAAAGCTCAAAACTTAGCGCCGAATTATAAAGATGTTAAGGCAAAAATGGACGATGCTTATTGGACAGCAGTTACCAGAGTAGTCGTGCAACCAATTTCTGTAAATAGTGGTATGTATAGATTAAGCGGCGATTATTTTCAGCAACAAATTGACCAATTTATAAGCAACTACTCTAGAAATAGGTTTGTAATTTTTTATTCTGAACAGCAGGCAACCAACCAAAAAGTTGTACCCGACCAGGTTTTAAGTCTAAACTTTGATGATTTTGTTGTTGGCCAAACTTATGTTAAAGAACGCGTTGAAAGATTAAAAAGAGACAGCGTAATTATTGGTGAAACCAGAGATAGAAAACCTCTTTACGGAACCGTGAAAGCAAGTTTAAGCATCTTCGACAAAAATATTTCATCATCAGGGTTACTTGATATGACCATAACAGATTGGCAAAGTAAAAAGGTAGTAAGGCAACAGAAGTTTCCCGGCACTTATATTTGGAGAGATAGCTGGGCCAGCTACAAAGGTGATGACAGAGCATTAAATAAACAGCAGTTGGCTATGACGAGAAGAAAAGAAGTTTTGCCGCCGCCCCCAAATGCTTTATTTCTCGAGTTTACAAAGCCAATCTATAACCAGCTGGTTGATGACATAAGTTATTATTATAACAATTACTAACCGACTTCGATTTATATTCCAATAGAAACATTGTTGATCACAGCATGAGCTATCGCATCATTATAATGCAGGTAGTAATTTTAAAGCGTTTTGTAACCTGCGCATTCAGATGCCCGATCAAGCTGAGGCTTAATTTATTTCGTAAAAATGACTGGAGTTAACAGCCTGATTTTAGTGCATTTGCGGTATTCGAGATTCGTCCTTTCAAAACGATTGTGAATCTTAACGCAAGAACCTTGAGAATTAAGATTGCCGCCTTCGCGGGAAAGACGACTGCGATATAGACGCTGTCGACGGCAGGGTGACGACCGTACACAATGCAGAAGTTAAAGTAATCACAGCGTTAAAATAAAGCATCTTAGCGATAGCCTTAAAATATTATGGTTAATATTGCAGCGATGAATACCGGCTTATACAATCCTTTTCAAAGTTTCGATTTTTTATATAAGAAATGCTTTCTCAGTGGCAATACCTTCAATTCTCCGGTATTGCAAGTTCCGTTAATCCCCGAGTGGTTATTGGAGCAGGCAGGTTTAACAGGCGAGGAACAAATTCAGTTTTTGGATGAAAGCATCCGCTCCTACAATACGCTTGTAATTCCTGTTAACAGCGAGGTAAACGAACAATTTTTGAATCCTTTAGAAACAAAAATTGAAAAAGCATTTGCAACCGGGTTTAATGCGGTTTCCGCCCTGCCGGAACTAGATTTGTTTAATTGGATAGGCAAGTTTTTATATGGCTTTGTGTATATTGAAATGCATTCAGCATTGCGAAAAGAAATGACTGCCGATGGCCTGAACATGTCTCAATCTTTGATGATGAAATTTGCCAACCTGAATTTCATGATGCAAAATCTGTATACCAGTTTAGAATTTGAAGATTTTACACCCTGGTCTATCACGGTGGTAAAACTCGAAAACATCCAAACACCTTTTAGTTTCCGCGATGAGATAAATACGCTGACTTTCTCTTTGAAGATGAAAGATTTCGGCATAATTGCATGCTTGCAGGATAACGGAACGAACAAACGTTATCATCAGGAAATTATTAATGAAATAAAAGGGAAAGCCTTAACAGCCGAGCAATTTGAAGAACTAACCGCTCGTTTTTACTATTCGGCTTATCTGTTTAATCGCCTGCCCGAGTATACTTTTATGCCGGTAGAAGGCACAACTTATATAGAGGCAATGCCGCTTCGTGGAAATATGACCAAACCTCTTTTTGATGTTTGGCAACATAAAATTTACGCTCAGGTATTAGAAAACTTCTGGAAACCTTGGGGGTACGTAAAGTTTGAGATTATTAAAGATCCTGATAACCCAATGAGTTTCTTTGAAAAGCCTTACCTACCTACCGCCGGTTAAC
>Ga0308164_10001121_pt1 | contig 33886 bp, 31 predicted proteins | sample PhyTR2_FD_201031 | JGI IMG/M metagenome (GOLD analysis project Ga0308164, IMG submission 201031) | Phyllosphere microbial communities from UC Gill Tract Community Farm, Albany, California, United States - DLSLT.R2 | ecosystem: Host-associated > Plants > Phyllosphere > Unclassified | place: USA... | reverse complement strand
TATCCGTCCTAAGGGCGCATCGATTCCTTATGCGGTCAGCAAAGCTGCGCTTAATCACATGACCCGCTTGCTCGCGGTATCGCTGAGGCCAGACATTCGCGTAAACGCGGTGGCGCCTGGTTTGGTCGACACGCCTCTGACCGCAGAGTGGACAGAGGCTCAGGCGTTGTGGCGAACTCGCGCACCTATGCGCAGGGCCGCTAGCCCAGATGACATCGCAAAGGCTGTTGAGATGCTAATCGAGTCGGATTACTTGACCGGCGAGATACTCCTGTCAGACGGCGGGTTGAATCTGACCTAGGTCATCCCGCCGCTACAAGCACCACAGCGGCGGCTCGCAATCAGAGCGCGGAGATCGGGGGCGGTAAGCGGTTGAAGCCACAACTCAAAGCGAACTCTCCGGAGGCCGCCTCAAGAAGCTTTCAGTTCAGTTACAGTGCCAGCTCGCTTTCCTTGATATTGGCGATAGGGCCGAGAAGTGACGTGTCGAACGCTGCCAGAGGACGGCCCTCGACAAGGCGATTGGGGTAGTCAGGGTTGGCCAGCGCTGCCTTGCCGATGGCCAGAATATCGGCTCCGTCGGCCCGCACGGCATTGGCATGTTGCTGGTGATGCAGAGCGCCGTTGGCGATCAACACGACCCCGGGTGCATGGCGACGGGCTAACGCAGCCAGGCTCTTTGTATTTCCGGCGAAAGCGGGTTGCCATGCCTCGAATTCGGTCACATGGATGTAGTCGACCCCAGCATCCTTGAGCGAACCGAAAATAACTTCGGCGTCGTGCTCACCGTTTACCCAGTTGTGTGCGAAATCATTGACCTTGCCTTGAGAGATTCGAACGCCGACGGGGGCAGCACCTGCCGCTTCCCGGACGGCTTTGATCACTTCCAGAATCAACCCAACGCGTTGTTGCGTGCTGCCACCCCAGCGGTCGTTGCGGTGATTGGTGTAGTCGGTGAGGAACTGGTCGAGCAGGTAGCCGTTCGCTCCATGTATCTCGACGCCATCGAAGCCTGCTTCCATCACTGAATACTTTGCAGCTTGGGCGAAACCGGCGATGGCATCCGCGATGTCTTCGTCCGTCATCGCAACGGGTACTGGGTACTGGCCTTCGCCATAGTAAAAGGCCATTTGCTCGCCTTTTGGGCGAGTCGCCGAGGGCGCTGCGGTTTGCCGAGTGAAGCGGTTCCCCTGGCTGAGTGCACCGGCGTGCATGAGTTGCGCAAAAACAACCGCTTCCTGAGCATGGACTCGATCTGTGACCGATCGCCACGCGAGGGCCTGTTCCGTGTCTGTCAGGCCTGGCTGGAAGGCGTAGCCTTGGGAAAAGCGTTGGTCGGTGTAGATCCCTTCAGTGATGACCAATCCGAACCCACCTTTGGCGAAGCGTTCGTAATAGCGCGCCATTGCGTCGGTGGCCTCGCCGGTTTGCGTGGCGCTGACACGAGTCATGGGGGCGACCGCCAATCGATTGCGGACGGTGAGGTGCTTGATATCGTAAGGCGTTAAGATCGAAGGGGTCGAGTGGTTCATGGCTGCACCTCATTTCTAAGCGTGTTGGGCGTAATCGCCTGCTGTTGGCGATACTACGGAGGTGCTGTGGCTGGACCAAGCCTGCCGGGCGTGAAGCCGGCATAACGGATAAGGATATAATCATGCTGATAACCGACCTGCGTATTTTCCTGGCGGTCGCAACGGCGCGCAGCCTGTCGGAGGCATCGCGCAGGCTGGACGTGATGCCCATGCAGGTGTCGCGGCGGATCACTGCGCTCGAGCAGGAGCTGGGCGTGCGGCTGTTTCAACGCAGCACCAGAGCCGTGTCACTCACGGCCGAGGGCGAAGCATTCCTTCCCTATGCCCATACCATGGTCGAGGCCGAGGAGAGCGCGCTGGAGGAGTTGCAGCCTTCGTCGAGCCGGGTCACAGGGCTGTTGCGGGTGACAGCCCCCAGCGTTTTTGGGCAATCCATTGTCTTGCCCATGCTGCCCCAACTGTTGCAGCGCTACCCTGGTCTTCGGGTGGAGCTCGACGTTTCCGATACGGTGGTCGATCTGGTGGGGCGCGGATTCGACCTGGCGCTGCGGGTCGCGCCTCTGGCCGATTCCGAACTGGTTGCCAGGCGTGTCGCACCCAACCCCCGCGTTCTTTGCGCGGCCCCGCACTACCTGCGACAGCACGGCACGCCCTCAACGCTGGAGGAGCTTGAGACGCACCCGTGCATTGTGCTTCAGGCTGTACCGAGATGGCCATTCGTGGTGAACGGCGAAGTTGTCCGGCGACGGGTGGAGGGGCGGGTGATGATCAGCACTGTTGGCGCAGTTCGCGATGCTGCGGTTGAAGGCTTGGGCATTGCGATGCTGGCGTACTGGGACGTCCTGCCCCAGTTGCGAGACGGTTCTCTGGTGGAAATTCAGTTGGATGATGGGGGCATGGAACCGTTGTCTGTCTGGGCTGTTACCCCGACACGTCAGTATGTTCCTGCGAGGGTGAAGGTTTTTCTGCAGATGCTCGAAGCGGATATGGCCGTGCGGGTTCGGAGCGGCGCGTCTGGATCTTGAATGGCCGTTGCTGGCCGGTGGCAGCCCATTTCAAATGCCGCCTCCCAACCTGGATTGGAACTTAACTACTCGCCGACCCGCGTCGCAACCATCTGATCATTGAAGTGCTTGAAGAACTCCGCATACCCGCCATTTACCTCGGCGAAGCGCAACGGCTTGACGCGCTCGACCAGAATCTCCTCGGCATCGGGCGAGTTCTGGAAAATGCCCATGACCTCGTCGATAAACTCAGCCAGTGGCATGGCGTGGGGGTCGTTGGCCTGGCGCTCGCCCATGAGTTCGGTCTGTACGTAGGGCGGTGCCAACTCGTGGACTTTGACCGCGGTGTCCTTGAGTTGGTAGCGCAGCGACTGGCTGTAGGAGTGCACCGCGGCCTTGGTCGCGCAATAGCTGGGCGTCAGTGCCAGCGGCACGAAGGCCAGGCCTGACGATACCGTGACGATGGCAGCGTGGGGCTGGGTGAGGAAATGGGGCAACAGCAGGCCGTCCAGGCGGATTGGGCCGACCAGGTTGGTGGCGACCGTGGCATCGAGCTCCGTGGCGCCAGCCCGCAGGGATTCGCCGCGCATGATGCCGGCGCAATGGATCACCGTGTTGAGCTGCGGATAGTCGACGATCAACTGCTCGGCGACCCGTTGCGTAGCGGCTGCGTCGCTGGTGTCGAGCACCGCATAGTGCAGGCCTGGATTAGTGTCGGCCACCTGCTTGAGTACCGACTCGCGGCGCCCGGCGATGATGACTTCGTTGCCCAGGGCCAGGAAGGCTTCAGCGAGCGCGCGGCCAATGCCGCTGCCGCCACCGGTGACCAGGATCGTATTGCCTGTGGTTTTCATTGCATCTCTCCCTCGTGATCCAAACGATGCTGCACCCCTTGCGAGGCAACTTGCACTACCATAGGAGCTATAGGTGCCTTAAGGAAGTAGGCGCCAAAAAGTGCTGTACTTACCTAACGGAAACCATGGCTTATGAGCATCCCAATGCAACCCGCCACCCGCTCACCGCAATGGCCCCACGGCGGTGATGCGCGCGACCCCGAGCTGGATGAATTGGTGCGTGAGATCATTGGTCGCATTGCCGACAAATGGACGATGCTGGTGATCGAGGCGCTTGCCGAACACGGCTGCCTGCGGTTCACCCAATTGACGGCTAAGGTAGGGCGTGTCAGCCAGAAAATGCTGACCAAGACCGTGCGCCAGATGGAGGCCGATGGCTTGCTGGTGCGTACGGTGTATCCGCAGGTGCCGCCAAAGGTGGAATACCGCCTGACGGAGATGGGCATGAGCCTTGGGGAAGCGTTTTGCGGGGTGTGGTTGTGGGCCGAGCGGCATCGGCAGAGTATCGAAGCGGCTCGGCAGGATTATCAGGCGCGGCTTGCTGAGGAGTGAGCCCATTGCCAGCAAGGTTGACGATAGGTCCCCGGCCGTGTGAACCGGATGCTTTCGAGTTCGCGAGCGCTGGTTCGCCAATGCTGCTCGAAGCGTCGGTTCGTAGTGCGCTGGGTCGTAACAGGACGCATCCACGGCTGTAGGCCATTTCTGATACCAGCGTCGTGGTTACACAAATTGCCTTTTGTTGCTTGTGACAGCGGTAGACGGACGTTAACCTCTTGGCCGTCGCTGCACATCAGCGATATGGGCTTGGCGGCCCATCCAACACGACGCAGTAGCTCCTACCCCCGCACTGCAGGCGCTTTTTCGCCTGCGGAACGGTGTTATGGCGAATTGCGCAGGGACCTCTTCGGAGGTGCCGGCTTCCGTGTTGTCCGGTCCGCCAACCTTGCGTGATTCGCCACCCAATTCTGCTTGGCGGCAGGAAGCGGTGGTCCTTTTCCTACAACTCGGACGACTACTCCTATGGCTGAAGTAATTCTATGCACTGCCGGCACTACCTTCTGCGGCCGCACCATCAATGGTCACGCGCTGTTCACCGTCAATCCTGATACCCCTGCCGTCGATGCCCTTGAGCACGCCTCCATCCTGCAAAACTGCGCCAACAAACTGATGACCGAAGCCGCGCTGGGCGATCCCTCGGGGCATGCTGCGTTGTCATCGGTTTACCTGAATGAAATGGCCAAGGCGCTGATGGACGATGTGGCGCAAGGGATATCCAGGATTAGCTGAATTTAACCTCAAAGCCCGGCTCGCAGGTTCGTTGGCGCGGGCGGGGGCATCGATATCGGTGTGGCTCTGCTTGCGAGCCGGCCTTGGGGCCCCCGCCCGCCCTTGGCCCTGCGCTTCGCTGCGGGTTCCCTCGACTCCGGCACGCTTGCGGGGGCACGCCACGACGGGCCGTCCCTGGCCCATCGTGCCTGTCTCGGCATCCATGCCTCGACACCCCCTCCAGCGCGCCTACGCTCGGCCTGCGGGCTGATTGGGCGGGAACCCCAAGGCCGACTCGCAAGCAAAGCGCGGAGATTTGTGGGGGCGGTTGGGATCTTCTTAAGCTTGGCCAGTCGCAGCTAAAGGGACTTTCGCGTGAATATGTCCACCGATGTTTGTGGGAGGAACTGGCCGCTTCAGGCCGGTGGCTGACTGTCGGTGGTCGATGGTCGCCGTTCCTGTTGTCGCACAGCTTAAGCTTTTAGATCCTTCAGGTGCTTACTGACTCTGGTCTTCAGTGTTTTCTTAGGTGTCGAGGCTTAAAGCGCCTCGGCCGTAGGTTAATACCATTTTTTTGTATTTTAGTGCGCAACCCACCAATAGGTGAGCGCCGCGCCAAGTAGGAGCAAAGGCATTATTAGTTCCAGTATAAGGTGGAACCTCCGAATTATCGTTGCTTTTCTTAACATTATGTCTATCCCCGCAGAAATCTCATGAGCTGGGGATTCGTCACTTGATGAGTCAGTAACCTTATTTAAATATTTTGATAGGTTTTTCTGCGCATCGCGCCACTTCGAAAGTACGTCATCTAAGGATTGTCTCAGTAGCTTGGCCTTGGATCCATCTGGAGATCCTGGCGCCGGTATAGGTGCGTGCTCTTCCAGTATTATCGATTTAATGCGCTGGTGAAGTAAATTCTTATACTCTAATAGCTCTTGCTCAATGTCTAAATAAAATGCATGTACACGCTCTTGCTCACCTTTAAATGACGGAAAAATTTTGTAGGCATCTAAAGTAAATCCCGATTCGATTTTTCTCTGCCAGATCAATGGCGGAAAACCAACGAAGGTTAAAGCAGCAATATACTGTTCATCCTCATGGCAAGCTTTGGTAATGGCAACGTCAATTTTTTCCCAATAATAGTGCTGCACTAAGCGTTTAATGGAATCGTTGAGCATTTGCACGCCCAAAGCTTGCAAGGCCGCTGAGCGCCTCGTTTGGATAATAGCCCTTCGTTGTCCGTCGATAAACACTTTAGACACAAATACTATTGCAAGTAGTAGCAAAAAAGCAGCATACCCAACAAGTACAGGCTGATTGATTTCCACAGAAATCCCTAGGATGTTAAGGCTTCCTGAGTGGTAGAGTAAGATAATTAAAAAAACAATCGAAGATCTGATCAGTAACTGCTGGTAATTTATCGTGCTTGTGGAAAATGGTATATTTGAATCTTCAATAAATAGCTCGTAACTTTGAGTGTAGTCTTTCTCGATTTTTATTTTTAGGTCTTCCGAAGCCCCCTGAAACAAAAGAGGAAGTGCATCGGAAATAGCTATTTCAATATTATTGGGCTTTCCCATATTCCGCCTTCCCTTGAATTGTCTTGTATGCCTCGCCGAGCTTCATACCGGCGTGTCATTGGTGAAGCCACATTGCCAGTAGGTTCCGCTAACGTCTAAATCTGTCCGGAGCAACCAGCTTTGCTTGATTTAAATGGCCCCGTCGCATTGCTTAAAATAAGGCGCTCCTCCATCGTCAACGCGTACGCAGACGTGCCTCAGCAGCGATGGGTCTGCATTTGGCATAGCGGACGTTACCTAACGCATTTAGCGTAGCAGGCGAACGATGGGAACGTGTTTCACGACGGCTTGCCTCAAGCAAGTCCAGGGAGGCGCTGGATCCGCACAACAGTGAATGCCCGCAATAGGCCTTTGTCATAATCTGCTAAAAAATTTCTAAATCGTGAACAGGTGAGGATGGTGGAACCTACACCCGCCGAAGCTGCGATGTTTGGCTGGAGGTCAGACGCGAGCGGCTGCTTTCAGCTGTGGATTCAACCGGTGGACACAACACACTGGCTAAATCTCTGAGCTGCGGGAACGAATCCACGGTCCACATTAGCCAAGCACCTGGATTCAAAGCAGCGTTCAGGCACTTATTCTGTGTCCATGAGGAAATCGCATCATGAACGACCCTTTCAATCTCTCTCGATTTGTTGATGCCCAGCGCCCGGTTTTCAGCCGAGTCGTGGATGAACTGCGGGCGGGCCGTAAGACGAGCCACTGGATGTGGTTCGTGTTTCCGCAGCTAAAGGGGTTGGGCATAAGCGAAACGGCTATGCGCTTCGGCATCACGGGCAGGGGCGAGGCTCGAGCTTATCTGGAGCACCCTTTGCTCGGGCCGCGACTTGTGGAATGTGTCCAGGCTCTGCTCGAGCATGGCAATTCGAGCGCCTTGCAGATACTGGGCTCGCCTGATGATCTGAAGCTGCGCTCATGCCTGACATTGTTCAACGAAGTCCAGCCGGAACCAGCGCTGTATCAGCGGGCACTCGATCAGTTCTACGGTGGGAAGCCGGACGCCAGAACCCTCCAGTTGCTCCGTGTGCCTGTGGAGTGAATCCGGCCAGAATGCGGTCCTGCCGGCCTCTAAAGACAATAATTCTCAAATAGCAATTTGAATCATTTAGATCTGCGTGGTTAACTGTGCGCCTGTTTTACCGACCTGACCCTGCTCTGCGGGATCCAGAGAAGGAACGCCATGCGCCAAGCCCCCAGCGACCTTGCCCGCCTGATCGACACCGCGACCTCGGCCTTGCCGCGCATGGCCGGGCGGGTAGGCGAGGCGCAGGCCGACCAACTGATCTGCGGCGACGTCGGCAACCCCGAGCGAATTGCCGCGCTGCATGAGCACTGGGTCGCGGCGCACCCGGAAGCTGGCGCTCATTATTGGTCGGTGCGCAGTTGGTCATTGCTGATCTGGCAGCCGGTCTACCTGAGCTTCCTTGCCGTACACCTTGGTGGGCAGGCGCCATGCCTGGAGCGCATGGGCCAGACCGTCAGCGCGGGGCTGGTAGGTGGGTTCTGCCTGCCCGAGCATTCTCCGCGCCGTGGGGGGCCAGGCGAGCTGATCGAATTTGCCGGCGAGCAGTTGCGCCAGTTCATCGAGGAGCAACTGAACGATTTCAACAAGGTCTGCCAGATCTACCCGAAAATGGCGCGCCTGCTGGCGGCCGATGCGGCGCGAGCGGCCTTGCTCTGGGCCGATCGCTGCCAGCCGCTGGGCAACCAACGCTTGCGCGACATCGAAGGGCAGTGGATGCAGGCCCTGGGACTGCCAGCGGGCAGTTCGTTGATCGCCGTACATACCGACGATGGCCGCGAATGCCTGGCCCTGGGGCGCAAGATGTGTTGCCAGCATTACCGACGGGCCGACGGCGAATACTGCAACACCTGCCCCAAGCTCAAGGAACAGGACCGCCTGCAGCGTCTGCGCGAGGAGTTCGCACTGTCATGCTGAGCCTGGCCGGCGGCCCCGGCGCCGGTCTCAGTACTTCCAGGCCAGCGTCACCGTGGCGTTGCGCGACGGTGCGTAGTAGGACTGCGACCAGTACAGGCTGGTCAGGTATTTGCGGTCGAACAGGTTGTTGACGTTCAGGGCCACGTTCCAGTGCTTGTCGATGTCGTAGCTGGCCAGCGCATTGGCCACGGCGTAGGAGCCCTGACGGCTGACGATGGTCTCGCCGGTGGTGGCAGTGCCCTGGTTGCGATAGATATCGCTCTGCCAATTGAGGCTGCCGCCGACTTTCAGGCCCTTGACCTGCGGCACCTTGTACGCGCTGCTCAGGTACACCGTGTTGACCGGAATGTACGTGCGCGCACGCTGGCCATCGGCGTCTTCCAGTGAGAACAGGTGAGTCAGGCCGCCGTTGACTTCCCAGCCGGGCGCCAGTTCGCCAGCCAGCGTCAGCTCGTAGCCTTTGGAGGTGGTGTCGACCGGGTCGTAGTAGGAAACGCCGTTGGCAAAGCCTGCGTATTCGCCGGTGTTGTCCTGCTTGGTGCGGAACAACGAGATGCTGGCGTTCAGGCGCTTGTCGAACCATTCGCCCTTGATGCCGCCTTCGACGCTGTTGCCCTCGATCGGGTCGAGCAGTTTGTTCGACGCGTCGACCTGCGTCTGCGGGTTGAAGATCTTGGTGTAGCTGACATAGGCCGAGTAGTTGGGGGCGAAGTCGTAGATCGCGCCGTAGTAGGGCGTGAGTTTGGACTTGCTGTAGTCGTTGGGCGCGCCGTTGCGCTCGCCGCTGCTTTCCAGGGTGGTGAAGTTGGCCCCGGCGATCAGCTTGAGGTCATCGGTGACGTTGAAGTGCCCGGCGCCGTAGTAGCCGCGCCGATAGGTGGTGTAATTGGCCCCACTGGTGACGGTGGCGAATGCCGGCTTGGGAAAATCGCCGTCGTATTCCCACACTGGCGGCAAGGCGTCACCCGCGGCATCGTCACGGGATGTCCAGTGGGTCTGGTCACGTGACCAGTTGGTGCCCAGCACCAGTTCATGGGTGCGGCCGAACAGCGCGAACGGCCCCTTGAGGTAGACGTCACCCAGCAGTTGACGCTCGCTGCGGTCGAACTTCGAGGCATAGGAGGTCAGGCCCAGGCCGGTTACCGCGTCGGGCACGCCGCCGGCCATGAGCATCTCGGCGTCGGAGGTGATTTCCCGGTAGTTCAGCGAAGCCTTGGTCTCCCAGCCGCCGCCCCAGTCGGTGTTCAATTCGGCGAAGGTCTGCTTGTCGTTGGTGTCCCAGTAGCTCCAGTCCGGCGCGGTGTTGTGCGAACGGCTGTAGTGCACCTTGGAGCCATCGGTGTTGTACAGCGTCAGCGCACTCCACATGATGCCGTCGGGGCGGTTGCGCTGCTCGGAATAGCCGAGGGTGGCGGTGGTGCTGTCGGTGAGGTCGGCCTCGAGGATCCCCGAAAAGGTTTTCTTGTCGGTGGAATAGCGGTCCAGATAGGAGTTGCCGGCCTGGCCGGCGAACAGCGCGCGACCGCGGATGGTCCCGGAATCGTTCAGCGGGCCGGACACGTCGAGCTCGCTGCGGCGGTTCTGCCACGAACCATAGCTGACCGAGCCTTCGGCCTGGAAGTCATGGGTCGGGCGCTTGCGCACGAAGTTGACGGTGGCGGCCGGGTTGCCGGGGTTGGAGGTCAGGCCATTGGCGCCCTTGAGCACTTCGATGTGGTCATAGAGGAAGGTATCGATGTCGCCCATCTGTTCTTCGGAGCTGAAGGGCATGCCGATGCCGTCGAGCTGGAAGTTCGACACGTCGAAGCCGCGCACCGAATAGTAGGTGCGGTCGGTTTCCACCCGTTGCACGCTGACTCCGCCGGCCTGCAGCGCGTCGGTGGCGCTGTTGAGCTTGAAGTCCTTGAGCTGCTCATGGGTCACGGTGGTGGTGGTCTGCGGCGTCTCGCGCGGCGTCAGGCTCAGGCGCGTGGCCGTGGTGGTCGCGCCGATGGTGTAGGAGTCGCTTTGCGCCGTCACGCTCGGCACGCCGGGTTGCTCGGCGTTGATGTTTATGGGTTGCAGGGCCAGTTGCGACGACACGGGCGCAGGCTCGCCGTCGGCGCCGAAGGCGTACTGGGTCACCAAGGGCAGGCTCAGGGCCAGGGCCAGGGTGAACGAACTGGAGGACGCCTGCATTGGGCGCAGGCGGGACAGCCGGGTAGGGCGGGTCATGCTTGGGTTCATGGCTTGCTTCTTCTACTTATTGGTCAAGTGATGGCAGATCGGCGCGCTGCGGCGTCTTTCATCTGCGGTGGGAGTGGATCGCGCCTCCCATTACGGCGCGATACCAGCCGTGGAAGTGCTGCATGCCTTCCTCCAGCGGTATTTGGTAGGGGCCGCTGTCGTCGATGCCGCGCTGGTACAGAGCGCGGCGGCCGGCGTCGGTACGCTCGGCGATCTCGTCGTCTTCGATGGCGGTTTCCATGTAGGCCGCGCGGTGCGATTCCACCAGTTCGCGGTTGTTCTCCATGAGGTGCTGCGGGTAGTAGAACTCGACCACGTTGATCGACTCGTGCACGCCCTTGGGGTACACGGTCGACAGCACCAGCGCCTGCGGGAATACCTCGATCATGTGCGTCGGGTAGTAGCTGGCCCAGATCGCACCGAACTCCGGCGCGCCGTCGCCGTATTCGGCGATCAGGCCGTCATGCCAGGCCTTGTAGGCGTCGGTGCCGGAACGTTCGAGGTTGTTGGTGACATTGATGCGCTGCAGGCTGTACCAGTCGTCGTACTCCCATTTCAGGCCTTCGCTGCGCACGTACTTGCGCAGGCCAGGGTGGAAGGTGGCGATGTGGTAATCGTCGTTGTAGATTTCCAGGAAGGTCTTCCAGTTGCACTTGCACGGGTGCATTTCGACGTGGTCGAGGGCATACCCCGTGAAGTCCATCTCCGGGTGATCGAACAGCCCGGCGATGTCGGCCAGCGGTTCGCGCGTGCCCTCGAAGAGGAACCCGCCGATATTGTGCAGGGGGTAGCGCGGCAGATTGCGGCAGGGCTTTTCCGGAAACTTCGGCGCACCGACGATCAGCCCGGTGTTGTCGTAGGTCCAGGCATGCAGCGGGCACATGATGCGCCCGCCGGTGGCGCGCAGGTTGCCGCGGCGGATGGTCGATGGGTCGGTGCCGACGCTGAAGTCGCCGAGCATCAACGCCTGGCGGTGACGGCAGACGTTGGACAGGAGCTCGATGCCGTTTTCGTTGCGCACCAGGATGCGCGAGTAGTCGTCGTGGGGCAGGGCGTACCAGTCACCGATGTTCGGCACCATCATTTCGTGGCCGATGTACAGGGCGCTATGCTGGAAGATCAGTTCCTGCTCTTTGCGGTAGATCTCGGGATCGCAGTAGGTGTGGATCGGCAGTTGCGGCTGCGCTTCGCACAACCCCTCCTGGCGTAGATTCTTGAGTAACGCTTGCTGCTGGGCTTCTCGACCAAAGTTGACCATTCAAAGGCTCCGTGCGCGAGTGGGGCCGGGCCCCCGGCGGGGGGCCCTCGGTGCGTGAGGGCCGGCGATGGCGGGGCGAGCCCCGCCAGCGTTCAGACGTGCAGCGAGTCGTGCACGGCGGGCATGGCGGCCGGCTGGCGCGCAGGGGCGAACGGCGCCACCGGGTTGTCCAGCGGGTCAGCCATGATCAGGCTGCCGGCTGGGTTGGCCAGGTCGACCATCTGCAGGTTGTTCTTCAACTGCAGGCGGTTCAGGCACGAGTGCAGGAACGTCGGGGCAAAGAAGTCATAGCGCTCGAAGCGCTGCTGCAGTTGCGGATGGGCGGCCTGATAGTCGATCACCGACTCGGCTACCGTGCGCCAGAAGGTCTCCTCGTTCATGCAGCCGTTTTCTTCGAGAATCTGGCTCATGTGGCGGAACACGCCGTCGAACACATCGATGAAGATCCCGAGGATCTTGTAGTCCTCGGGCACATCGACGGCGAGTCGCTCGAGGCCTTCGGGCATTTTCGCGTCCTTGTCGAGGATCGCCGATTCCTCGGCGATGTCCTTCATGAACACCCGCGTCGGCACGTGGCCTTCGAGCACCAGAATCAGGTTTTCCCCGTGAGGCATGAACACCAGATGGTGAGCGTAGAAACAGTGGATCAGCGGCTGCAGGAACGCCTTGAGGTACTGGCGCATCCACGCTACCGGGGCCAGCCCCGAGCGGCGCATCAATTCCGGCAGCAGGGCGTGGCCGTCGGGGTCGACATGCAGCAAGGCGGCCATGGTCATCAGCCGCTCGCCTGGTTGCAGGCGGCTCATCGGGCTTTCCCGCCATAGCGCCGAGAGCATCTTCTTGTAGGGGCTGTCGGCGCTCAGGGCAGCCTCGTAGTACCGGTTGCGGTAGCCCACCGAGGCCACCTCGCGCAGGATGCCGAAGCCATAGTCGTTGAGCACCGGGTCACTGGAAATCAGCTGGTGCAGATAGGCGTTGATGGCCGGCGTACCGGCCATGTAGTACGGCGACAGGCCGCGCATGAAGCCCATGTTGAGCACCGACAGCGAGGTTTTGACGTAGCACTTTTGCGGCTGGCTGGCATTGAAGTAGGTGCGCACTGATTGCTGCGCGACGTATTGGTCGTCGCTGGCGCCCAAGGCGACGATCTTGCGGTTGGCGACATCGGCGGCGAACATGATGCTGAGCTTTTCGTACCACTGCCACGGATGGGTCGGCATGAAAACGTAGTCGTCGCTGTTCAGGCCTTGCTCGTCGAGCTGCTGGCGGTACTGCGCGACGGTGGCGTCGCCGAGTTCCTGGCGCAGCAGCGTGTCGTGATCCAGCCCGGGGATGGCGGCGAAATGGGCATTGTCGGTGTGCACCGCCAGCCAGATGATCGAGAACCGCGCACCGGTCTCCGGGGTGTAGGCCTGGTAGTCCAGCGCATTGAAGCCCAGCCGACCATTGTTGGCGACGAAGCCGGGGTGGCCTTCGGTCATCGCGCTCTCGAAATCCTGGTAGTCGGCATCGGCCAGTTGCGCGCTGCTCAAGTAGTCGCGGTTGTGCTTGTAGGCGGCGCCGAACAGCGTGCTGCTGATCTCGTCCAGGTAGATCGGCAACTTGTCGGCCGGGATGCCCAGCGTCTGCTTGAAGTCGTTGATGAAGGTCAGTGCGTCCAGCGGCTGCGGCTCGCCGTGCAGCTCGCGGATGATGCTTTGCGGGTCGACGAACCAATGCCGCAGGGCCATGGTGCGCGCCTGGAAGTGGTAGCGGCAGTGCTCGGTGTCGGCTTGCAGTTCGTACACGCTCCAGCCTTCGCGCTCGCTGGCGCCCAGTTCGGCAGGGCAGAACACCTGTTCATGGGCGTACTCGGCGATGGCCTTGCGCACTAGCAGGCGGTTGACCTTGGCCCAGACTTGCGGGTCGAGGTGGGCGACGGCGGTGGCGGGCAGGTGGGAAGCGAAAGTGTTCATGGTGATTTCATCCTCTCGGGGCAGATTTGCTTGCAGCCAGTTGGATCAAAGGCCTTGGGAGGCCTGCGCGCGGCTGAAATCTTCAGGCGTGCATATGGCCAGTTGCGCGGTCTTGGCCGGCAGCTGCACGACCGCCTGGTCGATGAAGCCGACCATGGCGTTCAGGCGCTGCACGGCCTTGTTGCGAATGTCCGGCTCGACCACGACGCGGCGGGCGTGCAGGTGGTCGAAGGCGAACGCCATGACGGTGCGCAGGATGTCGCGGGTGAAATGGCGGATAGGCCGCTCGGCGGGTCCAACGAAGAAATGCATGCCCAGGTCGCCAGGTTGCACGGGGTACAACCCGCCCAGTGGATCGTTGGCCGGGTCGTAACACTCGACGACGAAAGCCGGCGCGCCCTGGTGCAGGCCCAGGTAGGCCTGCAAATGGCCGCTGCGGATGCCGTCCGCGTAGAACGCTCGCGTGGCCTCCAGGGTCATGCCTTGCATGTTCCAGAAATGCGCGTAGTCGAGCTGATACCAGGGTTGGATCACCGCAATATCGCGATCCAGGTCGAGGGCGCGCAGGCTTAGATGGGGGTTGAGGTCGCCGCGGCCTTCGGCTGGGGCGATCGGTTTGGGCAGCATGGATTCAGGCAGCATGGGCAGGTTCTCCTGTTTCGCCTTCGGGCAGGGCCGGCGGCCGATGATGGCGGTCCATCCCGAAGGACCAGTGGTCGAGGGCGGCCGTCAGCACCATGCCGGCGGCGGCGATGGCGAAGGTCATGGGCACGCCCACCAGGCTCACCAGGTAACCAGCGCCGAACGAGGACAGCAGTACCCCCAGGTTCTGGAAGAAATTGGTCACGCTGAAGTCGCGGGCATAGGCGTCCGGGGTGCTGACCTTGAACAGTGTGACCTCCAGCTTGACGATCACCTGATACAGGGCCCAGCCGTACAGGCAGCGGCCGATGATGATCAAAAGCATCGACGGCGCCGCCTGCAAAAGCAGCCCGAGGGTGCCCAGCAGCAGGTTGCCCAAGGTGTGGTCGAGCCACGCTGGCGGTTGGCTCATGTAGCGTTTGATCAGCAACGCGAGCAGGGCGACGATGCCGGGGATGGCGAAGATCAGGCCGGTAAGCATCTGATCGTGGACACCGGTGGTGCCTTCCCAGTACACCGTGAAGAACGGGCGTATAAGGTAGGCGCTGAAATCGAACACCAGCATCAGCAGGCTCAGCTTGAGCAGGATCGCCAGGCTGCCCGGCGCGCGCTTGAAAGGCGGCGCGGTACGGTTGCGCTCCTGCGGGGTGAGCACCTGAACGATCTTCGCACTGCGGATCAGGTACAGCGACAGCCCCATCTGGATGAAGTCGCCGGCCGCCATCAGGCCAACGCAGAAGCGTGGCCCGAAATGCTGCAGGGCCAAGCCACCCACGGCGGCGCCGAAAATAGCGCCGATGTGCACCACCACCGACAGCAGGCCGATGGTCACGCCGTGCTCCTCGGGTTTCTGCAGGCGCATCAGGTAAGGGAACATCAGCAGGTAGCTGGCCTTGGTCATGAACATGAGCATGGTCAGCAGCCAGTACATCGGCGCGTTGGGTGCCCAGATCGACAGCACGCAGAACAGCGCCGCTGCCAACTGGGTGTACACCAGCAAGTGCATGGTTTCGACGTGGCGAGCCACGCGAGCCCACACCGGCAACATGCACATCACCGCGATGGAAATGGCGGCAATGTAGGCACCGACGTGCACCGGGCTGGTGATGCCGTAGCGCTGTTCGAAGAACTGCGGGTAGAAGGCGATCAGGATCGAGTCGCTGATCACGCCGAACGCGGACATGATCAGAATGGTGGTACGCAGGGTCATGAGCGCGCGCCTACACTGCCGATCGCCTCGAAGCCGCTGCCCGCTGCCGGCGCGAAATCCTGGAAGGCGGTTCGCGGCTCGCAAGGATAGACGTCCGTGCCGGTCAGTTCGGCCAGCAGGCGGCTGTTGCGATAGCACGCCAGGCCCAGGTCGGGGTTGGTCAGCCCATGGCTGTGCAAACCGACGTTCTGCACGAAGATCTCGCGGTTCTCATGGTCGACCGCCCAGTTCGCCGAAGGCGCATAGCGCCCGCTGGCGTCCCAGCGAATCCGCTCGCCGATGCCCTCGATGAAACTCGGCAGCTGGTAGCGGTAACCGGTGGCGAACACCAGGCCGTCCGTCACGTGCCGGTACAGGCCGCCCTGTTGGGTGTGCTCGAAAGTCAGTGCCCAGCCGCCGTTGCCGGACACCCGCTCGCACGCCTTGAGCGCCAAGTTGGTCATCAGCTGAGTGGGCGGGGCCTGACGGTGACGACGCTCGTCGAGGTGGCTGTAGATGCTTTCGATCAGCGACTGATTGATACCGTTATAGATGCTGCGCTGATCATCGAGCACCTGCTGCTTGATTATCGGGCCGAGGGCGTGGAAATAGCGGCCATAATCCGGTGTGATCAGTTCGAGGGTGAGTTTGGCGCTCTCCATCTGGAAGAAGCGCGCGGCGCGGGTCACCCAGTTCAAGCTGTAGCCGTTCTGTTCGGAGCCTTGCAGCAGGTCCTGATAGACCTCGGCGCCGCTCTGCCCGCTGCCGATCACCGTGACATTGCGGCAGCGCTGCAAAGCTGGCTTGTGGGTCAGGTAGTTGCTGGTGTGGACGGCGTGCGCAGCGTCCTCGGAGCTCGCCAGGCAGGCCGGGATGTGCGCCACGCCGCCGATGCCGATGACCAGCTTGCGGGTACTCAACTGGAACGCCCGCTTGCCACCGTCGCAGGTGCCGCTGACCACGTAGCAGGCGCGGGCGGCATCGTGCGAGATCTCCTGTACTTCGTGGCCGTAGCGCACGTTGTCGAGCTGGGCGGCTGCCCACTGGCAGTAGCGGTTGAATTCCTGCCGGCCGAGGTACCAGTTCTCGCGGATGTAATAGGTGTAGAGCCGGCCCTGCTGTTTGCAGTAGTTGAGATAGCTCAACCGGCTGGTGGGATCGGCCATGGACACCAGGTCGGCCAGGAAGGGGTTCTGCAGGGTAGTGCCGTCGAGGAGCATGCCGCTGTGCCAGGTGAACTGGTCTTTCTTTTCCAGGAACAGGCTGCGGGTACCCGCCAGCGGCGCCGCCAGGCATGCCAGCCCAAGATTGAAAGGGCCAAGCCCTATGGCGATGAAGTCATAAGGGTTGTCATCGGTCATGTTCGAGCCTCCGTCCGTGTTCATCGGGGGCCAGAATAGTAACATTGAGAATCAATATCAATAGCTAACGAGAATCAATCCTGTCTTTGGCGCTTGGCTAGGGCAGGCCCGCGCGACATGATCACCCCTTCACCAAACCACCACCTCCTCGTCACACATCCGTCATTGCGGCACTTTATCCTCAGGTCTATGGTCAATAAAAACCACCCCCATCCCTCACCCTGAAAAAGGACCCGCCCATGGACGACTACTGGGAAGAACTCCTCGAATTCCGCGCCACCGAAACCGACCCGCTGGAACCCGCCGACGACGCCACCGAGCTCTAATCCGCTCCCTGGCGCCCACGCCTATACGCCCCTGGCGTTTGCCCGCACCACCGTTTGAACGCCCGCTGAAACGCCTCTGCCGAAGCAAAACCGAGTAGATAGGCGATCTCGCCGAACGCCAGTTCGGTGTCCCGTATGTAAGTCATTGCCAAGTCCCGCCGCGTATCGTTGACGATGCCGCGGAACTGCGTGCCTTCCTCCGCCAGTTTGCGCCGCAAGGTCCAGCTCGGCATTTTCAAACGCGCCGCCACTTCTTCCAGCCCGGGTTCGCGCCCGCCACTCAGCAGAGGGCCGAGCATCTGAGTGATGCGTTCGCTCAAGGTTCGGGTGCGTGTCTGGCGTTCCAGGGCCTGTTCGCAGAGGGCCAGCAGTTCCTGCCAGGTGCCTGGGCAGTGTTGCGGGTTGCGCAGGCTGAGGCTGGCCTGGTCGAGGCGCAGTTGGTTGGTGGCGCTGGCGAACTGCACGGGGGTGGTGCACAGGGGCTGCCAGGCGCTGGCGTAGGCGGGCGCTTCAAATTCGATTTGCACCTGCTGCGCCTGCAACGCCACACCCGCCACCTGCGACAGCTGCCCAAGCCACCCGCTCAGCAGCGAATCCACCACAAACCGGTTGTAAGCGTTATAGGGACTGATGGAGTAAAAACGCAGCCAAGCGCCCCCGGCATCCTCATGAAAGCTCGACAGCCCACGATAGTTGGTGCCGTACAGCGGTTCGAAGCGCAGCAGGGTGCGCGCGGCTTCGCGTACGGTGGGGGCTTGGGCGGCGGTGACGCCGGCCAGGCCGGCCTGGGGCAGGCGGGCGAGGGCGCCCATGCGCAGGCCCAGGGCTGGGTCCTGGCAGAGTTGGATGGCGGCGTGGCCGAGGCGCATGTAGCGGGCGATGGACAGGCGGCCGTTGGGCAGTGCGAGGCGGGCTGGGTCCAGGCCGTAGGCGGCAAGCAGGGGCTGGGGGTCGTGGCCGTAGGCGCGCAGGGCGTCGGCCAGGCTTTGCACGAGGCCGGTCGAGAGGTCGCCCAAGCGCAGCGTCGGCGGTTTTACAGCCACAGGTTGATCAACCGCGCGCCGGGGCCGGCGGGGGCTTCTTCGGCCTGGCCGTCGTGGGCGAGGAAGGTCTGGCCTTCGCCGACCACGTCCCAGAAGCGCCCGTGCATGAACACGCTGAGGCCGATGGCGCCGGGCAGGGTGGCCATGCCGGCCAGGGTCAGGCGCTGCCAGGCCTGTTCGTTGCTGACGGCGCCGGGTTGCAGCAGGGCATCGGCCGGCGGGCGCAGGCTGTAGCCGCGCCAAGGTGTTTGCCAGTTGCCGGGACCGGCGATGAAGGCCGGGATCGCCAGTACTTGCACGCCCTTGGCTTGCAGGCGGCGGTAGTTGTCGGGGTACCAGCTGTCGGTGCCGAGCAGGACGCCCAGGCGCCCGGCGGGGGTGTCGATCACGTCGAGGTCGTCGGCGCTGCCTTGTTCGACCAGGCGGCGGTTGTCGCGGTCGGGGAAGACCTGGTGCTGGGGTTGGCCCAGCGGCTTGCCGTCGGCGCCGAACACCAGGCTGATGTTGAACAGCGAGCCGTTGCCGGGCACCAGCAGGCCATCTTCGATATGGGGAGAGGGCAGCACGATGGAGCCGGCCACCAGGGTGATGCCGAATTCCTTGGCCAGGCCGCCGAACAGTGCCTGGTAGTCGGTGGCCATTTCATCGGCCTTCATGCGCAGGCGGGCGTTGCGGCCGCGGTGGCCGTCCTTGGCGCTGAGCCAGGCCTTGGCGAAGCGCAGGGGGTTGCTGAGGCTCAGCCATTGGAAGGCTTCGTCGCGGCCGCGGGCCTGGTAGACCTCGTCTTTCTCGCCTTTTATCCACAGCCAGGTGCCGACGTGTTCGGGCAGGATGACGATGGTCTTGGGGTTCAGCAGGCCGAGGGCGCGGGCTTGCTGCAGGTAGGCTTCGAGCTTGCGGCGCAGGCGGGCCGGGTCCTGGTAGTCGCCGGGGAACAGCTCGGGCTGCACGCCCAGCAGGTTGCCGCGCTCGCCCGGGGTTCCCTGGTCCAGCGCCAGCTGGATGCGCAGGTCGGAGAGGTAATGGCCATTGGGGCGCAGCGCCGCCCAATAGCCGTAGGCGGCGGCGAGGCCCAGCAGTGCCAGGATCAGCAGAGTGAGGAAAAATTTACGCATGGGATGGCAGCGACAGCCGTGTAGGTCCGATTCGTTTGGGAACAAGACTACGGTAAAACAACGGGTTAACGCTCGGGTTTAGCGTTGTTTTATGTGTTTCTGTCGCCTGCCAGTCATTTTTTGCCGGGGTGTGGGCTCAGGCGGCGCGGCGCTGGGCGATCAACTGGCGGGTCAGGGGGATCAAGGTGCGGCCGTAGTCGATGGCGTCTTCCAGCGGGTCGAAGCCACGGATCAGGAAGGTGGTGATGCCCAGGTCGTAGTAGTCCAGCAGGGCGTCGGCGACTTGTTCCGGGGTGCCGACCAGCGAGGTCGAGTTGCCCTTGGCGCCCAGCAGCCCGGCGATGCCGGTCCACAGGCGTTTGTCCAGGCGCGAGCCTTGGGCGGCGGCGGCCAGCAGGCGGCGCGAGCCTTCGTTCGGCGGCTCGCGGCGCACGAAGCCGCGTTTTTCCGCAAGGGCGGTGGCCTTGGCGAGGATGGCGTCGGCACGGGCCCAGGCTTGTTCTTCGGTGGGCGCCAGGATCGGCCGCAGCGACAGGCTGAAGCGTACCTTGCGGCCGTGCTTGGCGGCCTCGGCGCGGACCTGGGCGACGATGTCGCGCACCTGCTCATAGGTCTCGCCCCACAGGGCGTAGACGTCGGCGTGCTTGCCGGCCACTTCCAGCGCGGCCGGCGAGGCGCCGCCGAAGTACAGCGGGATCGGCTTGACTGGCTTGACCGCCGAGTGGGCGCCTTCGAACTGGTAATACTGGCCCTTGAAGTCGAACGGCTTGTCGGCGGTCCATTCCTGGCGCAGTACGCTGAGGTATTCGTCAGTGCGGGCGTAGCGTTCGTCCTTGCCGATGAAGCTGCCGTCGGCGCGCAGTTCCTGGTCGTCGCCGCCGGTGATGATATGCACTGCGGTGCGGCCGCCGTTGAAGGTGTCGAGGGTGGCGAACTGGCGGGCGGCCAGGGTCGGCTCGGCGAAGCCGGGGCGGTGGGCGATGAGGAATTGCAGCTTTTTAGTGACGCCGGCGGCATGGCTGGCGATCAGAGTGCTGTCTGGGCTGTTGGAGTGGAAGGCGACCAGGGCGCGGTCGAAACCGGCCTCCTCGTGGGCGCGGGCGACTTTTTCGACGTAGTCGGGCTGCAGCACGGGGCCGACCTGCGGGTGGATTTCGGAACTGTGGTGGCCGGCGATGTAACCGATGAATTCGACGCTCATGGGGTAGGGCTCCTGCGCCGTAGGGGGAACGGCTGGGGTTGGGGGGAGGCCTCCGCCGGGCAGGGGGTCGGTCGTTGTGGAAGACAATAGAAGCATCCACCGGAGCTGTGAAATTCGATTTCCTTCTAAGCTAATTATTATGTTCTATTTTTAATATGAAATATTCGCATGTTGTGGGGCGCGGGTGCTCAGTGCGCCAGCGCCCCCGCCACCCGATTTCGGCAATGCACCAGCGCATCGCGAATCATGAAGTTCACCAAGGTCGGCGAAACCCCCAGCTCCGCGGCGATATCCTTCTGCTGCTTGCCGTGGATGCGGTACATCACGAACGCATAGCGGGTGCGACCGGGCAGTTGTTCCAGCGCATGGTCGACGGAGCCGAGGGTTTGCCGGTCGGCGTTGATGGACTCCGGGTTGGCCAGCAAGGGCGCGGAGTTCATGTCGTGTTCGTCGCTGATGAAGTATTTTTGCTCCATGGCCTGCTTGCGATAGTGGTCGATCGCCAGGTTGCGCACGATTCTGAACACGTAGTTGAGGCTGGCCGTGAACGGCTGCGGGGCAGCCATGCGTGAGATGCGCAGGTAGGCGTCCTGCACTACGTCTTCGGCGCGGCTGTGGCAGCCGGTGATGCGGGCTGCGGCCTTGACCAGCGCGGCGCGGTGGCTGATCAGGGTGTGCAGGAGGGTTGGGCCTTCATTGGCGTGCATGTCTGTGGAGCCTGATGCCGGCATGGCGATACCTATGCGGTCTAGGTTGACAGAGGGAGGTGATTCCTTCGAACGGGGTCAATATTATTGCGCATGATAATCATTGTCAAAAAGCAATTTGTTCTATTTGCATCTTCGATGCGGGCGGGCCCTTAAAGCAGGCGGGAGTCGATCTCCATCTCCAGTGGCTTGGCGGTGGATATGATTTCCCCGTAGCGCGGGTGGTCGACGTTGAGATGGATGCTGTGCAAGATTTGATCATCATTTTGTCATTTTCAGCCATTGAGTCGCGACGCCACGCTCTTTAATGTCCATGCTCATAGCCATGACGGGCCCCACACATGAGGCGCCCGCATTCCGTGACCATGCCGATGGAGCCGACCATGACCGCCGCCCGTTACCCGCACCTGCTTGCCCCGCTCGATCTGGGCTTCACCACTTTGCGCAACCGCACCTTGATGGGCTCCATGCACACGGGGCTGGAGGAGAAGCCCGGCGGTTTCGAGCGTATGGCGGCCTATTTTTCCGAGCGCGCGCGCGGCGGGGTGGGGTTGATGGTCACCGGCGGGATTGCACCAAACCTCGAGGGTGTTACGTATAAAGGCGCGGCCAAGATGACCACGCCGCAGGAGGCTGAAAAGCACCGCATCGTCACCCAGGCGGTGCATGACGCCGGTGGCAAGATCTGCATGCAGATCCTCCACACCGGGCGCTACGCCTACAGCCCCGAGTTGGTCGCGCCGAGTGCGATCCAGGCGCCAATCAACCCGTTCAAGCCCCGTGAGCTGGACGACGCCGGTATTCGCAAGCAGATCGCCGACTTCGTCACCTGCGCGACCCTGGCGCAAAGCGCCGGCTACGATGGCGTGGAGATCATGGGTTCCGAGGGTTACTTCATCAACCAGTTCCTGGTCGCCCATACCAACCAGCGCGAGGATCAATGGGGCGGCAGCTATGAAAACCGCATGCGCCTGGCGCTGGAGATCGTCAGCCAGGTGCGGGCGGCGGTCGGGGAGCGGTTCATCATCATCTATCGCTTGTCGATGCTCGACCTGGTGGCGGGCGGCAGCACTTGGGAAGAAGTTGTGCAATTGGCCCAGGCCATCGAGAAGGCCGGGGCGACGATCATCAATACCGGCATTGGCTGGCACGAGGCGCGCATTCCGACCATCGCTACCAAGGTACCGCGCGCGGCCTTCGCCAAGGTCACGGCCAAGCTGCGCGGCGCGGTGCAGATCCCGCTGATCACCACCAACCGCATCAACACCCCGGAAGTGGCCGAGCAGATACTGGCCGAAGGCGATGCCGATATGGTGTCCATGGCGCGGCCGTTCCTGGCCGACCCGGAGTTCGTCAACAAGGCGGCGGCCGGGCGCAGCGACGAGATCAATACCTGCATCGGCTGCAACCAGGCCTGCCTGGATCACATCTTCAACGGCAAGCTCACCAGCTGCCTGGTCAACCCGCGGGCTTGCCACGAGACCGAGCTGAATTACCTGCCCGTGACCCAGGTGAAGAAGATCGCCGTGGTCGGTGCCGGCCCGGCGGGGTTAGCTGCGGCCACCGTGGCGGCGCAGCGTGGGCATCAGGTGGTGCTGTTCGATGGCGCCGACGAAATTGGCGGCCAGTTCAACGTCGCCAAACGGGTGCCCGGCAAGGAAGAATTCTACGAGACCCTGCGCTACTTCAAGCGCAAGCTCGAGACCACGGGTGTCGACGTTCGCCTGGGCCAACGCGTAGGCGTTGAGGCGTTGCTGGCGGGTGAATTCGACGAAGTGCTGCTGGCCACCGGTATCGTGCCGCGCATGCCGGCCATCGAAGGTATCGACCACCCGATGGTGCTTGATTATCTCGACGTCATTCTGCGCGGCAAACCGGTGGGCAAGCGTGTGGCGGTGATCGGCGCGGGTGGTATCGGCTTCGACGTCAGCGAGTTCCTGGTGGACCAAGGCGGCGGTTCCACCAGCCAGGACCGCGACGCGTTCTGGAAAGAGTGGGGTATCGATCCGGCCCTGGAAGCCCGCGGCGGTGTCGCCGGGATCAAGGCCCAGGTGCATGCGCCGGCGCGCGAGGTGTTCCTGCTGCAGCGCAAGGCCTCGAAGGTCGGCGACGGGCTGGGCAAGACCACTGGCTGGATTCACCGCACCGGCTTGAAGAACAAGGGCGTGCAGATGCTCAGCAGCGTGCAGTACCTGAAGGTGGACGATGCCGGCTTGCATATCCGCATTGGCGAGGGCGAACCCCAGTTGCTGGCGGTGGACAATGTGGTGGTCTGCGCGGGGCAGGATTCGTTGCGCGAGCTGCAGGAGGGGCTGGTGGCTGCGGGGCAGGCGGTGCAGTTGATTGGGGGGGCGGATGTGGCGGCGGAGCTGGATGCGAAGCGGGCGATTGATCAAGGGTCGCGGGTGGCGGCGGGGTTGTGAGCTTGTAGTATTACTTATATGTAAGTTTTAAATAAAGGCGCTCCGGCGCCTTTATTTTATTGTGGGTGGGAAAATTCCTACGATACTTTCAGATATGCGTCAGTACGTAGCATTTTGATAAGCATTTTCCAGTGATTGATAGCTTTTATAAGTTGTTTTTTTACGTGCTGTTGGCGGCTGTGAAGGTAGAAGTTAGCGCCTTCAAGTGTCTATAGTGCGCTTCGCAAATAGTTGTGCAGCACTCTCGCTTGGTTTGCGAGTCGATAAAATTTCGCGTCGTTGCACCTCGACTCCAGGTCAGACGATCTTGAGTTGTGCGTGCTGCTCCATGGTTTGGGGACACATGATGGCTAAAAGACAAGTAACACTTCCGATTCCTATGTAGAAGCAAAGCCGCCTACCGGCGATTTCGATCTGGGTGGCTGGTCCATTGGTGTACCACCACCCATTCCCGCCGCTTTTCAGTTTGGTCCATTTATGAATAATACGCTTCATGAATGGGAAGAAATGTTCAAGGCGAGCTTGATTTTAATGGACTCAACACTGGAGGAGGAGTTAATCGCTGCTCGCGCCGGCGCAGAAGAAGATAGACAAACAGAGGCAGGTGTCGTCTTCGAGTTGTCGCTTAGAGAAACATTGACTGACCAGAAAAAACTAGAAGTTGAAGCGCAGTCTGCTATAGCAGATAAATTTTACGGTGTCGATCCACTATCGCTCACAGCCGAACAGCAGATGACCAAGGTCATAGAGCGCATGAGCAGCATCGAACAATTGGGCGATGTTCACAAGTTCGCTCAGCTTTCTCATGAAGCGGCGTACAAACGGCGTTTCGCCACTGAGGCGTTGACTCGGCTGGAGGCTCAGTCCGCTGCACTTCAAGCACGGCTGGTCGAGATCCGAGCTCTAGACGCCGCTCGAGCTACTGAGCTCGAAGCGCAGCGGCTCAAGGATGAGGCAGAGCGTCAGCAGATTGCAGCCAACATCTTTAGCGCTTCAGGTTCAGCTGCAGTGTCACAAGCCCAGATCATCTCTGCAGCCGGCACGTTATCACTGGCTGAAGGGGCAGCGCTCACCCTGCAGACAGCGATTCGCGCGGCTATCGCCGAGTTGGGGAGTTTTGCAGCAGCAACCGCTTCTGGATTCTTCGTTGGTGTGGCAGCCCTGGTCTACTCGCCCAAGCTTGGCAATGGAGAGTTGCCGGAGCGATACGCGGTCTCGCTGCCTCTTTCCGACCTTGGCCCGATGCCCGATGGAGATTTGCACGCGCTAGCAGCCGCGGGTGGTACGGCTGATATGGCGGTCCGCCTGGGAACCCGATCCGCCGATGACAGTCGCTCCGAGGTCATCGTCATTCCTACTGACGGCGCCACGTTTCTATCCCCGGTCAGGGTGGTTGCGGCAACGTTCAATGCCGAGCAGAAGGTTTACAGCGTTTCCACGGCGGACACTCCGCCGAGAACCTTGACTTGGACGCCTATCGTCAAACCTGGCGACAGTTCTACGGAGTTGCCAGTTGAGGCACCGGCGATACCAGTCTACGAAGGCGCGACCGTTACTCCGATCGAGGGCCGGATTGACGTCTATCCCGAGTTGGCGGATGCCGCGATCGACGACTACATCTTTGTCTTCCCTGCTGATTCGGGCTTGCCGCCGCTTTATGTGGTGTTCAAGGATGCGCGTTCTATTCCCGGAATGTCGAACGGTGTGGGGGCTCCGATCTCAGGCAGACTGCTGGATCCACTCTCGCCTGATTCCGCTCTAATTCCTGAGCAAATTGCTGCGCAATTGACCGGGCGTGAGTTCAGTAGCTTTAATAAGCTTCGGGAGGCTATCTGGAAAGCGCTGGCCGCTGATCCGGTGCTTGGGTCGCAATTCACTGCGTACGACCTAGCGAATATGCGCGTAGGACGGGCGCCGAAAGTGCATATTAGCCAAGAGTCTGGTAGTCGAAAGGTTTACGAGTTGCACCATAAATTATACATATCGAAAGGTGGCGATGTGTATGGGTTGGATAATTTGCAAATTGTCACACCGAAGCAGCATTTGGCGATTCATAAGTTAGGAGATTAATGTGGAAAAGAATGATATATCTGATTATACAGAGGCTGAGTTTGTGGAGTTTGTAAAATGGTTTCTCACCGATGGGAGGACTGACGCGGAGGATGCGATTCGTATGGACGAGTTTAATAGGCTGACTGAGCATCCTGAAGGATATAGTCTAATTTTTCATCCTGCCCCAGGGCGTGACCAAAGCCCTGAGGGGGTGGTGCAAGAGGTCAAGCAGTGGCGCGCAGCCAACGGTAAGTCTGGGTTCAAGGCGGGCTAATTAAATTCGCCTCGTGCGTTGGTTCTTTTGAGCGCGCGAGGCAGGAGGCCTAGATGGAAAAAATTTCCGACTACACGGAAGAGAGGTCTTGGATTTTGTCAGATGGTTCCTCAAAGGAGGGACGATCAACACAGAAGACGCAGCGCACATGGACTAATTCAATCGACTTACAAGGCATCCCGATGGAATTATCGTAATTATTTACCCGTTCCTCCGTCCGCCATCGTGGTCCGGGGGGTTGTGAAGAAGTCAAGCGCTGCGGAGGAGCTAATGGCAAGCGTGGGTTCAGGTATTAGTAGTCGGTGATTTGGGAGAGGATAAGCGGTTCTGTCCAGCTAAAGGCTCGATACGAAGATTATACAGAAACTGAGTTTTTAGAATTTCTCAATGAGTTCTTTCATAGTGCAACGACATTGGAGGGCGATGATTTTGGCCGGTATATTAGTCAGCTTGCACGCCATTTTGCCACAATCACCGAGCACCCAGATGAGGACGATCTGATTTTTCATCCCCCTAAGGGCATGGTACATACGCCGGCTGGGATCTTGGCCGCGGTGAAGGAATGGCGTTCGGCAAACGGCAAAGCCGGATTCAAGGCAGCCTGACGTGGGCCTGCCCCGCGATTACCAAGCGGGAGTCCGATGTGTTCGAAGGCAGTGCTCTGCATAGTAATATTATCCACTCGATACTCGATGATCTGGCCAACCTTCACCGGGCTGGCGCCATCAGCAAGTTTCGCCTTGGGGAAGCCATCGTCCGGTTCAAGCGGCTTCAATCTGTCCACTATAAAACCTCTCCTCTTATGCCACCCTTTACCGAAATCCCCGCCGCCCCTTTGCACCGCCTTGCCTTCGACTGGTCCGAACAAGCGGGTATCGAACTGGCCGTGCTACGCCTGGATCTGGTCGACCCGCTCATCTCAGGCAACAAGAGCTACAAGCTCGCAGGCTACTGGCGGGAGGCGCAGGCGATTGGGGCCAAGGGGCTGATCAGTTTGGGCGGGGCGCATTCCAATCATCTGCATGCCTTGGCGGCGGCGGGGCAGCGGTTTGGTTTCCAGACGGTTGGGCTGCTGCGAGGGGAGCCGCAGGACACGCCGACGGTCAAGGACCTGCTGGCTTTCGGCATGGAGCTTCATTGGCTTGGCTACAGCGGCTACCGCGCCCGGAGTCAGCCAGGGTTCTGGGACGTTTGGGAACAACGCTATCCCGACCTGTTGCCGGTGCCCGAGGGCGGTGGGGGACCGTTGGGATTGCAGGGCGGCGAAGTGATGGTCGGGCAGGTAAAAGCCCAACTGGCCGCATTGGGTTGGGACGATTATGACGCTTGGTGGTTGGCCTGTGGCACAGGTACAACCTTGGCCGGCTTGGTGCAAGCCGAGCAGGGCGCCCACCCGGTTTATGGCGCGCTGGCGGTGCCGCTGAGTCACGGTGTGCCTGAGCAGGTCGCTGGACTGGTGGGCCCAAAAGGCTATGAACTGTTCGAAGCCTGCCGGGGTGGCTTTGGCAAGGTTGATGATGAGTTGATAGCGTTCATGGAGGCGAGCGAACAGGAGGCTGGGATGCTCCTGGAACCGCTTTACACTGCCAAAGCGCTGTTGGCCTTGCGCAATGAGGTTATGACCGGCCGCTTCAGGGCGGGGGCGCGGGTGATTTTTGTTCACACCGGCGGATTGCAAGGGCGGCGGGGGTTTGGGCTTTAGTCCCGCGCACCAGAACTTCGCCGATATAGAGGTCAGCGTTCTCGAAGAACTCTTGGGCCAATTCCGGGGCATCGTCCGGGTCGATCCATGCTGGGGGTAGGCATAAGGTGATGTTAGCTGCGGTACTGCGCTAATACATAGCATCGGTGTATTTCGGAGCGTTGCAAGGCTGCAGATGCCAAGCTCGCAGGCTGCGCCAGCTCCTACCCCGACCTTATTAACAACGCCAATATCGAGTTGTTGATGCGGTCCGGGTAGGAGCTGGCGCAGCCTGCGAGCTTGGCGTCAGAGCGGCCTATGGAGACCGCCAGCGGACTCAGCTAACGCCCGACAATAAATGGCCAGTCATCCGCCACCAGAAATAACCGATCCGCCTCCTGCCAGTCCCCATCGGCACCTTCCACCAAGCGCACCAGCAACTGCGCCCTGGCAGCCGGGTCCAGGCTCAGGCGCCAGTCATCGAAACGGTCCTGCTCCCATAGCCCGTCAGGCGCTATGCGCGCCGGCCCCAGCCAAGCCTCGCGTGCCAGCGGCTGCCAGACCCCGCAAGGCTGGACCGCCAGGAACCCATCCCAATCCCCCCGGTGCACCCAATGCCCACGCAAATGCATCGGTGCCACCCCTTCAGGGGCCTCGGCCAGCGCCGAAAACGGATAAAAGAGATACCCACCCAACCAGAGATACGAATCACTCACCTCGATCCCCAACCCCGCCAACGCCGCCAACCCCTGCGGCCGCGCCGCCATCGGCAACTGATGCTGGCTCAAGTGCCCCAACTTGCGCCCCAACCGATCCTGGCATCCCGGCCCCAACCAGCGCTCGGCATCCAGGCCACCGCCGTCGGGTGGCCCGAGGTACAGCTTCATCGCCAATTCCAGATGGTGCACCCCATCGGCATCTCGAATCACCATGTCCAGCTCGCCCAGCGTATGCCCGCCCTCGCGAACCGGCACATTGGCCGCCAACAGCTCCACACCGGGCGCCGCGGTCAGGGCAAATTGCCACAGGCGTTCGTAGTACACCCCCAGCCGCCGCACGTTGCCGTGGGTGAGCCATTGCAACAACGGCGCCGGATCGCGGTCCAGATCTTCAAGCCACTGTTGCAGCAGCGCGGGCGCTTGCACCCAGCCGCTGGCACTCAGGGGATGGCGCTGCGGCCAAGGCGCGACGCTCAGCAGCGGCGGGCTGAGCAGCGCCCAGGCGAGGTCGCGCACCTGGGGCGTACGCAGGTGGCGGGGCAGGGCGGTCAGGCTGGGAAATGGCATCATGGTGCGAGCATAGCGGTTTGAGAGCGGGCTGTGGGCAGGGGACATCGGCGCAAGTGGGGCTGCGCCACTGCTGACATGGCATCGAGTACTGGTTGCTTCGTTGCTGGATAAACGCCGCTACCGCATTGCGTACGCACTGCGTACGCACTGCGTCCGCACTGAAAGGATTTTGTCCTGTCATTGCTTTCGCCCATAATTGCCCCCACCTACAGTGGAGTGCGCGCGGTCCCTACAGCGCCTGCGCCCGTTATCGATGCAAAGTGGCATGCCGTTCGTGCCTGCAGGAGTCCCATGGAGCAGTTTCGCAATATCGGCATTATCGGTCGCCTCGGCAGCTCGCAGGTGCTCGACACTATTCGCCGGCTGAAGAAGTTCCTGCTGGAACGCCACCTGCACGTCATCCTCGAAGACACCATCGCCGAGGTCCTGCCCGGCCACGGCCTGCAGACCTCCACCCGCAAGATGCTCGGCGAGGTCTGCGACCTAGTGATCGTGGTCGGCGGCGACGGCAGCCTGCTGGGCGCCGCCCGCGCCCTGGCCAAGCACAACACCCCGGTGCTGGGCATCAACCGCGGCAGCCTGGGCTTTCTCACCGACATTCGCCCCGACGAGCTGGAAGTGAAGGTCGCCGAAGTGCTCGACGGCCACTACCTGGTGGAAAACCGCTTCCTGCTGCAGGCCGAAGTTCGCCGCCACGCCGAAGCCATCGGCCAGGGCGACGCCCTCAACGATGTGGTGCTGCACCCCGGCAAGTCGACGCGCATGATCGAGTTCGAGATCTACATCGACGGCCAGTTCGTCTGCAGCCAGAAGGCCGACGGCCTGATCGTCGCCACCCCCACCGGCTCCACGGCGTACGCGCTGTCGGCCGGCGGCCCGATCATGCACCCCAAGCTCGACGCCATCGTCATCGTACCCATGTACCCGCATACCCTGTCGGGCCGGCCGATCGTGGTGGATGGCAACAGCGAACTGAAAATCGTCGTGTCCAAGGACATGACCATCTACCCGCAAGTCTCGTGCGACGGCCAGAACCACTTCACCTGCGCCCCCGGCGACACCATCACCGTCAGCAAGAAATCGCAGAAACTGCGGCTCATTCATCCGTTGGACCATAACTACTACGAAGTCTGCCGCACCAAGCTTGGGTGGGGCAGCCGGCTGGGTGGTGGAGGCGATTAATGCTCGATCCCGCGCGAAGTTACGATCTGATCGGCGACGTGCACGGGTGCGCGCACACCCTTGAGCATCTGCTCGACACCCTCGGCTACCGGCGCCAGGGCGGCGTCTGGCGCCACCCCACGCGGCTGGCGCTGTTCCTGGGCGATATCATCGACCGCGGCCCGCGCATTCGCGAGGCCCTGCATATCGTCCACGGCATGGTCGAGGCCGGCCAGGCGTACTGCATCATGGGCAACCATGAGTTCAATGCCCTCGGTTGGGTAACCCCGGCGGCGCCGGAAAGCGGCAAGGCCTACGTGCGCGAACACACGCCGCGGCACCTGCGCCTGTTGGGCGAGACCCTCAAGCAATTCGAGCAATACCCCAAGGACTGGGAAGATTTTCTCGGCTGGTTCTACCAGATGCCGCTGTTCCTCGACGCCGGCCGTTTTCGCGCCGTGCATGCCTGCTGGGACACCGACGTGATCGCGCAACTGCGCCCTGACTACCCTGACGGCTGCATCGACCAGGCGCTGATCCAGGCCTCGTCGATCAAGGGCAGCTTCGCCGCCAACGCCTTCGACCGCCTGCTGCGCGGCACCGACATGCGCCTGCCCGGCGGCCTGACCCTGACCGGCGGCGACGGCCTGACCCGCGCCTTCTTCCGCACCAAATTCTGGGAAGACGACCCGCAAACGTACGGAGACATCGTGTTCCAACCCGACGCCCTGCCCGAGCAGGTGGCCGCCACGCCCCTGAGCTCCAGCGACAAGAACGCCCTGCTGCGCTACGGCAGCGACGAGCCCCTGCTGTTCGTGGGCCATTACTGGCGCGACGGCAAACCCGCGCCGCTACGCCCCAACCTGGCCTGCCTGGACTACAGCGCGGTGCTCTACGGCAAGCTGGCGGCCTACCGCCTGGACGACGAAACCGAGCTCGACCCACGCAAGTTCGTGTGGGTCGAGGTCGAACGCCCGGAGGCCCTGCAATGAGCCCCGTGGCCGTATTGCGCCTGCCCCTGGCGCAGGACCTCAGCGGTTTCGTCGGCCTGTTGCGCAAGCTGCAGGTGCCGCACCGGGTCAGTGAAGAAAGTGGCCAGCAAGTGCTGTGGGCGGTGAACGAAGGCATGGCCGAAGACATTCGCCAGCTCTACCAGCGCTTCCCCGACGGCAACGCCGAGCTCGACCCGAGCCTGCTGCTGCCGAGCCAGCAGATGACCCGCCCGAGCCTGGCGATGCAGCTGCGCAGCGGCTTGATGACCACCGTGCTGCTGGCCATCTGTGTCGTGGTCGGCGCCATCAGCCTGCTCGGCGACCACCTCGAACCCCTGCACTGGCTGACCTTCCAGGACTTCGAGCTGCACGGCGAGTACGCCTATTTCGTGCCGCTGCTGGACAGCCTGCAGCAAGGCCAGGTCTGGCGCCTGGTCACGCCGATGTTCATCCACTTCGGCATTCTCCACCTGGCCATGAACGGCCTGTGGTTCTGGGAACTGGGGCGGCGCATCGAGATGCGCCAGGGCCGCTGGCAGCTGCTGGGCCTGACCCTGCTGTTCAGCGCCGTGTCCAACGTCATCCAATACTTGTTCAGCGGCCCGAGCCTGTTCGGCGGCCTGTCGGGCGTGCTCTACGGCCTGCTCGGGCACATCTGGCTGTTCCAGTGGCTGGCGCCCACGCCGCTGTACCGCATGCCCAAGGGGGTGCTGGTGATGATGCTGGTGTGGTTGCTGCTGTGCCTGTCCGGGTTGGTCAGCCTGCTGGGCTTCGGCCAGATCGCCAACGGTGCCCACGTGGGCGGGCTGTTGGTCGGTTGTTGCAGCGGCCTCTTGGGTGGTTGGCTCGCGCGCCGTAAACTAGCGTAATACTTCAGGAGCGCTTATGACTTCGTTCACCCACATGATTGAAAACATCACCCCGGAAATCTACGAAAGCCTGAAAATGGCCGTGGAGATCGGCAAATGGTCGGATGGGCGCAAGCTCACCCGCGAGCAGAAGGAGTTGTCCCTGCAAGCGGTCATCGCCTGGGAAGTGCAGAACCTGCCCGAAGACCAGCGCACCGGCTACATGGGCCTGCAGGAATGCAGCTCGAAGTCGGCGCCGATCGCCAACATTCTGTTCAAGTCGGATGCCATCCATTGAACGAAATAGGCCGTGGCTCCATCCGTAAAATGTCTACCCAGCTGGCGCCGGAGGCCGTGCAGTACGCCTTTCGCCTCGGCGAGCTGGAAGTACCCGTGAACCCGCTGATCGGCAAGACCCTGCGCCTCGAATACCTGGGCGCCATCCATTGCGTGAACTGCGGACGCAAGACCAAGACCAGCTTCAGCCAAGGCTACTGCTACCCTTGCATGACCAAGCTGGCCGCCTGCGACGTGTGCATCATGGCCCCGGAAAAGTGCCATTACGACGAAGGCACCTGCCGCGAGCCAAGCTGGGGCGAGCAGTTCTGCATGACCGACCACGTGGTGTACCTGGCCAATTCGTCGGGCATCAAGGTCGGCATCACCCGCGCCAGCCAGCTGCCGACCCGCTGGCTCGACCAGGGCGCCAGCCAGGCACTGCCGATCGTGCGCGTGGCCACCCGGCAGCAATCGGGCCTGGTCGAAGACCTGTTCCGCTCGCAAGTGGCTGACCGCACCAACTGGCGCGCGCTGCTCAAGGGCGACGCCGAGGCCGTCGACCTGCTGGCCGTGCGCGACCAGCTGTTCGACAGCTGCGCGGCCGGTATCCACATGCTGCAGGCGCGCTTCGGCCTGCAGGCGATCCAGCCGATCACCGACCTCGAACCGCTGCAGATTCGCTACCCGGTACAGGCCTACCCGACCAAGATCGTCAGCCTGAACCTGGACAAGACCCCGGTCGTCGAAGGCACCCTGATGGGCATCAAGGGCCAATACCTGATCTTCGACACGGGCGTGATCAACATTCGCAAATACACGGCGTATCAACTCGCCGTGCACCAGTAAAAGGATGCAGGCCATGCGTACCGAACAGCCGAAAATGATCTACCTGAAGGACTATCAGGCGCCAGATTACCTGATCGACGAAACGCACCTGACCTTCGAGCTGCACGACGACCACACCCTGGTCCACGCCCAGCTGGTGATGCGCCGCAACCCCGAGTTGGGCGCCCACCTGCCGCCGCTGGTGCTCGATGGCCAACTGCTGGAACTGCTGAGCGTCACGCTCGCCGACGTGCAACTGAGCGAGGGCGACTACGCCCTCACCGACGACAGCCTGACCCTGCACCCGCAGAGCGCCAGCTTCACGGTCGACACCAGCGTGCGCATCCACCCGGAAACCAACACCGCGCTGGAAGGCCTGTACAAGTCCAGTGGCATGTTCTGCACCCAGTGCGAGGCCGAGGGCTTCCGCAAGATCACCTACTACCTCGACCGCCCAGACGTGATGAGCACCTTCACCACCACCCTGAGCGCCGACAAGAACGCCTACCCGGTGCTGCTCTCCAACGGCAACCCGATCGCCAGCGGCCCGGAAGACAACGACCGCCACTGGGCCACCTGGGAAGACCCGTTCAAGAAACCCGCCTACCTGTTCGCCCTGGTGGCCGGCGACCTGTGGTGCGTGGAAGACACCTTCAAGACCCAGTCCGCCCGTGACGTGACCCTGCGCATCTATGTCGAGCCGGAAAACATCGACAAGTGCCAGCACGCCATGAACAGCCTGAAGAAGTCCATGCGCTGGGACGAAGAAGTCTACGGCCGCGAGTACGACCTCGACATCTTCATGATCGTCGCCGTCAACGACTTCAACATGGGCGCCATGGAGAACAAGGGCCTCAACATCTT
>Ga0308164_10001119_pt1 | contig 33903 bp, 6 predicted proteins | sample PhyTR2_FD_201031 | JGI IMG/M metagenome (GOLD analysis project Ga0308164, IMG submission 201031) | Phyllosphere microbial communities from UC Gill Tract Community Farm, Albany, California, United States - DLSLT.R2 | ecosystem: Host-associated > Plants > Phyllosphere > Unclassified | place: USA... | reverse complement strand
TGCGTCGTTTCCCGAACATTTCGATGCTGCGTTTTTCGATATGTCCCCGGCCGAAGCACGCGCGCTCGATCCGCAACAGCGGCTGCTGCTCGAGGTCGGCTGGCGCGCGCTCGAAGCCGCGGGGATCGTCGCGGATCCAGAGGCCGGACGCGACATCGGCGTGTTCGTCGCGATCGGCACGGCCGATCATCAGGGGCGCGGGCTGTGGCATCCCGGCGCTGGTGCCGATTCCTTTACCGCGACCGGGGCGTCGTTCGCGGCAGCGGCAGGGCGGCTGTCCTACAGCTTCGGTCTGACCGGGCCGAGCCTCGCGGTCGATACCGCCTGCTCCTCCTCGCTCGTCGCGCTGCATCTCGCGCGCCAGGCGATCCGCAATGGAGAGTGCGAGGCGGCGCTGGTGCTTGGCGTCAATGCCTTGCTCAGGCCCAATCTGTTCGCGTGTCTCGAAGCGATGAACCTGCTCGCGCCCGACGGCGTCTGCCGCGCATTCGATGCGGCCGCCAGCGGCTATGTCCGCGCGGAGGGGGCGGGTGCGCTCGTGCTCAAGCCGCTCGACGCGGCGCGACGCGATGCGAACGCCGTGCTGGCGCTCTACCGCGGATCCGCGATCAACCAGGATGGCCGCACGGCAACGCTGACCGCGCCGAGCAGTGCTGCCCAAAGCCGGGTCATCGCCCGCGCGCTCAGGGATGCCGGGCTCGATGCCGACGATATCGACTATGTCGAGGCGCATGGAACCGGAACGCCGTTGGGCGACGCGATCGAACTCAAGGCGCTGACCGAAAGCTATGCGAAGACCCGCGATCCGGCGACGCCGCTGCTGATCGGATCGGTCAAGACGAATATCGGCCATCTCGAAGCGGGGGCGGGGCTGGCCGGCGTGATCAAGAGCGTATTGGCGCTGGAGAAGGGCGTGGTCCCCGGTCACCCGCATCTCGATGCCCCCACGCCGCATGTCGACTGGGCGACGGTCGCGATGCGCGTGCCGTCGGCGACGATGGATTGGCCCGCGCGCGATCGACCGCGCCGCGCGGGCGTCAGTTCGTTCGGCTTCAGTGGGACGAACGCGCACATCATCCTCGAACAGGCGCCGCCCGCACCAAGCCGGGATGCCGCGGGGATGGCGGGGGTGGTGATCCTGCCGCTGTCGGCGCGAACACCCGCCGCGCTCTCGGTGATGGCGATCACGCTCGCAGACTGGCTGGAGGCGGCGCCGCGCACGTTGGTCGACGCGGCGTTCACCTTGGGGGTGGGGCGCACTGGCTTTCCCCATCGGTGGGCGGTGATTGGCGATGATGTGGCGGCGATCGTACGAACGCTGCGTGAGGGGGCTACGCAATCGCGTGTCCAATCGGGGGAGGATCGCGCGCCGCTGGAGGGGCGGTTGCGCGCGCTCACGCTGGCCTGGGAGGCCGGGGATGCGGTCGACTGGCGACGGTTGTACCAACCGCTGGGCGCGCGGTTCGTCGCGATGCCGGGCCATCCGCTGGATCCGCAGCGTCACTGGATCGACCTAGCGGGCGAGACCGCGCGCGCGCCCACGGTGGAGCGCCAGCCCGGGGATGGACCCGCCGGGTTGCCCGATCGCATCGACGACTGGCGGGCGCTGGTACGCGATCATGCGCGCACGGTGCTTGGCGGTTCCCCCGCGCTGGACGAGGATGTGCCGTTGCAGGAGCAGGGCTTTACCTCGTTGCTGGGGGTCGAACTGCGCCGCCAGCTCGAGCGCGCGACGGGGCGGACGCTGCCGGTCGGGTTGCTCTACGACTATCCGACGCTCGCCCGCATCGCGGGGTTGCTTGCGGGCGAGGCACGCCCCGCCGCCACGCGCCGCGCCTTCGTCGCGCCGCCGGCCGAGCCCGATCGCGATTTCGAGTTTCTGGACGCGCTTTCCGCCGATGACCTGGCGGCCCTCATCGATCGTGAAGTGGACAGGCTATGACGGACATGACCGCCCAAGACACCAACGTCGACACGCTCAAGAAGACGTTCATCGCGCTCAAGCGTGCGCAGGCACGTGTCGCCAGCCTGGAGGCCAGACACGCAGAGCCGATCGCGATTGTCGGGATTGCGTGCAGGTTGCCGGGGGGCGCCAACGATCCCGATGCCCTGTGGTCGCTCCTGTGTCGCGGCGAAGACACCGCGGGCCCGATCCCCGCCGATCGCTGGGATGAATCGCAATTCTACAGCGCGGCGGCGGACACGCCGGGGCGGACGCATGCCGCTCAGGCCAATTTCCTCGACATCGCGGTCGATGCCTTCGACGCGCCGTTCTTCGGGGTTTCGGCCAAGGAAGCGTTGAGTATGGACCCGCAGCAGCGCCTGCTGCTCGAACTGGGGTGGGAGGCGCTCGAAGATGCGGGGTTCGACCCGGCCAGCCTGCGGGGCAGCGCGACCGGGGTGTTCGTCGGGATCTCGAGCGACGATTATGCGCAGGCGCATCGTCATTCGGGGCGGCTCGAACTGATCGACGGCTATTCGTTGACGGGGACCTGCATGGCGCCGGCGGCTGGCCGTATCTCGTACACGTTCGGGTTCGAGGGGCCGAGCCTGGCGGTCGACACCGCCTGCAGTTCCTCGCTCGTCGCGGTCCACCTCGCATGCCAGAGCCTGCGCGAAGGCGAAAGCGACGTCGCGTTGGCGGCGGGGATCAACCTGATGCTGTCGCCGGTCTTCCACATCGCGTCGTCGAAGCTGGGCACGATCTCGCCCGACGGCTTGTGCAAGACCTTCGATGAGTCGGCGGATGGCTATGGCCGCGGCGAAGGCGGGGGCATGGTGGTCCTCAAGCGGCTCGCCGATGCGCAGGCCGATGGCGATCGCATCCTGGCGGTGATCCGTGGGTCCGCCGTGAACCAGGACGGCAAGAGCAACGGGCTGACGGCACCCAATGGCCTGGCGCAGGAGCGCGTCATTCGCGAAGCGCTCGATCGCGCCGGACTGATGCCCGCCGATATCGACTATATCGAGGTGCACGGCACCGGGACGTCGCTGGGCGACCCGATCGAGGTCGAGGCGATCGGCCGGGTGATGCTCGACCGTCCCGTCGATCGCCCGGTGGTGCTGGGGACGGTCAAATCGAATATCGGGCATCTGGAGGCGGCCGCCGGAATCGCGGGGCTGATCCGCGCGGTGCAATGTCTTCGCCACGAGGAAATTCCTGCGCACCTCCATCTCGACCAGCCGAGCCAGCACATCCCCTGGGGGCGTTATCCCTTCAAGGTCGTTACCGAGCGGACCGCCTGGTCGCGCGGTGATCGGCCGCGGCGCGCGGGGGTCAGTTCGTTCGGGTTCAGCGGCACCAACGCGCATGTGATCCTGGAAGAGGCGCCTTTGCTTGAGGACAAGGCCGGCGCCTTTCCCGAGATGGGTGAGGGCGAGGCGCTGATCCTGCCGCTGTCGGCGCGCACCGAGGAAGGCCTGGTGGCGCTTGCCACGCGCTGGCGGGAATGGCTGTCGGCACCGACGGCGCCCATCCCGGCGGGTGTGGCCACCGCAGCTGCGGGGCGGCACCATATGGCGCAGCGGGTGGCCATTGTCGGGCGCGATGCCGAGGAGTTAATCGCCGGGCTTACCGCGTTCGTGGAGGGCAAGCCGGACCGCGCGGTCGCTACCGGGAGGGGTGGGACGCGGCCGCGGATTGCCGGGCTCTTCACCGGGCAGGGATCGCAATATGCGGGCATGGGACGAGGTCTCTATGCCGGCGAACCGATGTTTCGGGCGACGATCGACGCCTGCGACGCGGCGGTGGGGGATCGCCTCGGACGGCGGCTGGTCGATCTGCTCTATGGCGATGACGCGAGCGATGCCGAGCTTCAGCAGACGGGGTTTGCGCAGCCGGCGCTCTTCGCGGTCGAGCTGGCGCTGTATCGGCTGTTGGAATCCTGGGGCGTCGTGCCGCAGGTCGTGTGCGGTCACAGCATCGGCGAATTCGCCGCGGCGCACGTCGCCGGCATCCTGTCGTTCGACGCCGCGATCGAGATGGTATGCGCGCGGGGCCGGCTGATGCAGGCACTTCCCGACGGCGGCGCGATGGCGGCGGTCTTCGCCAGCGAGGAGAAGATCACGCAGTTCCTCACGTCCAGCACGGATATTTCGCTGGCCGCGGTCAATACGCCAGACGATGTCGTCGTTTCCGGCCCGGCCGAGGCGGTGCGCGTGCTGCTCGCGGAGTTGGAGCAGCGCGGCATCCGGGCGCAGCCGTTGCGCGTGTCGCATGCGTTCCATTCGACGCTGATGCAGCCGATGGTCGCGGACTTTGCAGGCGTCGCCGCGCGCCCGTTCGGGAGCGCGAGCATGCCGATCGTCTCGACCGTCACGGGCCGCCGCGCAGGCCCCGACGAGATGGCATGCGCCGACTATTGGACAGGGCAGATTGGTGCAACGGTGCGCTTTGCCGCCGCCGCCGCCGCGCTGGCCGAAGACGGCGTGTCGCAGTTTCTCGAATATGGCCCGGCGCCCGTGCTGGCCGGGCTCGCGCAGCAATCGATCGATCCGGAAGGGCGCCAGTTCCTGGGTACGCTCGTGCGGGGGGCGGACGATGACCGCCGCTCGACGTTACAGAGCCTCGCGCGGCTTTACGCCAGCGGCGTCGATATCGACTGGAAAGCGGTCTATCACCGCCATCGCGCGCGAGTGGCGGTGCCGACCTATCCCTTCCAGCGGAAGCGCTATTATCGGGCTCCGATCGTCGATGCCGGACGCCACGCGCCGATCGTGAGCGCGGGTCATGCGCATCCGTATCTCGGGCAGCGCATCCATTCGCGCTTGTTGCCGAGCGGGGCTGCGCTTTATCAGGCGCTGTTCACCGCGGAGGCGCCGTTGTTTTTGGTGGAGCACCAGATCTTCGGTGTGATCATCTCGCCTGCCGCCGCGCATCTGTCGATGGCGTTTGCCGCGGCGGGGCATGGTCGCGGGCTGGAGGATGTGTCGTTTACCGCGCCCCTCGTCATCGAGGCAGCCGCGCCGCGACTGGTCCAGCTTGGCATGACGGGGGACCCCGCGCCGGTGTACACCGTGGCCAGCCAGGCGGTCGACGCACCGGGAGAGGTGTGGACCGTCCACTCGGAAGGCTGCATGACGGCGATGCCGGGCAGGCTCGATCGGGTCGACCTGGACGCGATCCGCCGCCGTTGCACCGTGCCGATGGCACCCGCGGAGTTTTACGCGCTGATCGAGACGCTCGGCTACAAGACCGGTGAGAACTTCCAGTGCATCCGCGAGATCGCCAAGGGGGATGGCGAGGCGCTGTGCCGGATCGCCGCACCACAGCCGATCGATGGCGAGGCGATCCATCCGGGACTGATCGATTCGATGCTGCAGACCGTCCTGCCGGCATGCGAGCGATCCGCCGGCCATCTGCTCGACGGCGATAGCGTGCTGATCCCGCTGCACATGGCTCGGGTCGCCCTGTACGGCAGCCTGGACCAGCCGCTCTTCTGCCACAGCCGGGTCGAGGTGGGCGGCGAAGTGGTCAAGGCCGAGATCCTGGCGTGCACCGCGCAAGGCGAGGCGGTGCTGGCGATCGAGGGGTTCCTGCTCAAGCGGACCGATCGCGCGACGCTGTACCAGGAGATGCGCGACGACGACCGCGAGCGTGTCCAGCGGATCGCGTGGCAGCCGATCACCATCACCGCCGACGCCGAGCTGCAGGGGAGCGGCTGGATCGTCCTGTCCGGGGGCGACGCCGGCAATGCATGGGGTGGCGCATTGGCGGCGCATATCGTCGCATCGGGCGGCGAATGCCTCGTCCTGGAACCGGGTGCCGATCTTGCGCGTGCCGTCGAGGCATGGCTCGCGCGGCGGGCGCGGGCGCTGGCGCGGGCGCTGGCGCGGGTGACGGTGCTGTTTGCCGCGGAGGAGTCGGGTGGCGATCCCGTGGCGGAGACGCGCGCGACGCTCGCCGCAGTGCTGCCCGTGGTGCAGGCGCTCAACCGTGGCGCGATACCGGTGGAGGCACGGTTGTGGCTGCTGAGCCGGCAAGCGCAGGCGGTGGTTCCGGAGGATGGGGGTGCGACCCGGCCGACGCTGCCGGGTGCCGCGCTTTGGGGTTTCGGACGCGCGATCGCGTCGGAAATGCCCGAATTGTGGGGCGGGCTGATCGACGTCGACCCGCGGGCGAACGCCGCCGGCATCGCTGCGTTGGCGGCGCTGGTCGCGCATCCCGGCGGGGAAGACCAGCTTGCGATCCGCCGCGGTGGGCAGGTCTTTGCCGCGCGGCTGGTGCCGTCCACGGATCGTCGGCAAGAGGCGCTGCCGGAGCTTGCCGAGGGGCAGAAATACAGGCTCGATCGGGGGCCGCTCCGGACGCTCGACGATCTGCGGTTTGCGCGGCTTGCGCGCGCGGCGCCCGGCAATGACGAGGTCGAGATCGAGGTTCTCGCCGCCGGCCTCAACTTTCGCGACGTGCTGAACGCGCTGGGGCAATATCCCGGAGAAGCGGGGCTGCTCGGATTCGAGGCGGTCGGCAGGATCGTCGCGCTGGGTAATGCGGCGGGCGAGCTGGCACTGGGCGATACCGTGATCGCGCTGGCCGCGCCGGGCTGTATCGGCAGTCATGTCACGGTCAACCGCGCGCTGGTCGTCAGGAAACCCGCGGACATGTCGGCCGTGACCGCGGTGGCGCTGCCCGCCGCGTTGCTGACCGCCTATTATGCGCTGCATCATCTGGGGGGCATGCAGCGCGGTGATCGCGTGCTGATCCACGCGGCGGCGGGTGGCGTCGGGATGGCGGCGGTGCAGCTCGCGCTGGCGGCCGGGGCCGAGGTGTTCGCGACGGTCGGCTCGCCCGAGAAACGCGCGGTGCTCGAAGCGATGGGCGTCACGCATATCTTGAGTTCGCGCACCCTCGATTTTGCCGAGCAGATCCGGCGCGCCACCGACGGCCGCGGGGTGACGATGGTGCTCAATTCGCTGAGCGGAAGCTTCATAGCCGCCAGCTTCGACGTGCTCGCGCCCGGCGGGCGTTTCCTCGAAATGGGGAAGATCGGCATTTGGGACGAGGCGCAGGCGCAGGCGCGCGACCCGCACGCGCTGTATCGCCCGTTCGATCTCGCCGCGGTTGCGCTCGAGGATCCGGCGAGCCTTGTCGCAATGTTCGAGCAGCTTCTCGTCGAGGTGGCGCAGGGGCGGCTGGAACCGTTGCCGGTCACGGTCTTCCCGATGGCCGAAGCGGAGGATGCGTTCCGGTTCATGGCGCAGGCGCGGCATATCGGGAAGATCGTACTGAGCCGCGAAGACGAAGCCCGCCGCACGCGGCTGGCGCGCGACGGGGTGGTGCGCGCGGATGCGCAGTATCTGATCACGGGCGGGCTCGGCGCGCTTGGCCTGTACGTGGCGCGGTGGCTGGTCGAATCGGGCGCGCGCCATCTGGTGCTGACCGGGCGCCGCGGCCCGACCGATGCGGCGCGCGCGGCGATCGAGGCGCTCGAGGCGGAGGGCGCTCAGGTGACGATCGTGGCGGGTGACGTCGCTGTGGCGGCGGATGTCGCTCGGATGGTGGCCGCCGCGGCGCATTTGCCGCTGGCCGGGGTGTTCCATGCGGCCGGGCTGCTCGAGGACGGGATGATCGCCGACCTGGAACTTGCGCAACTCGACCGGATCCTCGCGCCCAAGGTGACCGGCGGGTGGCTGCTGCACCAGGCGACGCGGCATCTCGATCTCGACCTGTTCGTATGCTTCTCCTCGGTTGCCGCGATGATCGGCAATCTTGGCCAGGGTGGCTATGCCGCGGCCAATGCCGGGCTCGACGGTCTCGCGCTGTATCGGCGACGGCGGGGGCTGGCGGCTGTCAGCGTGAACTGGGGGCCATGGGCGGAAGCCGGCATGGCCGCGACGCTGGAGACCGATCGCTTCATCCTGCAGGGCATCCGCCAGATCGGGCCCACGCAGGCGTTGCGGACGATGGCCCGGCTGCTGGCCGATCCGCCGGTCCAGGCCGTCGTCGCGGATATCGACTGGGGGGCGTATGGGCGCGCGCACGGGCTCGACGATAGGGCTGGGCTGTTCGCGGCTTTGGTCGGCGCCAAGGAGACGGCAACGGTGCATGCCGCCGAGGACGCGGTCGCGCGCGATATCATCGCCGAGGTGCAGGCGGCGCTGGCCGGCGAACGCGAGGAGATGATGCGCCGCTACCTGCAGGACCTGGCGCGCCAGACGCTGGGCTATGCGCATGGCGAGCCGATCGCCGCGGACAAGCCGCTGGCCGACCAGGGGTTCGACAGCCTGATGTCGGTCGACATGCGCAACCGGCTCAATCGCGGGCTGGGGCGGACGCTGCCGGCATCGCTGCTGTTCGACTATCCGACGCTCGACCGGATCGGACGGCATCTGCTGGAGACCATGCTGCCGGTCGCGACGGCGGCGCCGCCGTCCGCGCCGGCTGCCAGTGCCGAAGACATACTGGACGAGATCGAGAGCCTGATCGGGGCGACGCCTACCTACGAACCAGCAGCGGAATAGCCCTTGCCCACCACTCTTTTTGCCCTGCTGGCGCGGGAAGCGGCAGGGTCGCGGCGTGATATCTTCCTTGCTGTGCTGGTGTCGGCGGCGGCGAATACCGCGATCCTGGTCATCATCAACAATGCCGCCGCTGCGCTCGGCAAGGGGGCGCCCGATCTACGCGACGTCGGCCTGTTTCTGGTGGCGCTCGCGCTCTACGTGCTGGGCCTGCGCTACACGTTCGATTCGGCGACGCGCATCTTCGAGCAGATGCTGGCGACGATCCGGATCCGGCTGATGGCGCAGATCGGGCATGCCGAACTGATGGCGCTGCAAAAGGTCGGCCGTGCGCGGATATTCCAGGCAATCACGCAGGACCTGGTGATCATTTCGGAGTCGCAGGGCTTGCTGGTGGCGGCTGCGCATTCGGCGGTCATGGTCAGCTGTACCGGCCTGTACGTTCTGACGCTGTCCATGCCCGCGTTCCTGATCATCGTCGGCGTCATCGGCGCGGGCGTGATGCTGTACCTGTCGCGCATGGCGGAGCTCAACCGCCTGATCACCGCGAGCACGACCGAGGAAATCGGGTTCATCGGCATGATGTCGGACCTGATCGACGGCGTGAAGGAAGTGAAGCTGAGCCATGCACGGCGCGAGGCCCTGTTGGCCGAGATCCGCAGCATCGCGGCGCGGTTGCGCAATATCAAGATGCAGACGACGAGCGTCTACAACAGCACGGCGCTGTTCTCGCAGTCCTTCTTCTACATGCTGCTTGGCCTGATCGTGTTTGCGCTGCCATCGCTGGTGAGCGGATTTGCCCAACATGCGCCGGAGATGGTGGCGACCGTGCTGTTCATTTTCGGACCGCTGTCGACGGTGATCACGGCGGTGCCGGCGATCAGCAAGGCGGATCGTGCCGCGGGATCGCTGATCGCGCTGGAAGGCGAGGTCAGTCGGATGGTGACCGTACCCGAGTCGATCCAGCCTCCCGCGCCGCTGAGTTTCCGGCGGACGCTGACGTGCAAGGCGATCGAGTTCAGCTATCCGGGCGAGGCGGGCGAGACCTTCCATATCGGTCCGATCGATCTGACCATCCGCCAGGGTGAGATCACGATGTTCGTCGGTGGCAATGGCAGCGGCAAGACGACGTTGCTCAAGGTGATGGCGGGTCTGTATCCGGCGCTGGCGGGGGCGCTGCTGATCGACGGGAAGCCGGTGGCGCCCGGGCGTCGACCGAATTTGCGCGAGCTGTTCGGCGGCATCTTCAGCGACTTCCACCTGTTTTCGAAACTCTATGGGATCACGCCCGATACCGACGCAATCGCGGCGCATCTCGACCGGATGCGGATCGCTGACAAGGTGGGGTATGACGACGGCTTCACGACGCGCGACCTGTCGACCGGACAGCGCAAGCGGGTCGCGATGCTCGTGACGTTGCTCGAGGATCGGCCCGTGTTGGTGTTCGATGAATGGGCGGCGGAACAGGATCCTGAATTCAGGCACTATTTCTACGAGGAACTGCTCCCCGAATTGAAGGCGGCGGGCAAGACCCTGCTCATTGCCACGCATGACGACCGGTACTTCGGCGTGGCCGATCTGGTCGTGAAGATGGAGATGGGCGTCGTCGCCTCGACCAGACGACGGAAGGCCATGGCATGAGCGTCGACGCGATACGCCCCACGATCCTGCGTCTGCACGGTCTGCACGGTCTGCCGCCGGCGCCGGCGATCGACGTGGCCGAGGCGCATGCCGCGCCGGCGGGACTGTCTGCTTATTTCAGCATGTCGAGGCGGCGGTTCCGGACGTTGCTCGGCGGGTTGCTTGCCTTATTCGTGCTGCTCGTCTTGTGGCGCGACATCTTCATCCCGGTCGGGTCGGGCAATGCCGGGGTGTTGTGGTCGCGGTTCGGGGGCGGGACGGTGATGGGGCGGCGCTATGATGAGGGGGAGCATGTCATCTGGCCGTGGGACCAGATGACGGTGTACGACATGCGGTTGCAGGAGATGCATGGCGCGGTCCCGCTGCTGACCAGCGACGGGCTTCAGGTCTCGATGCGAGTCACCGTTCGTTACGCGCCCAGGCCGAACGCGCTGACCGTCCTGCACCGCGACGTTGGGCCCGGCTACCGCGCGACGGTGGTCTGGCCCGATATGGTCGCAGCGGCGCGCCATATCGTCCGCCAGTTCAAGCCCGAAGACCTGAGCGTCGTCGGCGAAGCCGAACTGGCGGCGCGCGTCGAGGCGGCCGCACGGTCCGCCGTTGCGCGCCACTGGGTGACGCTCGACCGGGTCCTGATCACCGAGATCACGCTGCCACCGCGGGTGCAGGCGCAGATCCAGGAAAAGCTCGCCGATGAGCAGAAGGCGCTCGCGGGTCCGTTTTTGCTGCGCCAGGGCGAGCTCAAGCGGCAGGCCTGGGCGATCGAGGCCGAGGGCGTCCGCGCGTTTCAACGGCGCGCGGGCGTCTCGCTGGTGAAATGGCGCAGCGTCGATGCGATGGACAAGCTCGCCCAGTCCCCCAACAGCAAGATCGTCGTGCTGGGCGGCGGCGGGAACAGCCCGCTTTTGCTGGATCCGAGCCGCGACGATTCAGGCGCGGTCGGGCAGGCCAAACGCGTCGAGAAATAGTCCGAAGGTCAGCACCAGCATCAGGACGTCGGTGTCGAAGGTCGCGTTCGGGGGAGCGCCGCCCGACAGTTGCTGCGCGCGCAGGCGCTGGACGGCATCGGCATCGAAGTAATTCTGGCGACGCAGGCGATCCGGCGAGAGCAGGTCTTCGACCCAGTCGATCTTCTGCTGCAACAGATAGGCGGCGCCGGGCGCGACGAACCCGAATTTCTCGCGCCGGGCGAGTTCGGGCGGAAGATAGCGCGCTGCCACCTGCCGCAGCAGCCACTTTTCGCTGTTGTTGCGGACGAGCAGGCCCGGGGGGATCGTCCGCACGAAATCGATCAGTTCGGCATCCAGGAAGGGATAGCGCGCCTCGACCGAATGCGCATAGGCGACCCGGTCGCCGTGATCGGCGAGCAGGTGATCCGCCATCCGCAGCTTGAAATCGGCATAGGAGCGTTGGTGCAGTTTCGCGCGCCCCACCATCCGGCGGTGGTCGACCGCGGGTTCACGCGTCGCATCGAACGCGGCGAGACCGGCGGCGAGGGTGGGAGCGTAGAGTCCGACCTTTGCGTCGCGGAACAGGCAATAGTCGCGCTCGTAGAAGAAATCGGGATCGCCCCATAATTCGGCGCGCAGTTCCTCCTCGAGCAGCGCCTCGATGCCGTCGGTGACGCCGCGTGGCGATCCGCCCGCCGCGTCGAGCCGATAGCCGACATAGCCGCCGAACAGCTCGTCGGCGCCTTCGCCCGTCAGCACCACCTTGTGCCCGGTCTCGCGCACCAGCGCGGACAGCGCCAGCGAGCACGTATTATAGGATTCCTTGAGCGGGGCCTCCGCCGCGATCACCGCATCGCGGAGTCGGCGGGCGATGTCGTCGGGCGAAAACTCGATCTCGTGGTGCCGCGTACCGAGATCGGCGACCATCCGGCGTTGCTGCGCGCGCTCGTCGATCGCGGCATCGGGAAAGGTGATCGAAAAGGATTCGAAGCGATGCCCCGGCGCGGCGCGCTTGGCGAGGGCGCCGATGAGGCTCGAGTCGAGCCCGCCGCTGATATAGAGCCCGACCGGGACGTCCGCCTGCAGCCGCCGCTCGACCGAGGCGAGCAATATCGTCTCCAGCCGATCGACATAGGGGGCCGGATCGGACGCCCACGTCGTCGCCGTCGCCTCCGGATAGACGAGATCCCAATATTGCGTGACCGCGATGCCGCTGGCGTCTGCCACGAGGAGGTGGCCGGGCGGGAGCGCATGGATGCCCTCGAACATCGTCGTCGGGCTGCGCAGGCCGGGGAAGGTCAGGATCTGGTCGAGGCCGCGAAGATTGACCCGGCGTTCGACCCCTGGATGCGCTAGCAGCGCCTTGATCTCCGACCCGAACACAAGTGCGCCGCGCACCTGCGTGTAGAAAAGCGGCGCGATGCCCGTCTGGTCGCGTCCCAGGATCAGGCGGTGACGCGTGGAATCATAGATCGCGAAGGCGAACTGCCCGTTGAGACGATTGGCGAGCGCGGTGCCGTCCTGTTCGTAGAGATGCACGAGCACCTCGACGTCGCACTGGCTGCGGAAGCGATGGCCATGCGCAGCCAGCTGCGCGCGCAGCGCCTTGTGGTTATAGATCTCGCCGTTGCAGACCGAAACGACGCTCGCATCCTCGTTGCTATGCGGTTGGTTGCCGCCACCGAGATCGATGATCGACAACCGTGTGAAGCCGAGCGCGACGCCGGGCGCGGTGAAGCGCCCAGCGTCGTCGGGTCCGCGATGGCGCAGCGTCGCGGCCATTGCCGCGCATGCCGTGCCATCGACGGACCGGGTGCGGTCGGCGTTGAAGATGCCAGCGATACCGCACATGCGCCTATCGTCTCACTTCGCCCGGAACGACCATGTCGGGCCGATCACGAGCTTGAGCGGCTGGCCGGGCGATGCATGCGTATCGACCCGCCAGTAATAGGTCGCGCCCGGCTTGACCGGGATCGTGGCGGTGACGGCGGTCACGGTCTTGCGCTGGACGCCGGCCTGACCCGATGCGCTCGCGGTCGTCACCGCGCGGGCGTCGGTGCCCCAATAGACATCGTAGCTGTCGCCATAGATGCGACCCGCCTGCCAGCGCAGGTGGACTTGCGCAGACTTGACGCTGGCGGCGTTGGCGGGGCTCGGCGTGCTGGCCGCCGAACTGACCATCGGCATGATCTGGTCGAGCAGGTTGACCTCATAGGACTGATCCCAATTGTTGATCGCGAGGACGAACGACGTCTTCTGGTCGTAGAAATAATAGAGCAGCGTCTTGTAGCCGGGGAAGGCGCCGCCGTGTCCGCGGGCGGTGCCGTAGGCGCGTTCGGGCTGCATCAGACCGCCGACGCCATATTGCATGACTTCCCAGCCGGGATGGATGTCCGACGACACGAAGGTGAACCATTTGTTCTTGGACCCGGCGTTGAGCAGATCGTCGCGCTCGAACATCGCATCCTCGAACTTGAGCAGATCCCATGGCGTCGAAACGATCGCCCCTGCGGTCCAGGCATAGCTCGGGTTGATCTGCGTCACGTCGCACAGCTCCTTGTAGACCTGGGAGGGGTACGGGATCGCGCCATAGCGCGTGTAGCCGTGCATCTGCGGCAGCACCTTGTCGGTCGTCGCGAAATAGGTGTCGTCGAGCCCGACGGTATCGAACACAAGGGATTTCAGGTATTTCTCGGGCGGCATGCCGGTGATCTTCTCGGCGATCATCCCGAGCAGGATGTATCCGGAATTGGTGTAGGTCCATGCCGGATAGGGGGCCGGTTCACCCTGCGGCGAAGGCCAGGGCAACGGGTTCTGCGGAAAATTCGGATTGAGGACGCTGAGCCAATAGGGATTGGGATAGGTGGTGCCGGGGGCATAGTCCGGTAGCAACGCGGGCGGCTTGCCCGAAAGATCGGCCATCAACTCGGACGGGGTGAAGGCGCGGTTCGGCGTGATCTGCGGCGAGAAGCCGATATTGGTGCCTTCGAGATAGTTTTTGATCCCCGAATTCATCTGCAACAAGAGCTTGACGGTAACCTTGTCGATGTCGGGAATGCCCGCGACGACCGGGTTGTCACCGAGATATTTCAGCACCGGGTCGGTCAGGCGCAGCTTGCCCTGCTGCTCCAGTCGCAGGATCGCCTGGCCGAGGAACGCCTTGCTGACGCTGCCGACGCGGAACTGCATGTTGGGCGAGACTGGCGTGCCGGCGACGATGTTGGCCTTGCCCGCCACGCCCACGCGGACGCCCCAATCGGGGGATTTCACGATGATGACGCCACCCGGAATCTTGCCCTCGGCGACGAACGAGTCGAGCACGGCCTGCCATGTCGCGGGAAACGGGCTGTTGGCGAGCACGTTGCTCGAATGGCCGGGCGGCGGCGATGCCGGGGGCGGGGGCGATTGGCATTTCGCCGGTGGATAGCCGGGGGGAAGCGTTCCTGCCGACGCCTGCGCAGAGACCAGGGGTGGCTGAAGCTTGCCCAGCAGCGGGCGGTTGGAATCGGCCCGACCCATCGGGGTCAGCTGCGCATCGGCCGCGAACGGCGTGAGCGTCATGGTGCTGGCAGTCAGTAGAATAGTTGCGCGGAATAACGGTGACGAACGGCGGGCCATGTCATGTTCCTTCCATTATGCTCTCTGACGGCAGGGATACTGGCGCTGCCGCGCCTACATGGGTGATCGCGTCCAACAGCGTCTGCATGCGCGACGGCGTGTCGATGTGCGGGGCGTAGCGGAGCGCGACGTGCAGCCTGCCGCTCGCCTGATGCGCTTCGATCTCGATCCGGCGAGTCCGGCGCAGGCCGCGCGTGGTGACGCCCGGCAGCCTATCGCTGACGACCAAGGCGCTGTCGGCCGCGGTCGTGATCTCGCCGAGATAATTGACGCTGATGGCGGGCTCGGCGGTGCTGGGCGTCGTCGTCGACAACCAGCGCAATACCATCCACCCGACACCCTGCGACGGGACAGCCGCGAGCGCCGCCGCGATCTCGGCGGCATCTGCGGCGGCGGCGACGATGAACGGATATTCGACGGAAAACCAACCGACGGTACGGCTGACGTCGATGGCGGGGACGAGCGCGTGGCGGCCATGCCCGGTGAGCGTGACGGCAACCGTGGCGCTGCCTTCGATGGCCGACAGTGCGTTTGCGATCCGCGCGAGCAGTGTCGCCAGGACGGCGCGGTCCGAGGTTCCGGCGGGGACCGGGCCGAGGTCGGCCGTCAGCAGCGCGGTGTCGTCATAGCCGTGCGGCGCAACCGCGTGGCGCTGCGGCACTGCGGCGATGACGGTTTGCCAATAGCGGCGTTCTCGCTCGGCGGCGGCAAGCGACTCTACGCTGGCGAGCGTTCGGGCCCATTCGGCATAGCTCGTGGCGGGGGCGGGCAAGCGCGGCGCGGTGCCGGTGGTCGCCTGGGCCAGCACCTGTTCAAGATCTTCGAGCAGTACGCGCCACGACACGGCATCGACCAGCAGGTGATGCGCGGACAGAAGGAGCAGGTCGCCTTTGTCGTGCCGGAAATGCGTGGCCGAGAAGAGCGTTTCGCCCGAAGCGGCGGGGGCAGGCTGATGCGCGACGGCATCGGCGGCGATCAGCGACGGCGGGTCGGCCGCGGCGCCAAGATCGACCTGGCGATAAGGCGGCGCGGCGGTCGCATCGGCGATCTCCGCGTGCCAGTCGCCGTCCCGTCCAAAGCGAAGGCGCAGCGAATCATGGCGCTCCCAGAGCGCGGTGAGGGCCGTGCGGACGGTCGCCGGATCGAATGTGCGGCCGGTTTCGAGAAGGACATGGTGGTTGAACCGCGCGGTCCCATCCGGATCGTTGGCAAAGTATCCGTGCTGGATCGGCGTCAGCGGCACGCGTCCGGTGTCCGCAGACGTGTCGCGGTCCTCGGGGCGGAATGCCATCCGCGCGATCGCGGCGACGCTGTCGGCGGCGAGCAGGTCGTGCAGCGCGATCGCCAGTCCGGCGCGGCGGAGCCGACCCATCAGGCGAATGGCACGCAGCGAATCCCCGCCGAGCGCGACGAAACCGCTGTCTCGCCCGAGCGTCTCGCAGCCAAGTACCGCCTTGAACGCATCGGCTACTATCGCCTCGATCGCGTCGAGCGGCAGGTCCGTCGCGACATCGGCCTTCGTATCCGCGAGCAGTGCGCGCCGATCGATCTTGCCGGCGATCGTTACGGGCAATTCCGTCAGCGGCGTGATCGACGCCGGGACCATCCATGCCGGCAAGACCTCGGCAAGACTGCGGCGTACCGCGTCGAGGTCGAGCGGCGCGCGCGGCACGACGAACGCTGCCAGCCTTGGCGGATTGGCGGCGATCAGGACGACCGCCTGCGCGACGGCCGGGTGATCACGCAGCCGCTGCTCGATTTCGCCGAGTTCGATGCGGTGGCCGTTCAGCTTGGCCTGGGAATCGATGCGCCCGAAATACAGCATCTCGCCATCGTCCCGCAGCAGGCCGATATCGCCGGTGCGGTAGAAGCGCGCGCCATCCCGGGTCGGGAAACGCTCGGCAGTCAGCGCTGACTGGCCGACATAGCCGTTCGCGAGACCGGCGCCCGACAGCCAAATCTCCCCCGTTGCGCCGAGTGGCATTCGTCGTCCGTCGCGATCCCGGATGCTCATCGCGGTATTCGCGATCGCGCGGCCGATCGGGATGCCCGCGGGATAGTCGCCATCGGGCGTGACGCGGTGCCAGCTGGCGCAGACCGCATTCTCGGTCGGGCCATAGGCGTTGAACAGTGCAAGGCGGCGCGCATAATGGCGAGTATCGGCGAGGTCGGGGGCTTCGCCCGCGGTGATCATGACGCGTAACGGTGCCAGCTCGGCGTGATCGAGCGCACGCAAATAGGAGGGCGGCAGGGTGGCGATGGTAATGCGCTCGTCCGCGATCAGTCGCAACAGCGCGTCGCCGTCTCGGATCGCGGTTTCGGGCGCGACGACCAGGCAGGCGCCGCGTAGCAACGCCATGAAGATCTCCGACAGCGAGGCGTCGAACGAGCAGGATGCGAACTGGAGCACGCGATCGCCCGGTTCGATTCCAAACCCGTCGATTTGCGCGAGGATCATGTTGACGAAGGCGTGATGCGCGACCGCGACGCCCTTTGGCCGTCCCGTCGAGCCCGAGGTGTAGATGATATAGGCCGTTGCATCGGCCGTCGCGCCGCTTGAGGCTCGATGAGTGACGGCGGGGGCCGCTATGTTTTCGCCGATGGGCCCTTGGACCGCTTGAGCCCGGGCCAGTCCGTCGGCGTCGGCGAGGACGCGCCGACAGGCCGAGTCCGCGATCATGTCGGCGATGCGGCGATCGGGGAGGGATGGGCTTATCGGCAGGTATATCGCCCCGGCCTTCAGAATGCCGAGCAGCGCGACGAGCCGGTCCGCGCCGCGTGCGGCGAGTACGCCGACCACGTCGCCGTGGCCGATATTGTCGCGCCGCAGACGATCGGCGACCCCCTCGGCCCTTTGGTCGAGCATCGTGTAGCTGAGCCGGACGGCACCCGCGACCAGGGCTGGCGCGTCGGGGGTTCGATCCGTCTGTTCATGCCATAGGTCGACCAGGGTTGCCGCGGGGTCGCGCTGCACGCACGGACCGTGTTCGAGCGCTGCGAGGATGCGCTGCTCCGCGACGGGCAGCAGGTCGATCGCCGAGAGCAGAGCGTTGGGCCGAGAGAGCAGCGCTTCGATCAGCGTTCGCCACTGCGCCTCCAGCCGTTGCAGCATCGCAAGCGGCATGCGCGCCGGATCGTACTGGATCGTGAATTCGAGCCCGTCGCCGGACTGGACGATGATCCCGAAATCGTAATTCGCCCGCTCACGCGCGGTCGTGGCGGTGACGGCGAACCCGGTCGCACCGACGTCGCTGGAGGCGGCCGGGAAGTTCTCGAAGACGAGCAGATGGTCGAACACCCCGGCCGGTAGCGCGGACTTGGCGTGGATCGCCGGCAGTCCGAGATGGTCGTGCTGCGCTGCGTCGAACGCCTGGCGTTGGAGACGCGCCAGCAGCGTGGCGAGCGTGTCCGTCCGGCTCCAGGTCGCGCGAACCGGAATGGTGTTGATAAACATGCCTACCAGTCGATCGACGCCGCGGGCGGCGACCGTCCGGCCCGAGGTCACGATACCGAAGACGACGTCGTCGCGTCCGATCCATCGTGCCAGGATGATCGACCACAGTGCCTGCAGTATGATCCCCAACGTGGTGTCATGCGCCGACGCGAGCGTGGCAAGTCGCTCGACCGGTGCCTGCGCAAGCGCGAAGCGATAGCTCGCCAGATCGGGGGCAGCGTCCGATGCGCGCCGCGGCAAGGACGCAACCTCCTCATATCCCGCGAGCAACTGGGTCCAGTAGCGCGTGGCGGCGTCGTCATCGCGCGCCGCCAGCATCGCCATATAGCTGTCGGGATCTGGCGCGGGGGGGAGCTGCGGCGGCGTTTGCATCCGCGCGGCGGCGTAGAGGGCGGTGAATTCTTCGGCCAGGATCGCGCCCGACCAGCCGTCGATCAGGATATGCGGGTGCGTCCACACCATCTGGAAATGCCCCGGCCCGACCCGGAACAGCGCGACCCGGATCAGGCAGTCGTGCCGCAGATCGAAGCCACGCGCGGCATCGGCGTGGCACCATGCCGCGATGCGGGCGGCCGCGTCGCAGTGTGCCAGATCCTCGGCGCAGAATTCGATCGTCCGGGTCTTCAGGATGATCTGCAGCGCCTGGTCCGTGCGCTCGTAATCGAACACCGCGCGCAGCAGGGGGTGGCGGGCGAGCAGGCCGTTCCAGGCTGCCTCGCACGCCTGCGCATCGACCTCACCCAAGATGGTGAAGGTGACCGCGCGGTAATAGGGGGCGACGCCCGGGGTCAGCAGGTCATGGAACAGCATGCCGGCTTGCAGCGGGCGCACGCGATAGACGCGTTCGACCGTCGAACGGTCGAGCTTTGCCGCGGGGCTAGCCATGACCGAAGAGCGCCTCGACATCGGCCAGATCGACGCGCGCGCTCGGCGCGGCGGCGTCGGGGGCCTCGGCGAGCAGCGCCGCGATGCCGGCGACGCTCGGGTAGGTCAGGAATGCGCGCATCTCTATGCCATGGCCGCTGGCGAGAAGCCGACCGATGACCTGGATCGCGCGGATCGAATCGCCTCCGACCGCAAAGAACCGGTCGTGTCGCCCGAACTCGCTATGGCCGAGCACGCCGACCCACGCGGCGGCGACCAGCGCCTCGCGCGGGTCGTCGAAGGTGGTACTCGGCGTGGGTCCAGCGGGCGTGTCGACCAGCGCTGCATAGTCGACCTTGCCGTTGGGCATCATCGGCAGGTCGGCGAACGGCACCCAGCGGCTTGGCAACATTGCCGCGGGCAGGTGCTGCGCCAGTGCGCGTGAAAGCGCCGCGGTATCGGCTTGGCCATCGGGGATGACGAAGGCGACCAGCTCGTCGTTGCTCGGGCCAGGGCGGAGCGCGACCGCCACTGCCGCAACGCCCGGCAAGCGCAGGATCGCGCGCTCGACTTCGGCGAGTTCGATCCGATGCCCGCGCAGCTTGACCTGGCGGTCGCGCCGCCCGGCGAAGCGGATCGTGCCATCGGTATCGACGATGCCGCGGTCACCCGTGCGGTAGAGCCTTTCCCCGGGCACGAGGGGATGATCGACAAAGGCGGCGCGGGTGAGGTCGGGGCGATCGTGATAGCCGCGCGCGAGCCCTGCGCCCCCGATATGGAGCTCGCCCGCAACCCCCAGCGGGGCAAGGTTGCCGAAGCGATCCAGCACGATCACCGCGGCGTTCGCGATCGCGCGCCCGATCGGGATCGCGCGGCTCGCATCGAGTCGGGCATCGACATGATGCCAGCTTGCGCAAACCGTCGTCTCGGTCGGGCCATAGGCGTTGACGACCCCCATCCGCCGCGCGAGCCGAGCCGCGCGCGCCGCGTCGGGGGCTTCGCCCGCGGTGATCAGGAGGTCCAGCGGCGCCAGCGCGGCATCGTCGAGCGTGGCGAGATAGGAGGGCGGCACCGTCGCGACGGTCACGCGAGTGTCGGCAAGACGGCGGGCGAACGCGCGTGGATCCCTGATCTGGTCGATCGTCGCCACGACGAGGCAGGCGCCGTTCAGCAGCGCCATCACCATTTCCCACACCGATGCGTCGAAGCTCGACGGTGCGAACTGGATGATGCGATCCTCGGGTTCGATTTGCAGGCCGTGGCGTTGTGCGAGCGCGAGGCTGACCGCACCGCGATGTTCGAGCAGAACGCCTTTCGGTCGCCCGGTCGATCCCGACGTGTAGATGAGATAGGCGAGATCGTCCGCCGCGGGTGGATCGGGTTCGGCATTGCGATTGTCGCCGAGCGCGCGGATATCGAGGATCTCCAGCCCTTGCGTTGCCGGGGGATCCTGGACGTGCCCCTCGGTCAGCACCACGCGCGCGCCCGAATCCTCGAGCATGAATGCGATCCGTTCGGGCGGGTAGCTTGGGTCGAGCGGGAGGTAGATCGCACCCGCCATCAGCACGCCCAGAAACGCCACGACCAGCATTTCGGAGCGATCGAGCAGGACCGCGACGACGTGATCTTGCCCGATGCCGCGTCCGGCGAGCGCGCGCGCCAGTGCGTTCGCCCGGTCGTCGAGGTCTGCATAGCTCAGGGTCGTGCCCAGCCCGATAACCGCGGCCGCGTCGGGGTGCCGTGCGACCCAGGCTGCGAACTGTGCCGGAACCGTTGCGGGCTCGGGCAGGGCGATCGTCTCGACGGGCGGCATCAGCATTTCGCGCTCGGCGGCGTCGAACAGGTCGAGCGTCGTTACCTTGGCGGTGGGATCGGTGACGGCGGCCTTTGCCAGGTTCGCAAAATGCCGCGCCATCCGTTCTATCCGCGCGCGATCGAACAGGTCGGTGGCATATTCAACGTTGAGCGTGATGCCATCGTCGTGCTCGACGAATTCGAAGCTGAGCGGATATTTCGCGATTCCCGGATCGCGGCCGAAGGGCGTGACCGTCACCCCGTCAAACGCGAAGACCCGCTGGCCGCCGTCCTGGAACACGACCGCGACGTCGAAGACCGGTGGCCGACCATCGTCCGTCGTCAGGTGAAGCTCCTCGACCAGCCGGTCGAACGGATAGGCGCGGTGGTCGATCGCGGCGGCGATCGTCGCGCCGGCATGCCGGACGAGCGTGGCGACATCGTGCTGGTCGTCGAGTTCGAGGCGCAATGGCAGCAGATTGACGTAGAAGCCGACCTGGCGTTCGAAGTCCGCATCGTCGCGACAGGCGACGGGCATACCGAGCATCAGCGCGTCGCAGGCGGTGTGCCGCTGGAGCAGCGCTGCGACCAGCGCCACCAGTCCGGCGAATACCGTCGTGTCGGCCGCGCGCGCCACGGCACGCAGCGCGTCGATGGTGGCTGTATCGATCATCACCGAAACCCGGTCGCCGTCATAGCTGGGCATGGGGGGCGGGAGGCGATCGAACGGCAGGTCGAGCCGGTCGGGCATGGCGTGGAGCTGGGCGTGCCACCAATCGCGCGTTGCGGTCGCTGCCGGTGTGCGGAGCCACGCGGCTTCGACGGCGGCCTGTTCCTTGAGCTGGAGACGGAGCGGTGGCAATGCGGCGCCGCGGGCGAGCTGGACGATCTCCTCGACCATGACCGTCACTGATTCCGCGTCGCTGACGATGTGGTGCACGGCAAAGAGCAGCACGTGCCGGTCTGGCGCCAGCGTTAGGAGCGTTGCCGCGAGCAGTGGGCCGGTGGCGAGATCGAACGACCGCGCGGCATTGGCCTCAGCGAGCGCCAGCGCAGCCTGTTCGGGGTCTGCGGCCTCGGTCAGATCGGCGGTCGCAACCTCGAACGAAAGATCGGTGAGCGGGCGCTGGCGAACGCCGTCGGGGGTGGAGAGGAACACCGTCCGTAGCGCGTCATGGCGCATCGGCAGCGCCTCTATCGCCGATATCAGCGCGTCGGCCGCCAATGCTCCGTCGAGACGATAGGCGGCGGACAGGACATAGGCGGCGGGGTTGCCGCCGAGTTGCGCCAAGACCCACAGCCGGCGCTGTGCGTGGGAGACGGGATAGTCTTCGGCAAGCGGGACGATCGGAATTTGCGCGCGCGCTTTTGACGTGGGGGCAAGTGCGGCGGCCATCGCGCGCACCGTCGGCGCGGTGAAGAACGCACCGATGCTGAGCGCTGCGCCAAACTCCGCGTTGATGCGCGTCAGCACGCGGATGGCGCGAAGTGAATCGCCGCCAACCTCGAAAAAAGGCGTGGTGGCGCCGATCCGCTTCAACCCGAGCACCTCGCTCCAGATCGCCGCGACGCGCGTTTCCACGGCGCCGTCAGGTTTGACATGCGCGATACGGCCGGTGACGAGCTCCTCCGGCTTTGGCAGCGCGCGCCGGTCGACCTTGCCGTTGACGCCCAACGGCAGCGCGTCGAGCGGGATGAGGAAGTGCGGCATCACCGGTGCAGGCAGTTCGAGCGCCAGCCGCGCGCGCAGCGCTGCCGGGTTGAGCGAGCGCGTGAGCGTGTAGTAGCAGGCGAGCGACAGTTCGCCGTCTTCGCGCTTGTGGGCGATCGCGACGGCGGCATCGACCTCGTCGCTCGCCATCGCGGCTTGCTCGATCTCGCCCAGCTCGATGCGCACGCCGTTGACCTTGACCTGGCCGTCGAGGCGTCCGCAGACCTCGATTGCCCCATTGGCGAGCGAGCGGCCGAGATCGCCGGTACGGTAGAATACCCGATCGCCCCACTCGGCCCGCGTGATGAAATGCTCGGCGGTTTTTTGCGCGTCGCCGAGATAGCCGAGCGGTGCGAACGGTGGGGCGATATACAACTCGCCGATCGCGCCGGGTGCCGCCAGTCGGTCATCCTTGACGATCAGCACCTGCGTGCCCGGCAGCGGGGCACCGACCGGGATCGCCCGCGCGGGCGCAACGGGACCGTCGATCCGGTAGCAGCATTTGGCGAGAGTCGTCTCGGACGGACCGTAGAGATTGCGGAGCGTGACTGCGCCGCCGAGCGTGGCGCGGGCGCGCTCGACATCGGCGCCCCACAGCATTTCGCCGCCAAACAGTAGATGACGCAGGTCCGGGAGTGCCGTGGGCGCCTCCTCGATCGCCTTCAGCGCGAGGCGGAAGATACTGGGCACGACATGGGCGACCGCGATCTTCTCGGACGATAGCCAGGCGACCAGCGCTGCGCCGTCGCGGCGGACGGTGCGGGGCGCGATGCAGGCGGTTCCCCCCGCCGCGAGCGGGAGGAAGATGTCGCGGAGTGACACGTCGAAGGTCGGCAGCGCGAGATTGGCGACGCGGGCGCCTGCGCCGATACCGAGTTCGGCGATCTCCCAATCAATGAAATGCCGCAGGCCGGCGTGGCTCGCGAGGATGGCCTTCGGGGTTCCGGTGGAGCCCGAGGTGAACATCACATAGGCGGCGTCGGTCGGCGTCGGGTGCAAGGCAGGGAGGTCGGCATCGGCGGCGGCTGAAAGCGTGCCATCGGCGCCCCAGGCTATGATGCGATCGGCGGGCAGGGCGCTCGAGCCGGTGATGCAGGCCTTGAGCGGCTCGGCTGTTACGAGTGCGGCCGGTGCGATCTGCGCGACCAGATGCGCGATGCGGCGCGCTGGCGCGTCGATATCGAGCGGCACGAAGACCGCGGCGCATTTCCACACCGCGAGCATCGTCGCGATATGATCGGCCCCGCTTGGCAGGAACGCGGCGATCCGGTCGCCGTGGCCAACCCCGATCCCGACGAGCACCCGCGCCAGCGCGTCGGCGCGGGCGTCGAGCGCCTCGTAGCTGAGCGTGTCGGTGCCGTTGTCGACCGCAATCGCTTCGGGTCGCGCCGCCGCCTGCCGCGCGAACAGGTCAAGCACGGTTCCGGCGGACGGGGCGGACGGGGCGAGCTCGACCGCACCGGCCAGATCAATCGACCCGAGCGGTCGATCGGGTGCCTCCAGCAGCGCCGCCGCCAGCGCGCGCCATTGCGTCTCAATCCGGTCGATCTCGGCGGCATCGAGCGCGTGCCGGTTATAGGTGACCTTGATTTCCAGCGTGTCGCCCGGTTGCACGACCAGGCTGAAATCGAAGTGCATCTGTTCGACCGCGCGCACGTCGCCAATGTGCAGCACGCCGTTCGATCCGTCCGCGAACGGATAGTTTTCGAACACCAGCACATGATTGAACACGACACGGCGCGTGCCACCCAGACGCTGCATCGCGGCCAGCGGAAAATAGTGGAAGGGCGCAGCGTCGTTGGCGTCGTGCTGCAGCCGGTGCGCGAGCGTGGCGATCGTATCGTCGGGGGCGATCCGGGCCCGCACGGGAATGGGCTGGAGGAACAGGCCGACCATCCGCTCGACATCGGCAAGGTCGGCGGGGCGCCCCGACGCGATCGCGCCGAAGATGACGTCGTCGCTCCCGTTGAACCCCGCGAGCAGCGTCGCCCACATCGCTTGGACCAACGTATTCAGCGTGATGTCCTGGCTCGCCGCCAGCGTGGTCAGGCTCCGGGTGGTCGACGCGTCGAAGGCGAAGGCCTGCTCGGCCACCGCATAGCCGTGACCGTCACCGGGGCGGATGCCGGGAATGGTCGAGGGCGATGGCGCCTCGTGGAGGCGGGCGCTCCAGAACCGCCGCGCCGCCTGCTCGTCCTGCTTGGCGAGCCAGGCGATGTGCTGCGACAGGGGCGGGGCGGGCGGCAGATCCGCGACCTGCCCGTCGACCTGCGCCCGGTAGAGCGCCAGCAGCTCGCCCATCATCACGCCGAGCGACCAGCCGTCCGAAATGATATGGTGGAGCGTGAGGATGACGTCGGTTTCGGTTTCGCCGAGGCGGACGAGGACGATGCGGAAGAGCGGATCGTGCGCGAGATCGAAGCCGGTGCGTTCCGCTTCGGCGAGCGCGGTGACGGTGGCGATGCGCCTGGCCTTGGTCAGTCGGCGGACGTCCTCGTGCCGGATCGGAATCGGTCGGTCTTTCAGGATCAGCTGGCGCGGGGAGTCTCCGGGGGCGGCGGCGATCGCGGCGCGCAAGGCCTGGTGGCGCGCGGTCAGCTGCTGCCAGGCGGCGGCATAGGCGGTGTGGTCGAGCGGACCGCGGATGCGATAGGTGAATTGCTGGAGATAGGCGTGGCGGTCTCCGGTCGCGGCGTGGAAGTACATGCCCTCCTGCAGCGGGGATAGCGCCAGCACCGTCTCGATTGCCGCCGGTGTCAGGTCCGCCGCGGCCAACAGCGCGGGGGACGCGACCTCATCCGCGGCGGATGGGGCGAGCGCATCGCGCATCGCGGCGGCGAATCGCTCGATCGTGGCGCGCGCGTGCAGGCGCTCGCCATAGCCGATCGCCATTTCGAGGCACCCACCGATGATCGCGGCTTCGATGTCGAGCAGTTCGGGACGGCGCAGCGTTGGTGCGAGCAAGCCGCCGGTCGGCTCGTCCGCCAGGTGGAAACCGCCGCCGAGCGCGGTGTCGAAATGACCGAGATAGTTGAAACCCAGTTCGGGGGCAGGGCCGAAGACCAGTCCAGCGCGGGCCGACGCGGGCGCCAGATAGCGCAACAGGCCATAGCCGATGCCCTTCCGCGGGATGGCACCAAGCATGGCGGCGACGTGCGCGGCGGCGCTCGACCGATCCTTGGCGGTGCCGATGTCGACGAGTGCTGGAAACAGCGTGGTGAACCACCCGACCGTCCGGCTCTGGTCGAGCGCCGGTGCGATCTCGGCGCGACCATGTCCTTCCAGCCGGATGCGCAAACGATCGAGCCCGAAACAGGCGCGGCACGCCAGCGCGGTGGCGGCGAGCAGGTGCGCAGCCATGCCCGTTTCGTCTGCCGATGCCGCGGCCACGAGCCGGGCGGTGGTGGCGGCGTCGAGCGTGAGGCGCACGGTCCGCGCGTCGGCGACGGCGTTGCGATCATCGTCGAAATCGCAGGGGATCGGCGCGATATCCGTGGTTTCGATGTCTTGCCAATAGGCGACTTCGTCCAGCAGCGCGGGATCCTGCGCGGCCTCGGCAAGCGCTGCACTCCACTCGGTCCAGCGACCCGCGCAGGGAAGCGCGATCGGCGCGCCCGTGCGTGCGGCGGTGTAGGCGCCGAGCAAGTCCTCGATCAGGATCCGCCAGGATACGCCATCGATCACGAGGTGGTGGCACAAGATCAACAGGCGTTCGGTACCGGGCAGGCGGTAGTGGACGACGCGCAGCAAGGGTGCGTGCGCGACATCGAACCGGGTCTGCGCGTCGGCGGCGTGCGCGGCGAGCTCGGCGAAACTGGCGACCGTGACCTGCTCGATCGGTACGGCCATATCGCGGGCGAGCCGTACGCGCGGCGGCGTGACCGAGAGGTCGAGCGTCTGGTGGAGTCCTTCGTGATGCGTCACCACGGCAGCGATCGCCTTTGCCAAGGCCTCGGTGTCGATATCGTCGGCGGTGAGCAACGCTGCGTTGTTGAAATGGCCGCTGGCCCCGTGCGTTTCGACGAACCAATGCTGGATCGGCGTCAAGGACGCGGTGTCGCCGCTGGCGGCCACCTCGGCCTGGGGGCGGCTGCGCGCGACGATGGTGGCGAGTGCCGCCACGGTCTTGGCGTTGAGCACCTGCGCCACGGTGGTGGCGACGCCGGCCTGGTGCAGCCGGCTGACGATCTGCAGCGCCTTGATGGAATCGCCACCAAGCGCGAAATAGTTCTGGTCGATGCCGATCGTAGGGGTCCTGAGGACGTCCGCCCAGACGGCCGCAATCGTCGTTTCCATCGTGGTCGTGGGTGGCTGGATCGCCGGACTCGGGATAGCCGATGCTGCGTCGGGGACGGGCAAGGCGGCGCGGTCGAGCTTGCCATTGGCGGTCAGCGGCAAGGCGGGGAGCGAGACGAACTGCGCCGGAATCGCGTAGCCGGGCAGATGGTCGCCGAGATATGCGCGCAGCATGTCGGGTGCGAGATCAGCTGCGGCGACGATATAGGCAACGAGCTGCGTGTGTCGGTCCGCATCCGCGTGCGCGATCACCACGGCCTGTTCGATGTGGGGATGCAGGACCAGCCAGTGCTGGATGCCCGCGAGCTCGATGCGATGGCCGCGCACCTGCACCTGGTGATCGTTCCGTCCGATATACGTGATGGCGCCATCAGCGGTCCGCCGGCCGATATCGCCGCTGCGATAGCGGCGTCCGCCAGGGGTATCGACAAAACGCTCCGCGGTAAGGTCGGCCCGATTGCGGTAGCCGAGGCAGACCCCGCCGCCACCGACCCACAATTCGCCGGGTACCCCGATCGGGGAGGGCAGGCCGTTCGCGTCGACCACCTCGATCGTGGTATCGGGAAGCGGTCGTCCGATGATGCTGCGGCCCTGGTCGAGATCGGCGGCGGCGATCCGGTGCCAGCTGACATGCACCGTCGTTTCGGTGATGCCGTACATGTTGATCAAGGCGATGCGGTCGAGCGGATAGAGCGCCGCCCAGGGGCGCAGATAGCCGAATTCGAGCAGGTCTCCGCCGAAGATGACCGCGCGCAGATGCGAGGCCAGATCGGGGACCGGCGTGGCGCGGACGGCGTCGATGAATCCGTAGAACGCCGCCGGGGTCTGGTTGAGGACCGTCACGCGGTGCGCCTGGACGAGATCGAGCAGCAGCCTGGGGTCGCGCGCGGTTTCGCCATCGGCGATCACCACCGATCCGCCATGCGCCAACGCACACCAGATTTCCCAGATCGAGAAGTCGAACGCGAAGGAATGCGCACACACGCCGACATCGTGGGGCCCGAAGGCGATCACGGGCCGGTCATTGGCGAGCAGACGAACGACGTTGCGATGCGTGACGAGGCACCCCTTGGGCAGACCGGTCGAGCCCGAGGTGTAGATGCTGTAGGCCACCTCATCGGGCGCGCGGGCGGGGCGGGGCCGGGCGTCTCCGGTGGCGGCATGGTCCAGCGCAAGCGCTCGGTGCGCCTCGGGCAGCAGCGGGGCCGTCGTTGCGTCCGTGATCACCACGGCACAGGCGCTGTCGCGGAGGATATGGTCAAGCAACGCCGCGGGCGCGCGCGGATCCAGCGGGACGAAGACGCACCCTGCGCGCAGGATCGCAAGCGCGGCGACGACGCACGCTTCCGAGCGAGGCAAGAGCATGCACACGGACGCCCCGACCGGTGCGCGGTCTGCGATCGCCGCGGAGAGCGCCGCCGATCGCCGATCCAGATCGGCATAGCTTAGCCGCGTGTCGCCGAAGATCACCGCGGTGCGCTCCGCATGGCGCGTGGCGCTCGCCGTGAACAGGTCTGCGAGCGTAACTTCGGGATAGCGTGCGGCGGTGGCGTTGGCCTGCGCGATCAGCCCGCGATCGCGAGGCGTCTGCAAGTCGATCCGGCCGAGCGGGCGATCGGGATCGCCGGGGAGCGCATCGAGCATCTGCAGGAAGGCATCGGCCCAGTGTTCGATCGTGCCGCGATCGAACAACGCGGTCGCAAAGGCGAAGCGCAAGGTCAGTGCGCCATCGAGTTCCGCGACGTCGAGCGCGAGATCGAACATCGCAGCGGTGATCGGCACATCGTGGCTGGTGAAGACCAGGTCGTCGATCTGGAAGGCGCGCGCGGTGGTGTTCTCATAGGACAGCATCGTGTCGAACAGCGCGTTGCGGCCGGGCTCCGGATTGGGGGCCATCGCCGCCATCGCCTCGAACGGAAAGTCGCCATGATCATAGGCGGCGAGCGCGGTGGCGGTGACGGCGGCCAGATGCTGCGTGAACGGTATGTCCGCGCGCGGCCGGGTGCGGAACAGGATCGTGTTGACGAACATGCCGACCGCGGAGGCGGCGGCGACAGTCTCGCGACCCGAACTTGCGCCGCCGATCACGATGTCGTCCTGGTCGGTCAGGCGGTGGAGGAAGCCACTCCACGCCGCCAGCAGCACGATGTACAGCGAGTTGCCCGATGTCTTCGCGAGTGTCTTGAGCAAGGCGACGCGGTCGGCGGACAGAGCGCGGACCACCACGTCGCCGGTGAAATCGCGGTCGCGCGGGCGTGCGCGGTCGGTCGGCAAATCCAGTGTCGGAGGATCGGCAAGCTGGTCGCGCCAGAACGCCGCATTCGCCGCACCGCGCGCGCCCTCGCCGCCGGCATCGACCGCACGCCGCGCCGCGCGCGCATCATACGCGACGGGCGCCAGCGCGTGCCCTTCATAGGCCGCCATCAAATCCCCGGCGACGATGTCGAACGAGAGGCCGTCGACCGCGATGTGATGCGCATCCGCCATCAGCAGGTGCCGGTCGGGCGCGAGCGTCGCGACCCCGACTCGCATCAACGGCGCCTCGGCGAGGTCGAACGGCCGGACGAAGCGACGAAGGCAGCTAGCCACCTCGGACGCGTCGATCGTCTCGCGCGCGATCGCGAAGCGCGGCTCCGCGATGCGCTTCGCGAGCGGTTTGCCGTCGATCGTCGCGAACGCGGTGCGCAACGCTTCGTGACGCAGGATCACGGTGCGGAACGCCTCTTCGAGCCGGTCGATATCGAGGGGGCCGTCGACGACGAAGGCTTGTGGCAGATGATAGGGCAAGTCGCCGCCATCGCGCTGCGCGAGCGCATACATGCGCCGCTCGGGGGAACTGAGCGGCGTGAACTGCGGATCGGGATAGGCATCGATCGACCAGGCGAAGCCGCGCGCGCGGATTTCCTCGATCGCCGCGGTGATCACGGCGAACACGATCGCGATGTCCGCCTCGCTATGCGCGGTCGAGAAGAAGGAGATGCGCCGCTCCCAGGTATAGACCCCGCGGACCATCATCGAGAGGTAGAGCAGCTCGAGTTCGATCGGCTCGCGATCCTGTACGCCGACGGGCACGATCCGCCATTGCGACGAGAAATACCTGGCGCGCAACGGCACGCGCTCGCGCTCGAACCAGTGGTTGAGGCGGTCGCAAAAGGCGGTGGTGCGCGCGGTCGTGCGCGCCTGCATCGCTGGGCCCTCGGCGTGGAGATGCGCCAGTGCCGCGTGCGTGGTGACCATCGTCGCCGGGTTGCGGCAGAAGGTGCCGCCGAAATAGATCATCGCCGATTGCGGCCCCGATCGATCCCCGTACGCCCAATCGCCGCCATCGATATAATCGAGGAACCGCGCCTTTCCCGCGATCACGCCGATCGGCATGCCGCCGCCGACGATCTTGCCATAGAGCGCGATGTCGGCATCCACGCCGAACCATTCGCGCGCGCCGCCGGGCGCGATGCGGAAGCCGTTGATCATCTCGTCAAAGATCAACGCGGTGCCGGATTGCGTCGTGAGCTTGCGCAGCGCCTTCAGGAACCCCTGCGGCTGCAGATCGGGATTGCGGCTTTGCACGGGCTCGACCAGCACCGCGGCAAGATCGTCGCCATGCGCGCGGATATAGTCGAGCGATGCGGGGGAATCGTAGGGGAGGATGACGAGGTCCTCGATCATCCCCTCGGGCGTGCCGAGCCCGATCGGCACGCGTTCGCCATCCTCCTCGGTCGCCAGGACGCCGTCGAATATGCCGTGATAGGAATTCTTGAACAGCACCACGGTCTTGCGGCCAGTCGCGGCGCGCGCGAGCCGCAGCGCGACCATCACCACCTCCGATCCGGTATTGCTGAACGCCACCCGTTCGGTGCCGGTCAATGCGGTCAGCAACAGCGCGGCCTTGCTCGCGAAGGGTGTCTGCGTCCCCAGCTCGATACCCAATTCAAGTTGCTGCCTGAGCGCGTCATGGATGAAATCGGGGGCGTGACCAAAGAAATGGACGCCCATGCCCATCGCGATATCGATATAAACGTTGCCGTCTATATCGGTGACTCGCGCGCCCTTCGACGCTGCCGAGACGATCGGGAACTTGGCCTCCTTCAGTTGCCCCCAGAAGGACAGAGTGTGCTTCCAGTCGGCAAGGACGTGGCGGCTGTCGCGCGTTATCGTTTTCGAGCTGCCGGCGCGGGCCAGGTGGCGGGCGATCAACTCATCGACGAACTGCTGCTGCTCCTCCGTCAGCCGGGCGCCTGCGAGATTGATGCCGCGGATTTGCGCCACCGGGATCGGGGCGGGGATGTTCGGGCGTGGCGGCGCGGGGGCTGCGACCGATGGCCTGGGCGTAACCACACTCGGCCGGGCCGGCGCGGGCTGCGCGGTGGCGCTGGCGAGTTGCAGCCGGGACAATTCGGCCAGGCCCCGCAAATTCTGTGCGGCGAGGTCGGTCATCGCCTGCAACTGTTGCTGGAACAGCCCCGACTCCGAACCGTGCGTAGCGAGGGGCGGCGGCGGGGCGGAGACGGCTGCGACCGGTGATGCGACGACGGGATCGGGCGCCGCGGCGGGCAGCGCGCTCTCGGGCTGGCGGGTCGCGCGGCCGGCAAGATAGCGGGCGATGTCGCCAAGCGTGCCGAGTTCGTTGAACAGCTGGCTCATCTTCAACTCGACGCCGTAGTCGCGCTCGACCGCGTGGCCGAGTTTGAGCAGCATCAGCGAATCGAGGCCCATGTCGGTGAGATGCTGACTCGGGTTGATTTCGGCGCGATCGAACCCGGCGACCATCGCCAGCGTCGTGACCAGATGATCGACAATAGGTGTGCGCGTCTCCATCCGATGTCCCTCCGTCTGCGTCGCAACGCCGGCCTGTTGTTGCTGCTGTTGCTGATCCGACCAGGCGGGCGGTCGCAACGGCCCGACCTCCAGCCAATAGGGTTTGCGCTGGAACGGATAATGCGGGGCGCCGACCGTGCGCGTGGGTTTGCCGCTGCGCGCGGACCAGTCGACCGCCATGCCGTCGTTCCACAACGCCGCCGCGGTCGTCGCCATCTGCGTCGCGGCGTCGGTGCGGCGCCGCAGCGAGGCCAGCGCGACGCGGGCGCCTGCCTGGCGCGCAAAGCCGGCCACGACGTCGCCCGGGCCGATTTCGAGAAATCGGTCGAACCTGTCGGCCTGCAACGCCGCCACTGCGTCTGCGAAGCGCACGGGGGCCGAGATCTGACGGACCCAGTAATCGGCATCCAGCGGCGTGTCCGGCGCGAGCCGGGCGCCGGTCACTGTCGAGTAGACCGCGATGGTCGCCGCCGCCGGTGTCTCGTCCATCGCGGCAGCGTGGAACCGGGGCAGCATCGGCGCCATCAGTGGCGAATGGAACGCGTGGGAGACATCGAGACGGATCGCCTCGATTCCCGCCTGATGCAGCGCGGCGAGCACGGTATCCAGCGCCGCTGCGTCGCCCGACACCGTGACGGCGCGGGCGGCGTTGATCGCTGCCACCGCGACTCGGTCTCCTTGCGAAGCCAGTGCCGCGCGCACCGTATCGACATCGGCAAAGACGGCGGCCATCGCCCCGCCGGCGGGCAAGGCCTGCATGCCCGCGGCGCGCGCGATCACCAGCCGCATCGCGGCTTCGGGCGTCAGCACGCCGGCCACCGTTGCTGCAGCGAACTCGCCGATGCTGTGCCCGGCGACGGCATCGGGCAGCACGCCCCAGCTCGCCCAGAGTTCGGCCAGCGCCCATTGCAACGCGAAGGTCGCGGGTTGCGCAAACCCGGTCTGCGACAGTGCCGGGGCATCGTCGAGCAGGCCGAGCAACGACCGGCCCAGCAGGGCATCGGCAACGGCGGCACAGCGATCGAAGGCGGCACGAAATACCGGCTCGGCCGCGTGAAGCGCTTGCCCCATCCCCGCATAGTGGGCGCCTTGCCCGCTGAACAGGAAGGCGAGCCGGGGTCCCGGTGCAGGCGAATCCGGGCGCGGCGGGTCGATTGCGGCGAGTGCCTGCGCCAGCGCAGCGCGATCCGCCCCGATCGCCATGGCGCGGTGCGGGAGCGGGGTGCGGGCGGCGGCGGTGGCGGTGAGTTCGCCAAGCGTCTCGGGATCGGCCGCGGCGATCGTCTCCGTCCATCGCGCTGCAGCCGCCGTCAGCGCAGCTGGGGAGGCGGCCGACAGCGGCAGGACATAGGGGAGGCGAGGCGAGGGGGGCGCCCGCTCGGATACGGGCGCGGCGGTGACGATCACATGCGCGTTGGTGCCGCTGAGCCCGAACGAACTGACGCCGACGGCCGGATCATGATCGGTTTCGGGCCAAGCTGTTGCCGCCGCGACGACGGACAGCGTCGATCGGGCCCAGTCGATGTGGCGATTGGGCGTGTCGAAGTGGATGCTGGGCGGCAGCGTGCGATGGCGGATCGCCAGCACCGCCTTGATCACTCCCGCAATCCCCGCTGCCGCTTCGGTATGGCCGATATTCGTCTTGACCGAACCCAGTTTCAAACCTTGCGCGCGCGGCCGGTCTCCGAAGACCGCATCGAGCGCGCCGAACTCGATCGGATCGCCGAGCGGCGTGCCCGTACCATGTGCCTCGACATAGTCGATCCGGTCGGGAGTGATCCCGGCATCCGCCAGCGCCGACCGCAGCACCGCCTGTTGCGCCAGCCCGTTGGGGGCGGTGAGGCCGTTGCTGCGACCATCATGATTGACCGCGGACCCGGCGAGGACGCCGTGGATGAGGTCGCCATCGCGCACCGCGTCGCTCAGTCGCTTAAGGACGACGAGCCCGCAGCCTTCGCCACGGCCATAGCCGGTGGCGGCATCGTCGAACGCCCGGCTGCGACCGTCTGCCGCCAGCGCCTTGACCTTGCACAAGGCGACGCTGCTGTCGGGGGACAGCATCAGGCTGACGCCCCCGGCCAGTGCGACGTCGCAGTCCCGCTGGCGCAGTGCGGTGATCGCCGCATCGAGCGCGACCAGCGACGAGGAACAGGCGGTGTCGAGCGTGATGCAGGGGCCGCGCAGATCGTAGAAATAGGACAGGCGCCCGGCGGCGGTGCTGAACATGACCCCGCTGCCCGAATAGGCGGTGATACGCGCGGGGTCGCCCGAATGGACGTGCGCCTGGATGTAATCATAGTTCG
>Ga0308164_10001117_pt1 | contig 33950 bp, 44 predicted proteins | sample PhyTR2_FD_201031 | JGI IMG/M metagenome (GOLD analysis project Ga0308164, IMG submission 201031) | Phyllosphere microbial communities from UC Gill Tract Community Farm, Albany, California, United States - DLSLT.R2 | ecosystem: Host-associated > Plants > Phyllosphere > Unclassified | place: USA... | reverse complement strand
GAAATAGTCATCCTCGGACTATACGCGGGCGTATAGCTCGCACACAACATGCTATTCATTTGTGGATTGCTTTCCTATCCATTCGCGTATAGACTTACGCCATGGACAAAGACCCTTCGACCCTTCTCAGGGAAATTAAGCAGGCGACAGGCTGGAGCCAAACGCGCTTAGCGCTTGAGCTCACCACCTCTCAGCCTACCGTCAACCGCATTCTCAATGGTCAAGCCAAGTGTCTCAGCGACACGCTGGTCGCGATCAACGGGCTGCACGAGCGGCATTGCCGGGGCCGACCGCGGCGCCGGAAGAGTGAAGCAAAGACCTGATATCGAATTATCCATGACTGAATTGTCGTACAGCCAAACTTTCCAATCATCATTTTTTATTGGTACTCCAGCATGAACGCTAAAGATGCTTTCCATCAAACCGTACACGCCGCTCCTGGCGGCTGTGCTGCGCTGGCTGTGCGCCTGGGCATGTCTCCGACGATCCTGCGCAATAAAGCGAACCCGAATAGTGCTGTGAACGTCGTGACGATCGACGACATCACCCGTGTAATGGAACTGACCGAGAACTACGAAGTGCTGCACTCCCTGGCGCGCCAGCACGGCTTCGTTTGCACGAAGATCGAAGCGCAGCCAGCCAGCGACATGGCGGTACTGGAATCGGTCACCGACATCTGGCGCAGCCTGGGTCAAGTCGGCACGCAGGTGCACACCGCGCTGGCCGACGGCCACATCGACAGCGACGAAGTGCGTCACATCGAAAAGGCGATCTTCGTTTCGATCCGCCCGATGATGGAGCTGCTGGCGCGCCTGAATGGGATGGCCGAAAAATGATCACTCTCATCCCGAAACGCGGCAGCGTGGAGCTGCGCAACGCCATCCTCGATTGCATCGAAGCTGGCATGCATCGCACCGCTGAAATTGCCGCCCACCTCAACCTGAAGTCGGATCAAGTTTCGACGCGCCTGGACTACCTGCGCCAGTTAGGCGTGATCCACGCCACGCGCATTGATGACGACAAGCGCGGTGGCTTCGTCAACAACTGGCAGATGGGCCAGGGGCCAGAGAATCAAGCCTCGTACGGCGCGAAGGATCTGCCGCGACGCCGCGCCACCGATGAGCGCCGCGTCATCTTGAGTTCCGCTTATCCGGCCATCGACCGCCGTGACCCGCTCGTGGCCGCGCTGTTCGGTGCACCGGTTGCCGAACGCCGCGCGCCGCAGCAGAGCGCACCGGTATGCACCGTGTGCCACATGGAGCAGGGCACTAGGCACAAGGCCAGCTGCTACGTCCCGATGGTGGCTGCATGAACCGCTACGTCAGCATCCACAAGTGGCTCGGCCGCTGCGACGAGATCAAGTCGCCCGAGAACATGCAGTTCACCACCAGGCCAGCCAAGAGCTGCCGAGGCTGCTTGTTCCAGGGCCAGCACTCGGCCGTTTGCGACCGCGCCTGTGACGTTGCCCAGCTCGCCGAGCTGGAGCACTGCACGCGCGGATTCATCTACGTCGAGAAGCCGGTCGACAACCGCCAGCTTTCGATTATCGAGGGAGTGCACTGACATGGTCAGCGCTTTTAGTACTGATATGATCGTTGTTCAATTAACTACAGGAGAAATTTATGTCCAGCTTCGAGTGGCACGGGGAGGAAAAAGACTCGTCCGTTGTCTTCAGCAGCGTAAATGCGGTAGCCGTGTATCGGAACGAATCGGGCGACTTGGTGCTGAAGCAGCAAGGGGAGCGCGGGGAGGACGACGACATCATCGTGATTCCGGAAATGTTCCTTCCAATGGTGCTCAGCGCAATCAATCAGGCAATGCAGGACAAGTAGGCGCGACGCCGCCCCTCACGCGGGGGCGGCCATGAACTACTTCGAACACCACATCGGCGACTATGCCGAAGCGACTGCCCACCTCACATTTGTCGAGGATGCGGCTTACAGTCGCCTGATCCGAAAATACTACGCGCAGGAAAAGCCGCTCCCAGCCGACACCAAGGCCGTTCAGCGTCTGGTCGGCGCACGCTCGAAAGAAGAACGCGAAGCCGTGGCTACGGTGCTGGAGGAATTCTTCGTGCTGGCTGCTGATGGCTGGCACAACGACCGCTGCGACGAAGAGATCGAGCACTTCAAGGCCGGCGAGCCAGAGCGCGAAGCCAAAAAGGCGAACGAAGACAACCGGACCAAGCGGCACCGCGAAGAGCGCGCGCAGCTGTTTCAGGTGCTGACCGCTGCCGGGCTGCATGCCGCCTGGAATATCGGCATCAAAGAATTGCGGGACATGGTCAAAGCGTTACCTGCAACGGGAGCTGTAACGAAACCTGTAACGGCACCTGTCATGCCTGTCACGGCTACCCAATCACCAATACCCAATCACCAATCACCAGTATTAACAAACAACGACAACACCGTCGTCGTCGGCGAGTCCATTCCTCTCGAACCCGACAACCCGCGAGCCGCACCGATGCCGCCTCGCGAGGACCCTCAGCAGAGCGTCGACCCTGCAACCGTCCTGTCGGTGGCCCTGCGCAAGCTCGGCGTCGACGCGACGTTCACGCATCCCGCCGTGCAGGCCTGGTCGCAGCAGAACGTCGACATGGCCGTGCTGGTCGCTGCTGTCGGCCTGGCCCGCGAGCAGAAGGGCCCGACCGCCAAGCTGGCGCCGAACTACCTCGTGCCGATCGTCGAGAAGCTGCTCAACCCGCCGGCGGCATCGGCCCAGGTGTACGGCAAGCCGCCGGCCGCGCCGATCCAGGTCCGCAAGCCGCAGGGCATGGACCCGAAGGGCACCGACGAGAGCTACGAGCAATACGACGCCCGCATCCGCGCTGCCGAGGCCGCGCGCCGCCAGGGCCCGAACCCATGACCACGAACACCACCGGAGGCAACATGCTGACCCTGCAAAACCCTGGCGCTGGCGAAACGACGATGTCGAGCCGCGAAATCGCCGACCTGGTCGAGAAGCGGCACGACAACGTGCTTCGGACCGTCGAAACCTTGGCCGCGCGCCGCGTGATCACACTCCCTCAATTTGAGGAAGTCTCGAGCGACGGCCCGGGCCCGCGCGCAATCGGCCAATACCGGATCGGGAAGCGCGATTCGTACGTGGTGGTCGCGCAGCTGTCACCCGAGTTCACCGCCCGCCTGGTCGACCGCTGGCAAGAGCTCGAGGCGCAGACGGTGGCGCTGGCAGTCCCGCAGTCGTTCGCCGCGGCGCTGCGCTTGGCAGCCGAGCAGCAGGATGTGATCGACGCGCAGGCCGCCCAGCTCGCCGCTGCCGCGCCGGCCGTCGAGTTCGTCGAGCGCTACGCCGACTCGACTGGCACGAAGGGCTTCCGCGAAGTGGCCAAGCTGTTGCACGCGAACGAGAGCGCATTCCGCGAGTTCCTGCTCGACCAGAAAATCATGTACCGGCTGAACGGCGCACTCACGCCTCACGCCCACCACATGGACGCGGGCCGCTTCTGCGTCAAGGCCGGCACTGCCCAGAACAACCACGCGTTCAACGCCGCGCGCTTCACTACGAAGGGCGTGACCTGGATTGCGGGCGAGTGGGCAAAGCACCAGGTGGCGCTGCGCCAGCGCGCGGGTGCCGAGGTCGCAGCATGCTGAAGTTATTTACCAAAGTCACCGCTGTCGCGCACGCGATGCACGCCATGGGAAAGGCCCATGGCTTTAGCGAGTTCTTCGGAGTCGAAGACCCGATTCCGTATTTCATGCCGGGCGACAACTTCAATAGGGGCGTTCGCTATTCCATAGATCCGCTCGATAGAGTACGCCGGCCAGAATCCGCCGCTAGGAGATCGCATGGCAATTCCATAGATTCGATAGTCGCCCTCGTCCCAAGAATTGACAGATTCGTCGGGTGTAAATGTATTCATCTTCATTTCCCTTACGAAATTGTTAACCAACACTATAGGCCTTTTAACCGAAGGTCGTGCGAATGGCCGACCGGGCCAGTTTGGTATCAGGTCCATTTGCAGGGAAAGCGTGATGCCGCGCGTGCGGTCGGGAAGGGGCACTCATGACCACGCTGCACGACCCCTGCGCCATGTGCGAGCGCTACACCCTGAACCGCCCGAACCTTCCCGCCGGCCACGGCTGGTGCACAGCGTGGGAGCGGGTAACGCCCTGGGACGGCCAGATCGGCGTGCTGTTCAAGGAAGCGCGCGACCGGGCGCCGCGTGCGCGGTATGTGACGCAGCAGCAGGAGAAAGCACAAGCATGACCGCCTACTACAACGAAATCGACCCATATGCAGCCGAGTGGCTGCGCAACCTGATCGCGGCCGGCCACATTGCCCCCGGCGTGGTCGACACCAGGAGCATCGAGGATGTACACCCCGCCGACCTGCAGGACTTCACCCAGTGCCACTTCTTCGCCGGCATCGGCGTTTGGTCCCTGGCACTTCGCCGCGCCGGCTGGCCAGATGACCGACCTGTTTGGACTGGTTCCTGCCCCTGCCAACCTTTCAGCGCGGCAGGCCAAGGAGCTGGGTTTGCTGACGAGCGGCACCTCTGGCCAGCTTTTGGGCACCTCATCGCGCAGTGCAAGCCTGCAGTCGTCATTGGAGAGCAGGTTGCGAGCAAAGACGTCGATGTTTGGATCGACCTTGTACACGCTGACCTGGAAGCCCTGGGTTACGCCTTCGGGAGTGTCCCGTTCCCGTCTGCGGGCATCGGTGCGCCGCACATCCGCGACAGGAACTATTGGGTGGCCAACGCCCAGCTGCAGCAACGATCGGGCCGGCAACGAGCAATCGGCGCTGTGTATGACCCGCGCGGACGGCAGCAAGGTTCAGCAGCGACTCCAGGACTTCGCGGCGCTGGCGGGCTGGGCCACGCCGACGGCCAATCAACCGGGCGGGACGCCGGAGGCGCACATGCAGCGCAAGCTGGACATGGGGCGCAAGGTGGCGACAATCACCGACCTGGGGATGCAGGCGGGCGCGTGGCTGTCGGGCTGGCCTACGCCGGGACGCAGCGACACGACGGGCGCGGAGCCGCTGGAGCAGAGGATGGCGCGCGGGGCGGGTGGTCTCCAGTTGAGGGACGCGGCGACGTTATTGCCAGCGGACAGCCCGGCCCGACTAACGGTTACTGGCGCGATGCTGACTGGCTCGGATGCCGGGATGGAAAGTGGCGGCCAGTTGAACCCGGCACATTCCCGCTGGCTCATGGGGCTGCCGCCCGAGTGGGACGCCTGCGCGCCTACGGCAACGCGATCAACGCCGAAGCGGCGCGCGTCTTCATCGAAGCCGTGATGGAGGCGGTGTGATGTTAATCGATTTCGGGCGAAGCCTTATCAACTGCGGCTTTTGCATCTCGAAGCGCGTAGTTCTGGGCATCAGCCGGATTGGATTCAGCAAGAGAACCCCAAAGGGTCGCCTTGCCAGTCTTCGTGGCCTTGAAATGCCCCTCCCATTTCCCTGGATCGCTCCTCGATGCGCTAGTCGCCAATGCAATCAAGTAGCCCTTATATGTCCCAGGGCGATCTGTGTAAATGAGTTCGTCTTTGTGGGCGGAATTATCCATATTTGTCTCCTTGTTGAAAAGGCAATCCTAGCATGATCCGCTCCCCCATCGCCCGCACTGGCACCCTCAAGCCCGCGCGCACCCGTAAGTGCGCCGTCAAGGGCTGCGGCAACCGCTTCCAGCCACGCAACATGACGCACAAGGTGTGCGGCCCGGAATGCGGCGCCGTGTTCGCCGTGGCCGAGCGGCAGCGCCTGGACGCCAAACAGACCCGCGAAGCCAAGGCCAAGCTGAAGACGCGCACCGAGCACCTGGCCGACGCACAGGCGGTGTTCAACCGGTACATCCGGGCGCGCGACCAGGCGCTGCCGTGCATCAGCTGCGGCCGGCACCACACTGGCGCGTGGGACGCCGGCCACTACCGCTCTGTCGGCGCCCAGCCGGCGCTGCGCTTCCACGAGGACAACACGCACAAGCAGTGCGTGCCTTGCAACCAGCATAAGGGCGGCAACGCCATCGAGTACCGCATCGGCCTGCGCACGCGCATCGGCGACGAGCGGCTTGAGTTTCTGGAACGCGAGCACCCACCAGCGAAGTACTCGATCGAGGACGCCAAGCGAATCAAAGTTGAGTACGTTAATAAACTGAAAGCGCTCATTGGCTCGAGGTAAATGTCGCAGATGCGCAACAATTGGTCAATATTACGTAGGTTACGTACATGTATACGGTATAGTCGGGTCTCTTACGTAAATATTGAAGGAGTTAGACATGCCACCGAAAACTGAACGTTTCGAACTACGCCTAGAAGAATCCCACCTCGCTCGCATTGATGCGTGGGCTGCAGATCAAGATGACCGGCCGGCGCGCGCTGAAGCAATCCGTCGTCTAGTAGATCTCGGCTTGTCGGCCGGGTCGAGCCGGTCCGTTCATTTCACAGACGGGGAGAAGATGCTGATCGTGATGATGGGCGATCTCTTCAAGTCGTTGAAGATAAAGTCACCCGAGATCGACCCGGGCTTTATCGCCAAAGTCATCTACGGCGGGCACTACTGGGCGCCAAAGTGGGAGTTGAATGGTGTCTTCCATGATTATCTGGATAACCCAGAAGACGTCCGGTATGTCGTTGACGTGTTGGATATGTGGGACCTGATCGAAAGGGCCTACGAACGATTGAATGCGGTGCAGCGAGAGGTGCTGATTGGGGAGGTCGGGATCTTTGGCGCCGACCCAAAATTCATCGGCTTCGACGGGAACAACGAATCCGAACTCATGGGTATCGCCCGGTTCTTGATTGAAGAGATGAATCGGTTCAGCCGCTTCAAGGATCGCTCCCTCAATTCTCACTCGCCCACGACCGATCGTTACCGCACGATGTACGAGAAATTCGAGCCAATGCGCAAAGGGCTGGTAGGGGTAGATCTGACGGTTGCCCAGCTTGTGCAGCTCTTAAAGCGGGGGTGATCACGCAGGGGTGGGATTTGTTGTAAACGTGCCTCCTGAAAACAAATTCAATCCGGAAATTTCTTGGTGGCATATGCTACGCTGCCATGGTCGTCTTTTAGAGAGTGCTAAGCCATGGGGTTCGTTGACCGCTACATCCACGCATTGAGCGCATCGAGCCTGCAGGACGATGCCCGCCACAGCCAGGCCGAACCGCTTCTCGCGTCGGCGCTGGCATCGGCTGTTCCCGGCGACCTCGGCGCGCTGCTGCACCGTGCGAAGTACGCCGGCACCACTGCCCAGGACATGACCAAGGCCATAGCCGTGCGCGACCACATCGAGAAGGAATTGGTCGAGGCGATCCGCAACAAGGATGCCGGGCGTGAGGCCGATTGCCGCCAGGCACTGGCCGGCGACGCGACTGTGATCGAGAGTGGCGCCGCCCACCTCTCGCAACTGCTGCGCCTGTGGACTGCCGAGGTAATGAAGCGCGGCCGCGCGCGCCGGTGGGTGCCAGAGAACACGGCATGGGATGCGCATGCGGCCATCAAGCTCTACCATCAGGTGGCCCAGCACTCGCTGGCGCACTGGTTGAGTGGTGGTGCTGCCACCGACTTGGCGCTGGCTGCCGGGTTTGTCCGTGAGCACGTGCTGAACATGGTGAGCGAAATGCATGGCATCGCCGGCAGCCACGCCGCCCGCGCCACCGCCAAGTTGCGCGCTCCCCACGCCTGAACGAGAATTTGTGCGGCACTGTGTATACGAACAGCACTTCGTGTAAACTGTAGTTCTTCATTCTTCCGGTCTCGTAATGTGCGCACTCGCGCCACCGATCGCCGGAACTCGCGACGGCACCCAGACCATTGATGCTGTCGCTCGTCTGTACTACCCGAAGGTAAGCGGGTCTTGTATCGATTACTGCTCGTAAACTCGAATAACCTTGTCGACGTGAAAATAGTAAGTCCTGTCACTTTTCGTCAACGAGTAATTGCCGGCTCCTAGTCGCTTGAGCTGGCCGGTTCTAGATTCGCCATCGATAAAAGTGACCACCCAATTTCGATCAGATTCTGCGCCATTCCGTGCAGCCATGGATTTAGCGGCTTCAATGATATCTTGCATAAATATTCCCTAAAATGGTTGGATTTGCCAATATAGCATTGGATGCGATCTAGCAGAATATTGGACGCTCCGGTCGAAAGTTTTGCCGCCCACCTGTGCAGATAGCCTTGGGGCTGGTCGCCTGACTCCCGATAACGAGTCACCACACACGCCATAGCTCAGATGGTTAGAGCGCTCCCGCAGTCCGGACTGAACAATAGTCCGATGGAAAGGAGAGGTCGCAGGTTCAACTCCTGCTGGCGGGTGTGTGGTGGATGCGCAGGCTGATGCGCAACACAGCAAGGCAAGCGTAAAGATGGCGGCGATTCCCTCGCCCCTACCGCCAGTGTCGCTCACGTTAAACGCCCGCTTGCCAGGGAATGTCGAAGATCAGCACCGACCACCACTATATGTCTCCTCCAGTTCGCTGGACTTCGCCGCCCCTCGCATCCATGCGCCGGGCGGCTTTTCTTTTCCGAGGTGTGCATGAGCATCGAATCCGAAATCGTCTGGATGCGCGTGCTCGTGCAGTTCGCGCGCGAACAATTGATCTGGATGGGTGCTCTATGACTATGCCAATCGCCTGCTACCGCGACCAGGTTATCCGCGCTGTCACCGGCAATCAGCCCGCCATGGTCTTCCACGTTGTTGACGAGACGGCACTGCTGCGGCTGTGCGAGCGGCTGGTCGAGTCCGAACGCGCGCATTCACTGCTTCGTGCCAAGGGCTACGGCAGGACAGGGCTGCTGCTGGATGAGCTGGCCGCGTTGGTACCTGCCAAGACATGAAGCTGACCGCCCTCAAGTCCCGACTGCAATCGGCTGCGCCGCGCGTCGCCACCCTGACAGCACGCCCTGGTGTAGTGGTCGAGCGCAAGCGCGGCTATGCCGGCGTGCTGGATCGGAAGCGCATCCGCGCACGCGACTGCAGCCTGTGCCAAGAGTGCAAGCGGCAGGGCCGCACAACCATCGGCCATCCGGTCGACCACATCAAGCCCTTGTGGGCTGGAGGCAGTGATGACGACAGCAATAAAGAAACTCTTTGCGTACCTTGCCACGATCGTAAAACAGCGATCGAAGCCAAGCAGCGCGGTGCGGGATATTGAAGCGCAGGTGGCGCGGCTGACGTTGCAGCCCGGTGATGCGATCGTGATCTCAACCGAGAACCATCTGACGAGCGACCAGGCGGATCAGATTCGTGCGCTGGTGCGGCGGCCGCTGTGGGCCGATGTCAAGGTGCTGGTGCTGTCCGGCGGGCTCGCGATGACGGTGCTGCGACAGGGCTACTCGACCACGCCCGACAGCATCACGCCAGTGTGCCTCGCTGTCGATTATCGCGCTCCGCCTCTCGCGCCTCCGCCTCCACCCACGCGGTCGGTGCGCTGGCCGTAAGGGGGGGGGCATCGAAAGTCTGGACCCTATTTGGTCAGACACCGACTAGTTCCTCACGTAGAGATAAAAGTCCCCTTCAAGGAGTTTGTTAATGGCTTTAACAGGCAAAAAGCGAGCCTTCGCCGATGCCGTTTTGGCCGGGCTCTCCAACAAGGATGCGGCAATCAGTGCCGGCTTCAGCGAGAAAACGGCATCAGCTGCTGGGTCCCGAATTGTTAAAGATCCGGATGTTAAAGCCTACCTCGATCAGCGCCGCCAGCCGCCCGCATCCGCCGGCGCAAGGGCGCTGCCAGCGCCGGGCCCGGCCGACGAAGCGTTCGACATTCCCCCAACTGCGGATCCAGTCGAATTCCTCACCAAGGTCATGAACGAGCCGGCGGCCGATCTGCGCCTGAGGATCGATGCGGCCAAGGCGATGCTGCCGTTCAAGCACAAGAAGCTGGGCGAGGGCGGCAAGAAGGACGAGAAAGAAGCAGCCGCGAAAGCGGCTGGCACCGGGCGCTTTGGCTTGAGGGTCGTGTCATGACAATTTGGACGACCGCGCTACCCGATTGGGAAAGCCGCATTGTCGAGCGCCAGTCGATGGTGCCGGTCAAGCCGCTTTTCCCCGAAGAGGCTGAGGACGCGCTGAGCGTGTTCTCGGCCCTGCGCATGGTCGATGCCGACGGCAGCCCGACAATGGGCGAGGCGTGCGAGCCGTGGGTGATCGATCTCGTCGAGGCGCTATTCGGCTGCTACGATCGCAAGCGCAAGCGGCGACTCATCACGAACTATTTCCTGATGGTCTCCAAAAAGAACGGCAAGTCGATGATCGCGGCCGGCGTGATGCTGACCGCCCTGATCCTCAACACCCGCCAGGCTGGCGAGTTCATCATCCTGGCCCCTACGAAGGAAGCGGCCGACAACGCGTACAAGCCAATCCGCGAGATGATTCTTGCTGACGACGAGCTGAACGACCGGTTCCACGAGCAGCAGCACATCAAGACCGTCACCTGCCGCCTCACTCGCGCGACGCTGAAGGTTGTCGCTGCGGACTCGGCTACCGTGACCGGCAAGAAAGCGATCGGCGTCTTCATCGACGAGCTGCACGAGTTCGGCAAAAACAGCAAGGCGGCAGCAATGCTGACCGAGGCTACTGGCGGCATTACGTCTCGCCCTGAAGGCTTCGTCTTCTACTGCACGACGCAATCGGCGGAGCCTCCAGCGGGCGTGTTCCTGGACAAGCTCAGCTATGCAAGGAAGGTGCGTGACGGCAAGGTCAAGGACCCTAGGTTCCTGCCGATCATCTACGAGTTCCCGGACCACATGCTGAAAAGCAAAGCGTACGAGGATCTCGACAACGCGTACATCACGAACCCGAACTGGGGTATCTCAGTGGACGCGGAGGTGATCGAGCAGAAGCTGCTGGAAGCGACCGAGGCCGGCGAGCACGCGGTGCGCGACGTCAGGGCAAAACACCTGAACATCGAGATTGGCCTGAACCTCCGATCTGACCGGTGGGGCGGCGCCGAGTTCTGGGAGTCGGCTGGCGACCAGACCATCACGCTGGACACGCTGATCGAACGGTCCGAGGTCGCTGTCGTCGGCATCGACGGCGGCGGCCTGGACGACTTGCTGGGCCTGTCGGTTCTCGGGCGCGAGCGAGAAACTGGCAAGTGGCTGCTGTGGTGCCATGCCTGGGCCCATGAGATCGTGCTCAAGCGACGACAGGAAATTGCGCCCCGGCTGTTGGACTTCCAGAAGCAGGGTGACCTCACCATCGTCAAGCATCCAGGCGATGACGTCATAGCAGTGGCCGATCTGATCTGCAGGGTTCGCGACTCGGGTCTGCTTCCTGAAGAAAAAGGGATCGGGGTCGACGCGGCCGGCATCGGCGCTATCGTCGACGAGCTCATTACGGAAGACCGCGGCATCGATATGAAACAGATCGTCGCCATTTCGCAGGGCTACAAACTGAACGGCGCCATCAAGGACACCGAGCGGAAGGTCGCCGGCCGCGATCTGCTGCACGCTGGCCGCCCAATGATGGCCTGGTGCGTCGGCAATGCGCGCATCGAAGACAAGGGCAACGCCATCCTGATCACCAAGCAGGCCAGCGGCAAGGCCAAGATCGACCCGCTGATGGCCGCATTCTGCGCGGTATCGCTGATGGCGCTGAACCCCGCCGGGGCGGCGGCGCCGGAAATTCACGTATTGGACTATTGATGACCGGACAATTGTTGAACTTGGAGGCGACCCCGCATAAATCGCGAGTGCTCGGCTCCTGGATGGCCGGGCGTGAAGGTGCTGCGGAGCGCGCTGGCATTGTGGCGCTGGGCGAGAACTCTGGCAGCAGCATGTCGATGGGCGAGCTGGCCAACCTCCTGGGTGCCGCGCACCGATCATCGTCCGGCGCGGCTGTAACTGCCGACACCGGAATGCGAGTGTCAGCGGCATACGGGTGCATGTCGCTCGTTGCTGGAGCAATCAGCACCATCACTGTTGGCCTTTTCGAGCGCAAAGGCAACGACCGGGATACTGCCGACCACGACTACTGGTGGATGCTGAACGAAAAAGCAAGTGACGGCTGGACCGCGGCGGCGGCTTGGGAATCGATCATCCTGTCGAAGCTGTCGCACGGCGACGGTTTCGGCGAGTGGATCCGGCCAAGTCCATACAGCAACCGCGTCAGCGGCTGGAAGCCTCTCAAGCGGCAAACGGTGCAGCCGTTCAAGGACGGCAAAGATGTCTACTACCGAATTACCCCGGACGACGGACCGATGTATGTTCTGGACAGCTCAGACATCATCCACCTCCCGAGTCTGGGCTTTGACGGCCTGACAAGCCCGAGCCCTCTGACGTACGCCGCGCTCGAGGCGATCGGTACCGCGTTAGCCGCGCAGGAATATACGGGGCGGTTTCTCTCCGGCGGTGGCAACTTCGATTACGCGCTCAAGACCGCGTCGAAGCTCGATAAGGCCCAGCTTGAGCAGTTGAAAGCATCGCTCATTGCTCGTGCGCAGAACGGCGGCCGAGGCCCGCTGATCTTGTCGGGCGGTCTGGAGCCGGCGCAGCTGAGCGTAAACTCGAAGGACGCGGAAATTTTAGCCACTCGCTTGTTCACAGTGGAGGAGATCTGCCGCATCTTCGGTGTGCCGCCTTTCATGGTAGGGCACACCACCAAAACTACGTCCTGGGGCTCTGGCGTCTCCGAAATGGGTATGGGCTTCGTCCGCTACACACTGCAGAGGCACCTTACTGCGATCGCGCAGGAACTGAACAGCAAACTGTGGCCGGTGCGACAGCGCTTCTTCGTCGAGCACATCACGGCGGCACTTGAAAAAGGCGACATCAAGGCGCGTTACGACGCTTACCGTACGGCGCTGGGCCGTGCCGGCGAGCAGCCGTTTATGACCATTGACGAAGTCCGCCGCCAGGAAAACCTGCCGCCGGACGCCAAATTGAACCTGAATGGAGGCACCAGTGTCGAAAAGCCTGACCAAGCTCCTGGCGAGCAACAAGAAGCGTCCTGAGCGCGTACCGCAATCCAAGATCGTGGCTAAGGCCGACGAGGTCGAGATCTACATCTATGACGCGATCGTGTCGGACGAGGAAACCGCCTACTGGATGGGCGGCGTCTCGGCCGAGGCACTGGTGCCGCAGATCCGTGACATCAAGGGCGGCACGATCCACCTGCGCATCAACAGCCCGGGCGGCGACGTGTTCGCGGCCCAGGCCATCTGCCAGGCCATCCGTGACACCGGCGCCAAGGTCATCGCGCACATCGACGGCTACGCGGCCAGCGCCGCCACAGTCATCGCCACTGCGGCCGACGAGGTCGAGATCGCCGACGGCGGTTTCTACATGATCCACAACGCCTGGACCTGGGCGATGGGCAACGCGAACGACATGACGTCGACCGCGGGCCTGCTCTCGAAAATCGACGCCTCGCTTGCTGGCCAGTATGCAAAGAAAAGCGGCATGTCGGTCGAAGACCTGCGCGCCGCCATGGACGCCGAAACCTGGTACACCGCCGACGAAGCCGTCGCTGCGGGCCTCGTCGATCGCATCGCTGCAGGCAAGAAGGTCGAATCTTCGTGGGACATGAGCGCATATGCGCACGCGCCGAAGCCTGCGCAGCCCGATCCCAGCCAGGTCGACCCGGCCGCCACCGAAGAGCACCGCGCGCGCCAGCATCAGCGCATCGCCACGATGGCCCGCCTCCAAGTTAGCTGACGCTCTCTCGCGCCACTAAGCCAGCCACCTCCGGGTGGCTTTTTTTATGCCCAACGGCCGCGAGAGCGGACCACCCCCTTCGAAAGGTTTTACATGACCAAGCTCGCAGACCTGCGCGCACAACGCGACACCGTGGCCAAGAAAGTCCACGACCTGAACAACAAGTACCCGACTGACCAGCGCATGCCGGCAGCCGAGGCTGGCCAGCTGGACACGTTCCTGGCCGAAGTCGAGGCGATCGACATCGAGATCGCACGCGAAAACCGCATCGCCCAGTTGGCCGGTGAGACGTCGGAAGGCCAGCATGCCATTGCATTGGCTGCTGCAACTCGCCCGGGCGGCGCGCAGACTGAAGAAACCACCGCTCTGCGCGCAATGCTCTCCGGTGGCCTGTCGGCCCTGAGCGATGATCAGCGCCGCTCGATGCGCGCACGCGTGAGCCCGGACATCCGCGCAGCCATGTCGACCACCACCGGCTCGGAAGGCGGCTATACCGTCGCGCCGGAGTTCAGCACGACGCTGATTCAGGCAATGAAGGCCGCCTTCGCTGTGCGCAGCGTGGCCACTCAATTCCAGACCGCAACCGGCGCCCAGCTGCCGTTCCCGACCGCCGATGCCACCTCCGAAGAAGGCGAGATCGTCGGCCAAAACGCTGCCGTGACCAAGCAAGACACCAGCTTTGGCCTGGTATCGCTGGACGTGTACAAGTACTCGTCGAAATCGATCGCACTGCCATTCGAGCTGATCCAGGATTCGTTCTTCAACATCGAGTCGTATATCCAGAATCTGCTTCAGCTGCGTCTCGGGCGCATCCAGAACCGCCACCATACCCTGGGTACCGGCACCGGCCAGCCTCGCGGTCTCGTGCCGGCAGCAGGCGCGGGCAAGGTCGGCGCAACTGGTCAGACGGTCACCATCACGTATGACGACCTGGTCGATCTGGAGCACTCGGTCGACCCGTATTACCGCCCAGCCGGTAAGTGGATGATGAACGATGACACGCTGCGGATTCTGCGGAAAGTGAAGGATCCCCAGGGTCGCCCGATCTTCGTGCCAGGCTACGAGACCGGCAACGCGGGCGGCGCCCCCGATCGCCTGTTGGGCCGCGAGATCGTCATCAACCAGCACATGCCGGTGATGGCTGCGAACGCCAAGTCGGTCCTGTTCGGTGATTTCTCGAAGTATATGGTCCGCGATGTCATGGACTTCACCCTGTTCCGCATGACCGACTCGAAGTACACCGAGAACGGCCAAGTCGGCTTCCTGGCGTTCTGCCGCTCGGGTGCAAATCTGATCGACGTCGGCGGCGCGGTGAAGTACTACCAGAACAGCGCGACCTGATCGTAACCAGTGGCCGGCTTCGGCTGGCCACTTCACCGGAGAACACTGATGGCAAAAGCAAAACCCGCAGGCATCGAGGCGACGAACTCGGATCTGCCGGCACTCACTCCCGACGTGCCTGACCAGGTCGAAGGGCCGGCAGATAGCGAACCGCCGGCGCAGGAAATCCCGGACGTGGTCGATACCCCAGGCCTGGATTTGCCGCCGGATGCAGGCGAGCCCGAATTCCTGTCTGAGCTGGTCAAGGCTCGCGTCCTGGCGGCCAGCGCGTACGGACAGCCCAACGATGTCATCGAGATCGATGCGGCGCTGGCAAAGACGATCCCGGACGTGGTCGATACCAGCCCGGAAGCAGTCGCTTACGCCGAATCGCTGGCGTTCGGGCAGTAACAGCAGGGCAGACCGCGATGACCCACCTGCACATGACCCCCGAGGTCTCGACGATCCGTGCGTACTCCGAGCCTGGCGGCTACGAGGCGCGCCGGCCGTATGACGGAATCATCACGGTCACCCACCTGACAAGCAGCACCGTGTATGTGCACGGCGCCGTCGGCAAGATCGACCGCGCGACGCATGCGCGCGCACTGAACATGCTCCGCGAACTCGGCGTCACCACGGTGATGTATGAGCGACGCGGGCGAATGAAAACTATCGAGCTGGAAACAATCCACAAGGCAGTCTAAAAATATGGCGATCACCCAGCAAGCAGTAAAACTTCGCCCGAACGAGGCTTATAACGGCGGCTCGTCTGGACTGCGGACTTGCTGGTACAAATTCGAATTCGACGCCCCGTTCGACCAGGTTCAGCACCTGATCGGTAGCAAAGTCCTTTCGGGTACGCCTGGCACCTACAAGGTGCAATTTGCCGTGACCGACGCGATTGCCGTCGATACGGCGAATAACGCATGGGTGCCTATGCGCGCCGGCGTTGCTTATAACGACAAATCCGCGAACGGCTGGAAAGACGCCACATTCGGTGGTGCTGCGACAAAACAAATCGGGCTGGCGCCGAACGTTGGCAATAACAACGGGTGCATCCACATGTCGACTGACGTGATGGACTTGGCGAGCGTGCCGCGGGCCGACGGCAAGCCGGGTGGCATCTTGCTGGTGAAGGTCGTTCAAATCGATTCGGCCGGCGGCTACACGCAAGGCAGCAGTAACAGCAGCGCGTGGGACTCCGCTCGAGGCGCTCAACCATGGTTCCGTGAGTGGTTCTGTAACGCCCAAAGTAGCGTGGACGGTATCGCGAATCTGGCTACGCTGCCTTCGGGCACGCCATTCAACGGTGACTATGCATTTCCTGGGACGCCGATCGTCACCAATACGGCATCGGCTCTTCCTACGGAATTGCTGCTGTTCACGGGCGATAGCCGCAAGTCTGCCGCGTACAACATCAACCGGTTCGCCAGTCCTGCGCGCATGGCGGCAATGTCGCTCAGCACGCCGGCCCGGCCAATCAGTACCGTCAACGCTGCCGGCTCGGGGCATACGCAGGCAAACTATTTGCTGCTGGCGCTGGACCAGATTGACGCCGGCGTGCGGCCTACCGTGATCCACCTACCTGGGTTCAGTCAAAACGGGTTTTCCTCATTCGCCAACTTCAAGACGGCGAATGACAACTTCATGGCGGCAGTGCGGGCAAAGGCCGGCCTTGCCAACGTCAAATTCGTTTTTGATACCGACTACTACGTTGGTGGCTATAGCGCAGCAACGGAATCGGCTCGCCAGCAATGCATCGCGTACGCCAAGTCCCTGGCAAACGGCACAACCGTGTTTTGCTTTGACAGTGATGCGATCATCACCGACTACACGAACCCGAGCGCTCCGACATTTAAATCCGCATATTTCACATCGCCGAATTTTATTGGCGGTGATGGTGTTCATGCGGGGCCCACGGGCCTCGACGCGATGACATATGGGGACGGCACCACCCCGGGCCTGCAATCGGTTTATCGAGCCGCATTTGGTCTGGATGCGCCGGCTGCTGACACTACCGCCCCTGTTATGACGGGCGCCATCACGGTCAGCGGTCAAACTTCCAGCGGCTTTACCCTTGCATGGCCCGCTGCAACCGATGCCGTGGGCGTCACCGGGTATGAGGTCGACAACGGTAGCGGCGCGTACGCGAGTGTTGGCACTGCGCTGACACTCGTTGTAACCGGCAAGACCGCTGCAACTGGACATGCTGTCCGGGTGCGAGCAAAAGATGCGGCCGGCAACTACGCGACGCCGCTCACCGCTACCGCGACGACATCGGTCGCCGCCGACACGACCGCACCAGTGATGACCGGCGAGATCACGGTGTCCTCCATCACCACGTCGGGCGCCACGCTGTCGTGCTCGGCAGCGACCGATGCAGTCGGCGTCACTGGTTACGAATACAGCATCGACGGCGGCACGAGCTACAGCCTGATCGCCAATGCTGCCCGGTCGGTGGTGGTTTCTGGCCGGCCTGCAGGCACCGCACACTCGGTTCGGATGCGCGCCTTCGACGCCGCTGGCAATCGCGCCACGCCGCTGTCGGCGAGCTTCACCACGCTGGTCGAGCAGCCTGCGCAGAATGCGGTGACGGCCTCGACGGTGGCGGAATCCCGCCGGGTCGCATTCCCAGGCGGCACGCGCGTGGTGGCGTTCGGCACTGTGCCGAGCGCGCCTATGCTGAACGCACCCTACCTGGAAGCGGGGAAGTGGTGGTGCGCAAAACACCCGCTCGACGAGCGGTACTGGGTGGCCAACATCACGGTCGACCTGGACGAGCGCAAGACCACTGCTGTATCCGTCGAGGTGATCGCCGCCGGCGTGACGGTACTCCAGCAGCCCGTCATCCAGGGCAAGCTGATCCCGGTGAAGCTGGGCGGCTTCAATGCCGCGACCGGCGCGGCCAACTTCTGCACATTCCGCGTCACGTGCGCGAACGGCGAGCGGTTCGACCGCACGATCTGGTTCAAGCAGCAGGTGGGATCGTGGTCGCTCAACAAGGATGCGGACGACGAAAGCTACTTCGTGGCTGACATCAGCAACGACCTGGCCGACAGCAACACCACCGCCAGCGCGGTGCTGGCGCAGCCGGTGGGCGTGAGCGTGCTGGTGGCGGCTGTGATCCAGGGCCCGCTCATCCTCGTGAAGCTGGGCGGCATGGACACCTTGCCGGCTGGCGTGAACTACTGCGACCTGCGCATCGACTGTGCGAACAGCGAGCGCTTCTACCGGACCATTCAATTTAACAGGGTGGACAACTGATGATCGATGCATCGCAACTGCCGAGCGTGCCGAACACTGAACTGCTGAAGCAGCAGGAAGAGGCCGCCGTCGAATACGCGCGCGCGCCGGCAGCACCTGGCGCGCCGCACGGCGCCGGCCGGCCACCGGCAACACAAGGAACGACCCGATGAGCCTGCGACTGATCACCCCGCCCGTGGCGCTGGCCGTGTCGCTGGAAGCTGCGCGCCTGTCGGCACGGCTGGACGGGCCCGAGGCCGACGTCGAGCTGCGCCAGGTCATCGGCCAGCATACGCGCGACGCCGAGCACGAGACGGGCCGCGCGCTGGTGCAGCAGACCTTTCGGCTGACGCTCGACGCTTTCCCGCCAGCTTTCCGGCTTGAGCACCCGCCGATCATGGCCGTCGAGCACATCAAGTTTTACGACCCAGCCGGCGTGCGCCAGATCCTGCATCCGGACGACTACCTGGTCGACAACGAAAGCGAGCCGGGCTACATCGTGCCGGCGCCGGGCCGCGGCTGGCCGGCTGCACAGGCGCGCATCAGCGCAGTCGAGGTCCAGTATTCGTGCGGCTACGGCGTCGACGACAGCACCGTGCCCGACGAGATCAAGGGCTACATCCTGGGCAAGGTCGCCGAGCACTTCGCGCCGGCCGGCACGCCGAAGAGTGAATTCCTGGGCGGCCTGCTCGATCGCGCGCGGGTGTACCTATGATGAACGATCGGATCACGCTGCAGCAGCGCGGCGCTGGCAAGGACGCGCTGGGCCAGCCGATCGAAAGCTGGCCAGACATTGCCACCGTGTGGGCCGACGTACTGTTCCAGTCGGGCGCCGAGGTGATGCGCGCCGGCGCCGACACGGCGATCGTCAAGTGCTCGATCCGGATCCGCGCACGGGCCGGCCTCGACACCGGCGTGCGGGTGCTGTTCAAGGCGAAGGTCTACGACGTCAAGTCGGCACTGCCCGATAGCCGGGATTCGGCCTTCATGTTCCTGGTCTGCGAATCGACGTCATGATCCGCTTCGACACATCGCAGCTAATGGCCGCCGTGCAGCAGACCGTCGACCAGATCGCAAATGCGATCGACGAAGACGGACTGCGCGCTGTCGGGTTCTCTGGTGCCGAGCCGTTCCGCGATGAGGCGAAGAGCAACGCGCGTAAGCGGGCTAAGACTTACACCATTCACAACAACATAATTATCAAACGGGTCGAAGAAGACTCCGACGGCGCGCGGCGCCAGGTCTACTTGGTCACGGTGCGCAAGGGGCCACGCGGCGGGTCGGATGCGTATTACTGGCGATGGGTCGAGGATGGACACAACGTCGTCAGGAAGAACAAAAACATCGACGCGAAGACGGGCCGCAAGTTTGACTGGAAAGGCCACAGGGAGGCCGAGAAGGCTCACAGGAACAAGATTGCGGAGCTGGAATTTGGGTCGGCGAAAGTGCCTGCCTACGCATTCATGCGCCCAGCTTACGAAAGCAAAAAGCAGGTTGCCGTCGACGCGATGACGCGCACGCTGACCGAACAACTGACCAGGAACTCGACCGGATCATGACGCCCGAAGAACACGTAAGCAGCACGCTGAGCCACCTGGCCGGCGGGCGCGTCTTCCCCGACGTCGCCGAGGTGAACACGCCCAAGCCATACATCACCTACCAGGTGGTGGGCGGCGAGCCGATGAACTTCCTGAGCGGTGACCGCCCGGACAAGCAGCGCGTGCGCATCCAGGTCAACGTCTGGAGCGAGCGCCGCATCGAGGCGTCCGAGATCGGCATGCTGGTCGAGGATGCACTGCGCTCTGCCACCGCGCTGCAGGTCGAAGTCGCGAGCGGCCGCGTGGCCACGTACGACGAAGGCACCAATTTACGCGGGACCATGCAGGACTTCATGCTCTTCTGCTGACCCATACCAGTTTTATCCCCAAGCCGCCCTGAGAAATCAAGGCGGCTTTTTTCTTGCCCGGCTTCCGGGCTTTACCCCTGAAAGGCCGATATGCAATTGCCAAATAACATCGCGTTCGCAGTAGCGTCCGCACTCGCCGCTGCTGTCAGCATCACCGCGATCACCAACGCCACCGAGGCCGTGGCCACCGCGACGAACACCTTCGCCGCCGGCGATTACTTCGAATACACCGGCGGCTGGAGCAAGGCCAATGGCCGCGTCTTCCGCGCGAAGGCGGCGTCGGGCACTTCGTTCACGTTCGAAGGCCTGGACACGAGCGACACCTCGCTGTTCCCTGTCGGCGCGGGCGTTGGCACCGTGCGCAAGATCACCACCTGGACCCCAGTCACCGGCGTGGTCAGTGCTGACATCTCCGGCGGCGATGGCAAAAACGTCGAAGTGCCGCTGCTGGACAGCGACATGCCAGTCATGCTGCCCGACGGCTTCACCGCAACCACCGTCACGCTGACGACCGCCGACGACAAGTCGCTGGCGCATCACGCCGCCCTGAAGAAAATCTCGGATGGCGTCGCGCTGACCTGCCTGCGCGGCATGCTCCCGGGCGGCGGCGTGCTTCTGTACGCCGGCTACTGCTCGTTCAACGAGTCGCCGAGCTTGGCCAAGGGCAGTGTGATGGCGGTGAAGTCCGTCTTCTCGCTGCAGAACAAGGTGGTTCGCTACTGATCTGTGTTGCCAGCTGGCGCCGGATGGTCGGCGCTGGCCTTTTCCCAGCCCGCGGGGTAGCGCCTCGCGGGTCTTTTTTTGTACTCACACCTGAAAGAAAAAATCATCATGGCAAAAGCAAAACTCTCCCTGGCCGGCGAAGCAACCTTCAAGGCTATCGTCGCCATCCCAGTCCCAGGCGGCAAGACTGCCGACGTCGAATGGGAATTCGCCTGGATGCCGCGCGACGATTTCAAGGAATTCGTCGATGGCCTCAAGGGCGCCGAAGACGTCGATGCGCTGATGGATATCAGCCGCGGCTGGGATCTCGACGAGCAGTTCAACAAAGCCGGCGTCGAAAAGCTGACCCAGAAATACATCAGCGCGGCGCGCGCGGTGCTGGATACGTTCATCGCCGAACTGACGGGCGCCCGCGCAAAAAACTAAAGGACGTTGCCACGGCGATGTACGAGTCAGGCCCCACCGACGCAGAGCTGGAGGTGGCCGGCCTGACCCGTGAAGACGTGACAACGTCCTGCGAAATCTGGCCGCAGAACTACCAAGCCTATCTGCTGTTTTGCGCGATGGACACGCAATGGCGGATCGGGATGGCCGGGCCCACCGGTCTGGACTACGCGGCGCTGCCGGTGGCGCTGCGCATGATCGACGCGCCACGCGCTGACTGGCAGGAGCTGATGACCGATGTTCGCGTCATGGAATCCGCGGCGCTGCAGGCGATGCGCAAAGAATAACCAGCAGGACCGCCACCTACGGGTGGCTCTTTTTATGGGCGGGACATGAGCGATACTGTCAACAACGCAACAATCATGATCACAGCCGACGCGAGCGGCGTCGAGGCTGGCTTGCGCAAGGTCGAAGACGCAACCGCCAAGACCGGCAAGAGTCTCGACAACCTTGAGGCCAGCGCGAAGAAGACGACGGCTGCCCTGGAGGGCGTTGCCAGCACGCCAGGCATGGAGTCGGCCGGCGACGGCGCTGGCGTGGCTGCAGGCCGTATGGACCGCGCAACTAAGAGCATGGCCGATTCGATCCAGCGCACGCTGGCGACGATGAATGCAGGCGCCAAAGGCTCGGCTCAGTACTACGAGGCGCTGGCGAACGCGCGCGGCCTGAACGTCAACGCGCTGCGTCCGTACCTGGAGCAGCTGGACGAGATGACGAAGAAGAGCGCGCTTGCGGCTGACGCCCAGCGCAAGCTCGACGACTCGACCAAGTTCCTCGACAGCCTACGCTCGCGCACCGAGGGTATCGGCAAGTCCGCATCCGAGCTGGCCGCCCTGCGCGCCGAGCAGCTGGGCGTGAGCGATGCCGCGGCCGAAATGATCGCCAAGCTGCGCGAGCAAGAGGCGGCCGGCGAATCTTCGTTCGGCAGTTTGGCCGACTTGGCCGAGGGCGCCAAAGTCGCTTTTCTGGCTGTTGCTGCAGCTGTCGCGGCGGCCGCCGCCGCCGGTGCCGTGATGGTCGGTGATGCACTGAATGACCTGGCCGATCTCGACGGCATGGCGCAAAAAACCGGCTCGTCGGTCGAAAGCCTCTCCAAGATCCAGAAGCTTGCCGTAGTGTTTGGCGAAGATATGAGCGGTGTCGACGCTGCAATTGTTAAGCTGTCGCGCGGCATGGCGGGCTTGGATGACGACAGCAACAAAGTCCAGAAAGCCCTCAAGACGCTGGGCGTCTCATCGCGAGACGCCGCAGGCAACTTGCGCGATCCATCCGTAGTCCTGGTTGATGCTTCCAAAAGCCTCCAGAACTACCGCGACGACGCGGGCAAAACGGCCCTGATGAACAACCTGATCGGCAAGTCGGGGGCGGATCTACTGCCATTCTTGAACGATCTGTCGGAAAACTACGACGGGGTAGCAAGCACCTCGGGCGAAGCTGCGGCCGCAGCCGCTGCTTTTCAAGATCAAACCGGCTTCCTGAAAATCGAAGTGAAAAGCCTCGCCACGTCAGCTGCCGTTGCACTGGCTCCAGCGCTTAGGGACGTGGCCGGCGCCTTCTCTGACGTCTTCAAGCAGCAGGCTCCCATCAAGAAAGGCGAGTGGTCGTCTTGGGCTGACGATCTCGGGTTGGGCTTCGCAAAGGCGGCTGACGCGGTAGCTACATTTGCGCGGTCGACCGGCGTCGCATGGGATGTACTGAAAGGTGTTCGGGCAGGCTTCGCTATCGCAAATGACATCGCACTGATCAGTCCGGTGGAAGCTGTCTACGAATCGCTTAAAGGAGGCGATGGCCTCAAGGACGTCAAGAAGTCGTACTCGGATCTGAAACAGGCTATCGCAGACGGGCGGAAAAGCGTCGAGGATTTAAATGGCGCGCCGTCCGATCAGTTCGAGAAGGCATATCGTGCGCGCCTGGCCAGTCGGACCGTGCCAGTTGTCCCGCCGACCACGGGTGATGGCGACAAGCCGAAGCCATCTTTGCCTGGCGAGGTTGATGAAGCGGCAGCGAAGAAGGCCGCGCAGGAAGCCGCGAAAGCCGTGAAGGAATACGAGGCGCTGGTCGACCGCATCAATGGCAAGAGCGTCGGCATCGATGCGGATTTTTACAGCAACCTGAACAAGCTGTACGACGGCTACAAGGGCGGCAAGCAGTCGCTGCAGGATTACGTCGACACGGTCGAGACTTACATCGGCCAGCAGCAGTTCGTGAAGCAGGCCGAAGATGAGCGCCTGAAATCGCTCGAGAAGTACCAGAAGGCGCTCGACGGCGCGAGCACCGGCGCCGACAAGGCGACCAAGGACCTGCAGGCGCAGCGCGACGAAAACGATCAGATTGGTCTCGCGAAGGATGCTCTCGGGGAATTGAATGCAACGCGCATTGAGGGCCTGGCCTTGCGTGCGGAAGAGCGAGTTTGGGCTGCCGAGGGCCTGGACATCACCGGCGCGCTGGCGGATGAATACCGCAAGGAAGCTGCCGCGCTGCGCGAGCGTGCGCAAGCGGTCCGCGAGGGTGCCGTGAAACAGGTGGGGTTCGACGCGGCCAAAAAAGCCGGGGAGGATCTCGATAAGTTCCTCGATCCGACCAAGGCGCAGACGTTCGGTGATGCGCTCAAAGGCGCGTTCGGCGCGGCTGGCGATTCGATGACGCAGCTGGTCAGCGCGCTTGACGCATACGGCATCCGTCAAGCAGAGGTGGATCAAGCTCGCCAAGATGCATCGGTCAAGTATGCGAATGACGCCAAGGGGCTGGCTGACGCTAATGCTGCCATCAACTCGAAAGAAGTGAAGTCGCGCCTGAGCGGATACGGCGATATGGCCGCTGCGGCGAAGGGCTTCTTCTCCGAGGGCAGCAAGGGCTACGGCGTGCTGTCCAACGTCGAGCGAGCATACCGCGCTGCCGAGCTGGCAATGACGATCCAGTCGACGGCGAAGAAAATCTTCTTCAAGCAGACCGAAGTGGCGGCCAATGTAGCGCTCAACGCTCAGAAGCTAGGCGTTGAAGCGGCGACCACCACGGCTTCCACCGGTCTGGCTGCAACCGAGGCAAGCGCCTGGGGCGTTACGGCGGTGGTGAAGGCGCTCGCGTCGTTGCCATTCCCGATGAACCTGGCGGCCGGTGCCGCCACGCTGGCTGCTGTCGTTGCCGTCGGCGCGAGCATCATGGGCAGCGTGGGCGGCAGCAGCGTCCCTCTGTCGCAGCAGCGACAGGAGAAGCAGGGCACCGGCACCGTGCTGGGCGACAGCTCGGCCAAGTCGGAATCGATCGCCAACTCGATTGAGGGCATCAAGGGCGCCACGCTCCAGGGCCTGCGCATCAGCGACGGGATGCTGTCCTCGCTGCGCAACATCGAGGCGGGCATCGGGCAATTCGCATCGTTCCTGGTGCAGTCCACCGGTGTGGCTGGCGACTTCGGCAGCGACTTCGCCACCAAGGACGGCAATTTCTTCAGCAAGATCGGAAGCGCAATCTTCGGTGGCAAGAAGACGGTGGAAGACACCGGCTTCATGATGGACAAGGCCACGTTCGAGAGCATCCTGAACGGTGGTGTTGATGCGTCGCAATACGCAGACATCAAGAAGTCGGGTGGCTGGTTCTCCAGCTCGAGCATGAGCAGCCAGGCGGAGGGCCTGGGCGCCGAGGGTAACCGCCAGATCGCGGGCGTGCTCACGTCGCTCTATGAGACCGTGATCGAGGCCGGCAGCCTGATCGGCATCGGCGGCGATGATTTCACTGCCAAGCTCAGTTCGTTCGTGGTCGACATCGGCAAGGTGAGCCTGAAGGGGCTGACCGGCGCCGAGATCCAGGAAGAGCTGTCGGCGGTCTTCTCCAAGGTGGGCGACGACCTGGCCGCATTTGGCGTCGATGGCCTGGGCCAGTTCCAGAAAGTGGGCGAAGGCTACCTCGAGACGCTGTCCCGTGTGGCGACCAACTACCAGGCCGTCACCGTGGTCACGGATTCGCTGGGCATGGCGTTCGACGCAGTCGGCCTGAAGTCGGTCGGCGCGCGCGAGCGCCTGATCGACCTGGTCGGCGGCCTGGACGAATTCACGTCCGGGGCAGACCAGTTCCTTGCCGACTTCTACACCAGCAAGGAGCGGGCCGACTCGTTGCGCACGCGCATCACCCCGGCGCTCGACCAGTTCGGCATCAAGACGGGCGCCGAGGACGCGCTGCAGCAGTTCCGCAGCGTGGTCACCGGGCTGGACCTGACGACCGAGGCTGGCGCGCGCGCGTACGCCACGCTGATGCAGATCGCCCCGACGTTCAAGCAGATCGCTGACGTCGACAAGGAAACGCTCGAGCAAGCAGCTGACCTGGCCAGCGGTAAGCGCGAGCTTGAAATCCGGATCATGGAGCTGCTGGGCGACAAGTCCGGAGCGCTTGCCACCACGCGTGCACTGGAACTGGCAGGGCTGGACGCATCGCTGCGCCCACTGCAGCAGCGTGTCTTCGCCCTGGAGGACGAAGCGGATGCGCTCGAAGCCGTCACCAAGGCGACCGAGCAAGTCAAGGCGAATGCTTCTGCGCTGCTGAGCGGCGTCGATGCCGCGTACGGCGTGCTCCAGCGCGTCACCGATCGCCAGAAGAAGGCGATGCAGGAAGACATTCAGATGCGGACCGAAGCGGTCAACAGCCTGAAAGCCATGTCGTCCGCGCTGCGCAGCTCGCTCGACGGTATGCGGTCTCCGGAGCAGCAGGAGGAGGATCGCTACAGCGGGATGGCGGAAGTGCGCGCGGCCCTGGTGATCGCCAAGGCTGGCGGCCCACTGCCAGCTGCGGACGCGTTGCAGAAGTCGCTGTCGAAGATCGGCAATGGTCCATCGACAGCGGCTTACGCCACGTACCAGGACTATCAGCGCGACCTGTTCGGCGCCCAGGGCGACCTGGCCGAACTGGCCAAGCTGACCGACGGTGCGCTGACGGTCGAAGAGAAGAACCTGAAGGTCGCCGAGGATCAAGTCAAGCAGCTCGACGCGATGCTCGCGCGCCACCAGGATCAGATCGACGTCCTGAAGGGCATTAGCACCATCGGCCTGTCGATCGAGCAGGCGATCAAGGCGCTGCAGGGCGCCATGGCAGCGGCAAACGCCAATCCAGTTGTGTCGGCCGGCGCGGCGATCAACAACGCTTACCAGCAGAACCTGGGCCGTGCGCCAGATGCCGCTGGTTTGGAGTGGTGGAAGAACGCTGCCGCCAGCGGCGCGCCGATCGATCAGATCGTGGGCGGCATTGCCAACTCGACGGAAGCCGATCTCCGGAAGCTGTACCAAGGCGTGCTGGGCCGGGCGCCGGATGCCGAGGGTCTGCAGTTCTGGATGAAGGCTTACGGCCCGACGATGAGCGAGGCGGAGAAAGCGGACTGGCTGAAGGCGGCGCAGAAGGATGCGTCGAGCAAGCTGCCGGGCTTCGCAGTCGGTACCAACTACGTCAAGACCGACATGCCGGCAATGATCCACGAGGGCGAGCGCATCATGCCCGCGGCTGACAACCGCGAGCTGATGCGCCGTCTGGCCAACCCGAACGGTAATGCCGAGGCCCTTGCGGCGGAGGTGGCGCGCCTGTCGACCGCGATCGAAGCGCAGCAGCGTGAGAACGTCGAACTGCGCGAGGTCATCCGTGACGGTATGTTGGCCGTTGCCACGCACACCAGCAACACCGCGAGCCACCTGGATGACGTAGTCAACGGCCGCAAGCCTCTCGTCACCGAGGCCGCAACCGCTTAAAGGAGCCTGATGGACATCATCGAACCCGTCACATTGGGTGACGTTACCTGCGCGCGCGCCGCCCCGGCGCCGTACTACGACCGGAATGGAGTGCAGCAGATGGCGCCGGCGAACGTGCTGCGCGTCACGTACGACCCGGCAGACCTGAGCCGGGCACCGTATGTCCTGCTCGACGCCGGGGAGGTAATCAGCGCCGGCGCGGGCCTGGTGTATTCGAATGTACCGATCGTCGAACCGGCTTACAACGCGGCCACGACGTACGCGAAAGATGCGCTGGTCTACGACCCGGGCAGTCACAACGTGTTCCAGTCCCTTGTCGCCAGCAATGTCGGCAAGGCGCTGGACAATACGGCGGCCTGGGCACCGCGCGGCGCGGCCAATCGGTGGGCCATGCTCGACCAGTACAACAACACCCAGACCTCGAACCCTGAGGAAATCATCATCGTGGCCTCGGCCCAGGTGATCAGCCAGGGCTTCTACATCGGCAACGTCGACGCAGGCGAGGTGAGGGTGTCCGTGGTCGATCGGAGCAAGGGCCTGGCCTACCGCGAAGAACAGTCGCTCAAGGTGTCGACGTCGGGGTCGAGCTTCTTCAACTGGAGCTTCAAGCGGATCCGCCGGAAGACCTGGGCGGTCAGCCTGAAGCTGCCACCATTCGCAAACGCCCTGATCACGATCGCGATCAAGAAGCCAGGTGGAACGGCCAAGTGCGGCATGTGCGCGATTGGGCCGACCGCTGACCTGGGCAAGACCCTGATGACGCTCGGCGCCGAGATCAAGGATTTCTCGGACACCTCGTTCAACTTCGACGGCACGAGCAAAACCCAGATCCGGAACTGGGCAAAGCGGATCAGCGCCGACGTCGATGTGGATGCATCGCGGGTCGATGCGGTCTACGAGCTGCTGGCCGAGTACCGGCAGCGGCCGATCGTGTGGGTCGGGTCGCTCAACTATGGCCTGGCGATTGCGTACGGTCGCTACTCGAGTCTCAAGCCTGTGGTCAAGGGCAAATCCCGCTGGAACATGTCAATGCAAATTGAAGGAACCGTATGACCATTACCGTATTGCTCGACCCGGCTCAGATGCCGGACCAGTCGCAGGATCAGCTGGACTTTGACAATAAAATGTCAGGACTGATGCGCGACCTGCCGATCTGGGGGGCGCAGGCCAACGCGACCGAAGCGAACATGAGCGCGGCGGCCGCTGGTGGCGCGTATGCCCTCACGTTTGGATTCGACACAGCTACTGCCGATTCGGATCCTGGTGCAGGCCGGCTGCGACTTTCGAGCGCGACCCAGAACGCGGCCACGGTTATGCGGCTCGACGTAATTTCCGGTGGCGTAGATGTGAGCACCATTCTGGATACGTTCGATGCATCCACGGGTCAGACGAAAGGCTCGATCCGGCTCACCAAGGCGACCGATCCGTCGAAGTTCTTGCTGTTCAACGTGACGGCCCGTGCTGCGCCTTCGGGCTACCGCAACATGAGTGTCGTCTGCGTCGGGGGTAGCTCTGCCAACCCTTTCGCCAACAGCGACACGCTCATTCTGCATTTTCAGCGAGCCGGGGATCAGGGGGCCTCTGGCTCACTGACGCAAGTTCTTTGCGTGCGCGATGAGAAAACCTCGGGAAGCCAAGGTGGGACAGCATTTGCGGGCACGTGGGGCCGGCGCGACCTTAACACTGTAGTCAAGAACAGCATTGCCGGCGCAAGCCTGGCCAGTAACCAAATCACTCTGCCAGCCGGCACTTATCGGTTCGAAGCAATCGTGCCAGCTAGCTCGGTAAGTCACCAGGCGTATCTGTGGGATGTAACTGATGGCGGGCAAACGAGGATCGGGTCAGGAAGCTCAACAAACAGCGCCGGTACGGCGCCAACTTCATTTTCTTTTATCGGGCAGTGCGAATTCACCATCGCCAGCACCAGGGTCTTTGAAGTTCGACACTGGACAAGTACAAACATCGCAAATTACGGGCTTGGATTTCCGGCCAATTCGACGGGCCCTGAAATTTTCACGCAAGTTTTCATCGAAAAGGTTTCCTGATGAATCGATATGTCACCTATTTGCCCGATGGCACATTGGACGGATGCTACCTGCAGGCCGCAGTGGCCGCGCATGCCAGTCGAATGATTGTCGTCGACGAGGCCATCGCAACAGAATGGGTCGCCTACCGCGCAAATGACGCACGCGACGGGGTCGAGTTGATCCCTTTGCTGCCAGTACCTCCAGTCGCGCCGGTGGTGCCGCAGGAGGTCAGCATGCGCCAAGCGCGTCTGGCTCTGCTCGGGCGCGGCGTGCTGGGCCAGGTCGACGCGGCGATCGATTCGCTGCCGAGCCCGGACAGCGAGGCGGCACGCATCGAGTGGGATTACTCGAGCGTCGTCGCCCGCAACAGCCCACTCGTCGTGATGATGGGCGCCGCGCTGGGCCTCGACGACGACGCGCTCGACGAACTGTTCATCACCGCTGCAGCGCTTTGACCCCGCGGACTTCCCGCTGACCCGCATTACCCAGCCCACCTCGGTGGGTTTTTTTACGCCCACTGAAAGTGATACATGCCCACCCCAGCCCCATCTCGTATTGTTGACCTCAAATTGCCCTTGCCCTGGCTTATCTCCGGCGCGGCGGCGTCCGCCATATTCATGGCCACGCTCGGCTGGAATTCGTCGGCCCAATCCAGCAAGCTCGATCAGCTGATCGTGACCAACCAGAAGCTGGAGAAGCGCCTGGACGACAGGGACATCCGGCTTGACGGAATGCGGGATGCGATCTTCGCCGTGCAACGCGTGAACGATACGAATGCGCTCCGCATCACCGCTCTCGAAAGCGCGCGCAAATGAACCTGCTGCGCCTGGCACAGTCCCTGGCGCAGCTGCAAAGCCTGGAATCGAAACCGCAATCCCCTCCACTGGAAAAGCCATGAACTTCATCGACGACGCACGCGCGCAGTTCCCGAAACTCTGGTCGGTACGCTTCTCGCTGCTGGCCGCTTTCGCATCGGCCATCGAGGCCGGCATGCACCTGTACGCCGGCGGCACCGCGCCCATCCTGGTGGTGGCCGCGGGCCTGACCTCGCTCGGCGCCGCGATCGCGCGCGTCGTGGCACAACCGTCGGTGACCGGCAATGGTTAAGGGCGCAACCATCCAGCGGCCCGGCGGCTTGGCTGCACTGGTCGGCGCCATCGCTGCGGCCGCACTGTTCACATTCACTCCACCGTTCGAGGGCACCAAGCTCACCACCTACCGCGACATCGCAGGTGTGCTCACGTACTGCACCGGCGCCACCGAGAACGCGGCTTGGGGCAAGACGTACACGCCTGCGCAGTGCCGCGCCCAGCTCGACCGCGACCTCGAGCGGCACGCCGCCGGCATCGCCATGTGCATCCCGCTCGCGCGCCTGACCGATGGACAGAAGGTGGCCTTCGTCGACGTCGCCTACAACATCGGCGTGAGCGGGTTCTGCAGCTCGAGCATGGCGCATCGCACGAACGCGGGCGACATGGTCGGTGCGTGCAATGCGCTGGTGGCGTGGAACAAGATCAGCGTGATGCGCCCGCTTCTCGACAGCTGGGGCAGACAGGTCAAAGACGCCAACGGCAAGGTCGTGAAGCGCAAGGTGCTTGAAGAAGTGCGCGGCCTCACGCGGCGGCGCCAGGCCGAGCGCGAACTCTGCCTGAAAGGGCTGTCATGATCCCGGTCCAGTACCGCGCGCTGGCGGGCGGCCTGGGCCTGCTGCTGGCGATGGCCTTGGCCGGCGCGGCCGGCTGGCTCACGAACGGCTGGCGGCATGGCGCCGAGATCGCCGAGTTGCAGCGCGCGCACGCGGAAACCATGCGCAGCCAGTCGGAGCTGGCGCTGACCACGCTGCAGGTCGACGCCGCGCGCATTACCCAGGCGGCCACCGAGTTCGCCGCCATTCAATCCACCCTGGCGCCGCGAATGTCGGCGCTCACAAAGGAGCTGCGCAATGCGAAACCTCTCCCTGCTGATTGCGTGCCTGATGCTGACCGCGTGCGCAACCTCGACGCTGCAATCGAAGCCGCCAACAAAAGCATCCCTCGATAGCGCGCTGGCCGCGCCGTGCCCGGTGATTGAGCGGCCTAGTGCCGACGACTACGACGCATGGCAGATCTGGGCAATCGTGCTGCTGCGCCAGTATGCGGAGTGCGCAGCGCGGCATGCGAAGACGGTCCAGGCCTGGCCTCGGTGAAACAGCGCCGAGGCCAGGCAGTAGAGGAGGGGTCCGTATCAGTTCATCGAAAGGGCAAATTGATACGAGATTCAGGAAGCATGAGCATGCTTGTCTCCAGCTCGCGTCATCTCCCAATAAAAGCCATGCCACTCGTCACCGTCGAGGTATTGCTCCCTACGTCCGCAAACGCTGCAATAACGGCGTTCAAGGTCTTCGGATAGGATCCATTCGTGGCGTGGGTTAAGCCAATTTAGCAGCGCTTGAAACATTTTTCTTCCGTAGATATTATGCCAAGCAAGCGCGAAATAAAGCCGTTGGTCGAAGTGCTACCAACGTTGTAATACGAGCTGCAGAGTCAGGTGACAAATTGTTTTGTTACGCTCCATCGGGCAAGTATAAATGAAGTCCCCAACGATAAGAGAAAGACTACTGCTAGGTAAGCAGGTGCGCGAAGGTAAGGATTGTTTACAATTCCATCTAGCCAGCGTACGTGCTCTACAAAATAGTAATGCGATGCATATACGCCCAGAATGAGCGGGCCGACAGATGCTAGCGCTTTCACACGTAAGTAAGGTGTATTAGATAGCGCGATAATACTCATGCCTAGACCAAAAAAATATGTTCCCACAGTATAGTCGTGTAAAAGCGGGGTGCCCCATCGGTCATAAATCCAAGTTGTTTCGCATAGCTGAAGTGCAACCCCACCGAAAGTCATCACTATTCCTAGTGGGAGTAATGCAAAACTTTGGCCGTAACGGTGAATTGCATAGCCGCTTGTGAACATGATTAGACTAAAAAACGGACCATTTCTGAAATTAAAGGTCGAAGTAAATCCATATGGGGAATCGGAATAGGCAGTGCCAGCGAGGCCTATAGAAAAAAGTGAAATCGCCAATACGAATAGTGTCAGCTCTCGGCCTCTCGCAAGCAATGCACCACTAATAAGGGTTGCCATAGCAAGCGCCGGTAAAAACCAGAGATGATTCTTAGTGCCCTGCAAAACGGCTGTAAGGAATCTTACTGGATCGAACGGATATACAATGCCTAGCCAATTCACAAGCAAGCTGGCTATTCCTTCCTGTCTGATTACGTATAGAGAAGGTCCAATAGCGTATATGAGTGACCAAAATAAAAATATCATTATCACCCGCTTGCTTGTAGCCACCGATCGTACCCAGTAATCTTGAGCAGAGAAGGAACGGGATGCCCACAGGTAGCCCGATATGACAAAGAAGAATGGCACAGCGAACCGCGCAAGTTGATCTGCGATCGCACCCGCGTCTAGGGTCGTAACATTGACCTTCGAGTACCAAGGTGTGTGAATTTGGATCACTGCGAGCATTGCGAGCACGCGCATTGCGTCGATGCTTTCGATCCGACCCAGCTTCGAGTGCATTTATGTCCCGGAAAATGTTGGGAAATATACATGATATCGAGGGGTGGAGGAACTATTAGCTTGGTGATAGACGTGTCTGTCACATATGCGCAACGGTGAGTTGTGTCGTACTCCAGCAAGAGCTGCAGTGATAAATCCCGACTTCTCGGTTGCCGCGCGTAGAGGATCTCCGCCTGACCGAGGTAGGGCGCTAGACCTCCACCTCGCCAGCCGCGCGTGTAATGGCGCGACGGGTAGCGGCGCCGGCGTCTTTGCCGTGCGGCTCATTTGCTAACGTCAGATCGGCGGTCATCGCGCTGGTGTCCTTCTCGTGTATATAAATCTCAAGTCGGCGTGTTATGGCCAGGTCGAGCGCATCGCCGCTGAACATGAGTGGATTCCAACTGTGCACGACCGAGCCGTCGGCGAAGTGCAGGTTGACGTAGCCTTCGCCATCGACCACTTCAACGCTCACGGCGCCGATCGCGCGTGCCGCCCGCTCCAGTAGCGCCAGATCGGCCTCCGAAATATCCACTCTGGGTCGTTCTGGGAGTTCCCCCAGGTCGCCACCGTTCTCTTTGTCCATCATCATCCTTTGTCAGATTTTATCGGCGCGGCGCCGCGGCGTCGCGGCCCTTCATCACTTAGAACGCGCTGCACCACGTGCAAAGGCGTCGTCGGCTGGAGAACGCGCAAGCCAACATCGAGGCCGAAGACGGCCGCAACATTTGCTGCCAGATCGACATAGGTCGCGGTGAGGTGATCTGTTCGTTTCTCCATGCGCCAAGTATGGCAGGGGAAGCCGCTGGCGCTTGATGAGAGGCAAAATTAGGCAGGCTGCATGCAGCGGCTGCTACACTGTATGGATGAACAGTATTCCAGCCATGCGGTTCAAGTGCGCGCTTACGAAGGTTGATCTGAAAGCGATCCAGGATCGCAACCCGGATTCGTCTGACGTGCGCGCACTGCTGTGGGAGGTAGCGAGGCTGCGCGCGCTCGCGCTGCGGACGCACGACTACTTCCGGCAAGGCTCGTCGTCGACGGCCTTGATCCTGGCCGAATCGCTGCGCACGATGCTCGAAGACGAGCCAGTGATCCAAGAGCAGTCGCGCCTGAAGGACTGAATTGCTGCGCTATTCAAAGCAGTCACTTTCAATCGAATCAAGCACTTATACGGCAACAACCAGTGAATCAATAGCGCAGGGAGAGGCCTGCAAGGTTTTGATTAAATGGCACAAATAAGCGTTGGAGCATCTGACTTCTAAGCTGTGGGTCGGGGGTTCGATTCCCTCAGGGCGGGCCACAAATACTCCCGGCATCAACCACCTCTGGCTGGCCATTGATATGCGCTAGTCTGGAAGATCTCCAAGAGATGTGTGACGCTATCCTCCATCGCTTCAGGCCG
>Ga0308164_10001116_pt1 | contig 33956 bp, 26 predicted proteins | sample PhyTR2_FD_201031 | JGI IMG/M metagenome (GOLD analysis project Ga0308164, IMG submission 201031) | Phyllosphere microbial communities from UC Gill Tract Community Farm, Albany, California, United States - DLSLT.R2 | ecosystem: Host-associated > Plants > Phyllosphere > Unclassified | place: USA... | reverse complement strand
CGGCCGTTGGGTGCTCCGGGTCGGTGGTGCCCGCGACCAGCACGTGCTTGCCGAAGTGGTTGGCGTAGCCGATGGCCAGCGCCACGTTGGTCAAGGCAGAACCGGCGCCCATTTCGCCGAGCAGGGCAGGGGTGTTGAATGTTTGTTGAATCCAGTCCAGGTCGGGCACTTCGGTGGTCAACGTTTGCGCCAGCGGACCCAGCCGGGTTGATGAGTCGGGGTGGGTGTTGTTGGCGTCGTGGATGACGTAGCTGATTTTGTCGGCTTTGATGTTGGCATTGTCGGACGCCTTGTGCATGGTGACTTGCCACGCCTGGACCGTGCGGGGCGTGTCGCCGCCGGGGCTGACATCCTGGACATTGCCAGCTTCCGGGAGTGCGATCCAGGCCAGTGCGCTGCGGCCGGTTTTATAGGTTGGATCCGCAAGCACTAGCACCACGAGGTTCTCATTGATCTGCTTTTCACGCGGGAAGCTCGGAGCATCCCAGCCCATGGCCCATGCTGTTTTGTCCGGGTTGGCCTCGAGGTAATCAATGGCGGCTTTCAGGGACGTGAAGCCAGCGTTGGGGCCGCCGGCAGTGACGTTCACGACGGGTGGATCCGCGCGGGTCCATAGGGTTGGTCTAAGAGGAGCGCCAATTGCGAAAGTATTTTCGATTTTTTCCAGTGTTGATTGCCTTGCAATCGCCGTATCGAATTTATTGTTTGGCAGGGCGTACTCTATGTGTATTCCTGCAAGCTCATGCCAGTATTTTTTTCTCTTTAAATCGTGAACGTTATAAAAATACTCTGGGTCGGAATAGTAGTTGTCGTGCAGTAGTCTGAATAATTGGCCCAGATATTGTTGATGATAATGTAACGGTGAAGATTCACCGTTATTTCCGTCTGCTACTAGAGATACGTACTGAATAGTAGAAAACTCTTTTGGTTCTTTACGTACCATGTCATCATTTTTGTTAGGCTTCACTTGGCCCAATGTCCACAGAATTTGCCATTCGGTGGGGTAATCTCTGCGTTGAAGAGGATTCAACCAAATAAGTCCTACGACCTGCACATTCTTTGAACGTTGTGCCGGCATTGAATTGCTCCCTTTTGTCGAAGATGATTTTTCATTGTTGCTGGCAGATGTACATCCGAGTAAAAGTGCCAGAGAAATTATTGGCGGGTAAATTAAAGTAAAAAAGTTTCGCATGATTTCCTCCCGCATCATTGGGCCGTGAGTTGAAAAGTATTTACTTCCGCCTGTCAGATATTTTTTTCGGTATGTCGAGGCTGTTGACCGGATTATTAATCCATTTGGCAACTGGCGCTCCTCTAATGGCTCCAGTATCGAAATGTTCGCTAAATATTTGAAATTCTGTTTCCTCTCGCGCGTCGATGCGGCGCCAATCAGCGAGCTTCAAAAAGCCACTTACTTTGTTTCTGGTTATGCGGCATACCCCCACAGCAACGTCATAAGCCAACGCCTTCTCCGCATGCATAGGATTGGTAAAAATCGTGGAATGGTCAGTCGCCGCAGCATCCACTGTCTCCGCCAGGCTGACCTTGATCTGCTTGTTCTGCCAGGCGATGTACTTGGCGCTGGCCTTTTCAGGTTCGTCCTCTTCGACGACCTGTGCGCCACTTTCGTAAAGCCCCTCACGCTTGGCCCGCAATCGCAGCAGCGCATGGTGCTCGTAACGTAATGACGCTTCATCCCGGCTGTTGCCTAACGCAGCGTCGGTGGAACCATCGCCAGCCGGCACGGCGCGATCACCGGCATATCGATCATCAACATCACGCACCCGGTTTTTATCGCGCGAAGCGCCGGGCGGGTCATACCCTTGGTCAAACTCCGTGACCACGCCATAGCGCAGGCTCTGCGGAAGAAACGGAACGGGCAGGGGTGGAGCGTTGACGGGAATTTCCCAGTCCACATCCGGCAGCGCATTAACACGCTGCCTGGCGATGCTCGTGGCCAGTGCCATCACCGGCGCCATGATGATGGTGAACAGGCAGCCAAGCAGTGAATTGCTCGCCTCCAGTCCTTTTTTGATCGAGTAATAAGCGATTTTTGACTGTGGTTTCCAGAAGTCCTGGCTACCGCTCTCGGGCTGGCGCCAATGGTTTTGCCAGTAGTGATATTTGCACTTTTCAGGGCCGCCTACGGCAAAGCCCTGGGCGAATACGCGCTGCACCAGCACACCGTGCGCACCGGTCGCATCGAATTCAGCAGCAGTCATACCGCGCCAGCCGATGCCTTGCACGGTGAGTGCCGAAATGACCTGGTCGTGCGGGTTGCAATACAGCGTTACGCGGCCATACGTGGAACTGTCCACGCCACGCTCTTTCCGGTCGTTCGCCGCATTGAAGCCATGGGCGCCATTTGCCATGTAACGGTCGATGCGCTCCGTTGTTTGCTGCGCATTGAGTTCCCTGCGTTGCCGCACAATGGCCACAAACGCAGCCATGGTGGCGATCCGGGCTGCGTGAGTTTGCCGTCCCGTGTTGCCGTGCGGGTCCACCAGGTTCGACTGCGTCCAGCTTTCGGAAAAATTGTCTTTTACCAGGCTGTACGGTGCATTGGCGAGGATGTAATTGTCGGCCACGCAGGGGCCGCTTTTGCCATCGGCATCGGTGACATGCGGCAGGCGGTCGCCGAGAAAAGCGGCCGCCATGCCGATCATATTGCCCTGGCTATGACAGACGATGGTGATCGGGACATCGGCCTGCGCCTTGCGGATCGCCTCGACCAGCTTGGCGAGCCGGTATGCCGCCAGTACGTAATAGGCGCGTGGCGGACACGCGTACACATGGCGGTCGTTGACCGGGTTCATGTGCTGAATCTGCATCCACAGGAACAGCTTTTCCGACAGTCCTTCATTCCACAGGTCCGGCAGGGAAGTGCAGCCGTTGGCGAACGGCCCTCCGCCCCAGTAATTTTGCTCGTTGAGATAAATCTTGTCCCCGAACATTTGCAGTTCTTCGCCCGCCGCCTTGTAACCCCAGCGAAAACGGATGACGGGCGAGCAGGCGTTACCCATGTTGAAAAAATTATTCGAGTCGATCTTGGGGTTGATGTAACCCTGGTCGGTCAGCTCGTCCATGTATTCGGTCGGCGTGAGTTGACCCGACGCTGCACCCGGATACTTCATCTGGTCGCTGCGCCGCCCCAATCGCTCGTTCAGGCCAGCGCATAAACCTCGCTCGGTCGCCTCGTACCATTCACCGTCCGAATTCACGCCGTGGACCAGAATCACAATGCCGGGCAGTGGCAATGGATGAGGAATGTCGTAGGTGGATGACTCGAAATTGGTGTGGGCACTGCCGCTGGCAAAAAATTGGCAATCGCTGTCCGGTATGAGCGCCATGGTTCAATGCTCCGTGCTGGCTACTTCGAGTAGCCTTGCGGTTGCGGCGGAGCGTCGTCGCGCAGACCCCACCATGGCAGGTAAGCATGGCTCATCGAACGGGCGCGGAACCAGGATTTGTCGGGATCGATGGGACGCACCACGGCCGGTGGCGAAACTATCACGGCCGTTGGATGATCTGGGTCGGTGGTGCCCGCGACCAGCACGTGCTTGCCGAAGTGGTTGGCGTAGCCGATGGCCAGCGCCACGTTGGTCAAGGCAGAACCGGCGCCCATTTCGCCGAGCAGGGCGGGGGTGTTGAACGAGTGTTGAAGCCATTCCAGGTCGGGCACTTCGGTGGTCAACGTTTGCGCCAGCGGACCCAGTCGGGTTGATGAATCGGGGTGGGTGTTGTTGGCGTCGTGGATGACGTAGCCGATTTTGTCGGCCTTGATGTTGGCATTGTCGGACGCCTTGTGCATGGTGACTTGCCACGCCTGGACCGTGCGGGGCGTGTCGCCGCCGGGGCTGACATCCTGGACATTGCCAGCTTCCGGGCGTGCGATCCAGGCCAGTGCGCTGCGGCCGGTTTTATAAGTTGGCCCGGCCAGCACCAACACCACGAGGTTCTCGTTGATCTGCTTTTCGCGCGGGAAGCTCGGCGCATCCCAACCCATGGCCCATGCCGTTTTGTCCGGGTTGGCTTCGAGGTAATCGATGGCGGCTTTCAGGGACGTGAAGCCAGCGTTGGGGCCGCCGGCAGTGACGTTCACCACGGGTGGATCGGCGCGGGTCCACAAAGTAGGTCGATATGGGGCGCCGATCGCAAATGTTTTTTCGATGATTTCTCTCGTCGTTTCTCCAGCAGCGAGGGAATCGAAGTCACCATCAGGAAGTGCTTGCTCCACATGAATTCCAGCAAGTTCGCGCCACTGTTTTTTTCTCTTCGTGTCGTGAACATTGTAAAAATATTTTGGGTCTGCGAAATAATTGTCATGCAGAAGCTCAGATAGTTGATCTTGATATTGTTGATGATAATGCAGAATCGGTGTTGTGCCACGATTTCCATCCGCGACTAAAGAAACATAACGCACGCTGGAGAAGTTGGAAGGTTCCTTTCGAACCATTTCATCGTTATCATTAGGCTTCACTTTTCCCAAGACCCATAAAGTCTGCCATTCCGTTGGATAATCTCTTCTTTGAAGAGGATTAAGCCAAATCAGACCCACCACTTGTGCAGATAATTTTGTTTTGTTTTTCATGATTAACCCCTCAGATGGTACCTGTATTTTTTTCTGCTTTTTTATGTGGTTACAACCAGGAAGTGAAAAAAATATTAACGCCACAACTGCTGGCAATACGATTAGGGATCTCACGGATAGTCCTTTTTTAAAAATTCAAATTATTTTTAAGAGTTATTTATTTTCGGCTGTCTATAATTTTATTCGGGATATTTAGATTATTTATGGGGTTGTTTATCCATTCCGCGATGGGTACATTTTCTATGGCTCCATAATTAAAGTGGTCGGAAAATATTTGGTATTGTGGGTTTTTAATTTTTTTGTTCGCCGCCAATCCGCGAGTTTGATCAGCTCAATTAAATTATCTTCCTGTATATGGCATACCCCTAGTCCAACGTCATAAGCCAACGCCTTCTCCGCATGCATAGGATTGGTAAAAATCGTGGAGTGGTCAGTCGCCGCAGCATCCACTGTCTCCGCCAGGCTGACCTTGATCTGCTTGTTCTGCCAGGCGTTGTACTTGGCGCTGGCCCTTTCAGGTTCGTCCTCTTCGACGACCTGTGCGCCACTTTCGTAAAGCCCCTCACGCTTGGCCCGCAATCGCAGCAGCGCATGGTGCTCGTAACGTAATGACGCTTCATCCCGGCTGTTGCCTAAAGCAGCGTCGGTGGAACCATCGCCGGCCGGCACGGCGCGATCACCTGCATATCGATCACCAACATCACGCACCCGGTTTTTATCGCGCGAAGCGCCGGGCGGGTCATAACCCTGGTCAAACTCCGTGACCACGCCATAACGCAGGCTCTGCGGGAAAAACGGAACGGGCAGGGGTGGAGCGTTGACGGGAATTTCCCAGTCCACATCCGGCAGCGCGTTTACACGCTGCCTGGCGATGCTGGTGACCAGTGCCATCACCGGCGCCATGATGATGGTGAACAGGCAGCCAAGCAGTGAATTGCTCGCCTCCAGTCCTTTTTTGATCGAGTAATTAGCGATCTTTGACTGCGGTTTCCAGAAGTCCTGGCTACCGCTCTCGGGCTGGCGCCAATGGTTTTGCCAGTAGTGATACTTGCACTTTTCAGGGCCGCCTACGGCAAAGCCCTGGGCGAATACACGCTGCACCAGCACGCCGTGCGCACCGGTCGCATCGAATTCAGCAGCAGTCATACCGCGCCAGCCGATGCCCTGCACGGTGAGTGCCGAAATGACCTGGTCGTGCGGGTTGCAATACAGCGTTACGCGGCCATACGTGGAACCGTCCACGCCACGCTCTTTCCGGTCGTTCGCCGCATTGAAGCCATGGGCGCCATTTGCCATGTAACGGTCGATGCGCTCCGTTGTTTGCTGTGCATTGAGTTCCTTGCGGTGCCGCAGAATGGCAACAAACGCGGCCATGGTGGCGATCCGCGCTGCGTGAGTTTGCCGGCCGGTGTTGCCGTGTGGGTCCACCAGGTTCGATTGTGTCCAGTTTTCGGAAAAATTGTCTTTTACCAGGCTGTACGGTGCATTGGCGAGGATGTAATTGTCGGCCACGCAGGGGCCGCTTTTGCCATCGGCATCGGTGACATGCGGCAGGCGGTCGCCGAGAAAAGCGGCCGCCATGCCGATCATATTGCCCTGGCTATGACAGACGATGGTGATCGGGACATCGGCCTGCGCCTTGCGGATCGCCTCGACCAGCTTGGCGAGCCGGTATGCCGCCAGTACGTAATAGGCGCGTGGCGGACACGCGTACACATGGCGGTCGTTGACCGGGTTCATGTGCTGAATCTGCATCCACAGGAACAGCTTTTCCGACAGTCCTTCGTTCCACAGGTCCGGCAGGGAAGTGCAGCCGTTGGCGAACGGCCCTCCGCCCCAGTAATTTTGCTCGTTGAGATAAATCTTGTCCCCGAACATTTGCAGTTCTTCACCAGCCGCCTTGTAACCCCAGCGAAAACGGATGACGGGCGAGCAGGCGTTACCCATGTTGAAAAAATTATTCGAGTCGATCTTGGGGTTGATGTAACCCTGGTCGGTCAGCTCGTCCATGTATTCAGTCGGCGTGAGTTGACCCGACGCTGCACCGGGGTACTCCATCTGGTCGCTGCGTCGCCCCAGTCGCTCGTTCAAGCCGGCGCACAAACCTCGTTCCGTCGCCTCGTACCATTCACCGTCCGAGTTCACGCCGTGGACCAGGATCACGATGCCGGGCAGCGGCAGGGGATGGGGGATATTGAAGGTTGTGGACTCGAAATTGGTGTGGGCGCTGCCGCTGGCAAAAAAATGGCAATCGCCGTCCGTTGTACGGGCCATGTCTTGCTGCTCCTTCTTAATCGCGCGGGGTAAAAAAGGTGGCGGTGATCTCTTGCAGCAGGTCCGTGGTCACGGTTGGACCTTGGCCATCGGCGTCGGTCACGCCAGAGCGAACGCTGCCGTCTTCCGCCTTGACGTCGACCTTGACTCCTGCCACCGGCGCGCCATCGAACGGGCTGACCAGGCGCGGGGTGCGGCCCAGGTCGCCTTCGTTGAAGGTGGGCAGCTCGCCTTTCATGCTGGCCGGGCCGTTCCAGTGGTGGGCGCTGGTTTTGACCGTCAACGTTCCCGGGCCGCCGAGCTCCACATTGCCGCCCGATAGTTTCAGGTACGCGCCGCCCTGGGTCATTAACGTGATCTCGTTCTGAGCAATGCCGACCATGCGCGTGGATGACGTCAACCGCAAATCCTTGGCCGCGTCGAGCTGCATGATGTCGTGCTGGCTTTGCATCAGGTACTTGCCGTGGTGGGCAATCTGCGCAATGCCGTCGCGGTGCGCAAACATCGAGACACCCTGACCAGCGTTGATGTTGCAGCGCTTGCCAGCGCTGAGCTGCAAGTGCTGCTGCGCCACCTGGTCGATATTCACGCCCGCGCAGTGGAGCATGGTTTTTGGCGTACTTAGCGCAATGCCTGCCGGGGCCGTCACGGTGATGGTGGGCGCATCCTTGCGCGCGTCAGGAGTGGTTGCGGCCAAGGCTTCCTGCAACGCGTTGGCGCCAGCGGCATCGACGGGCAGCGCCTGGTGCTGCGCCGCGTAATTGCCAAGGGACTTGAACAGGTCCAGGCAATCCTGCATCAGCGCCAGGTGTTCCGCGTTATCCAGCTGTTCCCCGGCTGCATCGAGCCGCTGCCATGCCGAGAGCAGCAGCGAGCGGGCAGTGCGCAGGCTGCCGCTACCGTCGGTGCGTAGTTCGAAACCGTCGCCGCGCTTGTCGGCAGCGCCGCTCTGGCGCGCACGCGTGAGATAGCCCAGGTTGAGCGCGCTCGCCGCGTGGTCGCTGGCCAGCTGGGCGCTGATCTGGCCGCCGGTGTCGTCAAACCGCAACTGGCTCTTGCGGCTGCCGCGTATTTCCTTGCTGCGCATACCGGACAGGTAGCGATTACCGGGCAAGCCACCGCCGCCGCCCAGCTCGGGCGGCACGCCCACGCCGTTGAACAACTGACCGACGATCACCGGCCGGTCCGGGTCGCCACCGAGGAAATCGATCAGCACTTCGCTGCCGATGCGGGGCAGGCTCAGCATCCCATGTTGCTGATGTGCCGGACCGGCTCCGGCCCACGAGCTGGCCACCCGTATCCACGCGCTATCGGTTTCGGTGCCCGATGCGCCGGCGCCGTTGGCATGCGCATGATCGTCTGGTCTGGTGGCCGGAAATCGTACTTTTACGCGGCCCAGGCTGTCGCAATGCACTTCCTCGCCAGCCGGCCCCACCACGATCGCGCTCTGCGGCCGGGCGTCGGGCACGTCGGTGCGCGGATCGTAGGCCGGCACCATGGGCACATCGCGGCGCACGCAGGTAAAGCGATTGGCGTAGCGAACCGCCTCGGCGCGTGGCAGTGCGCCGTTCCATCCGCTGAGGCTGAACAGACGGTCGAGGCGGGCATCGAGCGCCTTGGGCAGGTTGTTGCTGGCATCGATAGCCACGGATGTGACGATAAAGTCGCGTTCGGCTTCGGGATGCAGGTCGATTTCCGGATGATCGGCCAGCCGGAACCACTGGCCTACGCGCAAGTCACGCACCGCGCTCTCGCCATGAAAACATTTGCTGTCGTAGTCGTGGCGTGCGATGCGCAGATCGCCAAGCTGGCGCAGGTCGTCGCTGTCGTTGCCGGCGTGCGGCGTATCGACCAGGTCATCACCGAGCGCGGCGGCAAAGCGATTGCCGAACCAACCCTGGTCGGCCAACGAGGCACTGTGCGTGCGCATGAAGTCGGTGCCCTTGGGTCGCTTGTAGTCCCAGCTGAAGCGGCCGGCGCCGCCGGGGCGCAGTTGCCGCATGGCGTGCCAGGCGGTGATGGCATCGCGCTCTTCGGTGGCATGGTCGCGGTGGAAGCGGATAGTGTCGGCCGCGCTGCGGGTCAGCCGGGCGCCATCGTCGAACAGCGCCAGCGTGTGACGCGGACTGGCATTGTCAGTCGCTGCAGCCGGCCGGATGTACCAAGAAATGCCCCGGCGCTTGAGCAGGCGGCGAACAAACTGCGCATCCGATTCGTTGTACTGCATGGTGAATTCGCGCTGCGGAAAGCCGCGCCGCGACAGCACGGCGTCGATGTCGTATTCGAAGGTCGCCGCCATGACGCTGTTGCGCTGGCGCCATTCCATGAACAAGGTTTCGGCGATCTGCAGTTCGTTCTGGTTGCGAAAGATGCGGGTGTTGGTGCGCAGCTCCATCAGCGACAGGCCGTCGCGCAACACCAGCTGGTAGGTGGCGAGGCCGCCGTCGCTGTGTCCTGCGTGCGCTTCGGCCACGATGCCGCAGACCGAATGCAGGCTGCCGCGATCGGTGACCAGTTGCAGCTCCGCCGGTGCCGCGATGAATTGCTTCAGGGCCAGGGTGGCGTCGAGCGCGACGCACCAGACACGGTATTCGATGCCGCCGTACATGGTTTCGCTGCCCGTCACGCGTTGCGGCAGCAGCAGGTCGTCGTTGATGCCTTCTTCGGTAGCCAGTCTGAGCCGTAGAGGACGGTGATGGGTGCTGAGCAGGGCTGCAACGATATCCATAAGCGCTCCGGTTAGATTGGAAGTATTGCCTTTCGCCAATCCCGCTCTATTGCGAGAGCGCAATTTCCCGTGAGGTTCAGTCGCTGCTCAATACGGCTACCGTGCCGGGATACGCGATGTCGTAGCAATAGTCTTCGCTGTCGCCGCTGCGGCCGTGCAGAAACAGGCCGTGGCCCAGTCCTGCTGCATCCGTTTCCGGCGCCACCAGCTGGAACGCGCCGGTGTGCGCGGCGTGCAGTACCAGGCGGATGCGAAACCGCACGTTGACTACGCCAAACATGGCCAGCATGTGCCTGAGCGCGGTGGCGGCGTCGCGCCCGGGCAGAAATTGCCGGTACCGGTCACGGCTCAACGGACCGATGCGGATCTGTGCTGCCAGGTCCGAGCGATGGCAGCGTTCGCCCAGCATGGCGCCTTGGCCCAGCGTGCAGTCGCTGTGCCCGAGCAGCGAGCGTTCGTTGCGCCGGTACCAGCCGGCCAGGAACGGTTCGAACGCTACCGGTACATCGAAATAATCGCTGATCGCCGCAGTGATGGCGGCCGCCGCCACCGGGCGCTGCCGGAACAGCGCGGCATAGCGCGCCACGGCCGGTGGCGGCAGGCCATGCACCGGTGACGGTAACTGGCCGGCCAGTGCCTGCTGCAGCGCGTACAGCCGGTCATCATCGCGCGGCTGGCACTCGCTGCGATACGTCGCCCACGCGTGCTGAAACAGCATCGTGGCGCGGCTGCCCAGCAGATCGAGAAAGGCGCGCGGACCGGCGTCGTGCCGCTGGCGTTCGGCCGCGGCAATGGCCTGGGTATAGTGGGCGGGAAGAGCGCTGCTGTTGCCCAGCAGGCCGAAGCAGGCGGGCGTGACATGGATGATCTGGCAGGAATCGCCGCGCAGCGCTTCCAGTAAAACTTCTGCCGAGCGGATTTCCCGGTTATCGCGGGTGCGGCACCAGATGGCGTCCACCTCGCCGGGCGGAAACGCGCTGGACATGCCGTTGTGAAACCGCAGGCGCGAGTAGGGCCGCTCGACCCCCGTGTGTTCCATCCAGCGCAGCAGCAACTGTAGCGCCGGGAACAGTTTGAAGCGCGTGGGCGTGGCGAGCAACTGGTCGATCAGGCCAGGATCTGCTGGCCGCTGCGGGGCAGGCATCGGATCAGCTCCTTTCCGCTCGGGTGGGACAACACGATCAACCGGGTAAAGCTGTTGAACTGCACGTACAGCCCCAGAAAATGGTCGATCACCTGGACGAACACGTGCAGGCCGCTGCCGACGTACGCGCCTTCATCCACGGTCAGCAGCACGTCGATACCGTAGACCAGGCTGCCGCCATCACCGGCCTGGCGCCACACGCTGGCGCTGCGGTGGTGCAGGTCGTGGATGCCATCGATCTGGCGTTGTGTCACATCCGTTCCCGGCAGGTTGTACAGTTCCAGCATCTGCTTGAAGACGGCCAGGCCATCGCGCGTCAGGCTCTGGTGGTTGAGCGTCAGCTGGGACAGCAGGCGCCATTGCGTGGTGTGGTCAATGCGCAGGCGGCGGGGACGCGTGGGACGGCGCAGCAGGCGCACCGGCAGGTCGCTGGCCGCCGCTTCGTGCAGCAGGTCGCCGTTTTTTGCGCCGATCGGCAGGCGTGCGGGTACCTCGCCATTGGTGCAGGTGAGGTCGATCGATATCGTGTCCGTGGCGCCTTGCAGCGGATTCAAATCGATATCGATCAAAGCGATGGTCATGTCGCGGCCGGGTGCGGAGACCGCCATTGCTTCATTGCGGCGCGCCACCCAGTAATGGCCGCGCCGCCCGCCCGCGTCGCCATGGCGCGTCGCATACATCGGCTGGAATTCGGTGCCATCGCTGCCCGCGCCACTGTCGCGCAACAAGGTCACCTTGTCGACACTGAAGATGTCGAAAGCGTGGGCGCGGCGATGTTCGACCACCAGCGGATAGTCCGCGCAGGTATGGTCGAGCTGGATCGGCCGGGCAGGGTGACGGAACAGGTTGACCACCGGCGCGCAACCGCCCAGCAGGTGCGTGGCCGCGAGCGGCTTCAGGCGCTTGCAGGTATCGGGGTCGATGGCATCGGCCAGCATCAGGTGCACGGTGAAATGCCGGCACAATGGCGGCAACGCCGCCGTGATGGCAGCAAGATCGAGATCGACAAAATTGAATTTCTCAGGAAAGCAGAAGTACTCCGACAGCAGCCGATACGCGGAATGATCGAGGTGGCTGCATGGCAGCAGCGCTTGGTCCGGGGAAAAGCCTATCGCCTTGAGCGGCACTTCCGGCAGCTTCGACCAGTGGCCGTTCCCGGCTTCCAGCAGCGCACCCACGGTGCGGGTAAACAGCGCATCGCGCAGCGTTGCCGCCAGTCCCGGCTCGGCATTGATGTACAGCCGCAACGCGTGGCCCGGGTATGCCCGCATCGGCGTGGTGGACGTCAACGACAGGCTGATGGCCGCACACGCGTCTGCCGGCAGGCGTACTGTGCGCGGCGCATCGATCGACGGGTGGAACCGCGCACCGGTGAGTTGCAGCGGCAGCAGGGTAATCTCGTGCGTGGTGGTGAATTTGCAGTGCACGCCCTGGTGTTCGGCGGCGGTCATCACGGTCCCGCGCGCAATGGTGGTCGCCCGATCGAGCGGCAGATCGGCAACCACGTGCGCGATCGAGCAGGCGGGAAACGGCCGCAGGTAATGCGGAAAATTATTTTCCAAAACCGATTCGGTCAATTGCACGTAAGAGTCGTCGAGACGCTTGGCCGTACGGGCATTGAGCAGCGCGGCCGCCTGGATCAGCCGCTCCACGTGAGGATCCTTGCAACCCTGGGACTCAATCCCCAGTCTGCCGGCCACGGCTGGATACTGAGCGCTGAACTCCTGGCACAGGGCATTGAACAGTGCAAGTTCGGCTTCGTAGTATTTGAGCAGGTCGTTCATGGCTATTTGGAGTAGCCCTGCATTTGCTCGGTAGCGTCATCGCGCAGGCCCCACCAGGGCAGGTAGGCGTGGCTCATGCTGCGCGCCCTGAACCATGTTTTGGCAGGGTCAATCGGGCGCACCACGGCAGGGGGTGAGACGACGACCGCAGTGGGGCGATCCAGTTCGGTGGTGCCAGCGACCATCACGTGTTTGCCGAAGTGATTCGCGTAGCCGATGGCAAGCGCGACATTGGTCAGGGCGCTGCCGGCACCCATTTCCCCCAGCAGCGCTGGCGTATTGAACGACTGCTTGAGGAAGTCCAGGTCGGGCACTTCCGTTGTCAGGGTTTGCGCCAGCGGCCCGAGGCGCGCTGACGAATTCTGATGCGCATTGTTGGCGTCGTGGATGACGTAGCCGATATCGGTCGGCTGGATGTCGGCGTTCTTGGTGGCAGCCTGCAATGCGGCTTTCCAGGCCTGCACCGTGCGCGGCTCCGCACCACCAGCGTTGACATCGCTGACGTTCCGAAACTCGGGACGCGCGATCCACGCCAAGGCACTGCGGCCGGTTTTATAGGTTGGTCCGGCCAGTATCAGGACTACCAGGTTCTCGTTGATTTGTTCGTCAAGCGGCCGGCTGGGAGCATCCCAGCCCATCGCCCAGGCTGTTTTACCCGGGTTTTGCTGTAGATAGTCGATGGCCGAGTCGAGCGACGTGAAGCCGGCATTGGCGCCGCCGGCGGTAATTCTGATATCGGGAGGTGATGGGTCGGTCCAGAGAGTGGGACTGTTGATGTAGCCGATGGAAAAAGTATTGACCAAGCTATCCAGGATCTCTTTTTTTGCATCATGTATATCGAGGCGTTCCGCAGGGAGCGCATATTCGATTCTAATCCCGGCGAGCTCTCTCCAGTGTTCCCTGTTCTTTGGGTCATGAACATTGTAAAAATATTTGGGGTTTGCAAAATACTCGTCGTGTAACATTCGCATCAGATTCAGAATATACAGTTCATGATATTGTTTGAATGAAGTCTCCCCGCGACTTCCTGCTGCGATAGAAGCAATCGGCTGAACAGACGAGTACTTTTCTGGATTTCTTTTCACGACATCGTCGTTAACATTCGGTTTGGCCAAACCTTGTGTCCATAATAGCTGCCACTCGGTTGGATAATCTCTACGATTTAGCGGGTTGAGCCATATCACGCCGACGACTTGGGCGAGGGGCCTGCCAGGTAGTGACAATGCAGCCGGAATTTCGGCAGAAGAAGGAGACGATTTTCGCAGCTTAAAGTTTGAACAGCCGAGCATGCCCAGGACTGTGATAATTGCTAATACGATCAATATTTTAGTCATCTTTACTCCGAATGGATTTGAATCTAAAAAATTTTTAAGCGTAGATAATTTCTGTGGTTACCGTGCATCCATTATTTTTTCTGGTATATGCGCAGCATTGCTCTTATTGTTAATCCATTCGTTGACTGATTGATCGCCAATTTTTCCGATGGTGAAATGGGTTTTAAAAATTTTCTCTAAAGTCATATCTATTTCGTTCACGAATCGCCAGTCTGAAAATTGCCGCAATTTACGGAGCACCGTTTGCGATATATCGCACACCCCCACCGCAACGTCATACGCCAATGCCCGTTCGCTATGCATCGGGTTGGTTAGAATGGTGGAGTGGTCGGTGGCCACTGCATCCACACTCTTCAATAAGCTCTTTTTAATAACCTCATTGCGCCACTGCTTGTGTTCAGCACTAGCCTGCTCTGGCTCATCTTCTTCCACGACCTGGTCGCCGTTTTTATAACGTTTCTCGCGCTTGGCCCGCATGCGCACCAGTGCGTGATGTTCGTAGCGCAGCGCGGCTTCATCCTTGTTATTGCCTAATGCCGCATCGGTTGGTTTTTCGTCTGCAGATCCACGTCCATCGACTGGAACATCGCGATCCCCGGCGTAGGGCTCATCGGGACCACGCGTGCGCCGACTGTCCCGCGAAGCGCCGGGCGGGTCGTAACCCTGGTCGAAATTGATGCATGGCTGGCCAAACCGCAGGCTTTGCGGTAGAAACGGCGCAGGAAGCGACGGCGCTGTAATCTGGATTTCCCAATTCTTGTCGGGAACGGCATTCACACGCGGTCTGAAGATGGCGGTGCCCAACGCCATCAGCGGCCAGGCCACGACGGTACAGGCGGCTGCCAGAGCAGATTGGTCCGCATCCAGACCTTTGTCCAGTAAGTAGCGCGCGATTTTCGAATGTGGAAACCAGAAATCGTCACTTCCCATTTCTGGTTTGCGCCAGTGGTCATGCCAGTAGTGGTATTTTGCCGGTTTGCTCGCTTCCCCCCTGTTGTCAACTTTGCCGACCTCGACACCTTGCGCAAACACGCGTTGAACCAGCACCCCGTCCGCCCTGGTTGCAGCAATCTCGTCAAATTTTTTACGCTTGCCGATGCCACTCCAGCCTATCCCTTGTACGGTCAGGGCCGAGATCACCTGGTCATGGGGATTGCAGTACAGGGTTACCCGACCGTAAGTGGAGCCGTTGACACCGTAGTCCGCGCGGTCTTGCTTCGCGGTGAAGCCGCCAGCCGGGTTGGCCATGCGGCGGTCGATGCGCGCCGCCGTTTGCAACGTGTCGAGTTCCCGTCGCTGTCGCAGAATGTCGAAAAAGGCGGCAAGGGTGGCGATTCGTGCAGCGTGGGTTTGCCTGCCTGTGTGTCCAAGCGGGTCGACCAGGTTTTGCTGCGTCCACTCCTCGGCAAAGTTATTTGCGACCAAGCTGTAGGGCGCGTTGCACAGCACGTAGTTGTCGGCGACGCAGGGGCCAGTCTTGCCATCGGCGTCTTTGGCTGGCGGCAAACGGTCTCCTAAAAAAGCAGCAGCCATGCCGATCATATTGCCCTGGCTGTGGCACACGATGGTGATAGGCACATCTGCCTGCTCCTTGCGGATGGCTTCCACGAGTTTGGCAAGCCGGTAAGCAGCCAGCACAAAATAGCCACGATGCGGGCATGAATAGACGTCGCGCTCGTTGACGGGATTCATGTGCTGGACCTGCATCCACAGGAACAGCCGCTCGGACAAACCTTCGTTCCACAGATCGGGCAGCGTGGTGCAACCGTTGGCGAAAGGTCCGCCGCCCCAATAATTTTTTTCGTTCAGATAAATACTGTCGCCAAACAGCTGCAGCTCCTGGCTGCTGGCCTTGTAGCCCCAGCGAAAGCGTATCACTGGTGACGCGCTGTTTGCGCCATTGAAGAACGTATTGGGATTCAGGTCCGGATCAATAAAACCATCATCGGTCAATTCATTCGCGTATCTTGCGGGCGTGAGTTGACCGGCAGCCGCACCGGGATATTTCATCTGGTCGGTGCGACGCCCCAGACGGTTATTGAGCCCGGCACACAGCCCCTGTTCACACGCCTCGTACCACTCGCCGTCGGAGTTCACGCCATGGACGAAAATGATGATGCCGGGCAGTGGCATCGGGTGGGGAATATCGTGGACGGTCGAGTCGAAGTTGGTGTACGCGCTGCCTTCGGCAAAAATTCTGCAATCTTGCTCAGATGGGGTGTCCATGTCCGGGTGCTCCGTCACACGGCATTTGCGGCGTCGTGAACGCCCGGTGCGGCAAGCAGCGCGCACCCGGCTGCACGGTCAATAAGGATTTGGGTCATTGTTTTCCCGGTGGAGAGGAGCGCTTGGAGAACGTCCATTATTCACGCGGGAAACAAAACAGATGCTGATATACAACAATCAGAGGGGACAAAGACGTTGAAAAACGGAACAGTTTAAAACCGCGTCTCCCGCGCCACCCGCAAAAACTGGTCAAGTATCCCCGTGCAATCGAGCAGCTCCACGCCGCCGGCCCGGTGAAACTCCGGGTGCCACTGCAAGCCCATCACGAACGGCGCCTTGCGGTATCGGATCGCTTCCACCATGTTGTCCGGCACCGACAGCGCTTCCACCATCATGTCGCGGCCCAGGGTTTTCACGGCCTGGTGGTGGATCGAGTTGACCGTGCCGCTGGCCTGTCCCTTGAACAGGCGCGCCAGCGACGAGCCGGCAGGGAAGGTGATGTCGTGGCGGTTGCGGTCGTAATCGTCATTTACGTGCGCCAGCGATTCGGGTACGTCGGAAGCGATGTCCTGGTACAGCGTGCCGCCGAACGCCACGTTGATCAGCTGGCAGCCACGGCAGATGCCCAGCACCGGCTTGCCCGCTTCCACGAACTCGTGCAGCAGTTCCAGCTCGTACATATCGCGCGCGCGGTCGCCGCTCCATTCTGGACGGGTGGGCGTTTCGGCATAGCTTTGCGGCGAGACGTCGGCGCCGCCTTGCAGTACCAGGCCGTCGAGGTGGCGCGCGTAGTCGCGCAGGCGGATATTCGACGGGTGCAGCAGGCCATCGGTATTCACGGTGGGAATCATGAACACCAGCACGTCGCGCGACATCACCCATTGGGCGATCGATTCTTCGAGATATTGCAGATTTTTGCTGCGCAGTCCGGTGGAGCCCGGTTCTGGATGGAAGATGCGCGCCGAGATGCCGATGTGCAGCGGGCGCTGCACGATGTGGCGCGTGACCGACGCAGCGACGCGGCGGTAGCGCGCCATCAGCACCCGGCCCCACAGGCTGAACACGGTGTCGCCAGGGTCGAGGTAACGCGGGGTGGCGCCATCGGTGCGTGCCGGCCGGCGTTGCTGATCGGAGGCGCGACGGTGCGGGGAGACTTCCTTGTCGTCTGGGCCGTCAGTCATGCTGTTCCTCATTTACTGTTGACGTATTGCTAGTGTGCCACAGGCCGGTGTCGGCAGTCGCCCGCTTCACAATTCCTTACAGTTGACCAGTCGCAGCAAGGCGTCCGCACACGCTGCCACCAGCGGATCGGCATCCCTCCGGCAGGCGAGCCCGACCGCTGTTTGCAGCGTGCCATGCGCCAGCGGCACGAAGCGCACGCCGGCCGGCGCCATCGCGCGCATGCACTCGGGCACGATGGCGATGCCGAGGCCTGCCTCAATCAAGCTCAGTTGCGATGACTTGCGTGACAGCGCCCGTGCCGGCGTGGGGAAGAAACCGCGTTCCAGGCACAGCGTGGCCACCAGGTAGCTCAAGCCGCCACGGTCCTGGTGGGGAATCGAAATGAATGCTTCGTGGCGCAGCTCGTCCAGCTCGACGTTGGCGCGCGCGGCCAGCGGCGCATCGTGCGCCACTGCCACCACCAGCTGTTCGCGCCACAGTTCGCGCACGTGGATGTGCGGGTATTTGCGCAGCGTGGGCAGGCGCACCAGGCCGATGTCGGCGCGGCCTTCTTCGATATCGAGCGTTTGCTTGTCGGACGGCGCCATCGACACATCGAGCGTTACGCCGGGGAAGTCGTGCAGCAGCTGGCGTAACGCGCCGGTGAAGGCCGTAGTGAGTATCACCGAACTGGAATGCTGGAGCCGGATCACGCCCTGGGCGCCCAGGCCCACCTGGCGCGCCTGCACCACGGTGTTATCGATGTCTTCCAAAATGCGGCGGCTGCGCTCGAGAAACAGCTGGCCGGCGGGTGTCAGTTCGATGTGACGCGAGTCGCGCACCAGCAGCCGGGTTTGCAGCGTGTCTTCGAGTTCCTTTACCTGGCGGCTCAGCGCCGACTGCGCCACGTAGAGTTTTTCCGCCGCGCGCGAGTAGCTGCCCGCGTCGATGATTTCGACAAAATATCTAAACTGTTTGAGGGAAATCACCGTATGCCGTTTCGAGATAGTTGGTGGCTGTATTTGATATTGGATGGTTCCATCACGGGCCATTACAGTGGGGGCCTTCTGTGTCGCACCCGGAGCAGCCCATGTTGGAAATCATTTGCGTCATCGGCGTCGTCGTGAGTATTGCAGTAAAAATCATCTGCGTCCAGATCGGCTGCGGCGGCAGTGCAGACGGAAAAGAGGATTAGCAGCGCCCGTCTTATAATCGGGCCATGAACAAAAAAATGTGGAAGACCATCGGCCGCGTACTGGCCTCGCTGACCATCGCACTGGCCACCGCCTGGGGCGCGCTGGCGCTGTGGTTTCAGGCACCCATGCAGATGGACGCGCTGCGCGTGCCGGCCATGGGCCTGTGGGTGGCCATCGCCCCGGTCACGCTGTTCTGGTGGTGGCGCCTGCAGCGCGCACGCGTGTTGCTGCCGTGGGGCTTAGCGTTTGCGGCAATGCTGGTGTGGTGGAGCACTTTGCAGCCGAGCCACGACCGCGTGTGGGCCGACGACGTGGCGCGCATGGTGACGGGACAGGTGCAGGGCAGCGTGGTCACGCTCGACCAGGTGCGCAATTTCGACTGGCGCAGCGACGACGATTACACTGCGCGCTGGGAGCAGCGCAGCTACGACCTCGATCAGCTACGGTCGGTGGACGTGGCGCTGTCGTACTGGATGGGACCGGCCATTGCGCACACGCTGGTGTCGTTCGGCTTTGCCGATGGCCGGTACCTGACGTTTTCCATCGAGATCCGCAAGGAACGCGGCGAAAGCTTCGATGCCATTGCCGGCTTTTTCAAGCGCTACGAAACAGTGCTGATCGCCGCCGACGAGCGCGACATCCTGCGCGTGCGCACCAACGCGCGTGGCGAGGATATGTATTTATACCGTTTGAACATTCCGCAAAAGATCATGCGCTCGCTGTTCCTGTCGTACCTGGACGAAGGTGCGCAGCTCAAGCGCACGCCGCGCTTCTACAACACGCTCACCGCCAACTGCACCACCATCGTGTTCGAGATGGCGCGCAGGATCGATACCGCACTGCCGCTCGACTGGCGCCTGCTGGCATCCGGATACCTGGACCGCTACCTGTTCGACCTGGGCGCGCTGGCCGGTCCGCAGGATTTTGCCACGCTGCGCGACGCTGCGCACATCACGGCGCGGGCCCGCGCCGCCGACCAGGCGCCCGATTATTCCGCCGCTATTCGTGCGACCGGGCGGCCAGCGCCTTTAACTGGCCCTTGAGGATCTTGCCGGTGGCTGCCGCCGGCAGCGCCGCCATGACGATGATCTCGGCCGGCCGCTTGTACGGCGCCAGGTGCTGCGCCAGGTACGCGTGCAGTGCGGCGATGGTGGCCGGATGGCGTGCATCGGTCTCGATGTAGGCCACCACGTCTTCGTCGCCTTGCCCGCGCGGGCGGCCCACTACCGCGGACTGGGTCACGCCCGGGTGCGCATTGAGTACGGTCTCCACTTCCAGCGGATAGACGTTGAAGCCGGACCGGATGATCAATTCCCGGGTGCGGCCCACGATGAACAGCGCGCCGTCGGCATCCTGGCGCGCCAGGTCGCCGGTGTTGAGCCAGCCGCCGGGGCGCAGCGCGGCTGCCGTCAGCACCGGTTCGCGGTAGTAGCCGAGCATCACGTTCGGGCCGCGCACCCATAGCTCGCCGTCCACGCCGGGCGCCACTGGCACGCCCTCAGCATCGACCACGCGCGCGCTCACGCCAGGGATGACCGGGCCCACCGAGGTGTCGCTGCGTGGCTGGTCGAGGCGGGTCTGGCTGACGGTGGGTGCGGTTTCCGTCAGGCCGTAGCCGTTATGCAGCGGTACCCCGAGCAGCCGTTCCACTTGCGTTTTCAGCGTGGGCGACAGTGGCGAACCGCCCGCATAGGCAAAGCGCAGGTGGTTGGGCAAGGGTGGCTCGGCGGCGCCCAGCTTCTCCAGCAGCCGGGCGTACATGGCCGGCACGCCCTGGACGATGGTGAGGCGATGGTCGCGCAGTGCCGCCAGCAGCGCGTCCACGGTAAAGCGCGGGCACAAGACCAGGCATGCGCCGGCATACAGGGTGCCCAGCATCACCGACGTCATGCCGTACACGTGGGTGATCGGCAGCACGCCCCAGGCGCGGTCGGCGGGCGTGAGGCCGCGCAGGGTGCTGGAGACAGCGGCAATGAACAGCAGGTTGCGGTGGCTGAGCATCACGCCCTTGGGCTGGCCGGTGGCGCTGGTGGTGCCGGTGGTGTACACCAGCGCTGCCACCTGCCGGCAGGAGTCCGCGTGCACCGGTTCGGGCATGCAGTCGGCGTCGAGCGCGCCGACCAGCCACGGGCCAAACGGTGTATCGGTGAGGACGGCGCCATGGCGCGCGCCGTGGGCAGCGGTTTCCGGAGACACGGGGCAGGCCGGGCCGCTGGTATAGATCACGCGCCGGGGGCTGCTATGGTTGCGGATCTGGTCCACCTCGCGCGCCGACAGGCGGCCGTTCACCGGCACGATCCAGGCATCGAGATCGGCGGCGGCAAATGTGAGCGCCACTTGCGCTGCGCAGTTTTCGCCCACGACCATCAGGCGGTCGCCGGCGCGCACATCGAGCCGCCGCAGCAGGGCCGCGGTGTGGTCCACCGCAGTGGCCAGTTGCGCGTACGTCCAGCCACGCTGGCCGTCGTGCAGGGCAGGGGAGTGGGGAGCGCGCTGCGCCCAATGGCGCACGATGCCGCCCAGGCGCGCCGGCAGTGTCGCCAGCAGGGTTGAAGTGTCGATTGGGTTCATCTGGCCGGGCTGCGGTGGAAAAGGCGGCCAATGTGACGGCCCGGCGCCGATCTGTCAACTAACCACGCACGCGGCCTGACAGGAACCGCTGTCTGAGGAATCGTCATTCAGCCACGCACGCGGCCTGACAGGAACCGCTGTCTGATGAACCGTCATTCCCGCGTAGGCGGGAATCTAATTTTTGCGAGCTGTGTTGGCGTATCGACAACATTGGATTCCCGCCTGCGCGGGAATGACGGGTTTCGGGCTGCGGGTAAAAATTTTTCCCGGTCAGGCTTTGATGTTGATGAGCGAACCGAGGGTTTCGTCGGTGGTTTTCAGCACCGAGAGCGACGCCTGGGTCTGCGCCTTGTACACCAGCGAGTTGGTGATTTCGGATTCGAGGTTGGTACCGCTGGGCAGATCGCCGGACGCCAGCTGCTGGCCCTGGAACGAAATCGACACACCGGTACCGGCTGGCGCGGACTCGCTGAAATTGGCCTGCGCCGGCTGGAAGCCGCGCGTGGACGTGTTGGCGATCGAATGGGCGCTGTTGGACAGCGCGCTCAGGCCGGCGGTAATGCCGCTGGCAGCAGTACTAAGAGGTGACATGGCCATCATCGGTACTCCCTAAATAGTTCCTCAAGGCAATGCAGCGATTATACCGTAAACCTCGCTAAGTTGTTGTTTTGTATAGCATTTGTCAATGTTAATCGAGCGCCATGCCGGTATTCCACAGTGTTGGAATAATGATATAGATCGGTCGGTGGCTTTGTGCTACTCTCCCGCCTCTTCTTGTTAGCAAGAAATATCAATGAAAGAGAGTGGTAGGACGCATGGCGCTGTTTGATTTTCTTGAGAAGGAGCGCACGATCGCGGGTGCTGGCTTCAACCGTTGGCTGGTGCCCCCTGCGGCACTGGCAATCCATCTGTGTATTGGCATGGCTTACGGTTTTTCCGTGTTCTGGCTGCCGCTGTCGCGCGCACTGGGCGTGCAGGAAGCGCTGGCCTGCGATGCCAGCCTGGGGCTGTTGGAGCGCATCATGTCGAGCAGCTGCGACTGGCCGATTTCCATGCTGGGCTGGATGTACACGATGTTCTTCGTCTTCCTCGGCCTGTCGGCCTGGCTATTCGGCGGCTGGCTCGAACACGCCGGTCCGCGCAAGGCGGGCGTGGTGTCGGCCGTATGCTGGTGCGGCGGGCTGCTGATCTCCGCGCTGGGCGTGTACCAGCACCAGATCTGGCTGATGTGGCTCGGCTCCGGCGTGATCGGCGGCATAGGCCTGGGACTCGGCTACATCTCGCCCGTCTCCACCCTGATCAAATGGTTCCCGGACCGGCGCGGCATGGCCACCGGCATGGCCATCATGGGCTTTGGCGGTGGCGCCATGATCGGCGCGCCGCTGGCCGATCTGCTGATGAAGCACTTTGCCAGCGCCACCTCGGTAGGCGTGTGGCAAACCTTCGTGGTAATGGCAGCGATTTATTTCGTCTTCATGATGGCGGGTGCGCTCGCTTACCGGGTGCCGGCCAGCGGCTGGAAACCGGCGGGCTGGAAGGCGCCGGCCGCCAACAGCAGCGCCATGATGACCACCCGCCACGTTCACGCCAGCCGGGTGTGGGGCATTCCGCAGTTCTGGCTGATCTGGCTGGTGTTATGCCTGAACGTCACGGCCGGCATCGGCATCCTGGGCATGGCGTCGCCGCTGCTGCAGGAAATCTTCGGTGGCCAGCTGCTGGGCGTTCGCACCGCGTTCAACGACCTGACCTTGCAGCAAAAAAGCCAGATCGCCGCGATTGCGGCCGGCTTTACCGGCCTGCTGTCGCTGTTTAATATCGGCGGGCGTTTTGTGTGGGCGTCGTGCTCCGATTTCCTCGGCCGCAAAACCACTTACGGGATTTTCTTCGTGCTCGGTTTTGCGCTGTATGGCTCGATACCCACCATGGCGCATAACGGCCACATGGCGCTGTTCGTGGGCTTCTTCTGCGTGATCCTGTCGATGTACGGCGGCGGCTTCGCCACCGTGCCGGCCTACCTGGCCGACCTGTTCGGCACCCAGATGGTGGGCGCCATCCACGGCCGGCTGTTGACGGCGTGGGCGGCGGCCGGTGTGTTCGGCCCGATCCTGATCGGCTACGTGCGCGAGTACCAGATCGCGGCCGGTGTTCCCAAGGCCGAGGCTTACGACGTCACCATGTACGTGCTGGCTGGTCTGCTGCTCGTTGGCCTGCTGTGCAACCTGATGGTGCGTCCGGTCGCGTCCAGGCACTTCATGACCGACGCCGAACTGGCAGTGGAAAAGCGCCTGGCGCACGAGCGCGAGGCAGTGGCCGCCGTCGCCACGTCAGCGCCTGCCGCTGCGCACCACGCCACAAGCCCGTTGCTGGTGGCCGGTGCCTGGCTGGCCGTTGGCATTCCGATGGCGATCGGTGTGTGGATTACGGTGCAGAAGGCGTCCGTGCTGTTCTGGTAGTCGCACACTGCTGCTCCCTCCTGAGGCAGACGGCAGTTTTCCGGTCCATGCATTATCATCGGGGCTTGCTGCCCCGGAGATCACACATGACCACTGCCACCCAACCCGATACCCTGCACATCGTTTGTCCACATTGCGATGCCGTCAACCGGCTGCCCGCCGCCAAGCTGGCGGCAGAACCGGTTTGCGGCAAATGCCAGAAGCCCCTGTTTACCGGCCAGCCGGTAGACCTGGCAAGCGCGCGCTTTCTCAAGCATCTCGAGCGTAATGACATTCCCGTGCTGGTCGATTTCTGGGCGCCGTGGTGCGGCCCATGTCGCACCATGGCGCCGTTCTATGCGCAGGCCACGGCGCGGCTTGAACCGCACTACCGCGTCGTCAAGGTCAACACGGAAGAAGCGCAGGACCTGGCGTCGCGCTTTGCCATCCGCAGCATTCCCACGCTGGCGCTGTTCAAGGGCGGCCGCGAAATCGCGCGCCAGCCAGGCGCGATGGATGCGCAAAATATCGTCGCCTGGGCAACCCAGAACAATCGCTGATTGAAATCGCTGGCGGCGCTCAGAAGCGGGCGCCGGCCGGTTGGTCTGCGGCGCGTGCCAGCCAGGTCTGGATGCCGGTCAGCGTACGGAAGTCCGCCACCGAGCGGGTGTTGATGTGCGGGTGGCGGGCTTGCAGCATGCGCGACAGGGCGTTGCCCGGTCCCAGTTCCAACGCATGCGTGATGCCCGCCTCGGCACACGCGTCCAAGCAGGCCGCCCAGCGGATCGGCTCCGCTACCTGGCGCGACAGTGCATCGATGGCGCCTGGCCGGTCGGTGATGGTGCCGGCACTGATGCCGGCCAATACCGGTGCGATCATGGTCTTGAATGCCTGCCCCTGCAGCGCCCGGGCAAATGGCTGCACCGCGCCTGCCATGTACGGTGTGTGCGACGCCACGGCCACCGGCAGCCGGCTGGCGCGGCCACCTGCCGCGAGCACCGCCGCCGCCAGATCGTCGGCCTGCGCCGCCGGGCCGCCGGTGATGCAACTGTCGTCGCCGGTCTCGATGCTGAGCACAAAATTCCGCGTGGTCGCCAGCGCCAGCGCCTGCGGCACGATCAGGCCGGAAATCGCCACCAGCGCCTGCTGCGGATGTTCGCGCACGCAGTCGTCCATGGCTTGCGCGCGCACGCCAGCCAGAGCCACGGCCTGTTCCGCTTCGTAGCTGCCCGCCACGCCGTATGCCGCCAGCTCGCCGATGCTGTAGCCGGCCACCAACGCCGGTGGCGGCGCGTCGTCGCGCAGCGCTTCCCACATTGCCAGCGTGGCCGCCACGATCAGTGGTTGTGCGGCGCGGTTGGCAAACAGGTCGCCATCGAGCGCGGGCAGCGCGGGCGCCATGCGGTCGAGCAGCGCAGCGGCGCCGGGATGGCTGCGGGCCAGGTCGAACATGGCGCCGTGCTGCGCGCCCTGGCCGGGGCACAGCAGCAGCAAGCCGGACGACGTTGCATAGCTGCCGTTCACGGCGCCTGGTCCGGTTGAACGGTGAGGGCATGGACCAGGCAGGTGGCTGCCAGCAGGTCGGCCGCGCCGCCCGGCGACAGCCGCCGCGCCACGAACTCGCGGTGGCTGGCCAGCGCGGTGGCGCGCCAGTTGGGATCGGCCGTGCCGCCCTGGCCGAGGAAATGCCGGGCGTGGTCGCGCACGAACTGCGCGCCTTGCGGGCCGGCGCGGTGAAAGACGTTGCTGTCGCTGATGTGGGCCATCAGGGAGAACAGGGCATCGGTGCGGGCCATCTCCATGCTGGCGCCGCGCCGGCACGCTGCCAGCAGGGCAGGCACGCCAACCTCGAACACCGACGGTAATCCCTGCGCGCCTTCTTCGCGTGCGCCGCTGGCCGCGTAGCGGCGGGCCACGTTCAGGCCATGGCTGTCGGTGGCGGCGGGACAGGCATGTTGCGCCAGCGCCGTGCCCCAGCGCGTGAGCATGGCGCTGCGCAGCGCCGTTGGCGAGATTGGCAATCTGCGCGCGTACAGCTGGCCGGCGGCCGCGCACAACATGCCCAGGCTGAAGATGGCGCCCCGGTGCGTGTTCACGCCCTGCGTGGCTTTCAGCATGGCCGCTTCGGCGTCGATGCCCAGTTGCTTCAGCTGGATGAACGGCGCGTCGCGCAGTCCGGCGCGGCAAATATTTTTGAAGTAGTGGCGCAGCGCGAACAGGCTGCGCATGAAGGTGGTCGCATCCATATCGGTGTGGCTGCCCGCGTCCATCGGCGATACCAGCCCCGGCTTGGGATACAGGCATAGCTCGGCGTGCAGGCTGTTCACGGCCAGCTGCGCCACCGACAAGGCAAAGCGCCGGTGCATGTCGTGCGATGGGCGTAATGCCGGCGCCAGCGCCACCGCGGCCGGTGCAGCGTTGACTGTTGTGTGGGTGTGCATCATGGCGGCAGCGTCTCCCATAACAATTCGGTGTTTTCCAGGCTCACGCGCTGCAGCTGTTTGACCAGTACCTTGGCCGCAGTGGCGCGCGCTTGCAGCCATTCCTTCCACGCTACCGCCTGTCCGCCGGGGAATACGATCTCGCCATCGAGCGGCAGCGTTTCGGCGTGGTGGGCCAGCACGGCCAGCACGGCTTCGAGCTGGCGCTGGCTGGCGGGAAGGAACAGCAGGTCGATATCGGAGGTGGGGTGCACGTAGGGCAGGCTGGTAAGCGCCTCCATGGCTACCGAGCCATAGACGCGCAGGTCCGATGTTCCCGCCTCGTGGCGCAGCTGGTTCAACTGCTCGCGCCAGGGGCCGGCGGCATGGCTGGCGGCGGCCAGCGTTAGCGGCAGCGCGCTGCGGGCAATATGGTCGCGCGCTACGCGCAGGGCGATGCGCAGCTTGGCGCCGGTGACCGCGTCGGGCGGCAGCGGCAAGCCCACATCCAGCTGGTGCGGCGCGGTATCGACGTCCGTGCGCCGCACGATTACCGGCCAGTCGTGCTGCTGCCACATGGCGAGCGCTTGCTGGTGCGCTGGCGGAGCGGCTGCGCGCGCGTCGTGCCAGCCCGGGGCGGTCAGCCATGCCAGCGTGTGGCGTTGGAATTGCGTGTCAGTCATCATGGCGCTGCCAGGGCGTGCCGGCAGCGACAGCCTCGATCACCGGCTGCGCCAGCCGGCGGCCGCCACGCTCCAGTCCCAATGCGCTGCGCCGGTCGCCGGTGAACGGCCGCGCCAATGCCGCCTGCAACTGGGTTGGCAAGTCGTCGTGCCAGATCGCCTGCACGCCTCCCATGCGCCAGTAATTTTCCGGCCCCGGCGCAAACACCGGATTGCTCTGCGCCAGTTCCGTCAAACGTTCTTCCGGCACCTTGGTAATGCGCGCCATGGCCGGCAGTCCCATTACGCGGATGGTGGCGTCGGGCAGCGCGTAGCAGGCATCGGCCATCAGGCCACTGGTGATAAAACCGCCGGACAGCGCCTGATCGTACACCAGGCCGATGATGGTATGACCGTGGCGGCGCGCCAGGTCCACGCATTTACCCAGGTGCGCCATATAGCTATTGATGCCCAACATTTCATCGCGGTGGCGCAGGCGCTGGCCCTGGGTGTCGATCAGCATTAAAATCGGGCGGCCGGGCGCCGTGCGCACCGTGTGCAGAATGGCTTGCGCTTGCGCCAGCGCGATCTCCACGCCAATCGGCGTGTGGCCCGTAGTGCCGATGATGGCGATGGTTTGCCCATCCACCTGCGCGTCGCCGCTCAGGAAATCGTCGCGCTCGACGATGGCATGCCCTTGCGGGAACAGCGTATTGGCCAGTGTTTTCCAGTCCATCCTATACTCCCAGGCGGTGCGTGGCCGCCACCGCGATAAATTCGTCTGCACCCAGCATCGGCAGGTTGGCCGCATCGGGCACGTCCAGCGCGGTCCAGATGTCCACCGGTTCGGACATGGCGCCAAAGCGCGCCAGCCGTTGTTCCAGCAGTTGCTGCTCGGCTGTCAGCGCATCGAGCGTGAGTGCGGCCGATGCGGTCGATAACTCGGTCACCGCCGCATGGGCAGCGGCGCGGAACGCGGTCATATCGTCAGCCACGATCTGCTGGCAGTCACCGAGCAGGTAGCGGTGCTTGCCGCCCGTGGTGCGCCATACCAGTGCGCGGTCGCGGCTGTCGAATTCCTCCACGCCGCTGGCCGTCTCGATCACTTCGGGGCCGGACATGGCCAGCCGGCCTTCCTCCGACATGATGACCACGTTGGCGCAGCGCGCCACGATGCCCATGCCGCCGAATGCACCATTGGCGCCTCCCACCAGTACCACCACCGGCACGCCGGCAGCGCGCGCGTCAAGCAGGGCGCGCATCACTTCCGATACCGCGATCAAACCGGCATTGGCTTCGTGCAGCCGCACGCCGCCCGATTCCACCAGCAGCACGACAGCGGCCACGCGATCGAGCACCGCGCGGCGCAGCAGTCCCACCAGTTTGGCGCCGTGCACCTCGCCCACGGCGCCGCCCATGAAGCCTCCCTCCTGGGCCGCGGTGTACACCTGCACGCCATGCAAGCGCGCGCGGCCCACGGCCACGCCGTCATCGAACGCCACCGGCGCGTTCAACTGGCCCAGGTGCGGACTGACCACGCGTTCGGACGGCGGCAAAAATTCCTCGAAACTGCCCGCGTCGAACAGCCGTTGCAGGCGCTCGCGCGCCGTCGATTCCTGGTAGCTGATGGTGTGCGCGGTCATGAGGCATCTCCCAGCATGGTTTGCACGGCCTGGTCGAGACGCAGGCTCACCACCGCTGGCGTGGCGCCCATGTCGTTGATTGAAATGCGGGTATCGGCCAGCAGCCAGCGGCCGTGGAAGTCGCGCATTACGGCTTGCCAGATCGGGCCGAAGCCTACCGCCGCCGTGGTAATCGCAATGGTGCAGGCGCCATTGAGCGCGGCCGGTTCGATCAGCACTTCCAGGTTGCCCGAGCCGACCACGCCCACCACTTGCGGTGAGCTCTGGAGCCGGCGCGTGCCGTGTTCAAAGCGGTAATTCAGGGTTTCCATGTTTGTCCTTTACTGTTGCTTCACCAGTTGCGGAAACGCTTGGGCGGCTGATACAGCCCGCCCGATGCGCGCACCAGGTCTTTCATGTTGCGGGCCGCCAGCAGGTCGCGCGTGGCGAGGCGCTTGTCGATGCCCAGGTCTTCGGCGCGGACGATGATGCCACGGTCGCGCAAATTTTCCACCATGCGCGCGTCGCGCCCCAGTCCCACCGGCGTGTAGCCGGCCACGCCGCGTATCGCCTGCTCGCGCTCCTCGTCGGTGCGACACAGCAGCAGGTTGGCGATGCCTTCTTCGGTCAGGATGTGGGTGACGTCGTCGCCGTAGATCATCACCGGTGGGATCGCCATCTTGGCCTGCTCCATCAACTCCCACGCATCGAGCCGCTCCACGAAGGCCGGCTGCATGTGTTCGCGGAAGGTTTCCACGATCTGCACCACCAGCTTCTGCCCGCGCGGGATGGTGTTGCGGCCCGCGCGCGCCTGCTCGCCGGCCTTGAGCCACGCGGGGCTGGCGTGGCGCCGCCCGCGCGCATCCGCCCCCATGTTGGACGCCCCGCCAAAGCCCGAAATGCGGCCGGCCGTGGCAGTGGACGAATTACCCTGCAAATCGATTTGCAGCGTGGAGCCGATGAACATGTCGCACGCATAGTGGCCGGCGGCCTGGCACATGGCGCGGTTGCTGCGCATGGTGCCGTCCGGGCCGATGGCAAACACGTCGGGCCGCGCATGGATATAGTCTTCCATGCCAAGCTCGGAGCCGAACGAATGGATCGACTGCACGAAGCCCGCCTCGATGGCGGGAATCAGCGCCGGATGGGGATTCAATGCCCAGTGCTTGCCGATCTTGCCGCGCAAACCCAGCGACTCGGCGTAGGTGGGCAGCAGCAGTTCGATCGCCGCGGTGTCGAAGCCGATGCCGTGATTGAGCCGCTGCACTTCGTACTCGGCGTAGATGCCCTTGATGGCCATCATTGCCATCAGCACCTGGATTTCCGAAATCTGCGCCGGATCGCGGGTGAACAGCGGTTCGATGTAATAGGGGCGCGGCGACGGCACCACGAAATCGACCCAGTCGCCCGGCACGTCCACGCGCGGCACCTGGTCGACAATGCGGTTGACCTGCACGATCACGATGCCATTTTTAAACGCGGTGGCTTCCACGATGGCCGGCGTGTCTTCGGTGTTCGGTCCCGTGTACAGGTTGCCGTGGCGGTCGGCCGCTTCCGCCGCGATCAGGCACACGCGCGGCGGCAGGTCGATGAAGTAGCGGCTGAACAGCTCCAGGTACGTGTGGATGGCGCCGATATTCAGCTTGCCGGCAGCCGCCAGCCGCGCTACGCGCGCCGCCTGCGGACCGGAAAACGAAAAATCGAGCCTGGACGCGATGCCACGCTCGAACACGTCGAGGTGCGACGGCAGCGCCAGCACCGACTGCAGCATGTGCAGGTCGTTGATGCGCGCCGGGTCAAGGTTGGCCAGCGCGTGGCCGAGGAAGTCGGCCTGTTTCTGGTTATTCCCTTCGAGGCAAACCCGGTCGCCGCACTCGAGCACCGCGTGCAGCAGGTCGGCCACGCGCGCGGCCGGCAGGGTTTTGCCCGCGAGGTCGCTGCCCAACTCGCGCCCGGCCCTGGTGAGGCGCGCGGCCCGGTTCTGCTGCAATGTGTTCCATGCGGCGACTGTCATTTATTTAGCTCCCATAATCATGTCTGGCAGGCCTGTGGCGATGGCCGGGAACAGGCATAACAACACCACTGCCACCAGCATCAACAACAGGAAGGGGAACACGCCCCAGATCACATCCTTGAGCGGTATGTCTGGCGCGATGTTCTTGATAACGAATATATTCAGGCCCACCGGCGGATGGATCAGGCCCATTTCCATCACCACCGTCATGACGATGCCGAACCAGATCAGATCGAAACCGGCGTCTTTCAGCGGCGGCAGGATGATGGGCGCGGTCATCAGGATAATCGAAACGGGCGGCAGGAAGAAGCCGAACACCACCACCATCAGCAGGATCACCGTGAGCAGCAGCCACTTGGACAGGTGCAGTTCCACCACCCAGTTGGCAGCCGACTGGCTGATGTGCAGGTAGCTCATCACGTAGGAATACAGCAGCGACATGCCGATGATCAGCAGCAGCATGGTCGATTCCTTGATCGACGAACTGAGAATCGGCGACAGGTCCTTCGGCTTCCACACGCCGTAAATCACGGCCAGCAGCACCAGCGCCAGCAGCGCACCGAGACCGGCGGTTTCCGACGGCGTGGCAAAGCCGCCGTACAGCGCCACCATCACACCGATCAGCAGCACGATGAACGGCAGCACGCGCGGCAGCATTTCCACTTTCTGGCGCAGCGTGAAATGCTCGTCTTCCAGGTACGCCGACTTGGCGCCGCCGTTCTGGTAGATGTCGAGCGCCAGCTTGTACTCCTTGCGGGCCCGGTACATGGCGTAACCTGCAAACAGCACGACCAGCAGCACGCCGGGGCCGATCCCGGCCAGGAACAAACGACCCAGCGACTGCTCGGCCGCCACCGCGTACAGGATCATGGTGATCGACGGCGGCAGCAAAATGCCCAGCGTGCCGCCGGCAGCAATGATGCCGGCCGCGAAACCGGGCGAATAGCCGCGGCGGCGCATTTCCGGAATGCCGGCCGAACCGATGGCCGAGCAAGTGGCAGGGGACGAGCCGGCCATGGCCGCGAACAGCGCGCACGCAAACACGTTGGCGATACCGAGTCCCCCGGGGATCTTGTGCATCCAGGTGTGGATGGCGGAATATAAATCCTTGCCGGCCGGCGACTTGCCGATGGCCGCCCCCTTCAAAATGAAGAGGGGGATCGACAGCAGCGTGATCGACGCCATTTCCTCGTACACGTTTTGAGTAATCGTGTCGAGCGACGACGACGGCATGCAGAAGTACATGAAGCCGGTGGCCACCACGCCCAAGGCAAAGGCGATCGGCATCCCGGAAAACATCACCACCAGGGTGACGGCGCCGTACAGGGCGCCCAGTGTGAGGTCGCTCATTGCGCGCGCTCCTTGTTGGTCAGCCGCGCGGCAGTCTGCAGCACGATTTGCAGGGCCAGCAAGGTCATGCCGGCAGCCATCATCGAGTACGGTATCCACAAGGGCGGGGCAAACGTGGACGACGTGGTCTGGCCGTCCACCCACGCTTCATGGAACAGCGTCCACGATTTCCAGGCGAAGAAGCTGCAGAACACGGCCGACAGCACGTCGACCAGCAGCAGGCGGGCGGCATTCACGCGGCGCGGCAGCAGCGAGGCAATCGCTTCGATGCCGATATGGCCGCGATGCGACTGCACGAACGCGGTGCAGAAGAACGTCACGCCCACCAGCATGAATACCGAGGCCTCGTCCTGCCAGTCGGTGGGCGCATGGAAGAAGTAGCGCGACACCACCGAATAGGTGAGCACGAACGCGGTGAGGACCAGCGCGATCATCGAAACCAGCATCAGGCCCCGGTTGAGCCGGTCCAGCGCGGCCATGGCGGCAGCCACGATGGCGTTGTCGGGCGGCGCGGGCCCGCGCGCCGGTTCCAGTTCGAAGCCGTGGCTCACAGCGTTTTCTCCGCCAGTTTCAGCAGCTTGGCGCAATTTTCGTTTTTCTCGCCGTAGTCCTTCCACGCCGTGGTGCGGGCAATGTCCTGCCATTTTTTCAGCGCGCCCGGATTCAGGTCGGCCACCTTGGCGCCGGCCTTCTGGTACACCGTGGCCACGGCGATATCGTCTGCCTTGGCGGACTTCAGGCCGAATGCTTCGAGTTCCGCGCCCACGGTGAGGATCAGCTGCTGCTGGTCCTTGGGCAGGCGGTCGAAGATCGCGCGCGACATCATCAACGGCTCGAACATGAACCAGTACGCGCCGGCGCGGCCGGTGGTGAGCGCCTTCGAGACTTCCTCCAGCCGGAACGAGATCAGCGATGTGGACGACGTGAGCGCCGCTTCCATGGCGCCGGTCTGCATCGCGGCATAAATTTCATTCGATGGCAGCGAGACGACAGCGGCGCCGGTGGCTTTTAAAATCAGGTCCATCTCGCGCGAGCCGCCACGGATTTTCAGGCCGCGCGCGTCTTCCGGATCGATCACCGGCTTGGTGCGCGACGCGATGCCGCCGGCCTGCCAGATCCAGCTCACCAGCACGATGCCTTTTTCGTACAGGATGCGGCTCAATTCCTTGCCTACTTCCGCATTCTTCCAGCCGTATGCCTGTTCATAGGACGTCACCAGTCCCGGCATCAGGCCGATATTCACTTCGGGGACCTCGCCGCCCGCGTACGACAGCGGCACCAGCGACAGATCGAGCGCGCCCTTGCGCATGGCCGAGAACTGGGCATTGGTCTTCATCAGCGAGGAACCGGGATAGATCGCGAATTTCAGTGCGCCCTTGGAGCGCTTTTCCACTTCGGCAGCGAACATGCGCGTCATGCGGTCGCGGAAATCGCCTTCGGTAACGGTCCCGCCCGGGAACTGGTGCGAAATCTTCAGCGTGGTTTGCGCCCAGGCCAGCGACGGCAGCACGGAGCTGGCTGCCAGGGTGGCGATGCCGGCAATGCTGGTGAGGGCGGTCCGGCGGGCGTTGTTATAGTTAGCGGTCATACTTTCCTCCAAGGATAAAGTTTGTCTCGATTGCATTTATATATGCAGTATGCTGTTTTGTGTATACAAGAATATACGTATTGAATACAGTGTCAAGCGTTATCGCGACTTATAATGCAGGCTGATATACGCAGAACGGGAACCGCACCATGACCACACACGCCGCCACGCTGCGCGAGCAGATCGAAGAACTGATTGCCGTCGGCGACCTGAAACCGGGCCAGCATCTCGATGAAACCGAGCTGGCGGCGCGCTTTGGCGTCTCGCGCACACCAATCCGCGAAACGCTGATCCAGCTATCGTCGATGGGACTGGTGGTGATCCGGCCGCGCCGGGGCGCCATCGTGGCCGAACTGGGGCCGCAGCAGCTGGTGGAGATGTTCGAGGTGATGTCGGAACTGGAATCGACGTGCGGGCGCCTGGCCGCGCGGCGCATGACGGTCCAGGAGCAGCAGGCCTTGCTGGCCGCGCACCAGGCCTGCGAACACGCGATGAAGGCGCAGGAGCCGGACGACTACTATTACAAGAACGAGATTTTTCACGAAGCGATTTACGCCGGCACCCACAACCAGTTCCTGATCGAGCAGACGCGCAACCTGTACCGGCGCCTGCGGCCTTATCGTCGCCTGCAATTGCGGGTGCGCGACCGGCTGGCCAATTCGTACCATGAGCATGACGCGGTGGTGCGGGCCATCATCGACGGCGACGGTGAACTGGCAGCGCGGCTGCTGCGCGAGCACGTGATGATTCAGGGCCAGCGGTTTTCGGATTTGATGGCGTCGCTGCCGCAGCTAACGCGCGCCGCCTGAACCCTCAATGCATTGGGGTCGGACCCCGTACGGGGTCCGACCCCGGCGTA
>Ga0308164_10001114_pt1 | contig 33965 bp, 23 predicted proteins | sample PhyTR2_FD_201031 | JGI IMG/M metagenome (GOLD analysis project Ga0308164, IMG submission 201031) | Phyllosphere microbial communities from UC Gill Tract Community Farm, Albany, California, United States - DLSLT.R2 | ecosystem: Host-associated > Plants > Phyllosphere > Unclassified | place: USA... | reverse complement strand
CCGCTGGTTCGTCAACACAGTATAATGCTGTTCAGCACAATAAACTGGCCGAGTTCTATTTCAACTATGCCAAAGACCTGAAAGGCATTAACAGTAATATTAATGCAACTGCTGGTTATGGTTATTACGACAATTCAACCACCACTTACAATTTTACCAGCTACAATGGTTTAGGCCAGCAGCTGAGTCAGCCGGTCTTTCCTTTTGACGTACAGCAAAACAGGCTGTTATCTTATTACGGACGTGTAGTGTATACACTGGCTGATAAGTATATCTTCTCAGGAACAATGCGTGCCGATGGTTCTTCTAAGTTTGGTGAAGATAACAGATGGGGATATTTCCCTTCGGCAGGTTTTACCTGGAAAGCTATCAATGAATCTTTCTTAAAGGATAGTAAAGTGCTGTCTGATTTGAAATTACGTTTAAGCTACGGTATTACAGGTCAACAGGATGGTATATTAAATTATAGTTATCTGCCAAACTATTACAACAGTGTAAACGAATCTCAGTACCAGTTGGGTGGACAGTACTATCACGTCTACACACCAATTGAATATGACAGGAACCTGAAATGGGAGACCTCTACTACCTATAATGCAGGGATCGATTACGGATTGTTCAAAGGCAGGGTGTATGGTAGTGTAGATGTGTATTTCAAAAAAACCAAAGACTTGCTTAGTACAGTGCCGATTCCTGTTGGAACCAATTTCAGCAACCTGTTGCTGACCAACGTTGGTAACATGGAGAACAAAGGTATTGAGGCCAGTGTAAATGTAGGTATTATCAAAACTGATGACATGAGCTGGGATATGGGCTTCAATGTGACCTATAACAAAAACAAAGTAACTAACCTGTCGCTCAACCCTGATCCAAATTACAAAATTGGTGCCGGTGACATTACCGGTGCTACGGGTACAACCCTGAAATGGAACGCGGCTGGTTACAACCCTGGATCATTCTTTGTCTACAAACAAGTTTACGACGCACAAGGTGCACCAGTTGAAGGCCAGTATGAAGATCTAAATAATGATGGCACGGTAAACGATCAGGATAAATACTTCTATAAATCACCGCAGCCTAAAGTTATCCTGGGTTTCACTACCTCATTTAACTACAAGAAATGGACATTGAGTACTGTTCTTCGTGGTAACCTGGGTAACTATATTTATGATAACGTTTCTTCAAACTTAGGCGTAAGCAGGAATGTACTAAGCCCGAGCGGACTGATCAATAATGCAGCTTCATCTTTGTTTGATACCAATTTTAACAGCAACCAGTTTTTAAGCGATTATTATGTGCACAAAGCTTCATTCCTGAAAATGGATAATGCGGGATTAGCTTATAATTTTGGCAGGATTTCTCCAAACAGGGCAACCACACTGCGTTTTACTGCAAACGTGCAAAACGTATTTGTGGTTTCGGGTTACAAAGGAATTGATCCTGAGAATGCTTTGGGTATTGATTACAACCTTTATCCACGCCCAAGAACATACAGCTTAGGTGTTAACGTTGGATTTTAGTATTTATAATTTAAGATATAGCAATGAAACTATTTAAAATACTTACGGTAGCCTGCCTGTTAGCAGTTGCCATCTCGTCTTGTAAAAAAGACCTGAACCTTGCGCCTACCAATGATATTACCAGTGATGTGGCCTATGCCACTCCAGCTGGTTACAAACAGGTACTGGCAAAAATATATGCAAGTTTTGCATTAACCAGTGGTAAAGCATCAGATAAAAGTGACCTGGGTGGTATTGATGCCGGTACGTCAGATTTTATCCGTCTGTACTGGAATGCCCAGGAATTGCCAACGGATGAAGGCTTGTGTGTGTGGAATGATCCGGGAGTTTATGAATTAAACTACCTGACCTATTCTTCTGAAAATGTGCTGCTGAGAGGCTTGTATACAAGAAGTCTCTACCAGATCACTATCGTCAATGAATTCCTTCGTGAAAGTACCCCTGAAAAACTTGCTGCCCGCAATATCACGGGTGCCGATGCTACCAATATTGCGGCTTACAGGGCAGAGGCCAGGTTCCTGCGTGCTTACCAGTACTGGGTGCTGATGGATTTGTTTGGTAACCCTCCAATCCTAACCGAAGCCAATGAAATTGGTATCGTTTCGCCTCAGCAGATCAAACGTGCCGAACTGTTTAAGTATGTGGAATCTGAATTGTTGGCAATTGAGCCAGAACTGCTTGTTTCTCCTGAATACGGCAGAGCATCCAGAGGCGCAGCAGATATCTTATTGTCGCGTTTATATCTTAACGCATCGGTATATACGGGTACCGCAAAAAACACTGAAGCAATTACCTATGCCAGTAAAGTGATCGCCGGAAATTACGCCCTGCAGTCGGCCTACAGGAATTTATTCCTTGCTGACAATAACGAGAACAACCTGGAGACTATCCTGTCCATCAACTACGATGGATTATATACCCAGAACTATGGAGGAACTACTTTCATTATCAACGCTTCCATCAATGGTGATATGAACCCTGGCTCATTTGGAGTGCCAAATGGCGGATGGGGCGGTATCCATGCCAGTTCTACTTTACCTGCCATGTTTGGTACTGCTGCCACAGCAGATAAACGTTATATGTTTTTTGGTGATAAAGCGGCAAATGATGTGATTGATGTGTTTACTGACGGCCTGCGAGTGATAAAATTCAGAAACGTGAACCGCGCTAATGTTACAGCGGCGTCTACCAACGGAACATACAGTTCTGTAGATTTCCCGCTTTTCCGTTTACCAGAAGCTTACCTCAATTATGCAGAAGCAGTATTGCGAGGCGGAAGTGGTGGGTCAATCAGTGAAGCCATCTCTTATGTGAACCGTTTACGCCGCCGTGCTTACGGTGATGATTCCGGAAACGTTTCTTCATTAACCCTCGACAACATATTGACAGAAAGGGCTAAAGAATTTTACTGGGAAGGTTACAGACGTACAGATCTTATCCGTTTCGGTAAATTTACTGATGGTTCTTATTTATGGCCATTTAAAGGTGGTGTTAAAGCCGGACGCGCTGTAGATGCCACGCGCAGCATTTATCCTTTGCCATCTTCTGATATTATAGCAAATACTAACCTTACCCAGAACCCTGGATATTAATTAATTCAAAGAATGCCCTGATATCTTCGGGGCATTCTTTTTTTCAGCTTAAACTACTAATCCAATTTAATCTTTCCGATCACGATGAGAAAACCTGCAAAGCTCTGTTACTTTTTTTTCCTGCTGTTCCTTCCGGGACTTATAAACGCACAAAACCCGGTACTGGAAATGGGAAACATCACCTCCGTAAATATCAGCGGACAAAAGGTGTCGTTTACCACTGAACATGCGCAGGGAGAACTGACCGTTTACAGCCCTGCAGTAATCCGTGTACGAATTGATAAACAGGAAGTTGGAAGGGACTTCTCCTATGCAGTGATTGCAAAACCTGCCCAGACTAAAGTTACTGTTAGCCAGAACGACCAGGAGATCGTGATTCTCACAGATTCATTAAAGGCCAGGATTACAAAAAAACCTTACGGAATTACTTTTTACACGCCTGACGGGCAGCTGATAAATGAGGACGAAAAAGGACTGACCACTTCATGGGTTTCTGATGAGGTGACCACCTACAAAAAAATGCAGGACGCTGAACGTTTTATTGGGCTGGGAGAAAAAACCGGCGACCTTAACCGTAAGGGAACTGCTTATACCAACTGGAATACTGATGCCTATGGCTATTCTACATCTCAGGATCCTATTTATTCTACCATCCCTTTTTATATTGGGATACACCAACATTTAAATTACGGGATATTTCTCGACAACACCTACCAGAGTGATTTTAACTTTGGGGCCAGCAACGACCGCTTTTCGTCTTTTGGCGCGCAGGGTGGTGAGATGAATTATTACTTCATTTATCACAAGCACCTGGCCGATATTATTACTTCTTATACAGCGCTCACCGGCCGTATGCCGATGCCGCCACTCTGGAGCCTTGGCTACCAGCAGAACCGTTACACCTACTACCCCGATACCGAAGTGCTTAGGATTGCACAAACGCTGAGGGAAAAAAAGATCCCGGCTGACGGGATAACCCTGGATATCCATTATATGGACCAGTACAAATTGTTTACCTGGGACAAAGCCCGTTTCCCAAACCCATTGGCTATGAATAAAAAGCTGGGCGAGATGGGCTTTACAACTACTGTTATTGTTGACCCGGGGATTAAAGTTGAAAAAGGATATCCGGCTTATGAAAATGGCCTGAAAGAAAATATATTTATTAAATACCCTGACAGTAGTAACTATACAGGACAGGTTTGGCCTGGCTGGTGTAATTTCCCAGATTTTACCAGTGAAAAATCGCGCGCCTGGTGGAGAAACCAGGTTAAATTCTTTGCAGAAACTGGTGTTTCCGGCATCTGGAACGACATGAATGAAATTGCCACCTGGGGCAATAAAATGCCGTCAAATGTGCTGTTCAATTATGACGGGGCAATAGCCAGCCACAAACAGGCACATAACGTTTATGGTTTGCAAATGGCGCGGTCAAGTTATGAGGGTGCAAAAACATCGATGAACAAACGCCCGTTTATCTTAACACGTGCAGGTTACGCAGGCTTGCAGCGTTACACGGCAATCTGGACCGGCGATAACCGTCCTGAAGAAGATCATATGCTGCTTGGCGTACGTCTGTTAAACAGTTTAGGTCTTAGTGGGGTGCCTTTTGCAGGAATGGATATCGGTGGGTTTATCGGTACACCTACCAATTCCCTGTTCGCCCGCTGGGTACAAATTGGTGCTTTTAACCCCTACTTCAGAAACCACGCGGCTGTAAATACGCAGTCGTCAGAACCATGGACCCACGGTGAGGAAGTACTTGAGATTTCCAGGAACTATATCAACCTGCGGTATAAACTGATGCCTTACCTTTACTCTACCTTTTTTGAGGCTACACAGGATGGTTTGCCGGTTATGCGCTCACTCGCTATTGACTATACTTTTGATGGTAAGGTTTTCGACAAGCAGTTTCATAACCAGTACCTCTTTGGCAAGGCTTTTCTGGTTATGCCATTTGAAAGCACAAAGGAATTTGGAAAAGTTTACTTCCCGAAAGGACTGTGGTACGACCTGTATACGGATGACAAGGAAAAAGGTGAGTCTGAAAAGATCATTAACATATCAAAGAATAAGCTTCCGGTATATGTCAAAGAAAGCAGCATCGTACCCATGCAATCGCTCGTTCAGACTACCCAGGAGAAACCAACGGACACTTTGGTGGTGCATGTGTACAAGGGAAGCATAAAAAATTCTTTTGTGTATTATGAGGATGACGGCCAAAGCTATAACTATGAAAAAGGTGATTTCTATAAGAGAACAATCAGCTATGACCCGGCCCAGCGCAACCTCAGCTTTGAAAAAGCAGAAGGTAACTTCAGCTCAAAGTTTAAAAAGATAAAACTTGTGTTCCACGGACTGGATAAAAATGATAAGCTGAATAACAATAAAAACACAAGACAGGAAACGATCTCTTTCCTGACTGCCATATCAAAGTTTGACCCTCAGGGTGTAATGAACGGTTTTGAAGGTACTACTGTGGATAGTGTAACAGTTAATAATAGTTCTGATAAATTTGTAATATCATATTAATGTTGAGAATGAAGAAGTTATCGATTTTATTCCTGGTACTGCTGTCTGCCAATGTTTGGGCACAGGCCAAATTTGACCACGTTGAACCTATGTTTTGGTGGGTTGGCATGAAGAACCCGAAGCTCCAGCTGCTTGTGCATGGAAAAGACATCTCTGGCTATACTGTTAAGATAGATTATCCTGGTGTGAAAGTCGTAGAGCTGCATAAGGTGGAAAACCCGAACTACCTGTTTGTTGACCTGGAGATTGCCGCAGATGCCAAAGCGGGCAAATTCCCGGTCACTTTTGCTGCAGCGGGAAAGAAAAACGTTGAATACAGCTATGAACTGAAAACCAGAGATGCATCTGCTGGTCGTATTCAAGGCGTAACAGATAAAGACCTGATCTATTTGCTAATGCCCGACCGCTTTGCAAACGGTAATCCCTCAAATGACAAGGTTAAAGGCCTGGCAGAACAAACGTTAAACCGCGATTCCATGTATTACCGTCATGGCGGCGATATACAGGGCATTATGAACCATTTCAATTATTTCAAAGACCTGGGCGTGACGACACTGTGGATGACGCCGGAGATTGTTAATGATATGGAACATGCTTCGTATCACGGTTACGCAGCTACAGATCATTACCTGATTGATCCCCGTTTCGGAACCAATCAGCTGTATAAAACCTATGTAGAAAAAGCACATGCAAACGGATTGAAAATCATTAAAGATGTTGTGCATAACCACATGGGCACCGGACACTGGATTTTTAAGGACATGCCGATGAAAGACTGGGTAAATCAATGGCCTGTTTACACACAAAGCAGCTATCGCGATGAACCGGTAATGGATCCGCATGCTACTGAAGCCGACAAGAAGAAAATGCTCGACGGATGGTTTGTTCCTTCTATGCCTGATTTTAATGAGAGAAATCCATATGTGCAAAACTACCTTACCCAAAACCATATCTGGTGGATTGAGTATGCAGGAATTGATGGGCTGAGACTTGATACCTATGCTTACAACGACGCCGCTTATATGGCCGACTGGGCAACTAAACTTAAAGCTGAATTCCCCAATTTATCAATCTTTGGTGAAACACTGGTGAACTCGGTGCCTGCACAGGCTTTCTTTACACAGGGCAATACAGTAAACAGGGGTTTTGATACGCAGTTACCGGGTATCACAGATAACATGATGAAATCTGCTGTTTATGAAGCACTCAGTGGCAAATCTGACTGGGTAAACGGTGTGTTCAGGTTGTACAACACGGTATCGCAGGATTTTCTTTACCAGGATCCAACACGTAACGTAATCTTCTGGGATAACCACGATATGAGCCGCTTTTATTCGGTGATCAATGAAGATTTTGACAAATATAAATCGGGGATGGCGCTGTTGCTCACCATGCGTGGGATTCCGCAATTGTATTATGGTACCGAAATACTGATGAAAAACTATTCCAATCCGGATGGCCTGGTGCGGTTTGACTTCCCCGGTGGCTGGAAAGGTGACAATGCAGATAAGTTTACTGCGGCCGGCCGTACCAAACAGGAAAACGAAGCTTTTGATTTTGTAAGTAAACTTGCGCATTACCGTCAGAACAGCCCTGCATTGCAATCGGGTAAGTTGCTGCAATATGTACCTGAAGATGGTATTTACGTATATTTCAGAACTGCGGAAGGTAAGGGTAAAGATGTAATGGTGATTTTGAATCCCGACGACAAAGTAAAAACGTTAAATACTTCCAGATTTAATGCACAATTAAACAATACCTCCGTTTTAATGAATGTGATAAGCGGAGAAAAATTGAATTCAATCAAAGAGATTACTGTTCCGGCAAAGACTACGCTGGTACTGGAACTGAACTAACAGGAAGTCTGCTGGTCAGCTTCATTTAAAATATAGAACACAATGGAAAACATTACTATTGCATGCATTTTTGATCTTGACGGAGTATTGGTTGATACTGCTGTTTATCACTATCAGGCATGGAAAAAACTGGCAAATTCTCTCGGATTTGATTTTAGTCACGCTCAGAATGAGCAGTTAAAAGGGGTAAACAGAATGCGTTCGCTGGATAAAATCCTGGACTGGGGAGGAATCTCTAAAACTGATGCAGAAAAGGAAGAGCTGGCGGCTTTAAAGAATACCTGGTATGTAGATATGATCAGCAGGATGTCGCCTGATGAAGTATTGCCAGGGACATTGGATTTGCTACAGACCCTACATGACCATGGAATTAAGATGGCCCTGGGCTCTGCCAGTAAAAACTCTGGACTGATCCTGGAAAGGACAAATCTTGCGCATTATTTTGACGCTATAGTAGACGGGAATTCTGTAAGCAGTTCAAAACCTGACCCTGAGGTTTTTCTAAAAGGTGCTGAATTGCTGGAAACACCAGCCATCAATTGTATAGTATTTGAAGATGCCGCTGCGGGTGTAGAAGCAGCAATAGCTGCAAAAATGGCTGTAGTGGGCATAGGGCAGAAAGAAAACCTGCCGGGTGCAGATCTGATTAAAAAGGACCTTTCAGAAGTTTCTGTAGAAGAACTGATTTCCCTGGTTTCAACTCAAACATCTAAAAACTAAGATATATGAAGAAATATATACAGGCCCAGGAATGGAATATTGTAGAGGAAGGGTTTGATCCTCATTTGAATAAAATATCTGAAAGTTTATTTAGCCTTGGCAATGGCCGGATGGGCCAGCGTGCAAATTTTGAAGAAACCTATTCTGGTGATTCCCTGCAGGGAAATTATGTTGCCGGTGTATATTACCCCGATAAAACCAGGGTAGGATGGTGGAAAAACGGATACCCGGAATATTTTGCAAAGGTACTTAACGCTGCAAATTGGATGGGACTGCGTATTGAAGCAGATGGCGAGGAATTGGATCTTAGCCTTTGCCAGGTAACGGACTTTACGCGGATCCTGAATATGAAAGAAGGTTATCTGGAGCGTAATTTTACTGCGCAGATGGCATCCGGAAAGCAGGTTAAGGTTAGTGCCAAACGGTTTTTCAGCATCGCCAATGATGAGGTTGCAGCATTACATTATCAGCTTACCGCAGTTAATTTTGCTGGAAAAATATCCATTGAATCTTTTATTGACGGCGACGTTAAAAACCAGGACTCCAACTACGATGAAAAGTTTTGGGACGAGGTTAACCGTGTACAGCATGAAACAGGTTCTTACTTAACCATGCGCACCAAAAAAACCGGGTTCGAGGTCGTTACAGGTGTACAAACGCTAATACAAAAAAATGGTAATACAGCTTCTGTTGAAGCTGATCCGCAGCATAAAGACAAGTTTATAGCAGTAAATGCTGCATTGGAGATCCTGGAGGGCGAGGTTATTGATATCTATAAAATTGCGACCAATCTTTCATCTCAGAACTACGATCCTGCTGAACTGCAGGAAAAGGCAATAGCGGTAATTACTGCAGCGGCGGCCAAAGGCTTTTCTGCCTTATTGGACGAACAGGCCACCGCCTGGGCTACCAAATGGGAGGAAGGCGATATCGTTATTGAGGGTGACGTGGAAGCACAGCAGGCAATCCGTTTTAACATCTTTCAGCTGAACCAGACTTATACCGGGAAAGACGCACGCTTAAATATCGGGCCGAAAGGTTTTACAGGCGAGAAATACGGCGGTTCTACTTATTGGGATACTGAAGCATACTGTATTCCCTTCTACCTGTCTACTGCGCCACAGGAGGTTTCAAGAAACCTGTTGATCTATAGGTATAAACATCTTGAAAAAGCGATAGAGAACGCACAAAAGCTGGGTTTTGATAAAGGTGCGGCCCTATATCCTATGGTGACTATGAATGGTGAAGAATGCCATAACGAATGGGAAATTACTTTTGAAGAGATCCACAGGAATGGTGCAATTGCCTTTGCTATCTTTAATTATATACGTTATACCGGTGATCAGCAGTACCTGCTGGAATATGGCCTTGAAGTACTTATAGGGATTGCGCGCTTCTGGAAACAACGCGTAAACTGGAGCGAAGCGAAACAACAATATGTAATGCTTGGGGTAACGGGACCAAATGAATATGAAAACAATGTAAATAATAACTGGTATACCAATACCCTTGCTGCGTGGTGTCTAAATTATGCAGCTGAAGCTGCAGCCATAGTTAAAAAGCAGGATGCTGTTCAATACCAGGTAATCATAGAAAAAACAGCACTGGATGAGGTAGGGGAGTTTGCCGACTGGAAAGCAATAGCTGAAAATATTTATCTTCCTTATGATGAGGAAAGAGGGATATTCCTGCAACAGGATGGATACCTTGATAAAGAACAGGTATTGGTAAGTGAGTTGCCGGCAGCTGATCGCCCCCTGAACCAGAAATGGAGCTGGGACCGGATTCTGCGCTCCGTATTTATCAAACAGGCTGACGTTCTACAGGGAATGTATTTCTTTGAAGACAATTATGATCTGGAATCGTTGCGCAGGAATTTTGACTTTTATGAATCCCGTACGGTACATGAAAGTTCCCTGTCACCTTGTGTACACAGTATCCTTGCAGCTAAATTGAACGATGGTGCAAAGGCATATGAATTCTATTTGCGTACATCACGCCTTGACCTGGATGATTACAACAATGATACAGAAGACGGTCTGCATATCACCTCAATGGCGGGAACCTGGATGAGCATAGTGGAAGGTTTTGCGGGTATGCGCGTACGTGAAGACCATTTGTCTTTTACTCCATTTTTACCAGAGCAATGGAACTCTTTCTCTTTTAACATCGGTTTTCGTGGTGTACAGCTGAAGGTGAAAATCAGTAAAGCTGAATTAACCATCATCAATCCTGCTAAAGAAATGATGGACATTAATATCTTTAACCACTTATACAGCGTTCCGGAAGGAGAAACGGTGATTGCCTATAAGGGTTTGGCCGTATGAAAAACCATCGCCGGACTTCCGTTGTAGTTGTTTTATTGGTTTTAGGATTTATAGATATGGGATTGGCTCAGGAAAATAAAAAGATAATGATCTACCAGCTATTGCCGAGGTTATTTGGTAATAAGCAGCAAAATAATGTTCCCTATGGAACAATTTCGCAAAACGGTAGTGGTAAGTTCGCTGATATCAACGACCGCGCGTTGGCTGGTATTAAAGAATTGGGAACAACACATGTCTGGTTTACCGGGGTCATTTCTCATGCAACATTAACTGATTACAGTGCTGCGGGTTTACCGGCAAATAATGCCAGCGTGGTGAAGGGCAGGGCCGGATCGCCTTATGCAGTGAGGGATTATTATGATATAGACCCCGACTTGGCTGTGGATGTAAAAAACCGTCTGGCTGAATTTACGGATCTTGTTGACAGGACACATCGGAATGGCTTGAAAGTGATTATCGATTTTGTACCAAACCATGTAGCCAGGCAATATCAGTCGCGCATGAAACCGGCAGGGGTAAAAGATTTTGGTGAAGGTGATGATGTAAATGTAAGCTTTAGCCCCTCCAACGACTACTATTATGTGCCGGGAAAAGACTTTGTGGTGCCTGCGGTTACATCAGACCGTCAGGGGCCAATTGCCGACCTGTTGCTGGAAAAATATGCAGAATCGCCTGCTAAGGCTACTGGGAATGATGTTTTTTCAGAGAGGCCGTCGGCAAACGATTGGTATGAAACCGTTAAACTTAATTATGGGATAGATTATCTCGATCAGGGAAAACAACATTTTAATCCGGTTCCCGAAGTATGGACAAAAATGAGGGATATCCTCACGTTCTGGACAAACAAAGGTGTGGACGGCTTTCGTTGTGATATGGCAGAAATGGTTCCGCTGGCATTTTGGCAATGGGTAATTCCTGAACTGAAAAAAGTTAAACCAGGTTTGATTTTTATCGGGGAAGCATACGACCCTTCGAAATATAAAAGCTTTCTTACCGAAGGTAAATTTGACTATCTGTATGATAAGGTGGGTTTATATGATGGATTGAAAAGATTGATCAGAAGCGAAGACCATGCAGATGTAAATGATATCCGCAAGGTTTGGCAGGTAGAGAGTGCCGGCTTTGGAGACCGTATGCTGCGCTTTCTGGAAAACCACGATGAAGAACGTATTGCATCCCAGGGTTTTGCAGGAAGAGCCGAGCTCGCACTGCCAGCAATGGTGGTTTCTGCCACACTATCGGGTGGACCCGTTATGACCTATTTTGGTCAGGAAGTGGGTGAGCCTGCACATGCTGCGGAAGGGTTTGGCGGTGAAGACAACCGGACTTCGATTTTTGATTACTGGGGCGTTCCAGAGCATCAGAAATGGATGAACGGCGGTGCCTTTGACGGTGGGAATTTAGGAACTGAACAGGCAAAATTAAGGGCGTATTACGTCAGGCTGCTTAGTTTCGCCGGTTCTGCAGATGCGGTTGCATCTGGAAAACTTTGGGAAATACCCGTTGGCGGCAATATGAACAAAAGGATGTATGGCTATGTAAGGTATACTGCTACCCAGCGGTTGCTGATCCTGGTCAACTTTGACAGGCATTACCGTATGGAAAGTAAAGTGCAAATTCCTTCCGAAATCTTAGGAAACAAACCTGTTGTACTTGTTGAGGACCGTCTCTCCGATTTGAAATTAACAGACATTAGTGAAAACACGATACCAGTTTGGGTGTTGCCGATGAGCGCCCAGATCCTGGAGTTCTAAAACGCCCGATTTTTAAACCAGATAAATGATGGAACAAAATACAGTTGCTGCAGTTAAGCCGAAATTGTCCAATGCACAGATCTTCAATCTTAGCGCAGGCTTTTTTGGTATACAGTTTGGTTTTGCGCTGCAAAATGGCAATGCATCCAGGATACTGCAAACTTTTGGTGCGGATGTGGAACACCTTTCTCTTTTCTGGCTTGCTGCGCCACTAACGGGAATGATTGTACAGCCTATCATTGGTTATTACAGCGACAGGACATGGAACCGTTTTGGCAGAAGACGTCCTTATTTTCTGGTAGGGGCAATCCTTACGGCTATAGCACTGATCCTGATGCCCAACTCTGGCGCAATGTCAAGTTTCCTGCCACCAATTATTATTGGTGCCGGTATGCTGATGATTATGGACGCTTCTATCAATGTGGCTATGGAGCCATTCAGGGCACTTGTTGGTGATAAATTACCAGAAAGCCAGCGTAATTTTGGCTTTTCTATGCAAACCTTCCTTATCGGTGCCGGGGCAATCTCAGGCTCATGGTTACCCTACGTTTTTTCTGAGTATCTGGGCGCCTCAAAAGTAGCAGCAGCTGGGCAGGTACCACCGAATGTTATCTATTCATTTTATGCAGGAGCGGCTATTTTGTTGCTTACAATTCTATGGACGGTGCTCAATACCAAAGAATACCCACCTGAACAGATGGCATTATATCATGCTGATGAACCAGAAACTGAGGAGCAGAAAGGTATACTATCTATTTTTTCCGATTTTTCAAACATGCCTTTAACGATGAAGCAATTGGGTGTTGTACAGTTCTTTTCGTGGTTCGCATTGTTCTCTATGTGGGTATTTTTCATGCCTGCTATTGCGGAGCATATCTACAAGGTGCTTCCTGGGGATACCTCTTCTGTAAAATTTGCTGATGCAGGAAACTGGGTAGGGATACTTTTTGGTATTTACAACGGGATATCTGCTATTTATGCCCTGATCCTGCCTTCGATTGCCAGGGCTACCAGTCGTAAGATGGCCCATGCCTTTTCACTCGTAGCCGGCGGTGCAGGCTTGTTGTCCGTTTATTTTATTACTAACCCTGAGCACCTGATTTATTCGATGATTGGTATAGGCCTGGCCTGGGGGAGTATTCTTTCCATGCCTTACGCAATATTGTCCGGTGCTATTCCACCGCGTAAAATGGGAGTTTATATGGGTATCTTCAACTTTTTTATCACCATGCCTCAAATCGTAAATGGCCTTTTTGGCGGATTAATCGTTAAGGAATTTTATCATGGTAAAGCCATTTACGCGATTGTACTGGCAGGAATTTTTATGATTCTGGGGGCCATATCCGTACTCTATATTCGTAACAGTAAAGAGTAACAAACATTATGTATCTTCGTAACTCATTCAATTGTAGAATTATACCAGAATAGGGTGGTGTACCTTATAATTTGATCATTCGCAGTCCGAATAAAATTTACTATTTTTACCGCCCACTTATGGAACAGATAAAAACGTCATTTGATTTTGAAAAACCTATTGCTGAATTGATACAGCAAATTGAAAAGGTTAAACAGGTTGCTGATAAAACAAAAGTAGATATGTCTGCTACACTTATAGAACTTGAAGAGAAATTGTCGAAGACTCAAAATGCCTTGTATGCCAACCTAACAGGCTGGCAGGAAGTGCAGTTGTCGCGTCATCCTGAAAGACCGCAAACGCTGGACTATATAGGTATGATCTGCGATGATTTTATTGAGTTGCACGGCGACCGCACGGTGAAAGACGACAAGGCTATTATTGGTGGTTTTGCTACCATTGGCGGGCAAACTGTAATGATCATTGGTCATCAAAAAGGGAAAAATACAAAAGAACGTCAGTACCGCAATTTCGGAATGGCCAATCCCGAAGGCTATCGGAAAGCATTGAGACTAATGCGACTTGCAGAAAAATTCAATAAACCTGTGATTTCATTTATTGATACCATGGGCGCTTATCCCGGACTGGAAGCTGAAGAGCGCGGACAGGGTGAAGCAATTGCAAGAAACCTGTTAGAGATGTCTGTACTAAAAGTTCCCATTGTTTGCTTTATTGTAGGCGAAGGGGCCTCGGGCGGCGCGTTGGGTATTGGTATTGGTGATAAAGTATATATGCTTGAACACACCTGGTATTCGGTGATCTCACCTGAATCCTGCTCTTCTATCCTATGGCGTAGCTGGGATTATAAGGAAAGGGCTGCAGAATGCCTGAAACTGACTTCTAATGATATGTACAAGAATAACCTGATAGATGGTATTATTAAAGAACCACTTGGCGGTGCACATCAAAATCCTGCTGCGATGGGGGAGACATTAAAAGCACAGATACTAAAAGATCTTGCTGAATTAGGTAAAGAGAAAACAGATAAAATGATTGCCACACGTATCGACAAGTTTTGTGCAATGGGTGTCGTAGTTGAAGGATAATCCTATTAAAGGACATAAACAGAAAAGCTCAAATGCCATTGGCATTTGAGCTTTTCTGTTTATAACGATTAGGCAACCACTTTATTCCTGTGGTTGCTGAGAGAAGTATATTGAGAACCTGGCTTCAAGGCCCTGAAACTGCTGACTAAGTTGTTGCGCCAGTTTAGTCTGTTTGTGCTCTGTTGCGGTTTTTACCATCTGGTTTAAGAACTGCAGTCCGAGTTGTACATTCTGTCCGCCTACAAACCTGTTTTTGCTTTTAGACACATCGGCAAGGTAAGTCAGTTCTTTCTGGATATAATCCGCAGATTTCTGCATCAGGCTGTTTGCCCGTTGCGTATCGCCCAGGGTGTACAGGTTTTCTGCCAGAAAATATGTTCCCATCATAGAGCGCATGCCATAAAACCTATCCGGCATTACTTCAAAATAACGGTTAACCACTTTTTTTGCATCGGCAATTTTGCCTTCCTTGATTAAGCCGGAGATAGTAGTATTAAATACATTATTGAAGATAGAGATATCATCAGAAGATTGTGGATCCAGGTATTTAGCCTCCTTTACATTTCCCCATTTGAACTTGTTGTACATGTTATGGTAAAGGATATCTGTATTCACCAGTTCATTTCGCCCAGCTGTAGTATCAATTTTAAGTGGCAATAAGCGCATTGCAAGGCCTTCAGTATATAAATAGTTATCCAATCCATTGAACTGGTCAGCAGGAACTGTACTTGCAAAATAAATTGGTCTTTTCCAGTGGTTATTCACCAGGATGTCCAGCATCGCCAGTGTACCCTTGGTTACATATCCTTTGTTAAACGTCCATTGCATAACAGGAGTAATTTTAGCTGAATCAGCAATATTGACAGATCCTGTTTTAATTACTTCTGCAGGATTAATTGTGATCTTGAAGTTTTTAGTTGGGATGAAGTTTTCCTTAGTTCCGTTTTGCAAAGGAATTTTATCTGCATCGTCATCAGATAACAATACATCCAGAATGTTTTTCAGCTCTACTGGTCCTGCAATTTTATAATCCTGATAATACATTACATCTCTTACACCCTGAACATATTGTGAAGGTTTCATGCTGATTGGAAGTGGCTCAGATTCATTTTGCTTACGCTTCATGCCATCTATGTACCAGTCAGTGTCAAACAGGCTAAGATTTACCAGACGAATATCCGGGCGTACATTCTCCACTTCCTGTATGTACCAGAGCGGATAAGTATCATTGTCACCATATGTGAACAGTATCGCGTTTGGCGCACAGGACTCCAGGTAATCTACAGCAATATCATGCGCAACCATTTTAGAAGAACGGTCATGATCATCCCATCCTTGTGCGCCCATAATTACTGGTGCACCCAACAGGCAGATTACCGAAGCCGCTACTGCTGCGTTTTGCGAACTGATTTTATTGAACACCCAGTCTTTGATGGCGAAAACCCCAAAACCAATCCAAATGGCAAAGGCATAGAAAGAGCCTGCATAGGCATAATCCCTTTCCCTTGGCTCCAGTGGTTTCTGGTTCAGGTAAAGAACAATGGCCAAACCTGTAAAGAAAAACAGCAGTCCAACAATACCAGCATCTTTCTGGTTACGTTTAAAGTGCCATACAGCACCTAAAAGGCCGATAATTAAAGGAAGAAAGAAGAAACGGTTATATGCGCTGCTTTCCACTATTGACGGTGGTAAATGCGATTGGTCGCCCAGCATAATGCCGTCAATAGGTTTGATTCCGCTCAGGAACTGTCCCTGATAAATACCCGCGCCCTGATCATCATTTTGGCGGCCAACAAAATTCCACATGAAATAACGCATGTACATGTTGCCGATCTGGTATTTGAACAGGTAATTGATATTATCAAATAAACCTGCAAAGTGTGTATCGTCAAAACCCATCAGGCTTTTGTATTCTTCTACGTGCCTAGGTTCGTCACTGTACATCCTTGGGAATACAGTAGTCCTGTCATATTCATAGTCGGTTTTTTTGCCGGCAATTTCATACTTGGTATCACCTTTTCTATAGATATTTTTTCCTTCAGTAAGGCTTACTTTCTCAGAGTTGTAATTAGGTCCAAACAGCAATGGCCTGTCGCCATATTGCTCCCTGTTAAGGTAGCTGAGGAAAGAGAACGCATTGTTAGGGTTACTGTTGTTCAGGTTAGGGTTGGCTTTTGCCCTGATGATAATCATGGCAAATGAACAGTAACCAAAAATGATCAGTACTGTTGACAGTAAAGCCAGGTTTAAGAATTTCTTCTGTTTTTGAATAGAGTAACGTATTCCCCAAACAAAACCGCCTATCAGTAACAGGGCAAAAAAGATTACACCAGATCCAAATCCAAGACCCAGGCTGTTCACAAAGAACAGGTCAAAGTAAGCACCAAATGAAACTACATACTGGATGATACCATATTGTACAATAGCAAGGATCAGAATACCGACAACAAACGTTTTGATAATACCAACGTTGGTAGGTTTGCTTGTCTTTTTGAAGTAATAGACGAAAGCTATAGCCGGAATGGTCAGTAAGTTTAATAAGTGGATACCGATGGATAAACCCATGATATAGGCAATGAACAATAACCATCTGTCTGCACGCGGTTCGTCAGCATGAGATTCCCATTTCAGGATCCCCCAGAAAACAATAGCAGTAAAAAGCGAAGAAAGCGCATATACCTCAGATTCTACCGCAGAGAACCAGAAACTGTCAGAGAAAGTGTAAGCAAGTGCACCAACAACACCGGCACCCATGATAGTCACCATGTCGCCCGTAGTCAGGTCTTCATTTCTTTTAGGTACCATTTTTTTGGCGAGGGCCGTTATTGTCCAGAACAGGAACAATATAGTTGCCGCGCTGGCAAGGGCAGAGCCCACGTTCATAAAGTATGCGATCTTGTGAATATCACCAAAAGCAAACAAAGAGAAAAAGCGCTGTATCATTAAGAACAATGGGGCTCCAGGCTGGTGGACAACCTGCATTTTAAACGCCGAAGCTATAAACTCCCCACAATCCCAGAAACTAACTGAAGGCTCTAAGGTGAGTATATAGGTTAAGCTGGCAATGAAAAAACACAGCCATCCTGTAATGTTATTAATTTTTGAATAGTTCATTTTGATTTTGAATATTAATTTTGGCTTATAAAAATGCAGCCGAAAATAATCAATAAGATTGACATAAATACATACATCATTATAGTTTAACAAAAAATAACGCCTCAAATGCCATTAGGAAGCGTTTTTATAATTATTTTCATTTTTTTTGTACGAGGATTTGCAATTATCGAAAAACTGCGTAGATTTGCATTCCCAATCAAAGCAACCCCCGGTTGATTTGTAGGAAGATTGCCCGATAGTATAAAGGTAGTACAACGGTTTTTGGTACCGTTTGTCTAGGTTCGAATCCTGGTCGGGCAACTAAACATATTCGGATTGTGAGTCAAAACGCAATCCGATTTTTTTTTAACCAGCATTGATACCCGTCTAATCATGCCATTGCAATTCAACCCAGTTAAACTTTTTGCCGGTACCGGTACAAAAGCATTAGCCCACAAGATTGCCGAGAGTTACGGCAAGCCACTTGGTAGTGTATCATTGAGCAGGTTTAGCGATGGTGAATTTCAACCCTCATATGACGAGTCAGTTAGAGGTTGTGATGTTTTTCTCATCCAGTCTACCTACCAGCCTTCAGACAATTTAATGGAACTTTTACTTATGATTGATGCAGCGAAGAGAGCTTCTGCGCATTATATCACTGCTATTGTTCCTTATTATGGTTTGGCCAGGCAGGATAGAAAAGACAGGCCACGTCAGGCAATTGGTGCCAAATTGGTTGCCAATCTGCTAAAGTCTGCTGGTATCCACCGTATCATGACGATGGATCTTCACGCTGCGCAGATACAGGGATTTTTTGATATTCCGGTAGATCACCTTGACGGTTCGGTTATCTTTGTTCCTTATATCAAGAGCCTTGGTTTAACAAACCTGACTATAGCTTCACCAGACATGGGCGGATCTTACAGGGCACGTACTTTTGCAAAGTTCTTTAATGCAGAGGTGGTGATTTGCGATAAGAGACGTAAACGTGCCAATGAAATAGAATCAATGTCTATTATAGGTGATGTTACTGATATGGACATTGTGCTGATAGATGATATTTGTGATACTGCAGGTACACTGGCCAAAGCAGCAGCATTGATCATGGAAAAAGGGGCAAGAAGTGTAAGAGCGGTTTGTACACACCCGGTTTTATCTGGAAAAGCCTACGAAACAATTGAGAATTCTCTCTTAACTGAGCTGATTGTTACGGACTCTATTCCACTGAAACAGGAAAGCGAGAAAATAAGGGTATTGAGCACTGCAGAATTATTTGCAAAAGCTATTGCCAAAGTAAATGAGCATGGATCAATCAGTGATCTTTTTAACGTAGAATAATAACAATAAAATAAATATAAAATGAAAACAATCGCAATTAGCGGTTCTCCAAGAGAGAACGTAGGGAAACGCGATGCTAAAGAGCTTCGCTATGAAGGTAAAGTTCCTGCAGTATTGTATGGTGGTAAAGAACAAGCACATTTTGCTGTAGTTATTACCGATTTGAAGGATGCTATTTACACTCCTGAAGCTAACTTTTTAGAAATTGATATCAATGGTGCAAAAACCAAAGCAATCATAAAAGAGTTACAATTTCACCCATTAACAGACGTATTATTACACGTTGATTTTCTTCAGTTGTTTGACGACAAAGAAATCGTTATGGAAATTCCTGTAAAATTAACCGGTACTTCACCAGGTGTTAAAATGGGTGGTAAACTGGTTCAGAAATTACGTAAACTTCGTGTTAGATCTTTCCCTAAAGATATGCCACAAGTAGTTGAAGTTAGCATTTCTAAATTAGAAGTTGGTAACTTATTCCGTGTACGTGACATCGAACAAGGACAATTTACTATCACAAACACTGCAGAAGATACAATCGTTTCTGTAGGTATGTCAAGAGCATTGAAACAAGCCGAACAACAAGGCGGTAAAAAATAAGCTGATCTTTATCAGTAATTTGGGAACAGCACTGATTTTTTCAGTGCTGTTTTTTTTGTCGTTTTCTATTTGCAGGTCTGATTAACCGGAAACTGTTATATTTGAAACCGGCGATTGGCTTTAAAATCACCAGGATTTATCTCGGAACAATAAAAAGGGGTACTGTTAAGTGGCCCCGGCAATCAATTATCAGGAACACATGAAGTATCTAATCGTAGGTTTGGGAAATATCGGACCTGAATATGCCAATACCAGACATAATATAGGTTTTAATATTGCTGATGAATTAGTTAAAGAACTGGGAGGATCATTCTCCAACCTGCGTTTAGCTTATTATTCAGAAGTATCATGGAAAGGCAGAAAACTCCACGTAATCAAACCTACCACATTCATGAACCTCAGCGGCAAGGCAGTAAATTACTGGATGCATGACCTGAATATCCCTTTGGAGAATATCCTCGTAATAGTAGATGACCTTGCACTACCACTTGGCAAATTGAGGCTTAAACTGCAGGGGAGTAGCGCCGGTCATAATGGGTTAAAGAGCATCGAAGCTATCTGTGGCGGACAGGGTTACCCAAGGTTACGTTTTGGTATCAGTGATAATTTTGCCAAAGGCAGACAGGCGGATTATGTGCTGGCGCCATTCGATAAGGACGAACAACCTGAGTTGCCCGCTCTTATAGACAGAAGTGTTGCTTTGATTCAGAGTTTTGTCACCATTGGTCCGTCACAGACGATGACTGCCTTTAATAAATAATCATCGCTCCGGCAATTAGCTGCGGTTTTCCTTCTTGCCGGTATATTGTAGTATTTTGTGGTGAAGTATAGCCAGTTCAAAGGGTTTGCTCAGTACTGCGTCTGCACCTGCGTCCATTGCAGCTTTTTTGTCGTTCTCCATCACCGCTGCTGAGAATGTAATAATAGGAATGTATTGTTTATTTGCTACTATACCTTCCCTGATCAGCTTGGTGGCCTGAAGCCCGTTCATAACAGGCATAAAGGTATCCATAAGGATCAGGTCGTAATCATTGTCCCTTAATTTATCCAGGGCTTCTTTGCCATTCTCAACAACATCTGCATCAATATTCCAGCCTTTTAATACTTTAACAATCAAAAATTTGTTGATTGGGTTATCTTCTGCTACCAGGATCCTTACATCTTCAAATGGCGAGAGTTTTGCCGGTGCCCTTTCCATATCCTCTTCCGTACCTGCAACCACTTCATACCAGTTAGAGAAACAGAAGGTGCTTCCTTTGCCAATTTCACTGGTTACAGTCAGGTCACCACCTTTAAGCTGTGCTAAATTCCTCACTATAGAAAGGCCTAATCCCGTTCCTCCAAAGTTAAGGGTAGTGTTATCATCGGCTTGTTCAAAGGTTTCAAATATCTTCTCAATGCGGTCTGCCGGGATACCTATACCCGTGTCACTAACACAAAATTTTAACAGCAGATTATTCCCTTTTCTTCCTGCTATCTCCACTTTAAGCGTTACATTCCCTTCGCTTGTAAATTTGATGGCATTTCCTATCAGGTTCATCAGGATCTGATTCAGCCGCAATGAATCTGCAAGGATAGTTTTTGGAAGGTCTTTGTCAAAATCCGTTATCAACTCAAGTTTTTTCTCTTTTGCGCGGATTCTTAATAAATTAACAACCGAATGGCATGTGGTGATCAGATCCGTAGCGGCGCGGTTGATCTTAAACTTTCCGGCTTCTATTTTAGAAAGATCGAGAATGTCATTGATCACGCCCAATAACGAATTGGATGAAATTTCAAGTAACCCGATCATTTCCCTTTGCTCATCGTTCAGCTCAGTTTTTTCAAGCAGGTTGGTAATCCCGATTATGCCGTTGATGGGCGTGCGGATTTCATGGCTCATGTTGGCCAGGAAATTTTCTTTTATCTTTTTACCCTGTTCTGCCAGTTCTTTCGCCTTAATCAGCTCTTTCTGGTATAATTCCAGTTCCTTATTCTTTTTGACAATATCGCGTTGTGTACGCACGAACTGAATAAATGAATCTACTTTTGCAGAAGTCACATAAGGGTTAAGTGGTTTATACAGGTAATCTACTGCACCGGTATTCAATCCCCTCACCGCGTACTTTGCGTCGGTTGATATCGCAGTAACAAAAATTACAAGAATGTCTTTCGTCCTTGGGTTACTTTTGAGGATCTCCACCAGCTCGAAACCATCCATCTCAGGCATTTGTACATCTACCAGGGCAATGGCAATATCCATTTCCCAGGCCATGCGCAAGGCCTCGTTAGGTAAGGTAGTGGAAATTAAATTCACGTCGTCCCGCTCCAATAATGCTTCCAGGGCAATAACGTTTTCAGGTCTGTCATCAACAATGAGGATATTAATCTTTTCCATATTTTTCCGGGGCTTCCAAACTGAAGACTTAAGCAATTTTTTGATAAATATTATTTTTTTGGTCGATTATTTTGAAGCGGCCTATCTCTGAACTTCTGAGTGTTTCTTTAGAACCCAGGCACAGAAAGCCGAAGTTTGCCAGACTTTTATAAAACAGGTCTATCACTTTTTCCTGCAGTGTATTATTGAAATAGATCAGCACATTTCGGCATGATATGAGTTGAAATTCATTGAAAACTCCATCAGAAGCCAGGTTGTGAGCTGAAAAAAGCACATTTTTCTTTAGTGAATGATTCATAGATGCTGCGCCGTACCTGGCAGAATAATAATCTGACAAAGTATTTACTGCACCGGCTTTCTGGTAATTTTCAGAATATTGTTTCATCTTCTGTAAGTCGTAGATACCATTTTTAGCGAATTCTAAAACGTCTGAATTAATGTCTGTACCATAAAAAAAAGACCTTTCATAAAGTTTCTGTTCGGCAAATAAAATGGCAAATGAATACAGCTCTTCTCCGGTTGAACAACCCGCATTCCAAACTTTTATCCTCTGGTAAGATTGCAGGTAGGGAATTACGTTTGTTATTAAAGATTTATAAAAGGACGGATCCCTGAACATCTCGGTTACATTAACAGTTACCTCGATCAGGAAAGACTCAAAATAGTCGATATCGTTGGTCAGCAACGTGCGCAGATCAAACAACGTAAGCTTTTGAAGTTGCATAATTCTTGTCACCCTTCTTTTCAGCGACGCCACAGAATAATCACTAAAGTCGAACCCATGCACGTTCCTGATGAAATCCGTAAGGTTTTTCAGCTCGTCGTGACTGATGAGTTCCTGCGTGTTGTCTGTTATATCTCCCATTAGCTTAGCCATACCCTCAACATTGACAGCAGCTGATCAATATCCACCGGCTTAGCGATGTAATCGTTTGCACCTGCCTCTATACATTTTTCCCGGTCATTTTTCATCGCCTTTGCAGTTAATGCGATGATCGGTAGTTTCTTATACTTGCGCTGCTCCCTGATCCGCCTCATCGCTTCATAGCCATCCATTTCCGGCATCATAATATCCATCAACACCAGGTCTATGCTATCTATTTCTTCGAGTTTGTCGAGAGCCTGCCTTCCATCATTGGCAATAACAATATTGATATCATATACCTGCAATGCGCTGGACAGTGCAAAAATATTTCTCATATCGTCATCAGTAATGAGGATGGTTTTATCTTTTAATACCTTTTCTATTGTAGATACGATTTTTGGCGTTCCGGCCGGCGTGCTTTTTTTCTGATCTGGTTTTTTCAGCTTATTCATAAACAGGCTCACCTCGTCAATCAGCCTGTCATTAGACTTGTTGGATTTCAGGACCATTGCTTCAGAATATTTCATGATATGGGCAATTTTATCCTGGTCCAGCTCCATCGCCGTATTAATAATTACCGGTACATGCGTAAAACGTTCCTGTGTTTTGATCTGGTCCAGCAGTTCAAAACCCGAAATATCAGGAAGGTTAAGATCCAGAATAATGCAATCGAAGTTTCGTTCATTCAGTATTTCCAACGCTGCTTTCCCCGTAAAAGCCTGGGCTACTTCAATTCCTTTGTCTACCAACTGTTCTTTCACCACCAGGCTTTGCAGTTCATGGTCTTCAATCACAAGCACGGTTTTAAAGTTATAGACAATGTGTCCTGAGTTTAAGCGGTCAAAAGCCTGATCCAGTTCATTCTTGTCAATTGGTTTTTTCAAAAATCCGATTGCTCCTTCATTCAGTGCACGCTCACCCTTAATTTCGCCGGCAGACATCATGTGGACAGGGATATGTTTGGTTTGCGGATTGGCTTTAAGTTGTTTCAAAACGCCCCATCCATCCATCACTGGTAACATGATATCCAAAATAATGGCATCCGGTAAATTTGCAAGTGCCATTTGCAATCCTGTATCACCACTATGCGCAACCATAGGGGAGAATCCTTTTTCAACCGCGTAGTCGCTTAATACATCGGCAAATACAAGATCGTCTTCAATAATAAGCAGCGTTTGGTTTTTACCTTTATCAAGTGGGAGCAGGACTGGTTCTGGAATCAGTGGGATAACCATTGGTTCAGGGTGCATATTGGATGCCTGTTCCAGCGAAAGGCTGCCTTCGGTATGTTCCTGCGGCAGATAAAGTGTAAAACAACTTCCCTGGCCGGTTTCGCTTTCTACCTGTATTTCTCCTCCCAGTATATTGGCGAGTTCTTTACTGATGGAAAGACCTAAGCCTGTTCCCCCATATTTTCTGCTGGTCGTTCCGTCAGCTTGCTTAAAGGCTTCAAATATAAGTTTTTGCTTGTCTGCCGGGATGCCGATTCCAGAGTCTTTGACCCTAAAGGCTAAAATTTTTCCGCTGCTGTTTTTCAGCTGATCTGAAAAAAACCTGATTTTTGGATCTGCATAACTGATGTCCAGGTTAATCTGGCCATGTTCTGGCGTGAATTTAAATGCATTGGACAGCAGATTTTTGACAATTTGCTCAGATTTTGCAAGGTCTGTTGACATGTTCTCTGTTACCGCGGCGTCCAGGCTGGTAATAAAATTTATTTTTTTACTTCTGGCAATCTCTGTAAACAGGGATTCCATATTGTGTTTGATCTCTTGAGGTCTTACCAGCTCAATATCGAGGTCTATTTTACCTGATTCAATTTTTGACAGGTCCAGAATATCATTGATCAGCGTAAGCAGGTCATTACCGGCGTTATGGATTACCCCTGCATACTTAAGTTGTTCTTCGTTTAAGTTCTCCGGGCGGTTTTCTTTCAGGATTCTTGCCAGGATCAGGATGCTGTTGAGTGGGGTACGCAATTCATGGCTCATATTTGCCAGGAATTCAGATTTATATTTGCTGGATACCTCCAGTTCTTCAGCCTTCAGGCTCATTGCCTCACGGGCTTCATTTACCAGGATATTCCGCTCCTCCAGCTGCATCGCTTTTTCTTCAAGTTCTGCATTCGTTTCGCGCAGTTCCTCCTGTTGTACTCTTAGCTCTTCTTCTGAAGCTTGTAGTTCTTCAGATTTGTGCAGCAGTTCTTCATTTGTGGTACGTAATTCTTCCTGTTGACTTTCCAGTTCTTCTGCCTGTTGCTGGGTTTGCATAAACAGGTCGCGTAATTTCTCCCTGGCAAGGGTGCTGTTGATGCCAATTCCTATATTGACAGTAATCCGTTCGCAGAAATCAATAGCAATAGCTGTTGGTGGCTGCGGCAGGCCCATCTCAATTATCCCAATAACTTCTTCTTCAAAAAGTACCGGTAACAAAAGCAGTGTATTGGGTACCGTGCTGCCGAGGCTTGATGTTACTTTAATGTAATCAGCAGGAATTTCATGCAGTAGCTTCACACGCTTCTCCAAGGCTGTCTGGCCAACCAATCCCTCGCCAATTGCAATTCCCTGGGTCCTTCCCTTTTTTACTTCGAAGGCATATCCTCCGGAAAGCTCAAGTCGCCTGGTCTTTGCGTTAAGCAAGTGTATTGCGCCTACTGAAGCACCCAGGTAACTGCACATTTTTGTGATTACCCGTGTACATAATTCGTCAAGTTCCTGTTCTCCACGCAGTGCTTCGTTAATAACTGAAGCACCAGATAACATCCAGTTCTTTTGTTCATTTTCGCCCGATATCCTTTCAAGCTCCTCGTTACTTTCACGGATTTTAATTTCTGTTAGTCTCTGCTCATTAAAAGTCCTTCTGATGAAACTTGATAGATATAATACAAGGAGTATGATGATCAGGGAACTCGCCAGCACAATAACCGTTGCTCTGGTGCCGCTTTCTATTCTTTTTTCAGTACGTACTTTCAGTAAATTGTTTTCAGTTTGTGTAAACTGGTTATTCACCCTGAACATATTGTCCTTATAGAGCTTTCCCTTGTCATTCGCCACTTTCTTGATTGCAGCATCCTGACCAGAGCTGGCATTTGCCTGCAGGATTTCCTGCATATCGCGGAGTTTTTGGTTGGCGTAAAATTCCAATGAATCTAACCTTTCCTGCTGGATATCGTTGTCTTTGGTGAGCCTTTGCAGCTCTTTAATTTCAGGCATGATCTTACCTGCGTTCTTACTGTAAGGATCCAGGTAATTGGTTTTCTGTGTTAACACGTATCCCCGTAACCCGGTTTCACTGTTCAGTAGGTTTACATCAAGGCTCTGTGCATGATCAATTACCTGGTAGGTATGGCTTTCCCAGGCTGAGTCTTCATTCAGTGATTTAATACTCAGGTAAGAAGTTACTGCCGAGATGACAACAAAAAGTAGTGAAATGGTGAATCCGATTACTACTTGTCGTCTGAATGTGAGCTTTAACATGTACAGATCAAAAAAATGTGAGATAATTAAACAGCAGTATTATAGTTCTTCTTAAAACTTACTACAATAATACTGATAAATATGTCTTGCTACACATATAAATGACGTTAATTAATGATTATTTTTTCTGCTGAAGAGGAGACGATATGGCTTTTCAGGCCTGAAAAGCCGTTATTTTACTGTTAAAAGGTTTTAATTACGGAATGGATAAATGTAGTTATCAATAAGCCAATAAATATTTACAACTCCTGTATACACTGTATGTAAGTAGGGCCTATAGGGATAATCTGGCTGCCAATCCACACCTGGCTGCGGTCAAATTTTGTGACAGCTTTTTTGGCCACAATATACGCGCGGTGTGTCCTCACGAACCTTTGTGCGGGTAATAGGGAAAGCATATCGCTTATCGGCATTCTTGTACTGAGGGACGGATTGCCAGCCAGGTGGATTACCGTGTAATTTCCTGCGGCCTCGACATATGATATATCGTCAATTGCTACTTTGATTTGTTCGTAGCCATCTTTTATAAAGATAGACTCAGCCGCCGCTGCGGTAGCTGGTTTTTTTCGCAAGCTGTACAGTTCCTCCGCCTTGTTACAGGCTTTTAGAAATCTTGATAACGAGAAAGGCTTAAGCAGGTAATCCATAGCATTTAATTCAAACCCCTTTACGGCGTGTTCGGCATAAGCTGTTGTAAAAATAACCAATGGCGGATTGCTCAGACTGTGTAAAAAGTCGATACCACTGATGTCCGGCATTTTGATATCCAGAAAAATCAGGTCTACCTGGTTCTTTTGCAGAAAGGCAATCGCTTCAAAAGCATTGGTAAATACGGCCGCTAAGGTCAGAAAGGGGACCTTGGAGGCGTGCGACTTTATAATATCCAGCGCTATGGGTTCATCATCTACCGCTATGGCAATCATTTTATCAGTTTAAACTCAGCGTTAAATGTACAAAAAACTCCTTTGCACTTTCCCTGATAATTAATTCATGTTTCTTAGGATAAAACAGCTCAAGGCGTTGCCTTACATTTGGCAGCCCAATACCACTTTGTAATTTCTCAGGATCCCCGTCCGCTTTGAGATGTATACTGTTGTGGACATCAAAATAAAGCATATCTCCTTTGGTTTGCAGGGTGACCTTTATATGTGAAGGCGACTGTAAGCTGATGCCGTGTTTAAAAGCATTTTCCACAAATGGGATCAGTAACATCGGCGCAATCTGCAGGGTAGTAAAATGTTCTTCTATCTCGGTTTTGATTACAATATCTACAGATATGGACGTGCGTAGCTTTTGCAATTCAATATAATTGTTCAGGTAATCGATATCCCTGCTCAGCGGAATTTTGTCCTGTGTGTTTTCCTGCAACATAAAGCGCATCATATCACCCAGTTTCTGTATGCCCTCTCCGGTGCGTTCTGCCTTTTCCTGTAATGCCGTACCGTAAAGTGTGTTTAATGCGTTAAAAAGAAAATGCGGGTTAATCTGCGATTTGAGAAAACCAAGGTTGGCGTCAGATTTTCCGAGTTCCTTTTTCAGGGACGTGATTTGTTCTTCGGTTTCATTTCTGTTTTTATAAATATACCAGGAAAGCGGAATACTAAGGCCTAACTGTGCACCCAGGTGAAATACCATAACAATTGGGAAAAAATCATGTCCCTCGCTCATCAATGCTCCGGCTACACACACCGGAACGGTGATAATCAACGTAATCAGGGTTGCCTTACCGTAAAAATACCGAAAGGGTTTTCTCTGCATCAATGCAAGGGGAATAAGGTAGTATATAGAATAAATAACAAGAAAGATACAGGCCATAACCACTAGGGTCCAGCATAATATGATGTCAAAATCCACTCCCGCCGCAAGCCATAACAACACCCCAATAAACCAAAAAGCGGCCCCAAATGCAATCTCAAGTTTCATCCGGTTCTGTGCGTCTGCATCTTTGTGCTCTGCAAGATATATGATGAGTTTTTTTAAAGTGACGTAAATACCGATAAGTAAAATCAGCCAGGCTGCATTGGTAAAGCCCTTGAAAAATATCTGGTTATAGGCATCGTCGATGGAATTGTATTCAACCAGGGTATAAGCCCTGGTATAGGTTTGGGTGATACTCATAACTAAACCAGTGATGAGATACATGGCTACCAGAATAGCAATATTAAACCCGGTATTTATCCTTTTATAAAGCGGGGGCAGGCAACAGAAATTAAGCATCAGAAATGCAAAATATAAAACCGAATAGCGGAAAAGTTCTGGCAGGAAATAATTAGAGAGATAACTAAATTCTATTTTAGCCGATTTAAACTCTTCAGGAATAGCCGCATTGGAACCATTGGATATTAAACTGAATACTGCGCAGCCGTAGATGAAACTGGGTATCCAGAATTCTAATTTGTGTATATTTTTTATATTCATATCAGTTGGTCCTGTACGCATTAGTTGTTTTTTTGTTGATGCAATACTACTGCTGATTTTGCTTAGTGTGAATAAAATGTGACGAAGGCCTAAAAATATGTGATGAATAGGGAAATATAGCTAGATTTAGGGCATTATTTATATTTCTATGATAGTTTACGGAATCCCGAATTGCAATACGGTAAAAAAAGCAAGAACATGGCTAACGGAAAATGGCTTTGAATATGAGTTCCATGATTTTAAAAAACTGGGTATTACAGCCGAAAAACTCGTGGAGTGGTGTGCTGTTTTTGGATGGGAAAAAGTGTTGAATAAAAAAGGTACCACCTGGAGAACGTTGAGTCCGGCACAACAGGCCAAGGCAATAGATGATGAAGGTGCCATAGCTGTTTTGGAGGAATTCACCAGTGCTATTAAACGCCCGGTAATTGAAATTGACGGAAAGGCCATTTTGATCGGGTTCGATGAAGATGCTTACAAGAATCTGTTGTCTGTCTAAACTATTGTATGTTAATATTTGTTAAATTATTTTACCCGTTACCAAACTGAATTATATTTGAATCCTGCATATTCATGCAATTTTCATAAAACTAAACAACATACAAATGAACATGCTTAAGAGGTTAGTTATCGTTTTATTACTTACGATACCATTATATACATTCGCCCAAACCGGAATTAGCGGTGGGGTATTCGATTACGGAAACAAGAGTTTTCCACTGCAAAAAGTTACTGTAAGAAATTTAAACAACCAAAAGGTTGTGCTTACGGGGGCGGCAGGGCAGTTTACCATTACAGCGAACAAAGGCGACCTGCTGGAGTTTTCATTGCCAGGGTACCATACGGATACATTATACCTGACCAACTTACAGGCCAAAACTGTTTATCTGCCTACCCAGGCTACAGATTTAAGACAGGTAAATGTAAGAGGGGCGAGGTTGTCTAAAGACCTGCAGCTGAAAGATCCTAATGCACCTAAATTTCACAGGGTTGACGGAATCCCTCCAAGGGGAAATACCAGTCGTGCCGGCGGGATCGGATTAGCGTTTGGTTCAGGAAAAGATAAACGCGAACGCGCCAAAGTGAAAGCGCTGGAAGAAACGTCTTCTTATGAAACTGAAATCAACCAGTACTTTAATGAAGAGCACGTTGGAGCGTTAATCAAATTACAGGGACAGGAGCTAAAAGATTTTATTGCGCTGTATCGCCCATCTGTTGCCAGGGTAAAAAGTGAAGACCCGTTCAATTACGATTTTTATATTGCCCAGGCTTACCAAACCTGGTTAAAACTACCTCCTGAAGGCAGAAAACTGCCACCTGTACCCACACTTAAAAAGAACTAACTTTCCTAAATCATCATATAACTTTTAATTGAATGAATCACACAATTATTCGAAAAACACTCCTTCTGGCAGTGTTTTTTGCATTTAGTTTCCAATCCTATGCGCAGCAGGCCTCACCTGCACCAGGTAACTACGATCCCCACGCTGCTTTCAGTCCTTTGTTTTACACCCAGAACGGAAACGAATACAGGTCGGCCAGCGGTTATCCCGGTCCGAAATACTGGCAAAATAAAGCTGATTATGCCATTGTTGCCAATCTTGACGACAAGAATAACACAGTTTCCGGTACGGTTACCATTACTTATAAAAACAACAGTCCTGACCAGCTTCCTTATATATGGTTACAGCTGGATCAAAACCTTTTTGAACAGAACTCAAGGGGAAATGGCCTGATTAAAGCGGGTAGCCGCTATGGTGCACGCGGAGAAAAGGTAAATGGAGGCTATAAGATCAGCGGCCTTGCGGTTTCTAAAAAAGCAGCGCCGGTAAAATTTACTTCCATTATTGAGGATACCCGTATGCAGATCCGCCTCGATCAGCCTTTGGGTGCCTCTGGTGATGTGATTACTATCAAAATGGACTTCTCTTTTGTAATCCCTATTAATGGATCCGACAGAATGGGCCACCTTGCGACAAGCAACGGTGAGATTTATACCATTGCACAGTGGTTCCCGAGACTAAGCGTATACGATGACGTACTGGGATGGAATACCCTGCCTTACTGGGGCGCTGGCGAATTTTATTGCGAGTACGGAGATGTAAACTATAGTATAACTGCTCCGGCGAATCATATCGTGATGGGTTCTGGAGAGTTGTTAAATCCACAGGAAGTATTTACTGCAGAACAGCTGAAACGCTGGAACGCGGCGAAGCTTAGCGATAAAACAATTGCAATCCGTTCAGCAGAAGAAGTGCTCGACCCTAAGTCGCGCCCTGCAAAAGATAAACTTACCTGGAAATTTAAAATTACTAACACCAGGGATGTAGCATGGTCTTCTTCCAAAGCTTTTGTATTGGACGCGGCAAGGATCAATCTTCCGAGTGGCAAGAAATCACTCGCAGTTTCTGCACAGCCGATGGAAAGCAATGGAGCCGATAGTTATGGAAGGGGAGTAGAGTATGTAAAGGGCGCTATTGAGCACTATTCAGGTAAATGGTTTGAATATCCATATCCAATGGCAGTAAATATTGCCTGTAATGTTGGTGGTATGGAATATCCGGGAATCGTTTTCTGTGGATGGAAAGCCAAAGGCGGACAGGCATGGGGAGTGATTGATCACGAGTTTGGTCATACCTGGTTCCCAATGATTGTAGGCAGTAATGAACGTAAATACGGATGGATGGACGAAGGATTTAATACTTTTATCAACGGGTTATCTTCTGACGCGTTCAATAACGGAGAATATAAATCAGATGTCACCGATCTGCACAAGGCTGCAACATACATGGCACAACCATCCAGAGAGTTTGTGATGTTAAGTCCTGATGCGATGGTTGAGCAAAACATCGGTGTTAACTTATACAGTAAACCAAGCTGGGGATTAAATATCCTGCGCGATCAGGTAATTGGGGCCGACCGCTTTGATTATGCTTTCAAAAACTACATTAAACAATGGTCGTTTAAACACCCTACGCCATTCGACTTTTTCCGTTCTATGGAAAATGGGGCCGGAGAGGATCTTTCCTGGTTTTGGAGAGGCTGGTTTATTGAGAACTGGAAAACAGATCAGGCCATTACAAGCGTAACGCCATCTGTAAAAGATGGAAAAACGGAAGGTTATAGTATTGTTGTTGCCAATCTTGAAAAAATGCCAATGCCGGTTATTTTACAGATAAAAACTGCCAGCGGAAAGACAGATCTTATTAAGATACCTGTAGATGTGTGGATGAGGAACAAAAGCTGGACAGTGAACTATCCTACTACCGAAGAAGTAGTAAGTGTATTGCTGGATCCGGAACATGTGTTGCCTGATTCAAACAGTGCCAACGACAGCTGGACAAAATAGTACAGGCAAATTCATAAAAAAAAAAGGGGCCCGTTGATTACGACGGGCCTCTTTTTATTAAGGGTATTTAGAACCAGGCCGGGGGCCTTTAATCTTACTTAAAAAAGCTTTCCTTCAGCTTTTGCGCATCAAGTGCCGGCTCTGGTACATCCAATCGGATCATCCATCCTTTTTGTTTCAGCAGTCCAATGTCTACTTTAGACACAGACAGGTCCTTTCCTTTAATATGTTCCCTATACAGCAGTGGTGCAGGAGGTGCAACATTGGCCGAAGTCGAGAAAAGTACTTCAATGTTAAATTTCGGCCAGAGCTGTATATCGCCCATATTGGCAGAGTACATCCTTTTGGTACTGTTTGCCGGAACCACTGCAGCAAACTCGCCTTTGTAGTTTTCCCCTTTTTCAGTCGTCATGCTTACCAGCAGTTGGAAAGAGGTTTCATTTACGATATGGAAATGCGCAACCACGGCGCTATGCTGATCGGCAACTAATGCCAGGTAAACACCTTCTTTTTTAAATTCAGCAACAGGGGCAACTACAGCCTGTCTGTTGGTTACTATGGCATTATCTTCAGGGATATCGCCATGAACTAATGTCACTTTACTTGCCAGTACCGGTATCTCGAAATCGTTTGAATCTGTAACGCCAATGGTATCTTTATCGATGATACGGGTAATGGTACCTTCTATGTTTTCGTCCACAAAACGAACGAAATCGCCTAAGTTTAAATTCATAACCTGTTATTTTAGAGTATCTACAGCAATCTGTATTACGCAAAAATAAGGAATTATAACTGAAAACAACAGGTACCGCATGTCACGAATAATATCAAAGACGGATTCAACAGGAGTTGAAAAAGTATTAAATGAAGCATGAATTTAGTATGAAAGTTTATTTTACAAGAATATGCTAAGCATTCTCTAAGCATTCTATAAGGCCTTTACCCTTAGCGAACCCTTAGAGAATGCTTAGCATACCCTTAGAGAACCCTTAGAGAAGATAGGTTATAAATACGTTCATACTAAATTAAAGCTTTGTTCATGTTCTTCTAATCTGCCCTTGACTATTTGTTTAGCATGGCCAGTAACAATTTTGCACTTAGTTTTTTATCTTTGTTGGCACGATATCCACCTTATGACAGAAGAAAAGCAAGCGAATAATCCCTTACATGGCAAAACCCTGGAATTTATCCTGAAGCAACTGGTTTGGCATTATGGCTGGCCTGAGTTAGGGCAGCTCATTAAGATTGCGTGTTTCAATAATGACCCGAGTCTGAAGTCGAGCCTCACCTTCTTAAGAAAAACAGATTGGGCACGGAAAAAAGTAGAAAAGCTCTATCTGAATACCTTTCATTAAAGTTGTTCTGCTTTATTGAATTAAATCTGTGTTAACCCCTTGATTTTTAAAATGTATTGTCTTACCTTTGCAGTCCCTTATTGAGGGGTAAAGTTTTTAATAACATATAGAAAAACAAAAAAACAATGCCAACCATTCAACAATTAGTTAGAAAAGGTAGAGTAGCACTGGAGTTCAAGAGTAAGTCTCCGGCGTTGGACAGTTGTCCACAGCGAAGAGGTGTATGTACACGTGTATATACCACTACCCCTAAAAAACCAAACTCAGCAATGCGTAAAGTAGCGCGTGTACGTTTGACCAATGGAAAAGAAGTTAACGCTTATATTCCTG
>Ga0308164_10001113_pt1 | contig 33972 bp, 25 predicted proteins | sample PhyTR2_FD_201031 | JGI IMG/M metagenome (GOLD analysis project Ga0308164, IMG submission 201031) | Phyllosphere microbial communities from UC Gill Tract Community Farm, Albany, California, United States - DLSLT.R2 | ecosystem: Host-associated > Plants > Phyllosphere > Unclassified | place: USA... | reverse complement strand
ATTTTACCCTGCCCGAACGCGTGGCAGCCGGTGAACTGCGGCCGCTCCGCAACCTGGCCAACTGGCAGGAACAGCTGGTTGAGTTTCCCTAACGTTGTTTTCCGTTCCTACTATTGTGCGACCCCTATTGAAGCGCAGGCTGGCAAAATCATCGGCAGTGCGTATTTCGGGGTGGAGATAGCAGTAGTCGAGCAGGGCTTTTTCAAGGTCGGCCATCAGTACGGGCCGGTTGCCGGCTGGCCGCAGCACTTCGTAGCCGAAGTACAAGCGAGGCAGCAGGCGCTGGTAGCGGAACGTACCAATGGGTGTGTGATACTCCTGGGTTTTGCGCGGGCTCACGCAGGTGAGCGTGTACACGCCCTCAGGAATGAGGCCGTGGTAGGAAAGGGCGGTTTCCAGGGAGAGGTAAGCCGGCTGGTATATACGGTTGGCCGTAAACCAGAGCAGCGCCTCGTCGACGGGCGTTTCGGTGAAGCGGTACCAGCGGTTGACAATGCGCTGCAGGTAGCCCCGGGCCTGCCACTCGACCAGCCGTCGCTTGTCGAAATCAGGAAAGGCCTGGCGCAATTCGTGGCTGGAAACGAGACCTTGCACGGCGAAGCGGGAACGGACAGTAAGGTAATTCATTTCTAAAAGTTGTTAAAATTAACACTTTTTAGAAATAAAACAGCAGTAGTACTACCCCACTCTTTGCTCATCGAGGTTGAAAATCAGTAGGTGGATAGGTACGCAGCTAGCCGGTAGTCACGAACCCGCCATCCCTAATGCATGAAATAAGGTGTAAGCTAGTAACACCGATAACATACATCACATTATTAGTACCGGTAACATAATTAACATTTGTAGCATACTTAACACATGAAATAAAAGCAATACTGGTAACACGGCAATGCGTTTGCCAGTACATTTGCACTATGAGTAAGATTCTGGCATTTACCAATCAGAAAGGAGGGGTAGGTAAAACGACCTCCACGGCGAATATTGGCGCGGGGCTGGCCCGGGCGGGGCACAAAGTGATGCTCGTTGACCTCGACCCCCAAATTAATCTGACGCGGGGCCTGCTCACCGGCAAAGCAGATAAGAACGTGTACGGGGCCCTCCTGGAAGACTATAAGGCGCACCCCTATAAGGTCGGCGAAAACCTGGGCCTGCTGGCTGGCTCGACCGCCATCTCCGGCTTCGAGAAGGTGAAGGGCGATGAGCTGGACCGCGAGTACCTGCTGAAGGAGCTGCTGGAGCCGTTCCGCGACAAGTGCGCCTACATCCTGCTGGACTGCCCGCCGGCGCTGGGCTTGATTACCCTCAATGCCTACACCTGCGCCGATGCCCTCTACATCCCTCTCGAAGCCCAGCTCTACGCCACCGACGGCGTGGAGAAAGTAATCGAGCTGGTGGGCAAGGTGCAGAAGCGGATGAATCCGGGCCTGCAGGTAGGGGGCATTTTCTTCACCCGCTACGACCAGCGCAAGGTGCTGCGCCGCGATACCGCCGAAGAGCTGCGCGCCAAGTATCCGGGCCTGGTTCTGACTACAACCATCCGGGAAAGCATCGCCCTGGGGGAGGCCCCCCACCTGGCGCAGGACATTTTCACCTACGCACCCAAGAGCGCGGGCGCGGCCGACTACCAGGCGCTGGTAGCAGAAATCCTGACCCGCTAATCTCTCCTCACCCGTTCCCCGCACCCCTCATGGCTAAGACTTTCAAAACCACTCCCGCGCCGGCCGCCGCTGAGCCCGCCAAACCAATCTCAGAGCGCGACTTCTTTGACCTGACGGATGAGCCCGTTACCCAGCCGGCGGACAAGCCGGAGAGTGAATCAGAGAATACAGGTAACACTAATAATAAGAGAAAGCCGGTAAATACTGACAATAGTAGGAACACAAGTAACACTAGTACAGAAAGTACTGATTTACCGGTACCTGAGGAGCGGGACCTGCGTCAGACGTTCGTAGTAAGCAGCGGGCAGCTGGAGCAGCTGCGTGATTACGTACACGCCCGGCGGGCAACTGGCGATTACGAGTATTCGCAGAAGCAGGCGCTGCAGGAGGCACTGAGCCTGCTTTTTGCCAGCGTGCCCCAGGCGCCCCCGCGGCCCAGCCAGACCCGGGAGCTGGAGCAGCGGCGGCGGGAGCGCATCCGCCGTGGCCGGGCAGCCTAGGGACGAGGGTAAGACCAGAAGACCGTGGACTTCCCGCCGTTAGCATGATGCGAAAGAGGCGGGGCTGACCAATCCCAGAGCCCGGCAGCAGCTACTGTTCTAATCCCAGCTGCGCAAACCGACGGTCCAGCAGCGCGTGGTAGCCTTGCCGTAGCTCCGGCGAGAGGAAGCTATTATCGATGAAACGATGCCAGGCCGGTTTGACTCGCGTGAACTTGGTGAAGAGTCCCGTGAGCACTTTCTCGGTTACGCCGGCGCGCTGCGCTGCCTGCTGGAAATCGGCGGGCTTGAGCTTTTTCTTGCGGCCGTTGAGAGTCAGGGCCAACTCTTCGGTATCGGCCGGATTGACCAGAGCCGTGGCGACCAGGTCGTAGGCCGGGGCCAGGCCGTAGCCTAGGCCAGGTGTGTGCAGGAGCGAGAAATTCTTCAGGTGCATGTCGGCGTTGCCGGTCAGGAAGCTAAAGAGCACCAGCTCGTAGTAATTCACCACGTCCAGCCCCGGGTTGGCCGAGTAGCGCAGGATGGCCTTGGCCACCTGCTCGTGCGAGCCGTCGTACTTATGCTCCGTTAGGCGCTCCGTGAGCTGGCACATGTCTTCCATCGCCAGCTTCTGCCCCTGGTGCCGGTCGATGCGCCGGGTGACGTAAGCCAAAGTGCCGCCTTCCAGGCGCAGTAGGCCGTGGGGTACAGTGGCCAGGCCCGCCAGCGCCGCCAGATGCATGGTCAGGTCCTCCACTTCCGGCAGACTGGGGTAGTACGGGGTAGGGGGCTTAAGGATGTAGGCTCCCAGGGCGCCCACGATGGTAAAGCGGGTCGGCTGCCCCGCATCGCCGGTGGCAGTCAGGGTGAGCGAGAGCTTAGGCTGCACGCCCGTCACGGTGATATGGCTGCGGACAATCTGCTCGGCCAGGACCAGCAGCTGCGCCTCGGAGTAGGGGAAAGCCGGGGGGGTGGGCTTGCCGAAAAGCTTGCGGCTGCACGCGGGGTGGTAGTCCAGGGCCGCGGTCGGCAGGGGCTGGTAGCAGTAGAGGCAGCGGCTCATGCGTCTTCGGCAGGGGTAAGGGGATAAATGCTGACGGCCCCGATGCAGTCCTGGCAGCACGCCAGCAGCAGGCCCATCCGGTCGCGGGGATTGAGCTTCCAGTTGCGCTCGGCCACTTCCAGGAGCCAGCCCTCGGGGATGAGGCCATCGAAAAAGGGGAAAAGCACCCGCTCCACGTAGGGCTGCGCCCGCAGGGGCAGCGTCAGGCTAACGGGCTGGGCGAACTCCGCCCGCAGGTGCGATGGCGCATAGGTAAAAGTGTAGCCTTCCTCGTCTTGGACCAGATGCCCGGCTAGTTGTCCGTGCAGATGTACTTCAGCGCTGCGCATGCTTAGGAAACCAGAAGGGTACGGTCGATGGGTACGGGCGCCAGTTCGTGGCCGAAGAGCCGCAGTACCGCGTTCACCTTATCCAGCTGCAAGGTGGGTTTGCCCTGCTCCAGCTCACGCACAAAACGTAGCCCTACGCCCGCCTTGGCGGCTAAGTCCGGCTGCGAGAGATGCAGCAGCTTGCGCCGCTGCTTGATGAATGTGGCCAGGAGGGTAGGCATAGCAGTATACCCGAACGGGGGCAGGTAGCAGTAGATATAGTATTTTGTACCCGTTCGGGTGTAAAAATAGCTTATAGCCCTCAAAAAGTACCCGAAAGGGTATACTATTCTGTTATTTGTACAAGCCGCTTGCCCGAGTGAAGTCGAATCAAAGCAGTTTTGGCAGCGTAGCGTCTTCGCATTGGGTAAGCACTGGGAGCTAGAATGCCAGCTATTAGGGCCATAAACAACCCGTCAGTCAACGATTAGGAGTTAGAAGCCATAAGTGTGCGCTCACGAAGTGCTGAGCTCTTAGAAGACAAATTCACAGCTTACACACTGCCGAAAGTCAAAATCAGCGCACGACTATGTCACAAAGCCTAGTGAAGCGACTCGCATCCGCCGGCTTCTGCTCCGTAAGCGCGCTCAATTGTAGCAATGGTCAAACATATTCCTGCCATCTTCTTGCTGCTTTGTTACTACAGATACCAGTGTTCCCTTGAGTTTGTGTTCTTAGCGGCGGGACAGAACGCTACAGGGGGTAACTGTTTGATAATAAGCAGCAAAAAGGTATAAAATAGTAGAAAAAGTTAGAAATTTCAGTTATTTTTCTGCTTTTTTTTACTTTATTCGCCCTGTCTATTCAGGGCTTATACCCTCTTACTTCAACGTTTGGTACAACCCAGGGAATTCGGTCTTAAGCTGGTTAATAGCAGCGCCACCCAAGTTTTCAAATACTTTATTCCCAGCTTCAAAATCCCGAAGTAAGGGATGAGTAACCTTCATCAGCTTTGCAAACTTTGGCTCATCATCACCCAGGTACTGAAGGATATGCTGAATCTGAGTGGGGGTGAGTTTTAGCTTTTGCAGGCGCGTGACTACCCGCTGCTGCGCCACTGAAGAATCAGAAGTCAGATTAAGCGTCATCTGTTTATCCGGCATCAATTGTTTGTTGCGCACCTCGTGCTCACCCTGGTTAACCAGGGTAAGTGAAGACGAGTCAGGTAAAGACCCTTTGTGCTTAGCTTCAGGGATGGAGAAGCGAATAGCGCGCACCTTCTTCCCTTCCTTAAGCGCTACATAACTTACCATCCAGCCTAAAGCGTGAATCTCTTTTAGGCTGGGTGCTAGCACGTAACGCTTGAAGTCGTAGAAAATAGTGTACGTTTTGTCGTTATCATCTCCTAAAATCTGCTTGCGCAACACTTCAAAATTTACTTCCCAAGTACCCACATCATCCCAGGACTTAAGTAGCCAAAACAAACGGTGCGCATGCGCGGAACGCAGCAGCAGTAGCGTCTCAATCTCCACGTGGGTGTAGTGCTCGGCCAGCTGCAGCAAGAATGGCTTTATCTCGGGAGCAAAATTACCCGTGATGAGACCCGTTCCCTCATTAATGTCAATAAAGCTAATAATAGAATAAGCCGTAAATCGGTTTTTACTATTGCTTTTTGTTTCAATACTTACTATCTTGGTCATCAATCCCTTACAAGCATCACGGATAGACTCGTAGACACTACCGCCTTTCTTTTGGGTAAGCACTTTGCTTATTGGAATGGAGATGCCCGGTAGCTCAGTTTGTCCCTGATGAATGCAACCGAGAGCCAACGCGAACAAACGAGCTTCTGTGTTCGAGAGCTTGAGCGGCGCCCGCACTAGCGCGTTGGCTTGGTAGGCACGGGGATAATCGGCAGGTTGCGGGACCATGGGCGGGACGGGTAGCTTATGAACCAAAAGTAAGAACAACTAAGTGACTCCAGCTACTCTTTCACGCAAAAAGCTGACCGCAAAGTACGTGTGCCATATTTCACGCAGTAGCAGCGAGTCAGGTGTGGCTATTCTTCGAAGTAGGCTTGACCCTAGCGAGTCGGGTGATTTGCTCACCCAAAGGGGTGCCACTTTTCACGCAGGTGCCATATTTCACGTAGATGGTGCCATATTTCACGTAGCAGAGTGCCATATTTCACGTAGATGGTGCCATATTTCACGTAGCAGAGTGCCATATTTCACGTAGCAGAGTGCCATATTTCACGTAGCAAACCAAGTTATTTTATTGAAATCCAAGTACTTATGGCGCCTAGAAGAAAGAAGAAAGAAAAGCTTTAGAAGAACAGAAGCAAAGTTCAGTTTTTAATTTTTTTTAAGTGTTTGATTTTCAATTTTTTAGCACTGCAAGAGCGCAAGGGCAATTTTTGCAGGCAATCCAGAACTACAGCACGCTTCAAAATCGAATGGCCAGCAGTCGCTACACCACTCTATCAAAAAAATAATGGTGCCTGTCAAAAAATAACTAAGCTTAAAATACTGTCAAACAGATGTTTATTAGCACGTACAAGGTTCGACACGTAGAATTAAAAATCTTTCCGAGCGACTACGTGAAAAATGGCACTCCCACAGGCGGGAGAATCAGGCCCAACTACGTGAAAAATGGCACCCATTAGTTGACTCTACCCACGCTAGTTCAGTGCAGCCGGGTGGCGTTTTTAATATAACAAGCTGTCCAGCATGCTGAAAGCATCAAATAAAAAACGAAGTACAACTGACACTTCAGCTAATTTTGCAAATCCAACTATGCTTAAAATTGCAAAAGGCAGGCGACAGATGAATTGGATTATTTCACACCTTGTGCCTGGATAAGCACACTAATTGCCAGCAAATTGGATTATAATTTTGGGTAGTCTATTTAGTACTCTCCAATCAAAAGCCCGGTGTTGTCCGAAGTCATTTAATGGTCATTCCAGCGGCTGTAGCCTCGTATGCCACGTTTCTAGCGACGAAGCGGCTTCTGACCCGGGCAGCGTGCAGTACCAGTACTTGCCTCAGTAGCTACCCACGGAGCAGAACACGAAGAAACGACGTGCTATCTTCAGCCAGCCTAGAGAAATCACCTATACCTTCTCTCGCCCTACTGCCGACAAAAAGGCAAGTAGCCCAATAGACTATCCGGAACCACTATCGGAATCAGATGCCGTTTATCTTACATATCTAACTGCTGGATAAGTATTTATCAGGCAGAATACGTTCCGGAATTTTCGCTGTATGATTGTGCATAAGTAAGCGTAACGGGCTGGGTGTTGACCCCTCTACCGTAGCCCCCTTAAAAATTAGCGAGTTGCCCGTAAAGCTGCGGAAGTTAGCATTATAGATTGTCGAGGCGGCGGCTCGGCTGAGGAGTCACTGCGCTCAAAGACTGGCCAAGCCATTGCTGAGTTCCTACGCCCGGTCAACAGCTACTATTCCAACCTCCTCAAAGGGCGCAATACGCACCCAATAGCCGTTGCCCAGGCCCTACGAGCAGAATATGCACCGGATAGCCGCAACCGGTCACTGCAACTGGAAGCCTGTGTGCACAGTGAGGTGCATAAGCAGCTACCCGCGTTATTAGCCGCTGCCGATGCCAATCACTACCAAAAACGTTTTTATCGGGCGGTGCACAAAGCGCTACCTCACGCGCTACAACCGCCACCCGTTAGCCAACTCACAGTAAAGAAGGGACCGTCTGGCTACGTGCGGTTCCTGCTTCAGCCGAAGCATCCGCTTGGATGGCCATTAGTTAGCTGGCTTTGGGCCCACTAGCTGGCTCCCAGCCTTCGCTCGCCGCATCGACGTAACTAATTTTAGTGGGGTCGAAGGATTCCAGGGCTTGGGTGACCCACTGCTCATCAACCGTGTCCTGGTACAGGAGCAGGTGCACGGTGGCCGTCTGGTCGGGGTTGAGGCGCAGCAACCGACCGATGCGCTGGGCAGCCTTGCGCTCGTTGCCGAAGGCGTGCCAGATGATACCCACCCGCAGATTGGGGATGCTGATGCCCTCCGAGAGCTGAGCCACACAAGCCAGGCGCGGGATGGCGCCCGCGTTGAACAGGTCAAGGTTGGCCTGGCTGTGCTTGTTTTTGGAATGGTAGGTATGGTCTGCCTGCTCTTCGGCTTGCTGCTGATTGCAGGTGAAGAGCAGCACCTTCTCCGTCTGCTGGTCGGCCAGCCAGCGCATGTAGTGCCCCTTGCCGGGGTAGTTCATCAGGGCCTGCATCCGCAGGATACGCAGCGTCTCGATGGGCAGCTGGTCCTGGTTAGCATTGGCCAGGCGCTTGCTCCAGTAGAAATAGTTCTCGCGCTCGCTGGTGGTGAACTGGCTGCCGGACTTGGTGGTGAGCACATAGTCGCGCGCGGTGCGCAGCGGCAGGCGGTGCACGACCAGGCGGTAGTCGTTGAGCAGGCCCGCGAGCACGGCCTCGTCAGTGGTGTAGTCTACCACGATGGGGCAGTAGGTGGCCACCAGCCGGCCCTTTTCGCTGTGCGCCTGTGCGGGCGGGGTGCCTGTCAGGCCCAGGATGCTGCGCTTCTTTGCCGCGTGGGCTTTGAGGCCCGGCTCGTGCGAGTCCTTCAGGGCGTGGCACTCGTCGAGGTAGAGCTTCTGGTACGTGCCGGCGGCCAGAGCTTTGCCCAGCGAGCGGTAGGTAGTGAACGCGATGTGGTCGAGCAGGTGCGCCAAGCCGAACTTATGCGCTTCCTGGGGCCAGGAGTCCAGAATGGCCTGCGTGGGGGCTGCTACCAGAAAGGGCTTGCCGGCGGCCTGGTCAGGAAGCTGATCAGCGGCGAGCAGACGGTCCATGTCGCGCAGGCCGATGAGCGTCTTGCCCAGGCCCATAGTCAGGGCGATGCCGGCTAAGCGCCGGCCCTGAATGGTGGCCAGCACCTGGTCCTGCAAGGCTTGCTTACGGGCGGCCGCGTTAGGAGTAGTTTCCGGAGAGAAGGACATACGGGAGAATGAAAAGGCGACGAGCGTAGTGGGCTGAGGCAGCCAGCCGATTGTCCGCATGAAATAGTGTAGCCAGCCGGTGATGGTACGAATCAGGGAGGAATCGGTAATTGCTGAGGCTGTTTGTCCAGGCACCTTATGTAGCCGTCCGTTGGCCCTAACTACTCCGCCAAAACGCGTATTATTCTCGAGAAGATATAACTCGGCGTATTAGTTTAATCCTACTTGTAAACCACCCTAGAAGTAGGCTGCCTTGGTGCATGGTGGTCGCCCATCCTACCAAAATAGCGGAGCGTTTGATACTTTTTGCGTCGTAAAATAGGAGGCTTGTTCTGCCTGAGTAGCCAGTGGAAAAGTATCGAGAAAGGGTCTGGGTCGACGCTCGTATTCTTTGCCGACTTAGACCCGGCTTAGCGGAAGAAAGCTGAGTCGGTCTAGGGAAGGTAACAACTCCACTACTTTCCCATTATCTGGCACCGGAGTTGAGTTGCCTCGGTCCATACCCCAGTAGCACCCCAAAGTGACGACTAGGTGGTGGCGGAAGAGGAACCGAACCAATGACAAGTTTACTCGATGGGGGTACTGGCAGTGCTACCGAAACTGGAAAAGGAAAGGTAGTCAAAAGCCAGGTGCAGTTGGTGGGTAGGAAATTGGGCTAATCGCTTGTACTGAGATTCCAGACCCTGTCCATTCTATAAGTAGGTGCGGTCACGGGTGGGCGCGCCCTGTACAAAATCGACCGGACTCGGTTCGCCGCTTCTTATTCCTGCGCCTGATTTTCACCACTCGGAACGTCCGGTGCTGAGTGGGATGGCTAGCATGTGAAGGAGGCCCCGGCCAGTTTTTTTGCAGGTAAAAATCTTGGTTAGATAGAGTTCTTAGCAGCTAAGTGGCGAGAGAATGTCGGACCACCTTCACAAAATTTAGAGGCGACCGGGAGAGAAGATGGGTGTCCCGCGTGCTACCGTTGCTAACCGATTTTGACTTCTAGGCTGGCCGATTTTGGTCGGAGTAACAGGTTATCTCAGGCAGTACAGTCCGCTTTTCATGGAGTTGATTGGAAGCGCGGGTTGTTGCGGAGCAGAACTTTTTCATCAGGAGTATTCAGCGGCAGTCAGTCGTTTTTAGGAGCTGGTAACTCTGCTGACTGAAAATCCGATTGCTTGGTGCGGACTCAACCAAAGTGGTTGTCGATTTTTACGCGGGTCAGGGAAGGTATGCCAGACGAGTTGAGGTGATAGCAGGATTTGTCACTAAGTAAAAATAGTTGCTTCGGTCGACTCCTTAAGTAAGCGGTTGTTACTGCTGGACAGGGGGAGGGGCTAGGCTGGTTCTTACTCGATAGAGGGGGGCGTCTTGGATAGTCTCGTAAATCTGGGAGGAGTTCCTTGGGCTGGGACTACGCAGTTCGGTCAAATTCAGGTAGGCAGGTAAAGGGCTTTTTGACTCAGGACGGTTGCTGTTATTTCTGCTTGGTGAGGAGCTGGGTTTTTCGTTTTACTGAAATGGTCACTGGTTTCGGAAGGCTATGATTGTTGATCGTGTTGATTTTTGCGGCGCGTTTTTATAGGTAGTCCGAGCAGCTGGGGAAGTGGTTGCTTAGGGTTAACTAGATAATTGGCTGAATGAAATAGCTCCGTGATGCAAGGGTCAGGGGCTAAGAAATGCTTCAGGTATTGGGAGAAGCCGGTGGTTTTAGCGTAGATGAAGATGGGGTTTTCAGTGAATTTATTGTTGATTCTTTTCTACCAAGTGCTTTGCTTTTTATTTAGATTACAGGGGATTATTCAGGTGACGAAGTATCAGTTCTGATTTTTGTTTGCTTCGGGAGAATGACTTCTTACTTGATTCTAGGTGGCTCAATTAAGTTAGTTAACTGGTAAGGTTGAATGGCAGTAGGTAATGAATAGTCGGTAGCAAATAATAGTTAGGCAATGTCGAGTGGGAGGGGAGGGGCTAGCAGAATAGACTTATCGAATCAACAGAACCGAGGGCAGCGAGATTGATAGCGTTAGTAGAGGTATTGATTTGGAAAATGAGTAAGGCTTGAGTAGCTTTCAGAAGACCTAGGGTAAAAAGAGGCAGTGGGTGAGATTCCTCGTTCGGGTCTCGTTTATACGTAAGGAGCAAGATAGGTTTACCTAAAGGTAAACGTCTTGCTTTTGCTCCCGCTGGTCGCAAAAGTCCCCGTTCTTATTGCCTCATGACGCCCCTAAACGCCACCTACTGCTCCTTGCATTCTTCAGCGTTCATCTTCGTTTTCGAAGGTCGGAAAGCAACGGTGAGACAAGCCCAAGCGGAAGAAATATCGCTCGTTCCTTCCCCAACTTCAACGTCGGTATCACCAGTAACTCAACCGATAGAGGTCAAGGCAAAGCGTAAGCGCAAAACGAAAAGTGAATACGCAGCGCTGGCCCTGCTACCCGTTGAGTCGAAAGAGAAAGACAAGCACAAAGGGGGGCGGCCGAAATTGGAGGATAAGGAAGAACTCAAGTGCGTCAGCTCGCTGGTTTCGGTTGCGTGCCATGACCGATTACACGCGGCTGCCGACAGACTGGGTATTTCAGTTTCGCTCGCAATACGGTGGATAATTGACGGTGATGGCACGAAGCGAGTGCAGCAGCGAATGGGCCAGTTGATGCGGCAGGGCCTCTCGGAAGAAGAGCGAAAACAGCTGCGGGACTTAGCCGGAATGGCCGCTAATCTGAACCAGGCAGCCAAGCTTGCCAACCGGGATGGGTATGCCGCACACGCAACAGCACTGGTGGACTTGGGCAAGAAAATCCGGGAACAGGTGAACGCTTTCAGTAAGTAAAAAATATGGTTAGCCGGACCACCATAGGTAAAAGTTTCGATGGATTGGTACGCTACCAGTTCGCAGGTCGGCGCGACCAGCCGGCGGACAAGCAGGCGGAAATTCTGACGTCGGCGGGCGTGAGTGAGGAGAGTGCAGCCGAAATGATAGGTGATTTCAACTTAGGCAGAGCCGTGAATCCGAGGCTGGGCTACCCGGTTTGGCACACGTCCCTGAGCTTCAATCCAGATGATGCGGCCCGGCTGAACAGTGACAAGATGCGGGCCATCGCCGAAGGTTATCTCCAAAAAATGGGGCTGGACAATACGCAGTACGTCATCGTTCGTCACCATGACCAGCCCGATAACCAGCACCTGCACATCATCGCCAATCGCGTGGGCTACGATAGCAAAACCATCGATGACGGGCGAAATTTCTACCGTTCCAAGCTGGCGCTGCAAGAGCTGATAGCGGAGCACGACCTCACACCCATCAAGGGACAGCGGCCGGAATTGCAGCACCCCGAACGGCTTCGTGGTACCGACCTAGCGCAGCACGAAATGCTGACCATAGTCAACCAGGCAGTGGCCGCTGAGACGCAGCGGCCACACCTACTGACCGTCCTTCGCGCGGCCGGAATTGGAGTGGAAGAACGCTTCGACAAGGCGGGGAAAGCGACTGGTATCAGCTTTGAAAAAGATGGGTATAAGTTTAAAGGCAGTGAGCTGGGACGTCACCTGAGTTCCGCAGGAATCGACAAGCAACTGGCCGCAAACGAGCTGAGGCAACAGGCTGCGTCTGTTGTCTCAGCAGTCAAGACTGAACCTACACCGCTAACGATTTCAGCCGCTGGTCCAGGAACGACACCAGTCCCTTCTGCCAAAGGGGAACCAGTCAAGGACCCAGGGGCAACGGTAGGACAGCCAGCAGTGGGAGTGGGTACTTCGAACTCCATACCGATGGTACAGTCTAGTACCATCGCAGGTGGGCAGGGTCGTACTGCTAGCCGAGAGCCAACAAATGAGCAGGCTAGCGTCAAAGAGCAGGCAGTGGTGCCTACGGCTCAGCAAGAGAAAGAGCCCATTGCTGACCAGGAAGCACAGGCAAAGCGGGCGGCCCGCAGGGAGGAGATGAGGCGGCTACTTGATTTGGAGACTGAGAAGATGTTAGCCTATCATAAGGTGAGACCGGCCACTTATGTGACTGAGGCAAAAGCAGACCCGGCCTCGATAAAGCTTTCGACAGAGCAAAATGGGTCGCAACCAGGTAAAGTACAAAAATCAGAAGAAAACTCAACGGCTGAAAAGCCAATAGACATCGTAGAAGCGCCGGCTGCCACCTCAACTCAGCAGTCAGCACCTGTCCCCCATGTAAGCGAGGGGACTTCGGATTCCGGAGTATCACCTGAAGTCACCCTGCCAATCATACCGCGCCGGGCAATTGCTATACAGACAGAAGAGCGTATTCTGCACCCAGCAGTTTCGGCTGCAGTAAGTAAGCAGTCTTCAACTCCGATTGGAGAGCCCACAGGGGCACCAAGCCCGGTTGTAAGCATTGCCGCTTCCCTTCCCATACAGGAGCGAGAAGCTCAGCCACCGGTAGCGAAAGCTATTCCATCGCCGCCGACTGCGGCGGCTGTACCAACAGGGGTGACCAGTCCATCGGGAGAACTAACGCATACTAGTGAATCGGTTGTGAGTCGCTCGCCACTTAGTCCAGCAGTGCCAGGCGCGGAAGTCCCACCGGTTGAACCCGCTGCCCAGCCACCACAGTCACCAGAGCGTACACAAAAGCAGCTTTCCCTAATGTCGCTGGCAGAGAAGCTGATTTCTGAGGTGCCAGACCTGCCGGCCACTGCTTTAGTAATTGCCCCAGTAGTAGTAACTGCTCCAGCAGTAGTAACCGCCCCAGTAGTGGTAATTGCCCCGGTAGTAGTAACCGCTCCAGTGGTAGCAGAGGTAGCGGAAGCGGTATGGCAACACGGTATCATCCAGATGGAGGCCAATGGGAAGGGGACAAGTGAGGAGCGTCTAAGTACCGTCCGGGTAGCGCTGCTTGCAGCCGGTGCCACTGTCGGTGAAATAGTGCCACCAACAGTGGGTCGCAATGGGGTTCCTTTACTTCCATACTCTTTTGACCCTACCACAACTAGTTTAGGAAAAGTGAGTCAAGTGCTTGATGACGTGCAGGTAGCCGGTAACAGCAAAGTACAGGAGCGACCATATCCTTGGCGCCAGCCTGCTAGTGTTCCTGGAGCAGACAACATGAAGTGGCTTGACCGGGAAGGACAATTCAATCAGGCTCACGTGCTTATTGATGACTCAGCGGCAGGGCACGCACGCGCCAATGCGATTGCGGATGACTTACGCAGAGCAGGCGCGAGGGTGAGCGAAGTCAAGCGGGATGCGCAGGGGCTCCTGACCATGCAGGTGGGCTATCATACGCATACGCTGGGTATTAACGTACTCAATGGGGTGTTAGACAGCGCGAATAATTCGATTGGTATTAAGGTGCAGGAGAGTCAGCAGAACAGAGATGCCCGTTATACGGGTGCCGTACAAGTAGCTAGACAGCAGAAAGAAAGGAGTTCCGCTGGAATGTCATACGATGACTAAGTGCCGGCTGTCGAAACACTTATTATTAAGAGAATGGAATTGTCGGCTGGGTATGCAAATAGCCATCTCCCGCAGATGGACTGATACGTTGCGAAGCTTGCCGGCGGTGGCCATAAATATGCAGGACCGGCAGGGACGGGACCAAAGCTCCGACGGGGTGAATAGCGAGAAGAGTCCGCGATTGAGGCGCAGGAATAGAAGATTCGGCAGCTTCAGGAGTTCGGATAAAGGCGCAGCTTTACGCGGAGCCTGCCTGCCTGCCGATGCTTCCGACCTATACTTCCTTATCAGAGTTCGTGATGGCCGGGTCATCCACTAAGTCCCGTATTTCCAGGTCTAGCGCTCGGCTCAGCGAGATGAGCATGTCCAGGGTAGGGCTGAGTTGAACCAGCTCAATGCGCTTGATAGTGGACTGCTCCACATTAGCAATATCGGCCAATTTTTGCTGGGAATAACCCCGTTGCTTGCGCAGCGAGCGCAGCCGCTCCGAAAAGGCGCGTAGGCCGGCGGGGTTTTTCACGTGGCAAGCTGCCGCAGCCAGCAAGAGAATCCAAGGGCGTGCGCGCCCTTGAATGGTTTCTATTTCCTACCTTGCGGGCCCGTTATACCTCTTCCCCTTATTGGCGGCTATGAGCGATTGCTAACCTCACCGCCAGCCCAACTGCCCCTGTTTCGCTCCGCAATTGACCAGCTGACCTCTGGCTGCTCACCACAATTTGTTAACTGCCAACGCCTTCAAATAGCGCAGCTACCCAACTGACCCCGCGCTACTACTAACACCGGTCAGTATCGTCTGGCTAGAGTGCACTGACAGGGGTCAACCCGGCAATGGTCAAGTTGACCTTGTCCGCGGCTACCACTGCCTGTCTACGACCTGACTTATCGCCGACCCCCGCTTCAAAACCTTCCGCCGCTGACTCCTTCTATTGCCTGTTAGCTACTTCGCCTTATGGATGCTACTTCGCCCCCGTCACCTGATTCGGCGGCCACCCGCCTACCTTACGCTAATGCCTCCCCGGCCGATATCTCCTGCGCTCTGGTCTTTTTGCAGGAAGAATTAGCCAGCCACTATCTGGCGGATAGCCTCAGCTGGCTGACGTGGGCCAAAGGTATGGACCGCCTGCGTCCGGACTTGTGGATTACCAAGGAGCGGGTGGTATCCCTGCACGAGCAGGACGTGCGCCGCCTGACGCAGTACCTGACCGGGTCACCCGAGCTGCTGACCCGGAAACCGCGCAAGCATGGTCCCCGCGCTTACTTGGCCAAACGCCTAGTCAACTACGCCGACGAGGCCCTGAACGCCCTGGACGAACTCGAAGCTGCCCCGAAAGCCTACGGCCAGCGCGTCTGGAATCTGGTGCTGAGCCTGGCTTTGGGAAACTCCACGGCCGATAAGGTCTACCGGGATATCTTTTTAGACGAGCGTGCGGTAGCGAAACCAGCCGTCGACGGACCCAACGTCCACGCCCGGGTCCTGGCCCTGCGGCAGGCCCGGGGGGAATATGACTTTCCCACGGGCCCGCCGCGCCCGCCGAGGTGGACCCAGGCTAGAAGCTAATTGCTCCCACTTCCCCAACCTCTCCATCGGACTGGTTGCGCCGGATACTTCCTTTCTGGTAGCCCGCCAGTAAGGGAGGAGGCCTCACCAGTGCGTTGCCCGTGCATCCTCGTCTACCCATGAGCCATTTTATCGTTGAGTGCCTGCCCGCCGTCGTCTTAACCTCGCAAAAACAGACGCAGACGCACCTCTACAGTGAAGGGGGTGGCGGCCGCGTTGGGCCGACCGGGGGGCACATCAAAGCCCCGCAGCTAAAATCCTACCACACCACCAAGCACGAACTGTTCGTGCGACTGGCCGACGGCCGGGAACTGCCGGTTGCGTTTACGCTTGATAACATTTCAGTCAGGCCCGGCAATGCCATCACGCTGGTCGTGGTGCACCGCCCCGATACCCAGGTCGGCTACTATGCCTACCTGTTCAATCAGGATACGCAGCTTATTTACAATACGCTCTCCCCGCCGGACTGGCGGGTTCTCGTGCAGCATCATCGGACGAAGCAGTTGGCCACCGGCAGCGCTTCCAAACCCACTCCCCCCGGCGGACTCTACCAGCGGGTCCGGGCGGCTTTTCAGCAGCTGAAAGAAGATATGCTGAATGGCTGGCACCTTGCGGGCGACCCCAACCGCCCCCTCACACCGGCGGAACTGAATTCTCCCATTGCTCTGGAGTTAGAACGGGCTATTGGGACCGCGTTGCAGGAAATAGGCATCACGCTCCTCTAACCGGGCCAGAACTTGCCCCGGCCGATGGGCAGGTTCAACTGGTAGGCAGAATAAGTTAGGTTAGCTGAGAATGGCTGGGCTATACCAGCGGCTGCGGGAGCTGGCTACCAGTAGTTGAGGCCCTGGACGGTTATTAAATGCTTACCTGTTACTGCTGGTAGTCTACCTCGACTGCCCCACTCCACTGGAGGCGCTCGAACTAAGCTATTGCCCACGATTTCTGTGCGAGCACGCTTATCAGTGTACCTATTCTGCCACAAGCAGTTCTTGGCGGTAGCGCTTGACACTAGCGCGGCTGATGCCAGTGAGTGTGACAATCTCGGCCACCGACAACCCTTTTGCTAACGCTTTAGTCACCTTGGCGAGCTTCTCGGCATCGCGGCCAGCCGGTCGACCTAGATGCTTACCCTGTTGCTTGGCCAGCGCAATACCCGCCAAACTCTTCTGTCGGTTGTTCTCGCGCTCGTACTGATTGAAGGAGGAGAACACCCCAATAATCATCTTACCCGCCGGTGTGCGCGAGTCGATGCCCAGGTCTAGGGCCCGAAAGTGCACGCCACGGCGGTTGAACTCCTCCACCAACTGAATCGTGTGCACCGTGTTCCGGCCCAGCCGCGCCAGCCGGTTTACGATGACTACATCGCCTTCGCGCACGGCGGCCAGCAGCTCCTCGAGCGCTAGGCTGTGAGTACGGGTACCCGAGACCTTCTCCTGAAAAATGCGCGAGCACCCTGCCCGCGTCAGGTCGTCGAACTGGGTAGCGAGGTTTTGGTCGGAGGCGGAAACGCGGGCGTAGCCGAAAGTATGCTGCATGGCTCAGGAAGTATGGGTCACAAAGCTACGAGCCAAAAACTTTCAGAACCCACTTTTTGACCCACAAAAACACGCCTTTTGGGTTGCTTAGTGGGGGTAGGGGAGGGGGTATCAGTATGGTGCACCTTGTTGAACTGGGTTGCTTAAGCTTTCATAGTGCCTAGCTTAGCTCGACTAATTTAAGCGGCAGCGTACCGACGATTCTGCCTGTAGTACATCACGGGCACAGTCAAAAGCCAGCGCTACTGTATGCGCAAGCCACCACATCCCATGTTACTATTAGGCATCTTGTGCTGTGCTAGTTACTAGATCGAGGCGATGAACAACTCCTACACGGACAGGATTAATTATCATCTATACTAGTAATAATTGTACTCTTTGTACTAAAGAAAAACAATTCCTAAATGTCACAGAAATGCTGCCTTTTTCCTTTTATTTATTCAGTAAGCTCCTCTATTTTTGTGCGAATTCCAGAAAGTCTTCATACTGCTATCTAGTTTATCTTACCGTCTTTTCTCAAGCACTATTATTGGTTTGGCAGGACGGCTAGTAGCTGTACTAAGTTGCCGTTCCCTCTCTCGCTCCCGTGCGTATGAAGCATCTTTTACTTGTTCTAGTAACGTGGGCCTATTTATTGCCAGGGCTGGGGTATGCCCAAAGTGCCAGTGTGCCGACGGTAGGCTTGAGCGCGTACTATCCGTTTGACGAAGTACAAGGAGGCATTGCAAAAGAGGCTACCGGCCAACTGCCTGCCACCACTATAGCTGGCGGAACCTGGCGCACTGCTGTTGGTTACGACCGCCGGGGAGCAGTAGAATTACCCGGAGTCGCGCGGGTGGATATCCCCCTCTACTGGCAGCCCAAGGCGTTTACCGTTACGTTCTGGATTTATCCTACGTCACTCTCCAACTACAGCCAGCAAGTAAAAGCGGTAGCAGGCTGGAGCGCCTTCTATTTTCATGCTGCCGATAAGGGGCAGGTATACGTCGGAACGGATATCACACATCGCCTCGTTTTTGGAACCAGTGCTATGCGGGCGGGTGATTGGCAGCATTATACCTTCACCTTTGACAAGGGAGTTGGCTCGCTCTATAAGAATGGTGTTTTACTAGGAAGCCGCTCTGACATGGCCCTGCCACAGGCTTGGGGTGGTATGACAGTCGGAGATAGGGGTGATGCGCTCTATGATGAGTTACGCATTTACAACCGGGCCCTGTCTGCCTCGGAGGTACGTAGCTTAGCAGCGCATCGCCCCTACCTTCCAGATGACAAGCCTAATCTAAATAATAACCTCAACTGGACCCTGGAGCGCAGTTTTGACGGCAATGGTCAGGAAGTGGCGGCCAGCAAACAGTTTACCGATGCTCTAGGTCGGGCCACGCAGGCGCAGGCCCGCAATGCGGCTACCCAGCAGGTCTTTGCTGCGCAAACGGTGTACAGTACCGGGGGCCAGCCGGTGCTGCAAACGATGGCCGCCCCCATTGATAACCAAGGCTTCAGCTACAAGGAGAACTTCATCACGGCGGGGGGACAGCCCTATGGGCCGGGCAACTTTGAGAACGGGCTAGCCAGCAACCCCTCCCCCGTGGATGCCACCGCGCGGGGAACGGTGGGCTATTACTACAGCCAACTCAACGAAGCCGAGCCGCTCACCCCCATCACGGGTTATCCCTACAGCCTGACGGAGTCTTATGAGGGCCCGATGGGCGGCACACGCCGCGCGGCCGGGCCGGGCGATGAACTGCGCATGGGCAAGGGCCGCGAGGCTAAGGGGCGCGACTTTCCGCTGCGCAAAGAGTTTGACGGCTACCTTAGCCTGCGGCCTAAATTCGTGCCGGGCAGCCCCATCGCATCGCTCGAATACCAAGGCCTTAAGTCCGTTAGCATTAATGCTGATGGCCGGGAAAGCATCGTGGTGACCAATAAGGATGGTCAGGCAATTATTTCTTGTCTAAGCGGCCCGCAGTACGCGGCGCTACCTGTCGAGGGCTACATCAGTGCTGAGGGCCCGACTAATCCGTATGATGCCAACGCCCCCGCTTACCAGGATATTCACCTGCCAGCGGCCGGGTCTCAGGATGTCCGGTTCACCATGGCGCCAGCTTACTCGGGGGGCGGGCGGGTTCTGATAGTAAACCTGCTCACCGATGACACGACCAGCTACGCCATCAAGCCAGCCACTACGGGGGCAGCGCCGGAGCGGCATGTGCTGCTAGCGCCCGGCTTCTACCGCTTCATCTCCATAACGGGTACCCAGCGGGCCTCCTACGAGGCCCGCTACGGGGATTTTAGCTACACGTATTACGACGATGCCGGTCGGGTAATTGCCACCGTTGCCCCAAATGGCTTCGGCGGCAGTAACCTGCTGGCTAATCCTGGTTTGGAACAAGACTTGGTCGGCACGGCGCCGCCCAGCGGCTGGCAGGCGTACACCGGTCGGATTTCCACCACTTACTCGCAGCAGGGCACCAGCACTGCTGCGGCGCACAGCGGGCAATTTTATGGCATGCACCGGAACAGCGAGACGGGCGGACACAATATTTATACGTGTCAGGTTATTAAGAATCTACCGAATGGGCTGTACACGGCGCGGGCCTGGGTAAAGAACTCGGGCATCGCGCAGAACTGGCCTAATCAGACCGCTTCCTTGCTAGCCAAGGAATACGATAACGCTGGTTCCCAGCGCGGCGCCGACCTACCTATCACGGGCAGCGGGGGAAACTGGGTGCGGGTGCAGCTTACGGATATTCCGGTCACGAATGGGCAGTGTATGCTCGGGCTCTACTCTATTTCGCCTACCGCCGAATGGATTGCCTTTGACGATGTTGAATTGGTGCGGCAGGTTGATACTAGCTCGCCCACCTTCACCACCCGCAACACTTACGACGCCAGTAGCCGCCTGCTAGCCACGGAAAGCACCGACGAGGGCCGCTCGGAATACGTGTACGCCCAGGATGGGCGCATTCGCTTTTCGCAGAGTGCCCTGCAGCGTCCAACGGGCCGCTTTTCCTACTCCAACTACGATGAGGTAGGCCGGGTAGTGGAGTCGGGCGAGTACACGCCCGGCAGCCTGAAATTTGAAAACCACCTGACTGCTAGCCCGGCCGCCAACAGCGTACTACAGCCCAGCCTGCTGGAAGACCGCACTCGCGAAGGGGGACTGGTCCTAAACAATTGCGCCCAGCGCAACCAGGTGTGGTACGATTTGCCCTTTGACGGGACGGACGGCAGCCAGGGCAACGACAGCCAACTAGGGGGCCGTCGCCAGGAATTCGTGGTCGGGGCCGTGGCCAAGACCCGCAACGACAACGTGAAAACATGGTACAGCTACGACGAGCTGGGCCGCGTGACCTGGGTGGTGCAGGATATCATCGGGGTAGGCGTAAAAACCCTCGACTACCAATACGACTTCAGCGGCAACGTGCTGGAGGTAGCTTACCAGAAAAACCAGACCGATAGCTTTTACCACTACTACGGCTACGACGCGGCGCAGCGCCTGACGTCGGTGAACACCAGCCCCAACGGAACTACCCGCACGCTCCAGGCGCAGTACAGCTACTACCTGCACGGCCCGCTCAAGCGGGTGCAGGTGGCCGACGAGCTGCAGGGCATCGACTACACCTACACCCTGCAAGGGGCGCTCAAGGCTATCAACCACGTCAACCAGACGCTGGAGCCGGGCCACGACGCGCCGGCCGCCAACGGCGTGTACAAGGACCTGTTTGCCCTGACCCTGGACTACTTCAGCGGCGACTACCGCAGCAAGGCCATCGATATGCCACTGCCCATCGCGGGCGGGATAGCCGTGCCCACCCGCTACGACGGCACCATCCAGGGTGCCGCCTGGCGCACGGGGGCCAGCGCGGGTATTCACCGCGTGGCCTACACCTACGACGAGAAAAGCCAGCTGCAAAACTCGCAGTACGGCAAGTGGGACTGGCAGAAGAACAGCAGCAACTACCTGCTCAACCCGGCCTCGGCCAACGCCTTACAGGAGGGCAACCTGCGCTACGACGCCAACGGCAACATCCAGTCGCTGCGCCGCACCGACCAGGCGGGCAACGTGGCCGACGACTTCAGCTACGGCTACAAGCCCAATACCAACCAGCTCAAGGAGGTGCACACCGGCAGCGCCGCCGGGCCCACCGTGCTCGACTACGACTACGACGAGCTGGGCCAGCTCGTGCGCCAGCGCGACGAGAAGGGCCAGAGCTACCTGAGCTACGACGTATCGGGCAAAACCACCGGCTTCTACGCCGACGCGGCCCGCACCCAGCCCATTGTCACGTTCGCCTACGACGACCGGGGCTTTCGCGTCAGCAAAACGACCTACGCGAACGGGGTGGCCCGCCAGACCACTACCTACGTGCGCGACGTGGCCGGCAACATCCTCACCGTGTACGAGCAGCCCGCGCCGGGCGCCGCCGCGCAGCGGGCCGAGGTGCCGCTCTACGGGGCCAGCCGGCTGGGCTCGCTCACGCACCTCAACGACGGCACGGCCGCCGGCCTCGACGACTACCGCTACGAGCTCAACGACCACCTGGGCGATGCGCGGGTGGTGTTTCACCGGCCCACCACCACCGTCGACGTGGAGACGATGGAGCTGAGCGGGGTATCCGGCCGGGCGGCCTTCCTCAACGACGACCGCTACCGGGTGGCCGTGAGCGGTGCGCCCAGCGGCGACTACGTGGCCCGCCTCACCGACTCGCAGCCGGCTGGGCAGGAACTCAAGCGGGTGCTGAGCGTGAGCAAGGGCGACACCATCACCTTTTCGGCCTTGGCCCAGTGGAAACAGAATGCCGCCGCCGGGGGCAACAGCACCACGCCCTTTATCCTAGCCGGGGCCGCCGCCGGGCTCGCCCCGCTCTCGCAGCGGGGGCCCGAGGGGCAGACGGCCTACCAGACCAATTCGCCCAACTGGCTCTCGCTGCTGGCGGCGGGGCTGGGCTTCACGCTGGGCGGGGGTAACCGGGCGGCGAGCCTGGGCAGCACTTCGCTCACAGGGTGGATAAAGTACCGGGTGCTGGACGCCACCGGCAACGAGCAGGCCAGCGGCCGCGACTACCTGCTAGGCACGGGCAAGTGGGAGTACCTGCAAACCGGGGTGCGCATCGAGCAGGCGGGCACGATAGAAGTGATGGCCGGCACCTCGGGCAGCGGGGAGGCCGTGTACTTCGACAACCTGCGGGTGGAGCAGAGTGGCGGGCTCATCGTGCAGGAGCAGCACCAGTACGCCTTTGGGGCGCCACTGCCGGGCCTGAGCTACGTGGTGGGCAGCAAACGCTACCGCTACGGCTACCAGGGGCAGTATGCCGAGCATGACAGCGTGACGGGCTTCGAGAGCTTTGAACTGCGCCTGTACAATAGCCGTGTAGGGCGCTGGCTAAGCTATGACCCAGAGGGACAGTTTAGCTCCCCTTATATTGGCATGGGCAATAATCCCGCATCTGGTGTGGACCCCGATGGTGGGTGGAGTAGTGGATGGAAGCCCCTCGCAAAAGGACTACATCGCCTTAAAACAGGAGAAATTACTGGGTCAATCTCTCGTGCTGGTCGACTAATTCCGGCAGCAGCATCAACAGCTGTTCGTAGCGCAGCTAATATTCGTCAATTATCTGCATCCAATCGGATGATTGCTCAACATGGGAGCATATCACCTACTAAGACAACGTTTACTAGAGAATGGGCTAAAGGCAACTGGTTTAGCTTTGTTGTCAATTATCATGCTGTCAACACATTTTATTTAGCACCACAAATATTTAATCCTAATCCACGTAATTTTGATGGAACCCCATCAAGTCTGAGTAATCGCTCATCAGCAACATTTAGCTTGCTTGGCATGGCTATTGTGCCAGAAGGAGAGGCTGAGCAGTTGTACGAAATAGGAGATGGTATACGCAGGGCTAAGGCTATGCAATTGGCTGGACACAAAACAATTCAAGCGCAACTTAATAGCGGGGAAATAATAACCATACAAATAAAGAATTTACGTTCTTTTTTAAAAACATCTCTGCCAAACGACCTTCGATTCAAAAAGGTTTTAGATAGCTTTATGTCTGGAGCAAAACAGGAAGCTCCAATATATGTCAACCCTGGTGGCAGAGGCGTTCCTGTAAGTGAAATTAATGTTCAATAGATCTCCATGAAGGATTTTCAAAAAAAAGCTTTATTAATTCTCCGAGAGTTAATTATTCAAGCAAAAATATTGGCTGGCAACAGCCGTGATTATAATTTGTATGAGGTTCTAGATGATATAGAATACCTTCCAGGAATTGCCGTGGCTACATTTACTGATGACACAGAAAATGAATTCGATGAGTATCTTATTTTTATTTGTAAAAAATATTCATTTTATAATGTAATTAACAAATGGAATATTATAAAACATGACAACTAGAATGAAATGTTTATTTTTTTTCCTTGCACTAATTACAGCTTCTTGTAAGAAGCACTGCGAGGTATTTTATGTTAATCCCAACAAGCTCCTTCAAGGCTACCACGGCGCCCAAGCCCAGCACGAGCTGTTTCAAGCCAAAGCCCGCGACTGGCAGCTGCGCATCGACTCGCTCGGCACCGAACTGCAAGCCCTGCGCACCGCCCCACCCGCCACCCGTGCCGCCAAGGAGCAGCAGCTCGGGCAGTACCGCGAGGCCATTCAGCAGCGGGCGCAGCAGGAAAACCAGCGCCTGACCCAGGCCGTGCTGGCCGAGATAAACGCCTACCTCAAGCAGTACGGCAAGCAGAAGGGCTACACCTTCATCCTCGGCGCCACCGAGAGCGGCAACATCGTGTACGCCGCTGACGAGGCCGACGTGACCGACGACGTGCTCAAGGGCCTCAACGACCAATACGACCGCCAGCACCCGGCGGCCGCTCCGGCCCATGCTGCGCGCCCCTAGCCCCGCCGCCCACCCGCTGCCCCGATGGCTGGCCCTGGCCCTGCTGGGGCTGGGCGCGGCCGGCTGCTCGGGCGCGCTCACCCCGCCCCAGTACCTGGCCTACCTCGCCGACCCCGCCCACGGCCTCACCCAGACGCAGGAGGTGAACGGCACCACCATCACCTGCGGCTACCGCCCGCCCGAGCTGCTCGTGAGCCAGGAGCTGGCCACACAGGCCGCCCCACCCACCCCGGCCCTGCGCGACTCGCTGCGGCGCACCTACGCCGGCAAGCTCCACTGCACCCTGGCCCTGGCCCGCGACAGCGCCGAGCTGGAAGCCGCCGTGAGCCGCGACGAAACCGCCCTGAGCCAGACGCTGAGCTACCTCAGCGCCGGCATCGCCCACGACGTGTACGTGCGCGGCCTGGGCCAGCCCGACTCCACGGTCGCGCTGGCGGCGGCCTACACCCGGCAGTACGGCAACACCGGCCGCTCCACGGTGCTGCTCGTCTTTGCCCCGTCCTGGCTCGACGTGCGCCAGGGCTTCACCCTCACCTACCGCGACACCCAGTTTGGGCTGGGGCCGGTGCACTTCGTCTTCACGCCCCAGGCGCTAGGGCGGCTACCCGCCTTGCAGCTGTGAGGCGCTAGCCTAAAAATAGAACGTCATGCTGAGCCCCGCGAAGCATCTCTACCGCTTCGTTGAGTTAGTAGCCTTAGCAGTATAGACAAGATGCTTCGGCAAGCCCAGCCCGGCAACCGATTAATACGCCCCAGCCTTTTCCATTTGCCCAATTCCTACTCTTAGCTTGTATGTTGTTTCGTAACCGCCAGCTCGTGCGCGGCCTGGCCTACCTGCTGCTGCTGGAAACCCTGACCACGATTGCCGCCCCGAGCGTGAGCCTGGCCATGATGGGACCGGGCCAGCCCGAGTTTACCAGCTACGAGGCCAGCGGCTCGCCCGACCTGGTGAACCTGACCACCGGCGACTTCACCTACAACATTCCCGTGCTCGATGTGCCCGGCCCCGAGCGCAGCTTCTCGCTACCGCTCACTTACCGCGCCGGCATCAAGCTGGAGCAGGAGGCCTCCTGGGTGGGGCTGGGCTGGTCGCTCAACGCGGGCGCCATTGCCCGCTCGCTCACCGGCTATCCCGATGACGCCGATGGCGAGCTGATGAGGAGCACCTATAATCAGAAAATCACTCGGGGCTGGAACGGGGGTGTGCCCAGCGTGCTGGAACTAGGGTGGGACGTGAACACCGGCCACAGCGGCTCGGCTAGCCTCATCGGTCTGGTTGGCCTAGGGTGGAGTGGAGGAGGCATCAGTTCTGGCAGCTTGGTTGGCGTTCATGCCAACAAGGATGGTGTTACGCCAAATTGGGTCGAAATAGCTGCCGCGGCCGTTACAATCGCTACACTAGGTACTGCCGGGCCATTGTCTGCCGTTGCCACTACAGCGGCTACGCAACTAGGCACGGATGTTGGCGTCGGAGTTGCCGCCTCCATGCTGCTGGGCAAGGCTAGCGGTACCAGCGGGGGGTTCAACCAGCCCACGGTCAATACGGAAAAGGGATTTCTCCACACCAACTACTGGATGTTTTATAACGACCAGAAGTCGGAATTCATGTACGGTTCGCTGCACTTCGACGACATGAGCCAGCGCCTCAAGTCACAGTCGGTCGCTAATAATCCCAGTCCGTACGTCTACAACGGGTCGAGCAGCTACCCGGTCGGCAAGTCACCGGAGTTTGACACGCGCTACGATAATACTAGTGCCGGCACTTTTCAATCGAGTCCCGGCGCCGACCTCTATCAGCCCCACAATGCCAGTGCTGATTACTGGGGTGATAATTCGGAACCCATCAGTGTTGCACACGACGACTTTTCGGTCATGGGCGGCAGCGTATCCGGTAGCATCCGCCCCTATCGCCTGGAGGTAGGTAGCTTAGCCTTTCCCTACCAGGGCCTGGGGGAGCACCATCGCTTCGCGGCCGTGCCGTACTTGAACGACTACAAGGTACCATTCCGCTACGATAACAGCCTCTCAAACTCCTATACCTACCACGACTTTGCACCCACCAGCACGACGCCTACCAACGTGGTGGGCATCGAAGGCTACCAGCAGCCCTATAACTCATCGTGGACGGGCGGCCTCATCCTGCGCGACCCCAGCCTCTACAGCGCGCGCACCGAAGGCGCCCGCAAAGGCCTCGTCAATTACAGCACGGGGGCAGAGCCGGGCAAGCAGCGCCGGCTGGTGCAGGGCAAGGACATTCGCTGGTTTACCAACGAGGAGATTTTACAGCAGTACCAGAACTCACCCGATGGCAATGGCGCGCTACTGGAAACGAATCACCCCGTCGCCCGGCAGGTAGAGGTACAGGGCGAAATCATCAGGTATACCTCCTGCCCAAACCCTGATGACCCCTCCTGCCAACCGGAACCTGTCTACGCGGACCCTACGCAGGCGGTGCAGAACAACCCGTGGCGAGTAACGCTGCCGGGCAAGGGCATCGGGGCCTTCGCCATCACGGCCGAGGATGGCACCACGTACCATTACTCGCTGCCCGTCTACCACTACACGCAATTCAGTAAATCCTACCAGCGGCGTAAGCCCGCCGACGCAGAGACGGCCGGCACCTCGACCCAAACCATCGGTCCCCGCAGCTGGGACCGGTTGGGCGGCGGCTTCGCCACGACCTGGCTGCTGACGGCCGTCACCTCCTCCGACTACGTGGACCGAGGTGCCAAGGGCACGGTCGACGATGCCGACTGGGGCGGCTGGGTGCGCTTCGACTACGGCAAATTTGCCAGCGCCTACAAGTGGCGTCAGCCCTACCTGGGTGAGAGCTACGACCCCAAAAGCTACAACGATGCCTCCTTCTCGGAAGGTTATAAGGAAACGTACTACCTCAACACGATTCACACGCGTAGCCACACGGCCCTGTTTCTGAAGAGCGTGCGTAACGACGCCCGGGCGAACTACCAAGCCGAGGGGTTCTTGGGCATGGCTGATGGGTTCCCGGGCATGGCCGAAAATAAGCCCTCCTCGTCGCTGCGGCTTGACGAGATTATTCTGCTTACGAATGAGGACTGGCAGAAGCTGCAAAAAGTGAACGGCATTCCGTCGGTCTCCGATATGGGAAGCGGTGATATCCCGGCCCTCTTTACGACTACCAGTACGGGCGGCACGCAGGTAAACCCCAACAACAACGGCGCGTCCTTCGACGCGGCCGAATTGAGCCCGGGCGATACGTACCAGAACGTGCTCGACCAGCACGACTTGGACGCGGACAGCCAGATTCGCACTTTTCTGTACCAGCAGGCCCAGAAGCGCATCGTATTCAACTACAGCTACCGTCTCTGCGCCAGTACACCCAACTCCTTTGCCTCGGCCACGGCGACTCCCTCCTGGGTTGAGTCGCAGTTTGCCTGCAACCGCACGGGTAAGCTCACGCTCGAAAGCGTCTCGACCTACGGCCCAGCTAGTACTAAGCTCATCCCCGACTTCAAGTTTGGCTACGGCTATAATCCCGACTACCAAAAGGATAGCTGGGATGGCTTCGGCATGTACAAGAGCGGCGTGAGCGTGAATACGGACCCTAGTCCCACCAACCCGACCAAGCCCCTGGACAGCCACCAGGTGAGTACGGATTTTGCCACGGCCACGCGGGATGGCTCGGCCTGGTCACTCACCGAAATTACTTCGCCGCTCGGCGGTCTGACCCGCGTTACGTACGAGCGTGACCAGTACGGCAAGGTATCGGAGTATGGCCTGGGCACCCCCAGCCTGACAAATTCCAACGGCTCCAATACGTTTACTGCCACGGGCCTGCCACCAGGCACTAGCCTGAGTGATTTTATCCGCACTGGGGATGTGCTCACGGGGAGCCTGGACTATCAGTATACCTACCAATGTCCTTCTACCGGCAATACAGGGGGGTATCCAGGGCAATACCTAGAGCAGGAGCAGTACCAGGAAACCAATTACTGCGGCGCTTCCAACGGCCCCAATGCCCGCATCCACGTGGCAAACGTTTCGGGCAACACGCTTACCGTGGACCAGCAAGATGTTCCGTTTGCTAGTTGTTACCCGGATGGGAATTGCGGCTCCCTACAGCCGTATTCGGCTACGCTGACTATTGCCAGCTTTCCCGCCAACCGCAACGGCGGCGATTTACGGGTGGCGGTGCTTGCTACGCGCGACGAGGCTAATCACGAATACCAAGTCCGCTACCACTACACCACTGACCTTTGGGGAGCTAGCAACAGTAGCGGCGTCATCTCCAAGGAGCCAGCTTACGTGGCCCACGAGGAGCGTCCGTTCGACAAGTGGTTTGACTACCCCGGCACCTCCGTTATGTACGGCCGGGTAAAGGTGCTACGCGGGCTATTTCGCAGCAACGACGCAACAGACTATTCTCAGGCCGAGGAATATACTTTTCAAACGCCGGTGTCCGGCTTTGTGCAGCCAGCCCCCAAAACAAACAGCTATCAGCTTATTTCCACGGGCGACAATGGCAATGTTTACAGCCAGGGGTGGCGGGCAGTAGACAGCTACCGTAATGCTGTAACGGTTAATCTGGGTATGATTGGCCAGCCCCTGGCTATTCGCAAACTGAACCGCCGGGGAGAGGTAGAAAGCAGTACGGCCTTTGAATACAGCAATACCCTGCCCAATGCCGAGGGCCAGGCCAAGCAGGCGTACTTCACGGAAGGGGTGCTCACCAATGAGCTCTTGGGAGCCGGCCGCTACTTCTACCGTATCAACCGCTCTACCAAAACCTACGTGCCCACGGTGCTGATCGCTACCACGACGAGAACCAATGGAGTGAGCACCCGCTCGCAGCAGGATAAATTCGACTTCTTTACCGGTAACGTGCTGGAATCTTCCTTCCGCAACTTTGTGGGTGACCTATACCGCTCGAAAGTGGTACCAGCTTACACGCTGCCGATTTACGCCGCCATGGGCCCCAGCAGTGAGCAGAGTTCCCGCCGTAACATGCTCACGCAGGAGGCTGCGTCCTATGTATACAAGATAAGACCGGGGGGCGGGCAGTCGGTGGTGACAGCCAGCGTCCAGACCTGGAATGGTAACTGGGCTACCTACCGGGGGTACGATGCAGCTACGGACACCTATACGGACCGCGCCGACGACCCCCGTCCCATCTGGCGCTTGCACGAAAGCTACCTGTGGAACTCCCCGCGCCTGAACGCCGATGGCACCTACGCCGATGCCAGCTTCACAGACTTTAACTGGACCCGTACGCCCTTAGCGGCGCAGGCTGCCGGCTGGCTAAAAGTGGGGGAAACTACCCGTTACGACCATTACTCCAAGCCACTGGAATCAAAGGACCTCAACGGACAATATGTAGCGCGCAAGCTTGGTTACGGGCAAACCCAGCGCTTGGTAACAGCGGCCAATGCCCGCTACACGGAGGTCGCCTATTCCGGCGCCGAAGATGTCGTCGACCAGGGAAACAACGTGCTACATTTTGGTGGGGAAGTGCGGGAGGGCGGTCGGCGCACAATGCAACTGCACCACACGGGTATGTATGCCACGCAACTCAATCCGGGTGAGGCAGGCTTCACCTACAAAGCCAAACTAGGCAGCGAAGTGCGGGGCGGGCAGAAATACCGGCTCAGCTGCTGGATGCACCAGTCAGACGTGAGCCGCCAAGGGCAACTCTACGCGCAGGTAGACGGCCGCGACTTGGGGGTAGCCTCCATCGCGTCGAGTAATACCAAGAAAGCCGATGCCTGGTACCTGGTTACGCTCCTAGTGGACGTGCCGGCCAATGGGCAGCAGCTGACTGTCGGTTGCCGGGCAGGCTCAGCCAGTACCAGCCCCGTCTACGTGGATGACTTCCACTTTCAGCCACTCTTGGCCCCAACTACAGCTTACGTCTACGACCCCGCCAGTGCCCAGCTAACCTACGTGCTCGACAACGACAACCTCTTTACCCACTACGAGTATGATGCGGCGGGGAAGGTGAGTCTTATCTCTAAAGAGGTCCTCACCCCGCTCGGCACCGCCCAGTCCGCTGAACGGCGCGTAAAGGAGTATTCTTACAACTTTGCTCAGATGACAACCCCTACCTGGCTGTCTACCGGCCTGATCACTTGGGGGCAGGGGGTAAGCGGTCCGTATGAGCGCCAACATGAGGAGCGCGATATAAATCCGCGTAGTGCAAGCTACAATACCACGAAAAATGTCGTGGATGGGACTTTCCCCACTTGCAATCCCGGGGTTACTCCCTTTGGCCAGACCATCACCTTGAAAGGCGCTAATGGTCAGTATGTGAGCAGTGAAAACGGCACGCAGCCGATGCGTTGCAACCGGGCAACTACTGGGGGCTGGGAGCAATTTACGATTGTTAACGCTGGTGGGGGCAAAGTGGCCCTGATGAGCCAGGGCAAATACGTGTCTTCAGAAAATGGCAGTCAGGCCATTACCTGTAGCCGCACAAGCATTGGTCCCTGGGAGCAGTTTGACTGGCTGAATAACCCCGATGGTACTATTTCCCTGCGGGGTAGTAATGGCCGATTTATATCCAACGAGGCCGGTACGCAGGCAATGACCTGTAATCGAACAGTAGCGCAAAACTTCGAATCATTCTTGGTCAACAACTAAGTCCTGAGTGATAGTACGCTCTTTTTACGGATAGAGCAATAAATGACATCGACGAAAAGGCCTCGCATTCTAGCGGGGCCTTTCCGTAGCTAGATTATTCGCTTCCCAATGCTGTATGTTAAGAGTTATTAGAGATAACTCCTCCATCGATAGACAAGGTGCCTATTTTCGCTCGAACCAGATAGGTAGCGACAAGTGAACAGCGTCGCTACCTATGGCCAATGACTAATAGTAGGGACTGATAGCGTTAAGTTACCAGGATTGGGTTTGACAACCCCACGCCAAGGACTTTAAGTGCGATAAGAGTTAAACCGAACAGCCCGATCTTCGTCAGAAGGCCGGGGCTGTTCAGTTTAGCACGTAAGAGCAACGGTTCCGTCTCAAGCAAAGCCTGCATGAGGCTTACAGAGGAGTTTATAACATTTATTAAACGGAGGACTGTTTAATGTTATAGGAGTAACATTCTCAGATGCTCGTTCCGAGAGCCATTAGGTCATCAGACGCTGAATTGTATCGACATTCTTCTAGGGGAAGCTCATAAACGGGTTAGCGTGGCATTCTAAGAACCCTGCATCTTACCATGCCACCTGATTTCTCTACTTTAGTTTGGTCTAGTTTGATGGGAGCAGGTCAGTTGCCGAAGCGATACGCAACAGACTGCGTCGCCACCCGCGAACTGGAATGCGCTCGAGAATGCTCCTCATGACTGACATGTATTGACCGGGCCTTGTCACGCCGGTGATGCTCAGCACGAACTGGCCAGCCCGTTTAGCTTTTGTGCCAACCTTTTACCCAAGGCCAAGTTTCGGACGCGGTGCTCGATGCGCCGGGCTCACTTATCATTCAGGAAGCGGGCAACCGGACGTTCTCGATGCAGACCGCGCTGCACGAGCTGCTAAAATAGCCAGCCTACCTACTATATTAAAGCGCCTGTCAGGCTGAGCTGGCGCAGCATTTTTTCGCGTGAGAAATCATATTTCTAACGGAAGATGCTGCGCCAGCTCAACCTGACAGGCGCTTTGAGCTACCAGATATGGACGACGTGCTTAAAACTCCTGCACCGTGGGGCGTAGCACAATTTCGTTGATATCTACCTCGGCGGGCTGCTCGATGGCGAACGCAATGGCCCGGGCCACTGACGACGCTGGAATAGCCTGTTTGTAGAACTCTACCACGCCCTTGGCACTTTCCTCGTGCGAGCTGCCGTGCTGTAGCTCCGACTCTACCGCGCCGGGCTCGATGCTGGTGACGCGAATGCTGCCGCCTACTTCGTGGCGCAGCCCGTCGGATATGGCCCGCACGGCGTATTTGGTGCCGCTGTACACGGTGCCGCCGGGGCTGAACACTTTGATGCCCGCCACCGACGAGATATTGATAAAGTGCCCGGACTTTTGCTGCTCGAACACGGGCAAGGCGGCCGCGATACCGTAGAGCACGCCTTTGATGTTGATGTCAATCATGCTGTTCCACTCGTCCACCTTGGTGGCACTCATGGGCGCAATGGCCATCAGGCCGGCGTTGTTGATGATAACGTCGAGGCGACCAAACGCTTCTACAGCCTTATCAACCAAGGCTTTTACTTCTTCGGCTTTGGTTACGTCGGTTTGCAGAATCTCTACCTTTCCGCCTGCGGCGCGAATATCGGCAGCAATTTTTTCCAGGTTTTCGAGGCGGCGCGCGCCTAGCACTACGGCGGCACCTTTGCTGGCCAAATGGCGAGCCGTAGTTTCGCCCAGCCCGCTGCTAGCGCCCGTGATGACGACTACTTTATTTTCGATATTCTCCATGATGTTCCTCGTTTGGCCTCGCTTTACTTAAGGCGATGTGGGGGAGAACCGGTAGCTACAGCAGTTGTTTCTTGGGTGGTGGTCTAATTTAAGGTGAGAGTGTAGTTATCGATAACGATTTTAATGCGGGCAGTATGGATTGCCAAACTTTTGCTAAAGGAGCAGGATTTGCGCACCAGCATACCGCACCGCTGCCGTAAGGAGCAATTACTAGCTTCGACAATACTGGTTTGCCCTTCGCCTTTCAGATACGGGCGGTGTCGCCAGCGGGGCAGCACGTTTGTATAGGCATTCCAGCGGTCGGTAAAATACCAGCAGTGGCGGCGGTAGCGACGCGGCAAGGCTTGCCACAGCCGCTGCGCCGTTTGAGCACTGCGGTTGCCCAAAACCCACGCCACGATGCGCCGACTGGCGCGTTCGACCGCAAGCAAGAGCCAGACCTTATGCGCTTTACAGCGTTTTTTCTAAAACTTCTTCCGCCGCAGTCGGGGCAGCGGGGGCGAAGCTGCCCGCGCTTTTTTTAGCAGCTTAGCCACCGTCACGCGCGCCACGCCCGTGGCGTGCACAATGCTACGTTGGGAGTTGCGTTCTACTTAACAGTTTTTCCACCTGGGCATATTGGGCGGCTTTGGCGACAGCAGCGGGCGTAAAACGCGCTTGGTAGCCACAGGCTTTACACTGATATTCGGCATGCCCTTGGCTCGGACCATTGCGCCGAATAGGTTCGCTGCCACATTGGGCACATAGATGTTGCGTGTAAACCATAATCCCTCCTACGCTTTTCACCTCTTAATAGACCACCGCCCAGAAATTCTTCCTTGTCGGGGGGGAGGTGACTGGTTACACTCCAGTCAGCTAGGTAGGGTGTTGTTAAACAAATAGGGTAAAACCTCCGACTCGGCCCTACGCCGGTTTGCTTGGCGGCTGCCAGGTAGCAATCAGGTCCATGTCAAACGGGGCTTCGGCCAGCAGGGGGTGGTCGGAGAAGTCGTACTCGCCGTGCAGGTTCAGGTGGCGGTAGGAGAGCACGGCGAAGGGCGAGAGCGTGGCCAGCGTAGCCGCTTGCTGCTCGGGCGGCAGCCGGGCCAGGTGCTGGGAGAGGTGCAGGTAATTCCAGCAGATGATGGCGTTCATCAACAAGCGCTTGCAGGTCTCGGCCACCAGCTGCTCGGAGCGGGTGGCGGCGTGAAACTCCTGGTTGCGGCCGTGCCAGACGGCGTGGGCCAGCCGGTGGGCGCTCTCGCCCTTGTTGAGCTGCTTCTGGATGCGCTGGCGCAGTTCCACCTGGTCAACGTAGCGCAGCAGGAACTCGGTTTTAACCAGCCGGCCCAGCTCTTTCAGGGCCCGGTAGAGCGGGTGCTGGCGGGCGTAGGAGTTGAGGCGGCCGAACAGGCGGGAGGCCTCGCTGTGGCGCAGCTTCAGGGTGACGACCAGGCGCAGGACCTCGTCCCAGTGCCGGGCGATGCGCTCGGGGTCGAGGCGCGCGTCGGGCAGCAGGGTCTGCCCCAGTTGCCGGTGCGTGGCCACCGGCTCCCAGCTGTAGAGCTGCTGAGTAGTGCACGGCCCGCCACAGGTCGGCGCGGGTGGTCGCTTCGTCGACGACCAGCGCTTTGACCAGGGCCCCGAGCTTGGTTTGCAGGCGCAGCGACGCCCCGGCCAACGCCTCGTGAAACAGCGC
>Ga0308164_10001112_pt1 | contig 33982 bp, 30 predicted proteins | sample PhyTR2_FD_201031 | JGI IMG/M metagenome (GOLD analysis project Ga0308164, IMG submission 201031) | Phyllosphere microbial communities from UC Gill Tract Community Farm, Albany, California, United States - DLSLT.R2 | ecosystem: Host-associated > Plants > Phyllosphere > Unclassified | place: USA... | reverse complement strand
GTCGTCGCGGGTAAAATCCATGGGTCGCATTGTTGTTCAAAGATGGTTCAAAAACGGCAACAGGCGATATTATCCGCCATACACGCGTTCGTGTTTGCGGATTCTATAGAAAACCCGCCATTCAATAGGCCTTTCCGCACGCAAAGTTGGCACAGCGCCGCGCACACAGTCCTTTTGGGCTGTCAAGACTGGCACATTCGCCAAGATTGCGTATGATTCCGGGCTTGACTGCTTAGGATGCCCCCCCATGTTGCCTTCCATCGAACAACGTCTTGCCCTGGAACTTGGCGCCAAGCCAGCCCAGGTTTCCGCCGCCATTGCCCTGCTGGACGAGGGCGCCACCGTACCTTTCATCGCGCGTTATCGCAAGGAAGCCACAGGGGGCCTCGACGACATCCAGCTGCGCTTGCTCGAAGAACGCCTGCGCTACCTGCGCGAGCTGGAAGACCGCCGCGCCGCTATCGTGGCATCTATTACCGAACAGAACAAGATGACGCCGGTCTTGCTAGATGCGGTCATGCACGCGGAAGACAAGACCCGGCTGGAAGACTTATATCTTCCGTATAAGCAAAAACGCCGTACCAAGGCCCAGATCGCCATCGAAGCGGGCCTGGCGCCGCTGGCCGACGGCCTGCTCGACAATCCAACGCTGAACCCGGAAACCGAAGCGGCGGCCTACCTGCGCGAGGCCTTCACGACGGGCGACGGCAACAATCCCGGCGTGGCCGATACCAAGGCCGCGCTCGACGGCGCGCGCCAGATCCTGATGGAACGGTTTGCCGAAGACGCTACCTTGCTGCAATCGTTGCGCGAATATGTGCAAGAGCATGGCATTGTCCAGTCGAAAGTTATTGAAGGTAAGCAAGAAGAAGGCGAAAAATTCGCCGATTACTTTGATTATTCCGAACCGCTGGGCAACGTACCGTCGCACCGGGCGCTGGCCCTGATGCGCGGCCGCCGCGAAGGCATTCTCGACGTCGCCTTGCGGCTCGACAGCGAGCCGGAAAAACCGAAGTGGGATGCACCGTTGAATCCGTGCGAGAGCCGGATCGCGGGCCGCTTCGGCATCAGGCAGCAGGGTCGCCCGGCCGACAAATGGCTGGCCGACACGGCGCGCTGGACCTGGCGCGTGAAAAGTTTCATGCACCTCGATACGGAACTGATGGGCGCGCTGCGCGAAAAATCCGAGCTCGAGGCAATCAACGTCTTCGCTACCAATTTAAAAGCCTTGCTGCTGGCCGCACCCGCCGGCCAGCATGCCACCATGGGTCTCGACCCGGGCCTGCGCACCGGCGTCAAGGTGGCGGTGGTCGATGCCACCGGCAAGGTGGTCGATACCGCCGTGATCTATCCGCACCAGCCGAAAAACGACTGGGACGGTGCGCTGCACACGCTGGGCAAGCTGGCGGCCAAGCACAATGTGTCGCTGATTTCGATCGGCAACGGCACCGCGTCGCGCGAAACCGATAAATTGGCGCAAGACCTGATCAAGCGCCATCCTGAGCAAAAAATGAGCAAGATCGTCGTGTCTGAAGCGGGCGCGTCGGTGTACTCGGCATCGGAATTCGCGTCGCGCGAGTTGCCGGACATGGATGTGTCGCTGCGCGGCGCCGTCTCGATCGCGCGCCGGCTGCAGGATCCGCTGGCGGAACTGGTCAAAATCGATCCGAAATCGATCGGCGTGGGCCAGTACCAGCACGACGTGTCGCAAACGCAACTGGCGCGCACGCTGGACGCCGTGGTGGAAGATTGCGTGAACGCGGTGGGCGTGGATGTGAATACGGCATCGGCGCCCCTGCTGGCACGGGTGTCGGGCCTGTCGGCATCGGTGGCGCAGGCGATTGTTACCTACCGCGATGCCAAGGGCGCGTTCACGTCGAGGAGCGGCCTGAAGGCCGTGCCGCGCCTGGGCGACAAGACCTTCGAGCTGGCAGCGGGCTTCCTGCGCGTGACCGGCGGCGACAACCCGCTCGACGCGTCGGCAGTCCACCCGGAATCGTATCCGCTGGTGGAAAAAATCCTGGCTGACATTAAAAAGGATATCAAGGGCGTGATCGGCGAAGCTGCGCTGATCAAATCGCTGAGCCCGGCCAAGTATGCCGACGACAAGTTCGGCGTACCGACCATTACCGATATTTTGAAGGAACTGGAAAAGCCGGGCCGCGATCCGCGGCCGGAATTTACCACCGCCACCTTCAAGGAAGGCGTGGAAGAAATCCGCGACCTGCGCCCGGACATGATTTTGGAAGGCGTGGTCACCAACGTGGCCGCGTTTGGCGCGTTCGTGGATATCGGCGTGCACCAGGACGGCCTGGTGCATATTTCGGCGCTGTCGAACACCTTCGTCAAGGATCCGCACACGGTGGTGAAAGCCGGCCAGGTGGTGAAGGTGAAAGTGCTGGAAGTGGACGAAAAGCGCAAGCGCATCGCCCTGACCATGCGCCTGACCGACAGCGCCCCGCAAGCCGGTGCGCAGCCGCAACAGCGCGCCGACCGCAACGACCGCAAGAGCATGGGCCAGCACCAGAAGCACAGCGCGCGCGAGCAGCCGGCCGGCGGCAGCATGGCCGCCGCGTTTGCCAAGCTGCGCGGCTAACCCGAAATTCAACCGACTTGCGATACGCAGCAGGCGCATTTCTTATAAAATGTCGCCATCTATTTACTTCATTACCGAGGCAGCCATGAGCGACGTACAAACCTGGATCAAAGAAACCGTGACCAATACCCCCGTGGTGCTGTTCATGAAGGGCACCGCCCAGTTCCCGCAATGCGGCTTTTCCGGTCGCGCCATCCAGATCCTGAAAGCATGCGGCGTCGAAAACATCGCCACCGTGAACGTGCTGGAAGATCCGGAAGTTCGCCAGGGCATCAAGGACTACTCGAACTGGCCGACCATTCCCCAGCTCTACGTGAAGGGCGAGTTCATCGGTGGTTCGGACATCATGAATGAAATGTTCGATTCGGGCGAACTGAAAGCGCTGCTCGATGCCTGATCGACCGCTGCGGCTGATCATTGCCATCACGGGCGCTACCGGCGCCGTGTATGGCGTGCGTCTGCTGCAGCATTTGCAACACACGCCCGGGGTCGAGACCCATCTGCTGGTCTCGGATGCCGCCGTGCTGACCTTGCACCAGGAAACCGGCCTGCAGCGGCGCGATGTCGAAGCGCTGGCCCACGTGGTGCACAAGGTGCGCGACATCGGCGCGTCGATCGCCAGCGGGTCGTTCCAGTCGGAAGGCATGATCGTGGCGCCCTGCTCGATGAAGACGCTGGCGTCGGTGGCGCATGGCCTGTCCGACAATTTGATTGCCCGGGCGGCCGACGTGGTGCTCAAGGAGCGCCGGCGGCTGGTGCTGATGGTGCGGGAAACCCCGTTCAACCTGGCGCACCTGCGCAATATGACGGCGGTGACGGAAATGGGCGGGATTATCTATCCGCCATTGCCTGGCTTTTATCACAAGCCGCAATCGATTGAAGAAATGGTGGACCACACGGTGGGCCGCGTGATCGATTTGTTCGGAATAGACCACACACTGACCCCGCGCTGGAACGGCATGAAAGCGTCCAGCGAGGCGTAACGGTACCCGATGACTGCGCTTGGTCAGCCCCGCGCTAGCGCGCGCTGAAGCGCAGGCCCTCTTCCGCTTTTTTCAATTCTCTCGCTTCTTCCACCATGCGCCGGTGGGCGATACGCTTGCGCATGACCTCGGCATGTTGGGCGGCCGTCATGGGCGGGGCGGTCATCAATTCTTTTAGCTGCGCGACATTGCTGTAGTTACTTTTCATAAGGCGGCTCAAAAGCTGGACTCCAGGTAAATGCTGCAGTGGTGCGGCAAATACAGCGACAAGCATATGCGGCTGCAAATCAGCGGTGCTGACGCCCTATTGTGCCTGAATTCCGTCCGGGAACCATGACAATTCGCAAACGTACTTCAAATAAAAAAGGCACGTCGAACAGCGCAACAACAGCATGCTGCGCTCCGAACAAAAACCGGCAAAGTCATGAAACGAGTTTCACATGGCAACAGTGGAACGGCCCCATGGCGGCAATGCAAACAGCAGGCATTTTTATTACTTTTGGTAGTTAACGCGCACTAGCATGCGAATAAATTCCCGGGCAATTTGTTTGTGATGCTCGTCCAGGCGCTGTAAATCGGCGATTAACTTGACATCGGCGGACTCGAACCGCGATACGCCGTTGGCGCCGTCACCGTCGGTGGCGCCCTGTTCGGCCCCGCCAAAGCGCAGCCATTCGGCAGGCACGCCCAGCCACTGGGCGATCATGCGCAGCTTCTCCTGGGTAGGAATGGCCTCGCCTACGAGCCATTTACGGGCTGCGTGGACGGTAATGGGCCGACCGTCAAAGCGGATGTTGAACTCGCGCGCCAGCCGGGTGGGGCTGTCGGGAGAGTAATGGGCATTCTTCAGGGCTTGCTGAAGACGCTGGCTAAAGCTTTCGCGTTCATTAGAGGAATTCATCGTTGCACTATTTCATGTTGCGTCATGAAAGTCAGTCTCTTGAAGCGGAGCTTGAATTGTGACGCTGGGTGACACTAAAATTAACATTATCCGCTCTACCAAAAGGGATAACCACGGTGGAAGAGAGCGAATTTTATTTTGTTTTTTGCTGTTGTGGAACACAAAACTGTTGGACCAGTTGAATCAGCGTTGAAGATTTGCAATTTTAGCAGTGCCACTGCTTAGCGGCCAGATATTCACCTGGTTTTACGACCAAGGCTATGATGGGGCGCGGTCCGCGGTTGTGCGCGCACGATACCGGGACGCTACAAGATCAACAAGTTTTCTGGAAAACGGGCGCCGCCACGCTACAATGCCCCATCGCCCGATTAACGTTAACGTAAGCGGAAATCCATCTATTATTTTGCCGATGTCCACCTATACCATTACCGAACTGGCCCGTGAATTCGACATCACGGCGCGCGCCATCCGTTTCTACGAAGACCAAGGGCTGCTGAGCCCGTCACGCGAGGGCACGGGCGGCCGCAACCGCGTCTACACGCCGCGCGACCGCACGCGCCTGAAACTTACGCTGCGCGGCAAGCGCCTCGGCCTGCCCCTGTCGGAAATCCGCGACCTGGTCGACATGTACGAAACGCCCAAGGATACGGCGGTGCAGATGAACCATTTTCTCGGCGTGCTGGCCCGCCACCGCGAAACCCTGGAACAGCAGCGCGAAGACATCGAAATGACCCTGGCTGAAATCACCGCCCACGAAGAGGAATGCAAGCGCCTGATCGCGGCGGCCGCCGACGGCAAGATCGTTCCGCTCGACTGACTCAATTGACGTTTACAATTGACGTTTACGTTAACGTCACCTGAGAGTATCATCGGCATTCCAATAAATTAAAACATTGAGGATGACATGCTCGATCTGCCCGGACTGACCTTTGACCACGGCGAGGACATCGCCGCCCTGCGTGCGGCCGTGCAGCAGTTCGCCGCCGCCGAAATCGCGCCGCGCGCGGCCGACATCGACCGCTCCGACCAGTTCCCGATGGACTTGTGGCGCAAGCTGGGCGACCTCGGCGTGCTGGGCGTGACCGTGGGCGAGGAATACGGCGGCGCCAACATGGGCTACCTGGCCCACATCGTGGCAATGGAAGAAATCTCGCGGGCGTCGGCCTCGGTCGGGCTGTCGTACGGCGCCCACTCCAACCTGTGCGTCAACCAGATCAAGCGCAACGGCACCGAAGAGCAGAAGCAGCGCTACCTGCCCAAGCTGGTCTCGGGCGAATACATCGGTGCGCTGGCCATGTCCGAACCGAATGCCGGCTCCGACGTGGTCAGCATGAAACTGCGCGCCGATCTCAAGGGCGACCGCTGGGTGTTGAACGGCACCAAGATGTGGATCACCAACGGCCCGGACGCCGACGTGCTGGTGGTCTACGCCAAGAGCCACCTCGACGCCGGCGCACGCGGCATGACCGCGTTCCTGATCGAAAAGAATTTCAAGGGCTTTTCGGTGGCGCAAAAGCTCGACAAGCTCGGCATGCGCGGCTCGCATACCGGTGAACTGGTGTTCGACAATTGCGAAGTCCCGGTCGAAAACGTGCTGGGCGGGGTGGGCAAAGGCGTCAACGTGCTGATGTCAGGCCTCGATTTCGAACGCACCGTGCTGTCCGGCGGACCGCTGGGCATCATGCAGGCGTGCATGGATTCGGTAGTGCCTTACATCCACGAGCGCACCCAGTTCGGCCAGGCCATCGGCGAATTCCAGCTAATGCAAGGCAAGCTTGCCGACATGTACTCGACCATGATGGCCTGCAAAGCCTATGTGTACGCGGTAGGCCAGGCCTGCGACCGCGCGCAAACACCCGACGCCATCCGCAACCTGCGCAAGGACGCCGCTGGCGCCATCCTGTACAGCGCCGAGAAGGCCACGTGGATGGCCGGCGAAGCGATCCAGGCATTGGGTGGCAACGGTTACATCAACGAGTACCCGGTCGGCCGCCTGTGGCGCGACGCCAAGCTGTACGAAATCGGCGCCGGCACCAGCGAAATCCGCCGCATGCTGATCGGCCGCGAACTGTTTGCGGAAACCCGCTAAGGGTTGCCGGCAGGCGGCGCAACCATGGAACCGTGATGACCCAGGCTGCCTTCCCCAAACTGCTGCGCTCGCAAATCGCCTTCGATATCGCCCGCGCCATCCTCGACGGCTTCGACCGGCACTACCGGCTGTTTCGCCACACCAGCCAACAAGCCAAGCAGTTTTTCGAGCGCGGCGCCTGGGCTGAGGCGCAGCAGGCGGCACGGGCGCGCATCGACTTTTATGACGTGCGCGTACAGGAATGCGTGCAACAGCTGGAAGACGACTACAGCGAGGCCGACCTGACCGACAACGTGTGGCAGGAACTCAAGCTGCATTACATCGGCATGCTGTCCGACTACGCCCAGCCGGAGCTGGCCGAAACGTTTTTCAATTCGGTCTGCTGCAAGCTGCTGCACCGCAGTTATTTTCACAACGCCTATATCTTCGTGCGGCCCGTCGTCTCCACCGAGTACATCGAGACGCGCGAACTGGCGCCCACGTACAAGGTGTATTACCCCGGCGCCGATGGCGTGCATTTCGCGTTCAAGCGCATCATCACCAACTTCCAGTTGAGCACGCCGTTTGCCAACCTGACGCGCGATGTCGAACAGCTGGAGGCGCGGCTGCAGCAACTGCTGGGTACCACCCGCATCGAACCGAACCACCAGGTGCACGTGCTGGCCAGCCTGTTCTTCCGTAACAAGGGCGCCTACATCGTGGGCAAACTCATCAACGGCAACCGCGAGTACCCGTTCGTGGTGCCGATTTTGCACGACCGCGACGGCCAGCTGATCCTCGATACCGTGCTGTTCGATCCCGAGCAGATCACGGTGGTGTTCTCGTTTACCCGTGCCTATTTTTTGGTGGACATGGAAGTGCCGTCCGCCTACGTCGCGTTCTTGCGCACGCTGTTGCCGCGCAAGCCGCGCAGCGAAATCTATACCATACTCGGCCTGCAAAAACAGGGCAAGACGCTGTTCTACCGCGACTACCTGCAACATTTAAAACACTCGTCGGACCGCTTCGACATTGCCCCCGGCATCCGCGGGCTGGTGATGCTGGTGTTCGCGCTGCCGTCGTTCCCGTACGTGTTCAAGGTGATCAAGGATTTTTATCCGCCGCCCAAGGAGACTACGCGCGCGCTGATCAAGCAAAAGTACTTGCTGGTCAAGCACCACGACCGCGTAGGCCGCATGGCCGACACGCTCGAGTATTCCAACGTGGCGTTTCCGCGCCACCGCTTTTCGGAACAGTTGATTGCCGAGCTGATGCAGTTTGCGCCGTCGCTGGTCGAATTCGAAGGCGACCAGTTGATCGTCCGGCACCTGTACATCGAGCGGCGCATGGTGCCGCTCAACATGTGGCTGGCGCAGGCGGAACAGAACGGCAACGACGCCCAGCTCGAACACGGCATCGTCGAGTACGGCAACGCGATCAAGGAGCTGGTGGCCGCGAATATTTTCCCCGGCGATATGCTGTACAAAAACTTTGGCGTCACCCGGCACCAGCGCATCGTGTTTTACGATTACGACGAAATCGAAACCATCACCGACTGCAATTTTCGCGATATCCCGCAAGCCCGTACCGAAGAAGAGGAAATGGCGTCCGAGCCGTGGTACCCGATCGGCAAGCACGATGTTTTTCCCGAGCAGTTCGGCCAGTTCCTGCTCGGTCGCCCGAAGATACGCCAGTATTTCCTGAAGCACCACGCCGACCTGCTCACGCGCGACTACTGGCAAACACGCAAGCAACGCATCCTCGATGGGCTGGTGGAAGACGTGTATCCGTATCCGCAGCACATCCGCTTTTTCCACACGAATTTATCCGACATCCCGGCGGTTACGCCGCCACCGTTTATGGAGATACTAGAAAATGAATGACCCGATCGTGATCGTGGGTGCGGCCCGCACCCCCATGGGCGCCTTCCAGGGCGATTTTTCCGGCCGGGCCGCCCACGACCTCGGCGCAGTGGCCATTGCCGCTGCCGTCGCGCGCGCCGGCATCGATGGCCAGCTGGTCGAGCACGTCTATTTCGGCAACTGCCTGATGGCAGGCCAGGGCCAGGCGCCAGCGCGCCAGGCCTTGTTGAAAGCGGGGCTGCCCGCATCCACCGGCGCTGTCACGTTATCGAAAATGTGCGGCTCGGCCATGCAGGCAGCGATTTTTGCGCACGACCAGCTGGTGGCCGGCAGCGCCGACGTGGTGGTGGCCGGCGGCATGGAGTCGATGACCAACGCGCCGTACCTGGTGCCGAAGGCGCGCGGCGGCTACCGCATCGGGCATGGCATGCTGCTCGACCACATGATGTACGACGGCCTGGAAGACGCGTATTCGCGCAACGAAAAAACCGGCGAAGGCCGCTCGATGGGCACGTTTGCCGAAGAGTGCGTGGCCACGTACCAGTTCACCCGCGAACAGCAGGATGCATTTGCCATCGCCTCGGTGCAGCGCGCGCAGGCAGCCACGGCCGAAGGTTGGTTCAAGTGGGAAATCGCGCCCGTCACCGTCCGCAGCCGCACCGGCGACACCGTGATCGAGCAAGACGAAGGCCCGCTCAAGGCCAGGCTCGACAAGATCCCCACCCTGCGCGCCGCCTTCAAAAAGGACGGCACCATCACGGCTGCGTCGTCATCGTCGATCAACGACGGCGCCGCTGCGCTGGTGCTGATGCGCGAATCGACCGCGCAGAAACTGGGCGCCAGCATCATCGCCCGCATTCACGGCCACGCCACGCACGCCCAGGCCCCCGACCTGTTTACCACCGCCCCCATCGGCGCGATTGAAAAATTGTATAAAAAAACGGGATGGACCACCGCCGACGTCGACCTGTTCGAAATCAACGAGGCATTTGCCGCCGTGCCAATGGCCGCCATGCGCGACCTCGACATTGCCCACAGCAAGATCAACGTCCACGGCGGCGCCTGCGCGCTGGGGCATCCGATCGGCGCCTCGGGCGCGCGCATCATCGTCACCCTGATCGGCGCCCTCAAGCGCACCGGCGGCAGAAAAGGCGTGGCGGCGCTGTGCATCGGCGGCGGCGAAGCCACGGCCATGGCCATCGAACTGGTGGCGGCATAATGGCCGCCGCCCTGATCATCGGCGCCTCGCGCGGCATCGGCCTGGAACTGGTCAAGCAATACCGGGCCGACGGCTGGCGCGTGATTGCCACCGCCCGCAAGGCCGAGGACTGCGCGGCCTTGTCCGCGCTGGGCGCCGAGGCGCACAAGCTCGATGTCACCGACGTGGAAGCCTGCGCCGGCCTGGGCTGGAAGCTCGACGATGAAGAGCTGGACGTGGCCATCCTCAACGCGGGCGTGTACGGCCCGCGCCACGACGGCTTTCCGCAACAGTCGGACTTCGACAGCGTGATGCACACCAATGTGCTGGCCGCCATGCGCCTGCTGCCCATCGTCGCGCCGCTGGTGGCTGGCAAGCGCGGCAAGCTGGCCGTGCTGTCGTCACGGATGGGATCGCTGAGCGAGCGCACCAGTCCCAGCGGCTCGCTGTACCGCGCCAGCAAGGCCGCGCTCAATTCGGTGCTGATCGATACCGCGCTGCTGTACGGCCCGCAAGGCGCCACCTGCGTGGCGTTCCACCCGGGCTGGGTACGCACCGACATGGGCGGCGACGGCGCCGACATCTCGCCGCAGGAAAGCGCGGCCGGCATCCGCCACACGCTGGCCACGCTGCCCGCTTCCGCCACCGCGCAGTACCGCAATTACGACGGCAGCGCCATCGGCTGGTAACTTCCGACCCAAAATTACAATAACGAGACACCATGATACTGAGCCAGGAACACGACATGATCCGCGACGCCGTGCGCACCTTTGCGCAAGAGCGTCTCGCCCCCAATGCCGCCCGCTGGGACCGCGACCATCACTTTCCCAAGGAGGAACTTCAGGAACTGGCGGCGCTGGGCGCGTTTGGCGTCGCGGTGCCCGAAGAACTGGGCGGCGCCGGCCTCGATTACGTGTCGCTGGCCCTGGTTCTGGAAGAAATCGCTGCCGGCGACGGTGGCACGTCCACCATCATTTCCGTCAACAACTGCCCGGTATGCAGCATCGCCATGATGTATGCCAACGACGAGCAAAAGGAACAGTGGCTGCGGCCGCTGGCGCAGGGCGACATGCTGGGCGCGTTTTGCCTGACCGAACCGCACACGGGCAGCGACGCCGCCGCCCTGCGCACCACGGCCACGCGTGACGGCGACGACTACGTGCTCAACGGCGTCAAGCAGTTCATCACCAGCGGCAAGACGGCGGACGTGGCGATCGTACTGGCCGTCACCGACAAGGCGGCCGGCAAGAAGGGCATCAGCGCATTCTGGGTACCCACCGCCACCCCCGGTTATATCGTGGCGGGGCTGGAACAGAAAATGGGCCAGCACTCGTCGGACACGGCGCAGATTTTATTTGAGAACTGCCGCATTCCCGCCGCCAACCTGATCGGCGCAGAAGGGCAAGGTTACAAGATCGCACTGTCGGGCCTCGAAGGCGGACGAATCGGCATTGCATCCCAGGCGGTGGGGATGGCGCGCGCCGCGTACGAAGCGGCGTTGCATTATGCGCGCGAGCGCGAAAGCTTCGGCAAGCCGATCTTCGAGCACCAGGCGGTGCAGTTCCGCCTGGCCGACATGGCCACGCAGATCGAAGCGGCGCGCCAATTGATCCGCCACGCGGCGTCGATGAAGGACGCAGGGTTGCCATGCCTGAAGGAAGCAGCCATGGCCAAGCTGTTCGCGTCCGAAATGGCCGAGCGCGTGTGTTCCGATGCGATCCAGGTGCACGGCGGCTACGGCTACGTCAGCGACTTCCCGGTCGAGCGCATTTACCGCGACGTGCGCGTGTGCCAGATCTATGAAGGCACCAGCGATATCCAGAAACTGCTGATCGCGCGCGCGTTATAAACGGCGCAGCTATACTGGGGCGCTCGACTTTATTCAAGACCACCATGCCCCAGGATCTCGCCCCCGTACCGCTGGAAAAAGCCTACCGCCTGCTCACCCACGGCCCGACCGTCCTCGTCTCAGCCCACCACGACGGCGTGGACAACGTCATGGCCGCCGCCTGGGCCTGCGCGCTCGACTTCGCGCCACCGAAAGTGACGGTGGTGATCGACAAGATCACGGCCACCCGCGCGCTGATCGAGGGCAGCGGCATGTTCGTGCTTCAAGTGCCCACCGTGGCGCAGCTGCAGCTGACCGAGCAGCTGGGCACCACCAGCCTGGCCACCGAACCCCACAAGCTGCAACAATCGGGCGTGGAACTGTTCCGCATCGACGGCTACCAACTGCCATTCGTGACAGGCTGCTCGGCCTGGCTGGCGTGCCGGCTGGTGCCGGAACCGCACAACCAGCACACCTATGACTTGTTTATCGGCGAAGTGGTGGGTGCGTGGTCGGACCCGCGCGCATTCAAGGATGGTCACTGGCAGTTCGAACATGCCGACCCGGCGCTGCGCAGCGTACACCACGTGGCAGGCGGACATTTTTATGCGATCGGCGAAGCGCTGACTGCCAAGCAAGACAAATAACCCGCTCCCCTGCCGGTGATACGCCACCCGTAGCACGTGGGGTCTGACCCCGGCCTGGCCGTGCGGGTTGGAACAAAAAAAAGCCCGCTTAGCATCAGCTAGCGGGCTTCGTTCCAATGTATTACCAATGCTTTAATCGTACCGGTCTCCAGGGCTATCTGCCAAGTGAGGCGGTAATCTCAGGCGCCCATGCTATCTGCATGGTGCCCCTGACGTGTAAGTCGACCAACGTATTCGAAAGACAGCTTTGGCAGCTGCGTCACCAGCGGTCTGAACTTACACAGTTCGTACGCGGCGCATTTGCCAGAGGTGGGACTGTCGGCACGCACAACGTGCAGACCTCAACCACGAACGTAGTGTAACACAGATATTTGTGCGGCGCACAAATTATTTTATCGATGTAGTTTCCGTGGTGAGCGGACGCGGCGTGCGGCGCGGCTTGTGCCGGCACGCCCGTTCGAACTCGGAAATCACCTGCGCCCCGAACAGCAGCAAGGTGGCGCCAATTTCCAGGCTGAACATGACGATGATGGCCGTGGTCATCGAGCCGTACACCACGTTCACCTGCGACAGCGTCGTGAAATACCAGACCAGGATGTGGCGCGCGCATTCCCACAGCAGCGCCGCCGTCACGCCACCGATCAGCGCGTGCGACAGCGACAGCCGCCCCACCGGCATCACCAGGTAGATCGAGGTCAGTACCAGCACCTCGCCGCCAAAGCCGAGCATGTACAGCAGCACGCCGGACACGCCCTGCAACGACCACTGGTAGCCGAACAGCCACACGCTCTCTTCGCCCATCACCTGCAAGCTGCCCGCCACGAGCGTCACCAGCAACATGCCGGCGCCCAGCGACAGGATGTAACAGTAGGGCATGATGGCGGAAATCAGAAAGCGCCGGCGCTTGATTTCCACCCGGTGCTTGAAGATTACCGACATGGCGTTTTCCAGCACCGTGAACGCCAGCGAGCTGAAGAAAATCATACTGACCAGCAACACACCGCCCACCACGTCGCGGTGGTCGAGGAAGTGCGACACCTCTTCCACGATGGGACCGGAGTGGCCCGGCACCAGCCAGCCCAGATAGCGGCCCACGGTTTCCAGCAGCACCGTTTCGTCGATCACGTGCGACAACGCCACCACCACCAGCATCAGCAGCGGCACGATGGACAGCAACGAATAATAGGCCACCGCGCCTGCCAGCAGCAGGCCCTGGTTGGCGCGGAACCCTTTCAGGCATTGCACCAGGAAAGCCATGGGGTGCGTGATGACGTAGACCAGCCCCCTGCGATTAAGGAATTTCATGGCTTCATTCTACGCACAAGCCAGCGCCCGGTATGTGCGGCGTCGTCCGGTATCGACGGGCCAGCGCACGCCACGGTACGGCCATCCCCCGCTATACTTCGACATCGCCCACTGCTTCCAAGAAAATACGCTCTATGTCGCTCACCTATATCTGGTCTGGCTTTTTCGTGGTCGGCTTGCTGGCCGCGCTGTTGCAGTTCTTCTTCATGGGCGACACCGAGATCTTCAAACGCATCGTCGACGGCACCTTCGATTCGGCCAAGTCGAGCGTGATGGACATCGCCCTGCCGCTGGCCGGCGTGATGACCTTATGGCTCGGCATCATGAACGTGGGCGAAAAGGCCGGCGCCGTCAACCTGCTGGCGCGCATCATCGCGCCCTTCTTCTCGCGCATCTTTCCCGGCGTGCCAGCGAACCATCCGGCCAACGGCCACATGGTGATGAACTTCTCGGCCAACCTGCTGGGCCTGGACAACGCGGCCACGCCGTTCGGTTTGAAGGCAATGGAAAGCCTGCAAACGCTGAACCCGAAAGCCGACGAACCGACCGACGCCCAGATCATGTTCCTGGTGCTGCACACGTCGGGCCTGACCCTGATCCCCGTGGCGATCATGGCGCAGCGCTCGATCATGGGCGCGGCCGATCCGGCCGACATTTTTATTCCGTGCCTGATCGCCACCTACGTGGCGACTGTCACCGGCATCATCGTGGTATCGATCCGCCAGCGCATCAACCTGATCAACCGCGTGGTGCTCGGTTGGCTGGGCGGCATGACGGCCGCCATCCTGGGCATGATCTGGTACTTCACCGAATATCTGACCAAGGCCGAGATCCAGAAGTTTTCCACCGTGTTCAGCAACCTGCTGCTGCTGACCGTGATCGTCGGCTTCATCCTCGGCGCGCTGCATAAGAAAGTGAATGTGTACGACGCCTTTATCGAGGGCGCCAAGGGCGGCATCGAAACTTCGATCAAGGTCATCCCCTACCTGGTGGGCATGCTGGTGGCCATCAGCGTGATCCGCAACGCGGGCGTATTCAACTTCGTGGTGCAGGGCTTTACCTGGGTGTTTACCCACATGGGCATCAACACTGATTTCGTGCCGGCGCTGCCCACCGCGCTGATGAAGCCGCTCAGCGGCAGCGGCGCCAAGGCCATGATGATCGACACCATGCAAACCTACGGTCCCGATTCGTTCGTCGGCCGCCTAGCGTGCGTGTTCAACGGTTCGGCCGACACCACGTTTTATATCGTGGCGCTGTACTTCGGCTCGGTTGGCATCCGCAAGACGCGTTACGCGATCTCGTGCGGCCTGATCGCCGACTTTGCCGGCGTCATCACCGCCATCGCGGTGGCTTACCTGTTCTTCCATTGATCGGACTGCCCATGTTTCGTCGTACCCTGCTGGCCGCGCTGCTGTTTGCCGGCGCCACCGTCCACGCTGCCGACCTGCCGGAACCGGTCGCCCGCCTGATGCAGGCAGCCAGGATTCCCGACACGGCAGCCGGCATCGTCGTCCTGCGCGGCGACACCGTGCTGCTGGCACACAATCCGCAGCAAGTGATGCAGCCAGCCTCGACGATGAAGCTGTTCACGGCCATGACCGCGCTGGAGCAACTGGGCCCGGTCTTTCGCGGCCGCACCGAGTTACGCAGCAGCGCCGACGTCGAACAAGGCGTGCTGCGCGGCGACCTGATCGTGCGCGGCGGCGCCGACGCCGACTTCAACGAAGACGTGCTCACCCACATGCTGCAGGCGCTGCGCAACCAGGGCATCAGCACCATCAGCGGCGACGTCGTGCTCGACCGCCAGTTGTTCCAGCCTGCGCGCACCGATATCGGCCAGCCGCCGTTCGACGAATACCCATGGGCCTATTACAACGTGGTGCCCGATGCGCTGCTGGTCAACACCAATTTGCTCAAGCTGGAACTGCGCGCGGTGGGCGGCAAGCTGTCGATCCTGACCATGCCGGACATGGAAAACGTTGCCGTGCGTTCCGATTTGCGCATGACCGACGCCACCTGCGCCCAGTGGGAACAAGGCTGGCGCACGCCCGACTTCGTCCGCAGCGGCGACCGCATCGACGTGGTACTGCACGGCAGCTTCCCACGCGACTGCGTGAAAACCGTCAACATCAACGTCCTCGATACCCATGACTACCTGGCGCGGCTGGTGCGCGCCACGTGGCGCAAGCTGGGCGGCACGCTGACCGGCGTGGTGCGCGAAGCGACCGCGCCGGCGCCGCTGCTGGCGAGCACTACGCCCGCCAATGTGGACAGCGACGCCGCCGCACCGGTGGCGCCACCCGCGCCGGTACCGGCCGCAGCGGCCGCACCCGCCACGCGCCTGCTGGCCGAACACGTGTCGCGCGCGCTGCCCGAGGTGCTGCGCGACGTGAATAAAAATTCCGACAACACGCTGGCGCGCACCCTCTTCCTCAGCCTGGGCAGCCTGGAAGCCGACCCGCAGTTGGGCAGCCGCCCGCTGCCGCCCGACGGCGTGAGCGCCACTACCAGCGCCCGCGCCGATGCAGCGATTCGCAGCTGGCTGCAACAACACAATATCGACAGCACCGGCCTGGTGCTCGATAACGGTTCGGGCTTGTCACGCCTTGAACGCGCCACGCCGGCGCAACTGGCCGGGGTGCTGCAAGCAGGATTGAAGAGCAACTGGATGCCCGAGTTTTTATCGAGCCTGCCGATTGCGGCCACCGACGGCACCATGCGCCGCCGCCTGAAAGACAGCCCCGCCGCCGCCCGCGCCCGCATCAAGACGGGCAGTCTGAACGGCGTGATCGCGATTGCCGGTTACGTGCAGGATGCGAACAATCAACCGGTGGTAGTGGTGGCCCTGCTGAACGACCCGCGCGTAGCGGGCGGCGCGGGACGGGCAGTGCTCGATGCGTTGATTGACTGGGTGGCGCGGCAGTGAAAAATACGCGCTAGCTGGTTTTATCACCGGTTAGCGGCAAGTCCAGGCTTTGCTGCCTTGACGCCGGACTTTCCGGCAAATCATCGGTGCAAAAAGCTGGTAAGCCAAGCGACGCGGCAAACTTGCGCAAGCCGGCGTCTTCGGAATAGATCGTGCTCGCGCCGTTCACCTTGGCGATAGCGACAATTTGATGATCCACACCCCGCTATCCAGATGGCCTTCACCTATTCAACTGGCGCAGTCTCCGGCCCCGCCGGCGCCGGCGCCAACGGCAATACCGGTAGCGGGCTGGTCAGCACGTCGAGCAGGGCCGCGGTTTCGGCGTCGGGCGTGCCGTCGAACAGCGCCGGGCGGTACTTGGTCTGGAACACGGCCACGACATTGCGCGTGGCCTGGTCGAACACGCCCGTTTGCGGCACCGCGTAGCCTACCTGCGCCAGCGTGCGCTGGAACCAGAAGATGTCGGGCAATTGCTCCTGGTAGCCGGACAGGCGCGCGGCCACGCGGCTCGGTTCCGGCCACGTGATCAAGCCTTCGTCGGCCAGCCGCTTCCACGGGAACAGCGGACCGGGATCGAGCTTGCGCTGCGGCGCAATTTCGTTGTGGCCGAGGATGTTTTCCGGCTTGATGTTGTGGCGCTTGACGATGTCCTTCAGCAGCAGCACCAGCTGGTCCACCTGGGCCGGCTTGAACGGGTACCACGCGCGTCCCTCGGGCGTATCTTTGAAACCGGGGTTGACGATCTCGATGCCGATCGACGCGGCGTTGAGCTGGTTGTAAATCTTCCAGTTGCTGTAGCCGGCGTGGTTGGACTGGCGCGATTCGTCCACCAGCTGGTACACGGTAGGCTGGTCGGCGTCGGTCACCAGGTAATGGGCGCTGACGTCCTGCGTGGTCAGGATCTTGATCGAGCGCGGCAGGTCGGACACCGTGTAGTGGACGATGATGTACTTGACGCGGTCACTCTGGCCGCGCGCGCTCAGGGTGCGGTCGATGGCCAGGCCGGCAGGCGGCGGAGGCGGCGCGGTGGCGCAGCCGGCCAGCGCCAGCATGGTGGACAGGATGGTCAGCGATGCGATCTTCATAGGCGTTCTCAGCAACAATACTCAATGCGGGCAGTGTAGTGCAATCCGGGCCGCCGCGTGGTGCGCCGGGACACTTATTTGCGTCAGCGACAGCGCGGGCGGCAATGCGTCGCGCAGCGCCTGCAGAATCGCCGGATGCAGCGTGGCGGCCCGGCCGCCCACGGCTATCGGGCGCGGTCCGTAGCGGTGCACCAGCGCCAGCGCGATACGCGCCAGTTCACGGCCCGCCTGTTCCAGGATGGCCAGCGCCTGCGGATCGGCATCGGCAGCACCGGCGACGGCCAGCGCCAGCCGTCCCACCGCGCCCCGGTCCTGGCCGTAAATGAACTGGCGCGACAAAGCCCAGTCGCTGCCGCCCACGTGGTCGAACACGGCGCGCGCCAGCGCCGACTGCTCCCACGCGCCCGGTTGCTCGTCCTCGCGGCGCCAGATCAGCCGCATTGCTTCGCGCGCGATCCAGAAGCCGCCGCCGCCATCGTCGAGCGTGACGCCACGGCCACCGGCGCGGTGGAACACACCATCGGCATCGATCCACGCGGCAATCGAACCGGTGCCCGCGTACACCAGGTAACCTGCGCCCGGTGCAAAGCTGGCCAGGTAGGCGATTTCGATATCGCTGCGCACCGTCACCACTGCCGCCGCGATACCGAGCGCATCGGCCAGCCACTGCGCCGGCTCAACGGCCACCCCGTCAAAGCCGGTCAGCCCGGCGCACACCCGCACCGGCGCTGCCAACGCCAGCACCTGCGCTGCCAGTTCCGCCAGCACGGCACGCACGGCGTCGCGGCCGGCAGGGGACGCCATCTGCGTGGCCGACATGCCGGCCACATAGCCTTCGGTAATGGCGGTGCCGGCCGCATCCATCAACGCCCAGCGCGTCTGCGTGCCGCCCGCATCGATACCGAGCGCCACCATGATCAGCCCAGCAAGCTGACCGACACGCGCACGCTCTCGTTGCCGAGGCGATCGACCGCGCTGACCACCACCGCCTGCGCGGCACCGGCCACAGCATCATCGGGCAACAGCAGCACGGGGCGCGACGACGGCGCCACGGCAAAGCGCCATTCGGCGCCATACCGCGACCAGATCGCGTAATGCGTGACCGGCTTGCCCGGCCCGGCAGACAGGCGCAAGCCCGTGCCGCCGGTTTCGCGCCGCGCGACCGCTTTCGGGGATGCCGGCAAATCCGAGCCGAGCCACGGCGTGGCCGGCGCCAGCGCGGCGCTCTGGTAGGCGCGGGCGCGCAATTGATCGGTGATGCCCTTGCGGTTTTCCATCAGCGGTGCAATGGAAAAGTGCACGTGGCCACGGGTGCCGGCGCGGGTGCGCGTGACGCCGATCTGCTTGACGATCTCGTCCGGCGCAAACGCCTTGGCCGTGTTGTCGATGCGGCTCGTGTACAGGCCCGGCCACACGTGGCGCGCGCGCGTGTTTTGCGCCAGCCAGTAATCGAGCAGCACGTCGAACGCCTGCGGCGCCTGCGCCACCGGCCAGTACAGCTGCGGCGCCAGATAATCGAGCCAGCCATTCGCCAGCCACAGTTCGGCATCGGCATACAGCTTGTCGTACTGGCTGAAACCGACAATGCCGGACGGCCGGCGGTCGGGACGGCCGATGCCGAACGGGCTGATGCCAAAACGCACCCAGCTTTTTTCGCGGTGGATGCCGGTGTATAAGGCCTCGATCAATCCATTGACGTTCTGGCGGCGCCAGTGCGGCCGGTCCAGCGTGCCGCCAGCGAGCAGGTAGCGCTGCCATGACGGCAGGTCGGGAAAATCGAGCTCCTTGCGCAGGCCCACGCCACCGTCGAGCGCCACGCCCTCGGGGCCGGAGGCCGCAGGATTGTCGATCGGGTACGGGTAAAAATAATCGTCGATGTGGACGCCATCGATATCGTAGCGGCGCACCACGTCGAGGATCACGTCGAGCGTGCGCTGGGCGGCGGCCGGCTCGCCCGGGTCCATCCACAGGTAGCGGCCGTAGGTCTTGACGGCCTCGGGATGCGTGTACGACATGTGCGTGCGCGCCAGCGGCGACTTGGCCGTGGCGTGACGCGCACGGTACGGGTTGAACCAGGCGTGCAGCTCGAGTCCGCGCGCATGGGCCTGCTCAATCCAGAATTGCAGCGGGTCGTAATTGGGCGCGCGGCCCTGCTGGCCGGTCAAGAACTCCGACCATGGTTCCAGTGCCGACGGGTAGATCGCATCGGCGCTGGGGCGCACCTGCAGCACGATGGCGTTCAGGTTCAGCAACTTGCAGCGGTCGAGGATGGCAATCGCTTCGGCCTGCTGCTTTTCGGGGCTCAGGTTGCTGCGGCTGGGCCAGTCGATATTGGCAACGGTGGACACCCAGGCGGCGCGGAATTCGCGTGGCGCCGGCGGTGGCGTCACCAGGTCGCCGGTAAGACGTGGCACGACCCCGGGAAGAATGCCGGGCGCAGGCGCAGTATCTGGCACCGGCGCGGTAGGCGTACTGGAACAACCCTGCATGATGGCCGCCACGGCGCCGGCCACGCCAGCGGACAAGGTCAGCCGCTTCTTCGCATTAAACACCAAAACATTCCCCGATACAGTTGAGCGTCGTATTGTAATGCGACCACACCGCTTTTACCCCGCACTGCCAGAACAGGGGTCGGACCCCGCACGGGGTCCGACCCCACGCGCCGCAGCGTGCAGCGCGGAAAAGTCAGGTGCAGGGTTACGCCTGTTTCTTACCAAAACCGGGCCGGATATCGACCAGCGCCGTCATCAGGAACGCGGGCAGGGTCGAGATACATGCCCAGATGAAAAAGTACTGGTAACCGAGCACGTGCTGGAGCTTGCCGCTGATCATTCCAGGAAGCATCATTCCGAGCGCCATGAAACCGGTGCAGAGCGCGTAATGGGCGGTCTTGTGCTCGCCATCGGCCACCATGATCATGTACAGCATGAAGGCGGCAAAGCCGAATCCGTAGCCAAACTGTTCCACCGCCAGGCAACCGGCAATCACGGTAATGCTGGTGGGCATGGCGGTCGCCAGGTACACGAACACCAGGTCCGGCACGTGCATGACGAACAACATCGGCCAGATCGCTTTCTTCAGGCCGAAGCGGGCAATCACGATGCCGCCGGCAATGCCGCCCAGCACCAGCGCGGCCACGCCAATGGTGCCGTACACCAGCCCGAACTCGGACGTGGTCAAGCCCAGGCCGCCTTCGGAGCGCGGATCGAGCAGGAATGGCGCCGCCATTTTCAGCAATTGCGCCTCGCCAAGCCGGTACAGCAGTAGGAAGCCGATGATCGGCACAATGCCCTTCTTTTGAAAGAAGCTGCGGAAGGTCTCGATAAAATCGGCCCACAAGGCGCCGCGCTTGGCGGTGCTGTGGTCCGATGCCGGGCGCGGCAGCACGACATGGTGGTACGCGCACAGCACCATAAAAATCGCTGCCGTCACGCCAAACACCACCGACCAGGCGTAAGCGGGATCGTGGCTCGACTTGATCAGCTCGCCAGCGAGGTACACCAGCCCGCCCTGCCCGGCTATCATCGCCAGCTTGTAAAACGCGCTGCGCACGCCCACGAACGCGGCCTGCTGGTGCTGCGACGGCAAGCCCAGCATGTAATAACCGTCCGACGCGATATCGTGCGTGGCCGAGGCAAATGCCATCAGCCACAGCACGGCCAGGCTCAGTGCAAAAAATTGCGGCAGGTGCAGGGTGAACGCCACGGCGGCCAGTGCCGCGCTCGATACCAGCTGCATCAGCACGGTCCAGTGGCGCTTGGTGCCGAACAAATCGACAATCGGCGACCACAGCGGCTTGATCACCCATGGCAGGTACAGCCATGACGTATAAAACGCCAGGTCGTCGTTGGAGACGCCGAGGTTCTTGTACATCACGGTGGACAGCAACATCACGGCCACGTAGGGAATGGCCTGGCTGAAGGAAATACTGGGCACCCAGGCCCACGGACTGCGTTGTTGCGTCATGAGGATTAGCTGGCGCGGCGCATCTCGGCCACGAAATCATAGTGATCGCTGTGGCAATAGGAATGGGTCAGCTCCATCGCCTCGCCCGACTCGAGGTAGGCGATGCGGGTGATGTACAGCAGCGCCTGCCCTTCGCGGGCGCCAAGCTGCTTGGCCAGCTCGGCCGAGGCGTTCATGGCGCGGATATGCTGCAAGGCGCGCACTGGCGACTGGCCGATGCTGTCGAGGTACTGGTACAGCGAATTGCCCACCAGGTTAGGATCGTTGAGCACGGTTTGCGGCAGCACGCTGACCTCGTAGGCCATCACGATATCGTCGGCCAGGCGCAAACGTTCCAGCCGCGCCACCTTGGAATACGGCGACAGGCCCAGGCTCAGCTGCTCCTCGGGCGACGGCGTGACGATGGCGCGCTGCAGCCAGCGCGAGCGCGGCACGTGGCCGCGCTGCTGCAACTGTTCGGAAAAACTGGTCAGGTTCGACAGCGGCTGCTCGATGCGTGGCGCAATATAATTGCCCGAGCCACGGCGACGCACAACCAGGCCCTGCTCGACCAGCTGGTCGATGGCCTTGCGCGCCGTCACCCGCGACACGTTGAGCAACTCCGACAACGTACGCTCGGACGGCAGCGCCTGGTCCACCTGGTAGCGGCCATTATGCACGTCATCGCTCAATTTGCGGGCAATTTGCATATACAACGGCGAACTGTCGTTGGCGTCCACCTTGAATTCAAAACTGCTCTGGCTCATACAATTCTCCTCACACCGCTAGTGTAATGGCGGATATGGCAATCGTGTACCGGGACACACACTATATTTCTTCATCTAGCGTAACTTCACGCCGGGCGCAAGCGGGCCATTTGGCGGATAATGCTCGCTTGTCAGATCTGCCTACCGTGCATCCATGTCCAAGAAGTCCCCCGCGCCCGCCGGCTGCCCTTGCGGCGGCCCCGCACTTGCCACCTGCTGCGGTCCCTATATAGCCGGCACCGCCATCGCGCCCACGGCCGAAACGTTGATGCGTTCGCGCTATACCGCCTATGGCCAGCGCAACGAACCGTATCTGCTGGCCACCTGGCATGCCAGCACCCGCCCGACCGAGCCGTTATTTGGCGCCGAGGAAAAAATGCAGTGGCTGGGACTTGAGGTAAAATCTGCTTTACGTTTACGTCAACGTAAAGCAGAAGATGACGACCAGAATCGTGACACGGTGGAATTCGTGGCGCGGTTCAAAGTAGGTGGCCGGGCCGAGCGCCTGCACGAAGTGAGCAACTTCGTGCGCGAACCCGGTCCTGCCGATGGCGCCCTGCGCTGGTTTTACGTTGACGGACATTTTCCGCAATAAACCGACACGACGCGTACGAGACCACGCGCAAAGGAAAACCATGCCGCAGATCGATACCAAGCTCAATTCCCGCAGCGACGACTTCAAAACCAACACCGCCGCCATGCAGGCCGTGGTGGACGACCTGCGCGCCAAGGTGGCCGCCATCGCCCAGGGCGGCGGCGCCGCTGCCAGCGCCAAACACGTCGCCCGCGGCAAACTGCTGCCGCGCGACCGCGTGCAAATGCTGCTCGATCCGGGCACGCCATTCCTCGAACTGTCGCAAATGGCCGCCTACGGCATGTACCAGGACGCGGGCGGCGTCGATGCGGCGCCTGCCGCCGGCATCATTACCGGCATTGGCCGCGTGGCCGGCCAGGAGTGCGTGATCGTCTGTAACGACGCCACCGTCAAGGGCGGCACGTACTACCCGATGACGGTGAAAAAACACCTGCGCGCGCAGGAAATCGCCGATCAAAACAACCTGCCCTGCATCTACCTGGTGGATTCCGGCGGCGCCAACCTGCCCAACCAGGACGACGTGTTCCCCGACCGCGACCACTTCGGCCGCATCTTCTACAATCAGGCCAACCTGTCGGCCAAGGGCATTCCGCAAATTGCCGTGGTGATGGGCTCCTGCACCGCCGGCGGCGCGTACGTGCCGGCCATGAGCGACGAATCGATCATCGTCAAGGAACAGGGCACCATCTTCCTCGGCGGCCCGCCGCTGGTGAAAGCGGCCACCGGCGAAGTGGTCACGGCCGAAGACCTGGGCGGCGGCGACGTCCACACCCGCCTGTCCGGCGTGGCCGACCACCTGGCGCAAAACGACCTGCACGCGCTGTCGCTGGCGCGCACCATCGTCTCCAACCTCAATCGCGTCAAACCGCAGCAGGGCGCGCAGCGGCCGGTGGTGGAACCGAAGTACCCGGCCGAAGAACTGTATGGCGTCATTCCCGTGGACACCCGCAAGCCGTTCGACGTGCGCGAGGTCATCGCCCGCATCGTCGACGGCAGCGAGTTCGATGAATTCAAGGCGCGCTTCGGCGCCACGCTGGTGTGCGGCTTTGCCCACATCTTCGGCATGAAGGTGGGCATCGTCGCCAACAACGGCATCCTGTTCTCGGAGTCCGCCGTGAAAGGCGCGCACTTCATCGAACTGTGCGCGCAGCGCAAGATTCCGCTGGTGTTCCTGCAAAATATCACCGGCTTCATGGTCGGCCGCAAATACGAAAACGAGGGCATCGCCCGCCACGGCGCCAAGATGGTCACCGCCGTGGCCACGGCTGCCGTGCCCAAGTTCACCGTCATCATCGGCGGCAGCTTCGGCGCCGGCAACTACGGCATGTGCGGCCGCGCGTTCTCGCCGCGCTTCATGTGGATGTGGCCCAATGCGCGCATCTCCGTCATGGGCGGCGACCAGGCGGCCAGCGTGCTGGCCACCGTCAAGCGCGACGGCATCGAGGGCAAGGGCGGCACCTGGTCGGCTGAGGAAGAAGCGGCATTCAAGCAGCCAATCCGCGAACAGTACGAAGTGCAGGGCCACCCGTACTACGCCACCGCGCGCCTGTGGGACGACGGCGTGATCGATCCGGCCGACACCCGCACGGTGCTGGGGCTGGGGTTGTCGGCGGCGCTCAACGCGCCGATTGAGGACACGAAGTTCGGCGTGTTCCGCATGTAAGGAGAAGCTCATGACTTACACGACCCTGCTGCTGCAACAAGACGGCCGCACTGCCACCGTCACTCTGAACCGCCCCGACGTGCGCAATGCGTTCAACGAGGAGACCATCGCGGAACTGACGCAGGCGTTCCGCGCACTCGGCGCCGACGACAGCGTGCGCGCCATCGTGCTCGCTGCGAACGGCCCGGCATTTTGCGCTGGCGCCGACTTGAACTGGATGAAGAAAATGGCGGCGTACACACCCGCCGAAAACCACGCGGACGCGCTGCAACTGGCCACCATGCTGCGCACCATCTACGAATGCCCGCAACCGGTGGTAGCCAAGGTGCAGGGCGACTGCTACGCGGGCGGCATGGGGTTGGTGGCCGCGTGCGACATCGTGGTGGCCGTGAACGAAGCGCATTTCTGTTTGAGCGAAGTAAAGCTCGGATTGATCCCGGCGACCATCGCGCCGTACGTGATCAAGGCCATGGGCGAGCAGGCGGCGCGCCGGTATTTTTTGACGGCGGAACGGTTCACGGCTGCCACCGCGCGGCACCTCGGCTTTGCCCACGAAGTGGTGGCCGGCGATGCGCTGGACTTCAAGGTGGCCGAGATTGTGAAAGCGCTGGTAAACAACAGCCCCGCCGCCGTGCGCCAGGCAAAAACGCTGGTGCGCGAGGTGGCGGGCAAGGAAGTGAACGACGCGCTGCTGGAGGATACGGCGGCGCGGATTGCGCTTATCCGGTCTTCGGACCAAGGCCGTGAAGGTGTGGCGTCGTTTTTAGAGAAGCGCAAACCTGACTGGTTAAAAAGTTAGCCTTAATTCCGTCATTCCCGCGAAAGCGGGAATCCATAGAACCGTTGAATAACGTTCAATTCGTCATATGCGGCATGCTTCTAGCGTTCTATGGATTCCCGCCTACGCGGGAATGACGACTTTGCGGCTAGTGGAATTAAATGTATTGGAGCAGTTTTGGAATTGAATAATCAAAGCGAATGGGTCACCCGCAGCCTGCGCAGCGTATGGCATCCGTGTACCCAGATGCAGCACCACGAAACCGTGCCGCTGATTCCCGTCAAGCGCGGCAAGGGCGCGTGGTTGTACGACCATGAAGGCCGCCGCTACCTCGACGCCATCAGCTCGTGGTGGGTCAACCTGTTCGGCCACGCCAACCCGCGCATCAACGCGGCATTGAAAGACCAGCTCGATACGCTGGAACACGCGATGCTGGCCGGCTTTACCCACGAGCCGGTGATCGAACTGTCGGAAAAACTGTCGGCCCTGACCGGCGGCGTATTGGGACACAGCTTTTACGCCAGCGACGGTGCGTCCGCCGTGGAAATCGCGCTCAAAATGAGCTTCCACTCGTGGCGCAACCACGGCAAAACCGCCAAGCAGGAATTCGTGTGCCTGAAAGGCAGCTACCACGGCGAGACCATTGGCGCGCTGGCCGTCACCGACGTCGCGCTGTTCAAGGATGCGTACGGCCCGCTGCTGCGCGCCTCGCAAACCGTGATGTCGCCCGACGCGCGCCAGGCGCAGGACGGCGAATCCGCACAAGATGTGGCGCGCCGCGCCGCCGCTGACGTCGAACGCCTGTTCCAGCAAAAGGCGGACCAGATCGCCGCCATCATCATCGAACCGCTGGTGCAATGCGCCACCGGCATGGCGATGCACGACCCGCTGTACCTGCAACTGGTGCGCGCGCTGTGCGACCAATATTCCGTGCACCTGATCCTCGACGAAATCGCCGTCGGCTGCGGCCGTACCGGCACCTTTTTTGCTTGCGAACAGGCCGGCATCTGGCCCGACTTCGTGTGCCTGTCCAAGGGCATCAGCGGCGGCTACCTGCCGCTGTCGCTGGTGATGACACGCGACGCTATCTACCAGGCGTTTTACAGCAACGACGTCACCCGCGGCTTCCTGCACTCGCACTCGTACACCGGCAATCCGCTGGCGTGCCGGGCCGCGCTGGCCACGCTGCAGATCTTCGAGGAAGACGACGTACTGAACGCCAACCGCATCAAGTCGGCCCAGCTCACTGCCGCCCTGCAACCGCTGGCCCAGCACGCGCAAGTGCGCAACTTCCGCAACCGCGGCATGATCTGGGCCTTCGACGCCATCGGCGCCACGCCCGATTTTTCGCGCCGCTTCTTTGCCACCGCCGTCGAGCACGAGCTGCTGATGCGCCCCATCGGTTCCACCGTGTACCTGATGCCACCGTACATCCTCGACGACGAGGAAATTGCCGGCCTGGCCGCCAACACGCTGGCGGTGTTCGACAAAGTGATGGCGGGCTGACATGCAGCTACTTACTCAACTCGCGCAGCAACTGCAAGCGCTCGAAGACCGCAGCCTGGTACGCAAGCGCCGCACGGTGGACTCGCCATGCGGCCCCCGCGTGACGGTCGACGGCCGCGAACTGCTGGCCTTTTGCAGCAACGATTATCTCGGCCTGGCCAATCACCCGCTGCTGGTAGAGGCCCTGCGCGAAGGCGCGGCATTGTACGGCGCCGGCAGCGGCGCGTCGCACCTGATCAGCGGCCATGCTCGCCCGCACGCGCTGCTGGAAGACCGGCTGGCCGACTTCGTGGGCGCACACCTGGAACAGCCGCGCGCGCTCACCTTCTGCACCGGCTACATGGCCAACCTGGCCATCATCAGCGGCATGACGGCGGGCGACCGCGATGCCGAGATTTTTTCCGAGTCCCTTAATCACGCGTCGCTGATCGACGGCGCCCGCCTGTCGCGCGCGCGGGTGCAGGTGTATCCGCACGCGGACCTCGACGCGCTGGCAGTCATGCTCAAGGCCAGCAACGCCGCCACCAAGCTGGTGGTCACCGACAGCGTGTTCAGCATGGACGGCGACCTGGCGCCGCTGCCGGCATTGTTGGCGCTGTGCGAGCAGCACAACGCCTGGCTGGTGGTGGACGACGCCCACGGCTTCGGCACGCTGGGTGCGCGCGGCCATGGCGCCCTCGAACATTTCGACCTGCGCTCGCCGTACCTGGTGTACATGGGCACCCTGGGCAAGGCGGCCGGTGTCGGTGGCGCGTTCGTCGCCGCCCACGACACGGTGATCGAAACGCTGGTGCAAAAAGCGCGTCCCTACATCTTTACCACCGCTGCGCCGCCGGCCATGGCGCATGCGCTGCTGGCAAGCCTGGACCTGATCGAAGGCGACGAAGGCGCCCAGCGCCGCGCCCACCTGCAGGCATTGGTGGCACAATTGGACGATGCCCGCACCGGCCTGCAATTGCAACGTTGGCAACGCATGCCGTCGGCCACCGCGATCCAACCGATCCTGATCGGCGATAATGCCGAAACCATGCGCGCCGGCGCCGCCCTGTACGAGCAGGGACTGTGGGTAGGCACCATACGCCCGCCCACCGTGGCCCCTGGCACCGCGCGCTTGCGCGTGACCCTGTCCGCAGGCCATAGCAGCACGGAAGTGGCGCAATTGAGCGCCGCCATCAATGCACTGGAAAAGGAATGACATGAACCTCGACGCCCCCCTGATCGTCGATACCCCCGCAGCGGACACCGAAGTGGCCGGCCAGATCGACCTCCCGGCCACCAGCGACACCGCCACCGACGCGGCCAACGCCCAGACGGCAGCCTCCGCCGCCGTGGCGGCAGCCGCCCTGCCGCCACGTTTCAGCTGCTTCGTCACCGGCACCGACACCGAAATCGGCAAAACCCTGATTTCGTCGGCCATGCTGCACGCGCTGGTGCAGGCTGGTGTGCGTGCCTGCGGCATGAAACCGGTGGCTGCCGGCGCCGAATTGCGCGACGGCGTCTGGCACAACGACGACTGCGACCAGCTGGCCGCCGCCGGCAACGTCAACCTGCTGCCATCGATTACCACGCCGTTCCTGCTGCGCGAACCGGCAGCGCCGCACATCGCCGCCGCCCTGGAAGGCGTGGAGATTTCGCCGGTGCCCATCCTGGCCGCGTACGTGGAAATCAACGCCGCGTCCGACGCCGTGGTGGTGGAAGGCGTGGGCGGCTTCCGCGTGCCGCTCAACGACGAATTCGACACCGCCGACCTGGCCGAGCAACTGGATCTGCCGGTGGTGCTGGTCGTCGGTATGCGTTTGGGCTGCATCAGCCACGCGCTGCTGACGGCGGAAGCGATTGCCGCACGCGGCCTCACACTTGCCGGCTGGGTGGCCAACGAAACCCAGGCCGACATGGCCTTTGCCGATGAAAATATCGCCGCGCTCGAACAACGGATATCTGCGCCGCTGCTGGGCCGCGTACCGCGCCTGGAACAACCGACTGCGCAGGAAGCCGCCGCCCATATCGACTTTACCCTGCTGCCCGACTGGCCAGCACAGAAAAGCACCTGAACCAAACACTTGATACAAGAAGGAAAACCGATGTCCACGAATACCCTGCAAGAACCGAAAGTCGTCGCCCTGCACCGTCCGACGGCCGCCATCACCCTGCCACCGGCCGCCACCTGGCCGATCGACGACGTGCTGGCGCTGTTCGAACTGCCGTTCAATGACCTGATGTTCAAGGCCCAGCAAACCCACCGCATCAACTTCCCCGACGGCGACGTCGAACTGGCCACGCTGCTGTCGATCAAGACCGGCGGCTGCGAAGAAGACTGCGGCTACTGCCCGCAGGCTGCGCGCTACGACACCGGCGTCGAAGCGAAAAAAATCCTCGATATCGACACCGTGCTGGCAGCAGCGCAGCAGGCCAAGGACAACGGCGCCACCCGCTTCTGCATGGGCGCCGCCTGGCGCAGCCCGAAAGAGCGCGACATGGACAAGGTCGAAGAGATGGTGCGCGAAGTCAAAGCGCTGGGCCTGGAAACCTGCGCCACGCTGGGCATGCTGGAAGAAAAACAGGCGCAGCGCCTGAAGGATGCCGGCCTCGATTACTACAACCACAATCTGGACACGGCACCGGAGTTCTACGACAACGTGATCTCCACCCGCGAATACCAGGACCGCCTGGACACGCTGGGCCACGTGCGCGAAGCGGGCTTGAAAGTTTGCTGCGGCGGCATCGTGGGCATGGGCGAAACGCGCCTGCAGCGCGCGGGCCTGATCGCCCAGCTGGCCAACCTCAATCCGTACCCGGAATCGGTGCCGGTCAACCACCTGGTGCAGGTGGAAGGCACGCCTTTGTTCGGTATCGATCCGCTCGACCCGTTCGAATTCGTGCGCACCATTGCTGTCGCCCGCATCACCATGCCGAAAGCGCGCGTGCGTCTGTCGGCAGGCCGCCGCCAGATGGGCGAAGCCGTGCAGGCCATGTGCTTCCTGGCTGGCGCCAATTCAATCTTCTACGGCGACAAGCTGCTCACCACCGACAACCCGGAAGCGAACGACGACCGCGAACTGCTGGCAAAACTGGGCCTGAAAACCCGTGGCGCCGTGCTGGAATCGGCGCCGAAGGAGAAGTGCGGCTGCTGATCACCGATGTAAAAAAGCCGGCGCCTGCATGACCAAGGCAGCGCCGGGGTTCGACCTCCATAAAAAAACTTCCAGCCACGAGCTGCAAAGAGAGAGACGATGTTTACCAAAATTCTGATCGCCAACCGGGGTGAAATCGCCTGCCGCGTCGCCGCCACCGCGCGCCGCCTGGGCATCAAGACCGTCGCCGTCTATTCGGACGCCGACGCCAACGCCAAGCACGTGGCCAGCTGCGACGAAGCGATTTCGATCGGCCCAGCGCCAGCCAAGGAAAGCTACCTGTGCGGCGACAAGATCATCGCTGCCGCACTGGCTTGCGGCGCACAGGCGATCCATCCCGGTTACGGCTTCCTGTCCGAGAACGCCGACTTTGCCGACGCCTGCGTGCAAGCGGGGCTGGTATTCATTGGTCCGCCAGCTTCCGCCATGCGCGCCATGGGCTCCAAGTCGGCCGCCAAAACGCTGATGGAGCAGGCCGACGTGCCGCTGGTGCCCGGCTACCACGGCGACCAGCAGGACGCCGACTTCCTGCACGCGCAGGCGGACCGCATCGGCTATCCCGTCCTGCTCAAGGCCTCGGCCGGCGGTGGCGGCAAAGGCATGCGCGTGGTGGACAGCTCGGCGCAGTTCAAGGATGCGCTGGCGTCGTGCAAGCGCGAAGCGATCAGCTCTTTCGGCGACGACCAGGTGCTGGCGGAAAAATACCTGCAACGCCCGCGCCACATCGAAATCCAGGTGTTTGCCGACACCTTCGGCAACTGCATCTATTTATTCGAGCGCGATTGCTCGGTGCAGCGCCGCCACCAAAAGGTACTGGAAGAAGCGCCGGCGCCGGGCATGCCGCAGGAGCGCCGCGCCACCATGGGCGAAGCAGCGGTGGCTGCCGCCCGCGCGGTCGGTTACGTGGGCGCCGGCACGGTGGAATTCATCGCCAACCAGGACGGCTCGTTCTATTTCATGGAAATGAACACCCGCCTGCAGGTGGAGCACCCGGTCACCGAAATGATCACCGGCACCGACTTGGTGGAATGGCAGTTGCGCGTGGCAGCCGGCGAACCGCTGCCCAAAACGCAAGCCGAACTGACCATCCACGGCCACGCCATCGAAGCGCGCATCTACGCCGAAAATCCGGATAAAGGCTTCCTGCCGTCGATCGGCACCCTGCGCCACCTGGGCACCCCGGCTGCCGTGGCGTTCGAACTTGGCGGCGATGCCAAGGCGCCGGCCGCCGTGCGCATCGATTCCGGTGTGCGCGCCGGCGACGCCATCTCGCCGTTCTACGACCCCATGATCGCCAAGTTGATCGTGTGGGGCGCCAACCGCCAGCAGGCACTGGCCCGCATGGCGCAGGCGCTGTCGCAATACCAGGTGGTGGGCCTTACCACCAACGTGGCGTTCCTCAAGCGGCTGGTGCAAAGCGAGGCGTTCGCCACCGCCGACCTGGATACGGGCCTGATCGAGCGCCATCACGACACCCTGTTCGCCGCCGCACCGGCGGCACCCGATGCAGCGCTGGCGCTGGCCTGCGCCGCGCTGATGGCGTCGGAGCAGGCCAGCGCCAGCGAGGCAGCCAATCCTGCCGATCCGTGGAGCCGCGCCACCGGCTGGCGCCTGAACCAGCCATACCTGCGCGCGCTGTCATTCAGTAATGAATTCGACTACATCGCGCACCTGAGCTACCGCGCCGACGGCTGGCTGTTCAGCACCGGCGACGCTACCGCCGTACCGCCGGACTTGCCCCGGGAGCTGCGCCTCACCGCGCAGCACGGCGACGACTACACGATCCGCCTCGGCGAACAAACCATCCACGGCGTGGTGCGGCGCGACGGCGACGTGCTGCACGTGTTTACCGGCGGCGGCCACCACCAGCTGACGTACAACGATCCGATGGCCCACGCGGGCGAGGCGGAAATCGACGCCGGCCGCCTCACCGCGCCGATGCCGGGCAAGGTGGTGGCGGTGCTGGCACGCAGCGGCCAGCAGGTCAAACAGGGCGAGGCGCTGGTGATCATGGAAGCGATGAAGATGGAGCACACGATCGCCGCGCCGCACGACGGCGTGATCGACGAAATCCTGTACGCTGTCGGCGACCAGGTAGCCGATGGCGCACCGCTGCTGGCGTTCAAGACCTAAGGGGAAGATCATGCGTATTCTGCTGCACCGTGCCGACGGCAAGACCGAACCGTGGATCAAGGATTTTTCGCGCTACCTGCCCGAGGCGGAATTCGAGATCTGGCATGCCGGCGAAAAAAGCCAGCCGTGCGACTACGCGGTGGTGTGGTCGCCGCCCGAGGCCATGCTGGCCGAACTGGCGCAGGTAAAAGCCATCTTCAACACCGGCGCGGGCGTGGATGCTTTGCTGCGCTTTGGCGACGCGATTCCGCGCGAGATACCCATCATCCGCCTGGGCGACGCCGGCATGGGGCTGCAGATGGCGGAATACATCACCCACGCTGTGCTGCGCTACTTCCGCCGCTTCGACGACTACGAACGCCAGGCGCGCGCCGGCATCTGGGCCGCGCTGCCGCCGTACAACCGCGAAGACTTCGCCATCGGCGTGCTGGGCCTGGGTGCATTGGGCACGCGCGTGGTGGAAGCGCTGGCGCCGTTCGGTTTTCCGCTGCGCGGCTGGAGCCGCACCGAAAAGCGCATCGACGGCGTGCAGTGCTACCACGGCGCCGACGGCCTCGACACCTTCCTGCGCGGCAGCCGGGTACTGATCTGCATGCTGCCGCTCACGCCCGACACCACCAACCTGATCGACCGCACCAACATGGGCAAGCTGCCGGCCGGTGCGTACATCATCAACGTAGCGCGCGGCGCCCACCTGGCCGAACCGGAGCTGCTGGCGCTGATCAAATCGGGCCACATCGCCGCCGCCACGCTCGACGTGTTCCGCAACGAGCCGCTGCCGGCGCAGCACCCGTTCTGGCAGGAGCCGCGCATTACCATCACGCCGCACATTTCTGCGCTCACGCTGCGGCGCGAAAGCGTGCAGCAGATCGCCGACAAAATCCGCAAGCTGGAAAGCGGACAACCGGTCGCCGACATCGTCGACCGCAACCTGGGATACTGACATGAGCACATTACCTCGACAGGTCAAGATCGTCGAAGTGGGACCGCGCGACGGCCTGCAAAACGAAAAGGAAAGCGTTCCGGCGGACGTCAAGACGGAGCTGGTGAACCGCCTGTCGCGCGCGGGCTTCCGCAATATCGAGGCGGCGGCATTCGTGTCGCCCAAGTGGGTGCCGCAAATGGCCACCAGCGCCGACGTCATGGCTGCCATCGATCGCCGCCCCGGCACCATCTATTCGGCACTGACGCCCAATCTGCAGGGCTTCGAAGCGGCGCTGGCCGCGCGCGCCGACGAGGTGGTGATCTTCGGTTCGGCGTCCGAGGCATTCTCGCAAAAGAACATCAATTGCTCGATCGCCGAATCGATCGCCCGTTTCGAGTCCGTGGCGCAGGCGGCCAAACAACATGGCCTGCGCCTGCGCGGCAGCATCAGCTGCGCGTTCGGCTGCCCTTACCAGGGCGAGGTGTCGCCCGCATCGGTGGCCGACGTGGTGCGCCGCATGCGCGACCTGGGCTGCGATGAAATCGACATTGCCGACACCATCGGCGTCGCCACGCCGCGCCACACGCAAACGGTGATGGAACACGCCGCGCGCGAATTTTCCATCGCTGCGCTGGCCGGCCACTTCCACGACACGTACGGCCAGGCGCTGGCCAATATCTATGCCAGCCTGGAAGTGGGCATCTCGATCTACCACTCGTCGGTGGCGGGACTGGGCGGCTGCCCGTACGCCAAGGGCGCCACCGGCAACATCGCCACCGAGGATGTGCTGTATTTGATGCAGGGACTCGGGATCGACACCGGCATCGACCTCGAGCAGGTGGCCGATGCGGGACAGTTCATCTCGCAATTCCTGGGCCGCAAGAGCGCCAGCCGCGCCGGCAATGCGCTGGCGGCAAAGCGCGCCGGCTAAAAAGCTGGCGCAGCGCCGTTGTCCCCGCGCAGGCGGGGACCCAATTGCTACGCATGCTGGCGGCGCATGCAAAATCATCCGCCCAATGGAAAAATCCCGCCTGACGTTGCCGTCAGGCGGGATTTTAAATTTTGGTCGGAGTACAAGGATTCGAACCTTGGACCCCCTGGTCCCAAACCAGGTGCGCTACCGGGCTGCGCTACACT
>Ga0308164_10001111_pt1 | contig 34002 bp, 31 predicted proteins | sample PhyTR2_FD_201031 | JGI IMG/M metagenome (GOLD analysis project Ga0308164, IMG submission 201031) | Phyllosphere microbial communities from UC Gill Tract Community Farm, Albany, California, United States - DLSLT.R2 | ecosystem: Host-associated > Plants > Phyllosphere > Unclassified | place: USA... | reverse complement strand
AATTGAAGTGACTTCACTTCTATTCTCATGAGCGTTTGATGAGAGTCAATGAAGACTCTCTGGTTCTGTGAACCTTGGCAAGTCGCCTCTCAAACGCCCACGCTTATCGGCTGTATATTTTTAAAGAATCGCTTTGGAACTCGGCGCCGGCCTTTCGGCTTGCTGCTTCGTTCTTTTTCTTCGCTGTGATCAGCTGAGCCTCGAATTATGGCACGGAATTTTGCGAGTTGTCAAAAAAGTTGAAAAAAGTTTCTGAGGTGCCTGGAAGTGTCCGAGGCGGGGATGGGTTCCATAGCGTTTGAGCCCGAGGGCAGGGCGCGCGGGGGTTTTTCGGACAGGGCTGCCGGCAGCGCGCGTCGAAGGCCCATCGATCAATGCGCCCGGCCGCGATGCGCATGCACACACAACAGGACGCTCGTGACCACGAGCACCAAGGCCACCGTCTCGCCGGTGGTGGGGAACCGTTGTTCCCAAAGAAAGCCGTACAGCAACGCGAAAAGGGTCTCGAACAGGATCATCTGGCCGACCATGGTGAGCGGCAGCAGGCGGCTCATGCGGTTCCAGAAGGCGTTGCCGCCGATCGACGCTGCCAGGGCGATGCCGGTGGAGATGGCCAGCAACCGCCACCAGTCGGCCGCCTGGTGGCTTCCATCGTCGAGCAGCCAGGCCAGTGGCACCAGCAGCAGCGCCTGCAGGCCGGTGGTCACGCCGTAGGCCAGGTTCCAGTCGTGCGCCGACACGCGCGAGAGGCGCGCCAGGTGCCGGCTGTTGCCGACCGCGTAGGCCGTCCACGCGGCGAGTGCACCGACCGCGCACAGCAGTCCGACGATGCCCTGGCGCGCTGCGCCGTCGCTCATGGACTCCCACGCGATGCATGCCACGCCGGCCAGCCCGCACAGCAGCGAGGGTGCCAGCCGACGCAACGGCGGTGCGTGCTGGTCGCGGCTGCCGATCAGGGTCACGGCGACAGGGAGGAAACCGATGACCAGCGAGGTCATGGCGATGCCTCCCTGCTGCACCGCCTGCGCGAGCAATATGAAATACAGCGTGTTGCCCAAGAGGCTCAAGCGGCACAGGGCCCACCAGTCGCGGGGCCCGAGTTCTGTCCTGAGGCGCGGCCAGCGCGGCACTAGCAACACGGAGGCGATCAGGCCGTAGACGCAATATCTCCCGACGGCCAACTCGAGCGGCGTGAAGTCGCGGCCGAGTTCGGGTACCAGAAAAACCAGGCCCCACAGGGCACCGGCGGCGACGGCGCACGCGACGCCGTTGAGTGTTTTTCTATTCATGGAGCGGCTGTCGGCCCGATGCAGCAAGCAGTCGGGGAGGGCGGTAGCGAATCGGGGCCGAGACTATGCCCCAGTGCTTGCAGCAGCGATTTTTTTACCCGGTGCTGCGGGATGGACGGCCGGCGCCGCAGACCCGCTGTTTCAGCGCTGAAAGCAAGATTCGATTTGGTCTCGGGTGCGGCCATGTGCACCACCGCGATGCGCTGTAAATAGACGTTGGACAGCTGGAGTTTTGGTCCCCAAAAGGGCGCGATGTGGCTGTGAGAGACAATTCGGCCAATGACCAGCAAGAAAACACCCACCATCAAGCAGCTCCTGACTGAGCCAACCGAAGCCATCCAGGCGCAGCCCGCAGCGCTGCGCACCATATGGAACACGAGTTGCGGGGGCTATCCCGCTGCTGACTGGCTCTCCGTCGCGGCCGGCGGCAAGCAAGCCGGCGAAGGTGGCAAGAAGCCCGCCCGGGTCCGCGCCAAGGCGGCATAAAGCTACGCGGGGACGACGCCCGGCAGCGTCGCCTCGCAGCATCGGATGTGTCGTAACGGCGCCAAAGCTGCAGCTATCAGTCAGGTACGGACGCTACGCTAATGACCGAAAGCGCATGCGCGCCGGCCTTACCCACCGATGTTTTTATGATTCCCCTGCACAACTCTGATCTCAGGATCCTGATCGTGGACGACCAGGAGTCCGTCCGGAAATATCTCCATCAGGAGCTGCTTCACATGGGCGTGAAGGAGGTCATCGAGGCAGAAAACGCAGAAAACGCGGTTTCATTATTTGCAGAGTGCCGACCCGATCTGGTCCTTTTGGATATCCAGATGTCAGGCCGGGACGGTTATTGGACCGCAGAACAAATTCGTAATGCCGAAGGCGGCAGCTGGACACCCATTATATTTTTGACCGCCCTGGGGCGCGATGAAGACCTGTGGGAAGGTATCAGGGTCGGCGGTGACGATTATCTGATCAAGCCGGTACGAACCACTGTGCTGGCCGCCAAGATTCGCGCCATGCAACGTCTGCTGAGCATGCAGAGACGTTTGACCGCTGTAACCGAGGATCTTTACCAGGCCAATCAGATGCTGAACTCGCTGGTGGAGCGGGACGCCCTGACCGGCCTGATCAACCGCCGCGGATTCGACCGCCTGTTGTACGAGCAGATATCCCATGCCCGCCGCAATGGGCTGCCCCTGACGCTGATGGTCTGCGACATCGACTTCTTTAAACAGTACAACGACACGCTGGGGCATCCGGCCGGCGACGCCAGTCTGAAGCAGGTGGCTGCCGTCCTGGCGGGGGTATGCCGCAGGCCGACCGATTCGGCCTGCCGTATCGGCGGCGAAGAGTTCGCGTTGATATTGCCGAATACGCCGCGGTCCGGGGCCATGACATTTGCGCGGGCCTTGGGAGAAGTGCTGACCACTCGTCGCATATTGCATCCGGCCTCTCCGATATCGGACAGCATTACTCTTTCTGCCGGCATCACGACTTGCGTTCCGGATGAATCCACGACGGGCATCGGCATGATTACCCGGGCGGATGAGGCTTTGTATGCGGCAAAAGCCAAGGGGCGCAATCATTATTTTAGTTATGAGTTGCAAATAAGCGCCCGGGAACAGCAAAGGCACTGAATCAGGCTGCGATTCGCTTTTTTCGCGGCTATTGCATTCAATAATATAAACAGCACGCTGAATGCGCAGCGGTTTTAGCTGCCGGCTTAAGCCGGAGTTTCTATCACTGCAATTAACGCAGTTCATGTGCCTCGATGATTGAGTCGTGGCAGCATACGACCGCATCAAACCAAACCGGCTACATCATGGAAATGCCTGATTTCGACACCTTCAAAGCGCATGCCTTGGCACGGGGATTCGATGCGGTCCTGGCCCGCGACTGGGCGCCGCATCAGCAGGTCGGGGAGCATGCGCACCCATTCGATGCTGATGCGCTGGTGGTCTTTGGGGAGATGTGGTTGACCGTCGACGGCCAAACCCGGCATCTTCTGCCGGGAGACACTTTCATATTGCCGGCGATGAAACCGCACGAAGAACGATACGGCGCAGACGGTGCAACGTATTGGGTCGCGAGGCGAAACGCGTAGGCCTGCTCAACAGCGCGGACTGACCGACCGGGTCAGGCCGATCGGACCAGCGGACTTTCCACCCCACTCATCCCGTTAAACAGAATGCAGCTGGATTGAGATGCGGGTTGACGGTCAGCGGTCCCTCGAAGGCCGGGATGCATTGGAATGGTGATCCCGCGTGCGATCTAGACCACCAGCAAGTCGTAGACAAACGCGGCGCGACCCGGTTTTGTGTTTTCCACCGCTTTCGGTGCTGCGGCTTGGTCGGGCTCTTCCCAGGGATACCGGCCCGAGCCGATCTGCAGGCAAAGCGCGCTGAACTGCGCGGCGGCTTCGATTTGAACGTCGTGCCAGGGGGCTTGTTCATCCCTATCGGCAGTGGGCATACGGACTCCACGAGGAAAAATCAGGAACGCGGACCTTAAGGCATGGGCGCCGGACCATGCAATAGCCCATTCGCACCTAACTACAGGTACTTTCAACCAACCGATTTATGCAATTAACGCAAATTTCACAGTGTTCGATTGACGGCGGCGAATCGCTACCAAACAATGTTGGTTTTCTTTCGCGTTAATTGCATTTATGGATCTATTCGAGTGGGCGCTCAAGATCACGGGCAAGCGGCTGCAGCCCAGCAGTCTGGCGACTTACAAGTCCTGGTTCGGTACTTACCAAACCCGTTTGGCCGAGCCGGGCGAGGACGTCTTGCCCAGCCAGCCAGGGCGTGAATCCACCGAGCAGATGTTGCGGGCGCTGGAGGGCCAGGGTGATTACCTCACCCAGAAGCGCACGCTGGCCCTGCTGGCCTGGGTGTACCGCACGCTACAGCGCCACGGCCACGACCTGCAGGACCAGACGGAAGCCATCGAAGGGCTCTACCGCGCCGGCCACCGCACCACACACGACGCCATGCCCCCCAGCCTGCAACAGCGCCTCATCGAAGCCGCGCACGCCCAGGCCAAGGGCTGGAAGGGCACCCGCCTGGTCGCCATGGTCCGCCTGCTGACCGACGCGGCCCTCAAGACCTCCGAATTGATCCGCCTCGAAACCGGCGACATCCAGGGCGACGACCCCTACACCTTGCAGATTCGCCGCGCCGCCGAGACGCGCCTGCTGCCCTTGTCCGCCGACACCTCCAGCGCGTTGCGCGACTGGCTGGCCGTCCATCCGGCGGCCTTGTCGTCGCACGTGTTCGTGCGCGATGCCGGCGGATTGCCGATGGACGCCAGCACCGTCTGGCGCCAGCTGGTCCGGGTGGCCACTGCCGCCGGCATCGACTCCGAAGCGCAGCTGATCGGTACCGGCGCCATCCGTGCCAGCAAGGCCAAGGAACTCATCGCCCAAGGCCTGTCGACGCAGGAAATTTCCCGCTTTCTCGGCCACCGCCAGGCGGATTCGACCGGCGAGCTGCTCAGCCGCATCCGCTAGCGGCCGCCGTCCTCGGCGCAGCCGACGCCGAGCGCAAAGACAAGCTCCCAACCCCGCCGCGGGCCAGCTCTTCAGCCCTTCAGCAACTCGCGCATCTTGCGTCGCAGGGCCTGGTCGCGCCGTTGTTCGGCCTTCCAGTCTTCCCGGATCGCCAGCGTCACCGACACCGCCGTCAGCAGCAGCACCACCGCGAACGGCAACGCGAACACGATGGTCGCGGTCTGCACCGCGCTCAGCCCACCCGCCACCAGCAGGCTCAACGCGATGGCCGCGACCAGCACGCCCCAGATGATCTTCACCCGGTTGGGCGGATTCGGATTGCCGCCGGTGCTCATGGTGCCCAGCACCAGCGTAGCCGAGTCTCCGGAGGTGACGAAGAACACGAAGACCAGCACCGTCGCCACCATCGACAGCAGGTGCCCGAAAGGCAGCGCCTCCAGCATCGTGTACATGCCGCTAGAGACATTGGCCTTGACCGCCTCGGCCAGCGGCACACCCTGAAAAATCTCCATGTGCAGCGCCGTTCCACCGAACACCGCGAACCAGATGAAGCCGATCAGCGTAGGCGCCAGCACCGTCGCGAGGATAAATTCGCGAATCGTCCGTCCGCGCGAAACCCGCGCGATGAACAAGCCCACGAAGGGCGACCACGCCAGCCACCAGGCCCAATAGAACAGCGTCCAGTCGCTCACCCAGGTGCCGCCGCTGAAAGGCGTCATGCGCAGGCTCATGCGGACAAAATCGCTCAGGTAGCCGCCCAGCGTGCTGGTCAGCGTCTCGATGATCGCCACGGTCGGCCCCATCACAAACACCGCCAGCGCCAGCAGCCCCGCCAGGATCAGGTTGCCGATCGACAGCCACTTCACCCCGCGCCCCACGCCCGACACCGCCGAGACGATAAAGATCACCGTCGTCACCACGATGATCGCCGCCTGCACCCCCGTTCCCACCGGCGCGCCGAAAGCCGCCGCCAGCCCGCTGTTGATCTGCGCCGCGCCCATGCCCAGCGAGGCCGCCACGCCGAACGAAGTCGCCACCACCGCCAGCACGTTCACCACCGGCGACAGGTGCCGCATGAAACGCCAGGGCAATGCCTCGGTCGCCGAACTGATCAGCGGCAGCGCATTGCGCCGGAACGAGAAGAAGGCGATAGCCAGCCCGACGATTCCGTAGATGGCCCAGGGGTGCAGCCCCCAGTGGAAAAAGGCGTAGCGCATCGCCGCGCCGGCGGCCTCCGGCGTGTTGGGTGCAATGCCGGTCGGCGGCCGCCCATAGTGGGAAACGGGCTCCGCCACACCCCAAAACACCAGGCCGATGCCCATGCCCGCCGCGAACAGCATCGAGAACCAGGCGCCCAGCGAAAACTCCGGCTCGTCGTCCTCGCCGCCCAGTTTCAGGTCGCCGAAGCGGCTGAACGCCAGGAAGAAAGCCAGCACCACCAGCCCCAGCACCAGCCACAGGTAAAACCAGCCGAAATTACGGGTGATCTGCACCAACGCACTGCTAAAAAAGCCGTCCAGGCTGACCGGCGAGATCAGGCCCCAGGCAACGACGGCGGCGATGATGCCGGTGGAGACGAGTAACTGCAAAAGAAGATTCCTACGGAAACGAATTGGGGAACAAAGAAAGAATCGGATCAACGGCTGGCACGCCGGCCGGCGGCCGGGGTGAGCCGCACATCAGGCCGTAAGCCGGAATGCGAAACCAGCGCCGCGGATGGCGACCGGTGAACTAACGAGCGCGAATCGACAAGATGATCCGCCGCATGGCCGATGGGCCGCTCCGCCGATCACGGCGAAGCAAGGCGATCATTATAAATAACGCCTTCTTACACGCCGTATCAGTGAGTTTCACGTACAGCGGCCCGACCCGATGGCATCGCCACCGGGACCTCCGTCGCGACCGCACCCGCCCGCGCAACCCGCGCCCGCAGTTGCCCGCACCCTCCGTCCACGTCCTGGCCCGCCGAATCGCGCAGCTTGGTCAGCACGCCGCGCCGGTGCAGCACCTCGGCAATCTCCCGACAGCGCTCCCGGCTGGGGCGACTGAAACCGGCGCCCTCCACCTCGTTGAACGGAATCATGTTCAGCACCCCGTAACGCCCGGCCAGCAGCCGCACGATGCCGTCGATTTCCTCGTCCGTGTCATTCACGCCCTGCAGCAGCGCCCACTGGTATTGCACCGGGTAGCCCGTGGCGCGCGCATACGCGTCTGCTTCGTTTACCAGCTGCTCGGGCGTCAGCAGGGGTGCGCGCGGCAGCAGCGTGCGGCGCAGCGCGGCATCGCTGGTGTGCAGCGACAGGGCCAGCGCCGGCTTGACCACCGCCTGCCGCAGTCGCTCGAAGGCACGCGGATCGCCCACCGTCGAAAACACCAGGTTCTTGTGCCCGATGTTGCCCGCCGTCCCCAGCAGCTCGATCGCCTCCATCACGTTGTCCAGGTTGTGCGCCGGCTCGCCCATGCCCATGAAAACCACCTTGCTCACCGCACGCCGCTGCCGGGCCAGCACCACCTGTGCAACGATCTCGGCGCTGCCCACCTGGCGCAGCAGGCCGTCGCGCCCGGTCATGCAAAATCGGCAACCGACCGCGCATCCCACCTGCGAGGACACACACAAGCCGCCGCGCGGCAGCAGCACGCTTTCGACCGTCTGGCCGTCCCCCAGGGCCACCAGCAGCCGCTCCGAGCCGTCGGCGCCGGGGTGCGCCGAATCGACACGCGCCAGCGCCGCCAGATCGGCATCGATGCCCGGCAAGGCCGCCATCAACGACGCCGGAAAAAACGTTTCCGCCTTGCGCTTGCCGCTGTCGCGCGGCAGCGCCTGCGCCCACATCCGCAAAAAGCGTTGTTGGTGCAACGGGCCGGCACCGGCTTCGCGCAGCCTTAGCTTTAGTTCGTGGATTCGCATGGATTGGCGCTGAGAATGAGGCTGGAAATGTAGTGGACCGGCGCTTTGGCGCTTCTTGCCGACGTCACATGGCCGTCGCGGCGGTTTGCCGATAACGGCAGCGATGGCAGATGGTGCCTTGCGCTGTCACCGGCAGTCGCCGGACCGAAGCCGTGCTCGTCCGCTGCCTCCGATTCATCGCCACCCAATCGAGAACAAGACATGCCCGACACCGCCCGCACCCTCCGTCCCCTGGCCCTCGCCGCCTGCGCCGCGATCACGGTCGCGCTGCTCTCGGCCTGCGGAACCGCCGGCATCACCGGCGCGGCAAAAGCCTCGGCCGTCGACAACAGCAGCATCGGAAAGCCCGAATTCCGCGCGCACACCGCCACCTACGGCGTCGTCTACATCCTGCCGAAAGACGTCAACGACGAGCTGGATGCGCGCATCTACCCGCCGCTGCGCCAAGACTTGGCGCGCCTGGGCCTGCGCGCCGAGGCCCAGGTCGCCAACATCCCGCACGTCACCGTCGTGCACATCCACAGCGCCGACCCCGGCACACCGCAAAAGATGCTCGCCGCGCTGCCCAGGCCGCCCGCGCCCATCGCGCTGACCCTGAAAAACTTCTACACCACCGAAGCCGCCAAGGACGCCGGCCGCCCGTGGTGGCTGGACCTGGGAATCGTCAAGAACGGCGCCGGCTTCGAGACCCTGATGGCCTACAACACCCTCGCCACCGCCGCCATGGCGCCCCTGCGCGACGGCCCGCTGCCCCGTGTCACCGGCCCGGTCTACGCCAGGATGGGCGAGGCCGGCCGCGACCTGGTGTCCACCGTTGGCGTCAGCGGCGTCAACGTGGTCAAGGACGGCCAGGAACTGCGCGCCCACAACCCGCACAACACCCTCGTCTACAGCATGGCGCCCTTCACGCCGACCCTGCAGGCCGCCATGAACCTGGTCGCCACCCGCTACAACGACCTGCTGCCCAACGGCATCCAGACCACCTTCCGCGACGTCTCCATCGTCGAACTGGCCTTTGCCGGCAACGTCACCCGCGAGATCTACCGCATCAGCCTGGTGGACGGCACCGTCACCGACGTCGCGACCGGACAGGTCGTCCCCCGCTGAGGCGGCGCGCAATCTCGAGGCGGTTGCGACGCGTGGAAACATCTCCCCGCAAGCTGCGCCCTACAGTGGTTATCCCTCACAACCACTAACAGAAGAGCAATTTCATGACTGCATCCCTCCGCTTCGTGCTGGACCCGCAAACCAAGACCGAACTGCCCGATTTCGCCGACCAGCCACTGGAATTTGCAGACGGCCAGTCGGCGCCCGCCACCGGCGACACCGTCACCCTGGCCGCCATCGCCGGGCATTCCTTCGTCGTGAAAGACCGCCTTTTTGCCTATGACGCCAGCGGTTCGGTCACCGTGACCGTTCACCTGACCCTGGCAAGCGAACGGTCCATCTGAGGGCCGCATGGCGCGCTGGACGGCAGCCGGTGATCGGCTAAAGTGCGGCGTTGCCCGGTAACGGGCGATCGGGATTGGCGTCCCATAACTCAAATTGTGGCTAAGGCCGCGAGAACCGCAACGGTAATGCGGCCTTTTCTATTCGAACTGCTTATGGCGGCTCGTGTAGGAGGGCTCGCGCCCTGCCGGTCTTTCTCACGATTTGAGCCGGTACGCCAACCTGTTCGAGCCGCCGCCCTTATCTGATTCGTCGATAACCGGCAGCGACTCTTCTCAATTGCAGCGCCTAACGATCCAGGAGGCCAGCATGAAGAAAGAGCAGCAGCAAATATCCCCCGGCATTCAACCGGGCGATTCAATTTCTCCACTCGATATAGATGACGCAGTCAAGGTTCTACGAAACCTCTGCGCCCTCGCCAGCACCGCCATCGGTGTGTCGCGGGATCGATCGGAGAGATGCCAATCCATAGACGACTTGGAGCAGCGCATTCAGCTGCTTAAATATCTGATCGACCGAATGGGCTGGGTCGCCGACGTGGCGCTCCGCAAACTGGGTCACGCCGGCTTGCTCGCGCGGCCTGAAGACTGGATGATGCCGGACGTTTGAGAGTAGGAAATTCAGTCTTCAGCCGTCTTCTTCTCGGGCATCACCTTCAGAGGGCAGTCATGGCAATCGATGTGCTAGCGGTTTTTATCTTGCGGCTCATCGCCGAGGTGGTACTGCTGTTAGCGGGTTACTACACCGCATGTGTCCTGATCCCGGCCGTGACCTTCGGTCGAATTGCCGTTGGAGCAAATCGAAAGACCGATCCATCGTTTCAAACGGGAGAACGGTTCGTGCGCACCGCCGACGGCAAGTTTCTTCTCGACGGTGAACTGGCCGCTTACTTCGGCCTGCTTTTCTGGGCTTTGGTGGGGGCCGGGGTTTTTATGTACCAAGCGGCCCGTTGAATCACGTATATTGGCACATCAACGTGCTGATCGAATCGCATATATCCGATGAATCGACATTTCACGGGATCGAGAAGAATCCCGCAGTCGTGAGTCATGCGTCATCGTCTCCAACGGAAGTCGCCCCACGGCCCGTCACCGCACCTGAGTCGCAGACTGCCATGTCATTGAATATTCACAGTAAGCCCGGTTCCATACGCCCATTTTCTGCTGTCGGCTCGCTTGTCATGCTTGCCGTCGCAGCCGCCTCATGTACGACTTCGCCGGTTTCGGTACCCGCCGAGGCCAAGTTAGTCAACGCCGACCAACTGCGTCCCGCAAGCCGTATTCGAACCCAGCTGAACACCCGCGATTTTCAAAAGTCATTCGCTGGCGGCACGACGACGCTGCGGGTATCGATCGGTGCTGACGGCAAAGTGGACGATGTCCGAATCGCAGAATCCAGCGGTAATGCCTCGGTAGATTCCGCCGCCGCCCGCTCACTGGTCGGCGCCGCCTTTGTCCCCTACCGAGAGAACGGAGTGGCCATCCCCGTGATCACCCTGATGCCCATGCGCTTCACACCTTCGGGATGCATCATGGCAAAACCGCTGGATTGTTGAGCACAGGTTTGCGATTCAGTTATCGACGGGGAAGCAACTTGAATGGCTCAGGGAATGAAGCTCGAAGGCATATTGCTCAACGAACGTATAACTCCAGCTGGCAACCTCAAGAAGGGCTGCGTCTACAGCCGCATCAGTTGAAGGCGACACTCAGCTTTCGGCCAGGAGCAGGCATTCTTCAGCAGACGATTGCGACAGCTGCATCGCTAATCAAAGTGCCTCAAAGTGAGAGTGGCTCTTCATCATGAACAACGCAAAATGACTTCTCGCCCTATCGCAATCGCAGCCATCGATGCGCCACCGCGTACCAAACCTTCGAATTATCCGGAGCCGTTCCGAACCATGATGGCGGGCCGAATCAAGCGTCCACTGGGTGATATTTTTGGGCTGTCGAAGTTCGGCGTCAATATGACGATTGTTCCGGCCGGTTCAGTCTCGGCACTCCGCCACGCACACTCGCTGCAAGATGAATTCGTTTACGTCGTCTCTGGAGTCCTGACGCTCCATACCGACGAGGGCGAAGCCGAGCTTACAGCCGGCATGTGCGCCGGCTTCAAGGCAGGGAGCGGAATTGCGCACCGACTTGTGAACCGTTCCGACCACGAAGCTGTGTATTTGGAAGTAGGAGATAGATCTCCCGGAGATCAGGTCTCTTATCCGGATGACGACCTAATAGCACGCAGCGAAAAAGGTGTCTGGGCTTTCGTCCACAAGAATGGCGCGCCATACTCCGATTAATGCCGAGTGACCCGCCACGGATTTCTTCAGCCGGCATGGACCTAAAAATCAATTTTTTTGAGAAAGTCCGCTTACGACCAGAAGCGGACATATGTGGTTTTTTATTCAGCAATAATTCAATGAAGAAATATTTATTGACAATAATGCTGGTGCTTGTGCATTCCATCTCGGAAGCGCAAGAGCCCAGCAAATTAGTCGAAATAGGAAAATTTCCTTGCGAACGAGTTTTGTCGGCATTTTTAGAAAAAAGCACTGCTGGCACATCTCATGATGCCGACATATTCGTATCTTGGGCACAGGGCTATTTCACGGCATCATCGATAATAGTCTTGGCCAATCTGAATAAGAGCCTAAGAATCCCAAAGTCTGATGAGTTGAGCGAATCTTTGGAGCGCCAATGCAAGGACAAGCCACAACAGGCATTTGCGATGGCAACAGCCGCAGCATTTGTCAGGCTAATGGAAGTTGAGCTTAGGTAACACTTCTGAAAACAAATTGATTATTAACGTCACATTTTCATGGCCGCTTACGGCCAACAGCGGACATGCTTTTCTGCCGGAATAATCGGTTTCCCATAATTTACAGGTGAGATATGCCGTATCGTTTGTATCGCAGAGACTCAATCTCAAAAGGCGAATGGTATTACGTCTTAAAATGCAAAGGCTGCGGCGAACTAATCTACGTACTTGATGACCCATCGCGTGGAACAAAAAAGTTGTCATTCGAAGGCGATGGTGAATTAAGTGTTCCTTGTCATAGATGCGGCCATGATGATTTATATGCAGCCAACGATCTCCGCCCAATGCAAGCGAATGACTCATTCACATCTACATACCCCGAGAGGGTAAAAGTCTCAGGCGCAAAACGAAAACCTATAGCTACGGCATTCCCAAATGCGAAGGTAACGATGGGCGTCGGATATATTGAGGATCGGCCAAGAGCTGCAGCTTTAGTGGGACGCATAGTTACATCGTGGGCTGATGTTGAAGTGCAAATAACTCGGCTGCTTGCAGAGCTGATGGGGGCAAATATTCCTCAGGTGTCTGCTGTGTTTGGCTCATTGAAGAATAGTCGCTCACAATCTGATGCCCTCATTGCAGCGGCAGAATCGGTTCTTGAAGACCACGATCTTTTGCTATTCAACGCATATGTGGCGAGAAAATCATCCCTTGAGAAAGAGCGAAATGATTTGGCGCATGGTTGTTTTGGGATATCAGTTGGCATACCTGATCACATAGTATGGGTTGCCCAGTCGGATTATCTTGCGTTCACGGCTGCGCACAAAGCTCAGCAAAAGGGATTCGATTTGCGAGAGCGGCAGTTTTTGTATGAGCTGGGCACTCTCGAGCGTATTGCACAGGAGATTGGTAAGTTTTACAACCAAGTAGGATTTTTATCCGGTTATTTGTCCGCGCGTGACAGAAGTCATGCCGGAAAAGCATTTCGCACAAAGCGATATCCTGAATTGTGCGACCAGCCCCATATTAAGGAAGCACTTTTATCTATCAAAGCAAGAATTGAGAAAGAAAGAAAGAAATAGTTTTTCAATTCAGGCGAGAGGCTGCTTTGGGCCCAAAGCAGACATTGGGATATCTTGTTCAATACACAGATAAAGCAATTAATCTTTATCGACGTCCAAAAACCATTCTGAAAAACGCCATGAACCGCTGCCGCAGCACACCCCACATCAGCGCGGCGGCATCGAGTTCTGCAGCCTGCGCCGGCGGGGGCGCATCGCCCGCATCGCCACGTGCCGCGTGGTCCAGCCGATCGCTCAGGTTGGCCGCGAAGCTGTCGGTCATGCGCTGGGCGATGTCCTGCACGATGCTCGAGCGCCCGAACTGCGCCAGGGGGCCGGAGAGCGAGAACCCCACTTCGATATCCACCCGGGTCGCTTTTCCTTCCTGCTCCGGCGTGAGCACATAGCGGATCTCTCCACGGGTGGCTGAGCTGGACCTGGTGTCGCGTGCGCTGCCGAAGATGGTTCCAGTGAAGGTTGCCGGGTCGCGTTCGACGTCCGCTGCGCCCTCGAAGTCGGCCACGATCGGGCCGACCTTGATGCGCAGGCGCGGTTCCACATGGGTGTCCGTCGGGGGCGCCAGCAGGGAGGCGCCGGGGAGGCAGGTGGTGACCTCGCCCAGCCGGCCGAAGAAAGCCCAGACCTCGTCGCGCGGGTGCGCCACCTGGAAACTCTGGTGGAGCGTCGTCAGGGCCTTGCCACCCGGCGCTGCCGGAGCCGTTCGGGCCACACGGGCCTCGGCATCTCCCGCCGGCGGCGCGGCAGCGGGCGCAGCGCCTGCGGCTGCGGCTGCCTTTGCCGGCGCTGTCGCAGTAGCAGCAGTAGCAGCAGCAGCCGCAGTCGCAGTCGCAAGCGCCCCCGTCACCGCGGGAAGCACCGGAACCCCCGACCTCACGGCAGCCCCAGCCGCCGCCACGCCCGCGCCATCCATCGCCACCGCATGCCCCGAGCCGACCGGCCCCAGCGTATTCCGCAGGCTGACTGCCTCGACCACGCCGGCGGCCTTGCGCTCCGCGATGACCGACTGCACCGCCCGCACGATGCCGACATAGCCGGTGCAGCGGCACAGGTTGCCGCTCATGGCGAAACGGATGTCCTGCTCGTCGGCGTCGGGCATGCGCAGCACCACGTCGTGCGCCGACGCCAGCATGCCGGGTGTGCAAAAGCCGCATTGCAGCGCGTGTTCGCGGGTGAAGGCGGCGCGCAGCGCGGCCATCACCTCGTCGTCGTTCATGCCTTCGATGGTGGTCACCCGCGCACCGTCGCAGGCGACGGCCAGGGTGATGCAGGAGCGCGCGGGCACGCCGTCGACCATGAGGGTGCAGGCGCCGCAGACGCCGTGTTCGCAGCCCAGGTGGGTGCCGGTAAGGTTCAGCGAATCGCGCAGGAAGTCGGCGAGCTGGGTACGGGGTTCGACGGCGATGGGCACGGTCTGCCGGCCGTTGACGGTCAACTGGATGGTTTTCATGGCTGGTGCGCCTTGTCGACCGCACGCGAGAGCGCGGCGAGGTGGGTCTGGTTCTGCAGCGGGTCGGTGTGGCCGGAGGCGGTGAGCAGCCGGCGGGCGGCCTCGACGTCGAGCCGCCCGCCGTCGGGGAACAGCGGCCGCGCGTCGCGCAGCACCACCGGGCGGGATTCGGTGGCGCCCAGCACCACGCGGCAGACATCGCGGACCGGGTCCTGCAGCACGACGCCGATGGCGTGGGCGAACTCGCCCGTCTTGCGGCACAGCTTGTGGAAACCCCAGCGGGCACCGGACGACAGGCGCGGTATGCGCACCGCCTCGACCATTTCGCCGGGGCCGAGGTCGACTTCGAAGACGCTGGTCATGAAGGCGTCGGCCGGCACGCCGCGGCGGCCGGCAGGGCCGGCGACCAGCACCTCGGCGCCCAGCGCGGCGAGGGTGGAGACCCAGTCGGCCGACGGGTCGGCATGCACCAGGCTGCCGCCGAGGGTGCCGCGGTTGCGCACCGCCCGGTAGGCGATGCCGCGCGCCACCCGCTGCAGGGCGCCGCCGCCGATGTCCGGCACCCGGCCGTCCTCGATGTCGGCATGGGTGACGCAGGCGCCGATGACGATGGAGTCGGCACTCTCCTCGACCCGCTTCAGCTCCGGTATCGCGGTGATGTCCACCAGCAGGCCGGGCCGCACCAGGCGCAGGTTGAGCATGGGGCCGAGCGACTGGCCGCCGGCGAGCACTTTCACCACCAGGTCTTCGCGCTGCAGCAGGGCGACGGCGTCGGCCAGGCGGGCCGGGCGTTCGTAGTCGAAACGGGCGGGTTTCATGCGCTGGCTCCCACCGCCGCGACGGGGTTGGCAGCGGCTTCGGCGACCTGGCGGCGCTGCTGCGCGGCCTCGGCGATGGCCTCGAGCACCCGGCGCGGCGTGGCGGGTGAGACGTGGATTTCGGCACCCAGCGGCCGCAGCGCGTCGTTGACCGCGTTGCCGATGGCCGCCGGCGGCGGTATGGCGCCGCTTTCGCCGATGCCCTTCACCCCGAACTCGGTATACGGCGAGAGGGTTTCCATATGGATCAGCCGGGGCTCGGGGACTTCGGTCGGGCCGGGCAGCAGGTAGTCGGCGAAGGTGGAAGCCAAAGGCTGGCCGGACGAATCGAAGGGCATTTCCTCGTACAGCGCGGTGCCGATGCCCTGGGCGGTGCCGCCGTAGATCTGGCCGTCGACCACCATCGGGTTCACCAGCTTGCCGCCGTCCTCGACGATCACGTAGTCGAGGATCTCGATATGGCCGGTCTCGGGGTCGACCGCCACCAGCGCCGCATGCGCGCCGTAGCCGAAGGTGCCGGAGTCGCGCCCGGGCTTGTAGCCTTCGGTGACTTCCAGGCCGCCGGCATCGGCCTGGGGCGGCAGGTCTTGCGGCCGGCGGTACCAGGTGTGGGCCACCTCGGAAATGGGCACGCTGCCCGAGGGGCCGGTCACCAGGCCGTCGCGCACGCTGACCTGCGCTTCGTCGGCCTGCAGCAGGAAGGCGCCGATGCGCGCCAGGCGACTGGCCAGGGTGCGGCAGGCGCGCGACACCGCACCGCCGGACATCACCATGCAGCGCGAGCCCCAGGTGCCGGTGGAGTAGGGGGTGAAGGCGGTGTCGCCGTGGATGAGCTTGATCTTCGAGATGTCGATGCCCAGCACCTCGTGGGCCACCTGGGCCAGCGTGGTTTCCAGGCCCTGGCCGTGCGAATGCGCGCCGATGCGCAGCTCCAGGCCGCCGTCCGGCGTGAGGCGCACGGTGGCCTGTTCGTAGCCGGGCACCATGGGGATGCCCCAGCCGGCATACACCGAGGTGCCGTGCGCGGCCTGCTCGCAATACACCGCGACGCCGACGCCGATGAGCCGGCCGTCGGCCTCGCCACGGCGCTGGCGTTCGCGCACCGCCGCGATGTCCATGGCGTCTACCGCCTGGCGCAGGGCCGAGGGGTAGTCGCCGCTGTCGAAATGCTTGTTGGTGATGTTGTCGAAGGGCATCTGCCCGGGGCGCACCAGGGCCTGCATGCGCACCTCGTAGGGTTCGACGTCGCAGGCGCGCGCCACCGCGTCGAGGATGAGTTCCAGCGCGAAGCACACCCCCGTCCGAGCCACGCCCCGGTACGGCAGGATGGGGCACTTGTTGGTGGCCACCGACCAGGTGCGGCAGCGGTAGCCGGGGAAGTCGTAGGGGCCAGGCAGGATGCTGGCGACCTGCGCCGCCTCCAGGCAGGCCGAGAACGGATAGGACGAGTAGGCGCCGGAGTCGACGGTGGCCTCGCAGTCGATGCCCAGCAGCCGGCCGCCCCGGTCGGCATAGGCGGTGATGCGGTAGTGGTGCTCGCGGCAGTTGGCACCGGCGGTGAGGTGTTCGCGGCGGTCCTCGATCCAGCGCACCGGATGGCCGCGCTCCATGGCCAGCCAGGCCAGGGCGACCTCTTCGGTCAGCAGGATGCCCTTGTAGCCGAAGCCGCCTCCGACGTCCGGGGATATCACCCGCACCTGCCCTTCGTCCAGGCCCAGGCAGCCGGCCAGCCCGGTGCGCACGATGTGCGGCATCTGGGTGGAGGTGTAGACCACCAGCTGCTCCAGCCGGTGGTCCCAGTACGCCACCACGCCCCGGCCCTCCATCGGCGCCATGGCCTGGCGCGAGGTCTTCAGCACCCGGCTGACCCGGATCGGCGTGTCCAGCACGCTTTCGATGCCGATGCTCACGTTGGTCTCCAGGAAGACGTTGTCCGGCCAGTCCTCGTGCAGCAGGGCCGAGCCGGCCTCGCGACCGAGCAGCATGTCGTGCACGGCGGGCAGCTCGTGCAGGTCGAGCCGTACCTCGTCGGCGATGTCCTCGGCCTCGGCGCGGGTGGGCGCGACGCACATGGCGACCGTCTCGCCGACATGGCGCACCTTGCCTTCGGCCAGCACCGGTTGTTCGGAGACGCGGAAGCCCGGCAGGCCGGACACCGCCCGCACCGGCTTGACTTTCGCCAGGTGGGCCGCGGTGTACACCCGGTCGGCCAGCGCCGGCGGCACCTCGATGCCGTCGATGCGGGCATGCGCCATCGGGCTGCGCACGAAGGCCACGTCCTGCATGCCGGCGAGGCGGATGTCCGCCACGAACTGGCCGCGACCGCGCATCAGCCGGTCGTCTTCCTTGCGCGGCACCCGCGCGCCTACTCCCTGACCTGCCATGAATCTGCTCCTCCGCGGCCCGGGCCGCACGATGAAATCGGCGCTCAGCCGCCGAGGTAGGCCTTGCGGATGTCCTCGTCGGCCAACAGGTCCGAGGCGGGCCCCTGCAGCGCGACGCGGCCGTTCTCCAACAGGTAGCCGCGGTCGCACATGCCGAGCGCGGCGAATGCGTTCTGCTCGACCAGCAACACCGTGGTGCCCTCGCGGCGCACCTCCAGGATGAGGTCGAAGATCATCTGCACGAAGTTGGGCGCCAGCCCCAGGGAGGGCTCGTCGAACATGGCCAGGCGCGGCCGCGCCATCAGCGCGCGGGCGATGGCGAGCATCTGCTGCTCGCCGCCCGACAGGGTGCCGGCCGCCTGGTTGACTCGTTCGCGCAGGCGTGGAAAGCGGTCGAACATGCGGTCCATGTCGCTGCGCGCGCGCTGGCGGTCGGTGCGGCGGTAGGCGCCCATCTCCAGGTTCTCGCGCACCGTCAGCTGCGGGAAGACCCGGCGGCCCTCCGGGCAGTGGGCGATGCCGCGGTCGATGATCTGCGCAGGCATCGCGCCGCCGAGGCTGTAGCCGTCGAAGGTGATGGAGCCGCCGGCCAGCGGCTCCAGCCCGCCGATGGCGCGCAGCGTGGTCGACTTGCCGGCGCCGTTGGCACCGATCAGGGTGACCAGTTCGCCCTCGCGCACCTCGAGCGAGATGCGGTCGACCGCCACCGTCGCGCCGTAGCGCACCGTCACGTTGTCAAGCTTTAGCACGGTCGATCCCTGCGCCGAGATAGGCGCGAATGACGTCGGGGTTCTGCTGGATGGCCCGGGGACCGCCGGTGGCGATCAGGCGGCCGTGGTTCAGCACCACGATGTGGTCGGAAATGGACATCACCATGTGCATGTCGTGTTCGACGAGCACGATGGTGACGCCGGTGTCGCAGATGCGCCGCACCATGGCCTTGAACGACTCGGTCTCCGAGGGGTTGAGGCCGGCGGCGGGCTCGTCGAGCAGCAGCACGCGCGGCTTGGCGGCCAGCGCCAGGCCGACGCCCAGCAGACGCTGTTCGCCGTAAGACAGCCCGCTGGCGATCTCGTCGGCCCGGCCCGACAGGCCGACGAAGGCCAGGATCTCCCGGGCCTCGGCGCGCAGGCGTTCTTCTTCGGCCCGGAAGGCGCGGCCGCGCAGCAGGGCCTGCAGCACGCCCACGCTGCCGCGCAGGTGCAGGCCGGTCAGGATGTTGTCGAAAACGGTACAGCCGGCGAACACGCTGGTGCGCTGGAAGCTGCGCACCAGGCCGCGCTGGGCGATGCGGTCGGGCGACAGGCCGGTGATGTCCTCGCCGAACAGCCGGACGCGGCCGTCGGTGGCGCGCATGTAGCCGGAGATGACGTTGAAGGTGGTGGTCTTGCCGGCGCCGTTGGGGCCGATCAGGCTGACGATCTGCCCGGCGGACACGCCGAAGCTCAGGGAGTCGACGGCGGTGAGGCCGGCGATGCGCATGGTGACGTCCTCGAGGCGCAGCACCTCGTCGGCGAGCGGCGCGGGCGGGGCCTGCACGGCGGCCTGGGTGGCGTGGTTCATCGGGTGTCTCCCGCCATGCGCGCGACCGGCTGGACGACCGCCGGCCGCGCCTTGCGGCGGCGCGTCAGCGCCGGGACGATGCCGCGCGGCATGAAGACCAGGATGACGATCATCAGCACGCCGTAGAGCATCCACTGCACCTCGGGTGTCAGCCGGCCGCGCAGCAGCTCGGGCACCAGGCCGAACAGCAGGCCGCCCACCACCGGGCCGGCCAGCGTGCCCTTGCCGCCGACGATCACCATGATGACCATGGTGATGGTGAACATGAACATGAAGACGTCCGGGTCGATGATGCGCACGGTGTGCGCGTACAGGCCGCCGGCGGCACCGCCGATGGCCGCCGCGCCGATGGCGGCGATGCGCAGGTAGTCGGTCACGGTGACGCCGATGGAGCGCGCCAGGGTTTCGTTTTCGCGCAGCGCCACCATGGCCCGGCCGACCCGGCTGTGCACCAGCGCCGCCACCAGCAGGTAGGACACCACCGCCACCGCCAGCACCAGCCAGTAGGCGCTGCTCTTGCTGACCAGGTCGATGGTGCCGGCCCCCGGCAGCCACAGGGTGAGCGGCGGGATGTTGTTGAGGGCCATCGGGCCTTCGGTGAGGTCGACCCAGTTGATCGCCACCATGCGCATCACCTGCGCGAAGCTGATCGTGACGATGACGAAGTAGGCGCCCCGCACCCGGAACGCCAGCTTGCCGATGAGCCAGCCGAACAGGCCCGCGACGAAGATGCCGCCGCCGAAGGCCACCCACACCGGCTTGGGGGTGACGACCAGCGCCTGCGCCAGGCCGGGCAGTTCGAGGTCGAAGCCCAGGGACAGCAGTGCGCTGGTGTACGCACCGATGCCGAAAAAGGCGACATGGCCCAGGCTGAGTTGGCCGGTGAAGCCGAGCAGCAGGTTGAGGCTGATGGCGGCGATGATGAAGATGCCCGCCGAGGCCACCACCGAGAGCATGTACGGGTCGGGCCACAGCACGGGCAGCAGCGCCAGCGCCAGCACGCAGGCGGCGAAGAGCAGGGGGGAGGATCGCAATGCGTTCATGGTTCAGCCCACGCGTTCTTTCTTGGTGAACAGGCCTTGCGGCCGCGCCACCATGACCACCAGGATCACCAGGAAGCCGATGGCGTCCCGGTAGGCGGTGGAGATATACCCGGCGCCGAACTCCTCGATCAGCGCGAGGGCGAAACCGCCGAGGGTGGCGCCCAGCAGGTTGCCGAGGCCGCCCAGGATGACGATGGCGAAGGCCTTCAGGCTGGCCAGGTCGCCCATGGTGGGCGACACCACGAACACCGGCGCGAGCAGGGCGCCGGCCACGGCGGCCAGGCAGGAGCCGAGGGCGAAGGTGAGGGTGTAGATGCGCGACACGTTGACGCCGACGATCTTGGCGGCGTCCTTGTCCTGGAAGGTCGCGCGCATGGCCAGGCCCAGGCGAGACTTTTCGATGAGCATGTAGAACGACACCAGCAGCACCACCGCCGTGCCCAGCACGAAGACGCGGGTGGGCGAAACCGAGACGCCGCCCATCACGATCGGCTCTTGCGAAAACGGCGAGGGCACGGCCTTGGCGACGCCGCCCCAGACCAGCAGTTCGGCGTTCTGCAGCACGATCATCACGCCGATCATGATGAGCATCACCTCGTCCATCGCGGCGAGGTTGCGGCGGCGCAGCAGCAGGTATTCGATGACCGCGCCGACGGCCAGCCCGAACAGCGCCGACAGGAAGATGGCGGCGAAGTAGTTGACCCCCAGCAGCGCCACGAAACCGTAGGCGGCGTACGCCCCCAGGGTGTAGAGCTCGCCGTGCGCCATGTTGACCACCTTCATGATCCCGAAGATCAGCGTGAGGCCGATTCCGAGCAGGGCATAGGTGGACCCGGTGACGAGGCCGTTGACGAGATGTTGGAGAAATTGGTCCACGGTAGAACTCCGCGGAGCCGCGTCGGCGGCCCCGCAGCAGTGCCCTTGTTGTTGTTTACTTGACGGCGACCTTGCCGTCCTTGAGTTCGACGATGTAGACGCTGGGCTCGTTCTGGCCGCTTTCCTTGCCGGCCGGGCCTTCCTTGACGAAAGCGATGTCGCCGTTGACGCCCTTGACCTTCACCTTCCACAGCGCGTCGCGGATGGCGGCAGGCTCGGCCTTGCCGGCGATGCGGATGGCCTCGACGATGGTCAGGATGGCGTCGTAGCCGCGAAAGCCCTCGGTCTGGCCGGGCAGGTCGTACTTGCGTTCCGTCCAGGCGTCGGAGAACTCCTTGGCCACTTCCGGGTACACCGCGCGCTGCGGCTCCCACGGCGCGAAGAACAGCAGGTGCTGGCTGGCGTAGCCCTTGGGGCCGGGCGAGGTCAGCAGCGGCTCGGGGAACGAACCGCCGGTGGTGATGATGCGTTGCGGCAGGCGCTGTTCGCCGGCCTGGCGGATCGCCAGCGTCAGCTGCTCGATGCCGGAGGTGACGATGAGGGTGTCGGCGCCGGTGCCCTTGAGCGCGGCCAGCTGGGCGGAGAGGTCGGTGGCGTCGGGGGCCATGGTCTCGGTGCGGCCGACGGTGATGCCGTTGTCCTCGAACGTTTTCTTGAAGGCGGCGGCGGCGCCCAGGCCCCAGTCGTTGTTGACCGACAGGAAGTCGACCTTCTTGATCGCCGGGCTCATGCCGGCGAGCTTCTTGGAGAAGGCCGAGGCTTCCATGGCCGAGGTCGGGCTGATGCGGAAGATCCAGGGGTTGCCCGCCGTGGTGATCTTGCCGGAGGAGGCGGTCTCGACCACCATCGGCACGCCGTATTCCATCAGCTTGGGCATGACGGCCAGGGTGAAGGTGGAACTCCAGGCGCCCATCAGCACCGGCACCTTGTCCTTCAGGATGAGTTTCTCGGCGGAGTTGACGGCTTCGCGCGGGTTCGACTTGTTGTCCTCGATCACCAGCTCGATCTTCTTGCCGAGCACGCCGCCCTTGCGGTTGATCACCTCGGCGGCGAGGCGCGCGCCGTTGGTCACGTAGGTGCCCGATGCGGCCACCGAGCCGGTGAGCGGCTCGGACACGCCGATCTTGATGGTCTCCTGGGCCAGCACGGGAACGGCGAAGGCCGCCATCGCCGTACCGACCAGCGTGAAGCGCAAGGACTGGATTGAGATCATCGCGATAACTTTCGAGTAGTGGAAAAACAGTGATCGATGCGCCCGGCAGTGCCTGGCCCCACCTGGCCAGGACCGCCCCGGTTCCGTTCCGCCATCTATGTGGTACACCACATAGATGGCCGCCGGACCCGGGTGATGGCGGTGGCGCGGCGGGCTTGCCGGGCACCCTTGGCATGAGCAACAGTTGTGCCAAGGCAGGGGTGGTGAAAATCGTGGAGGCCGCACCGGAATGGTCCCCCCGGACCTTCGCCTGCACCACAAAGGTGGTACACCACCTATTTGTCGGCAGGCGCCGACCGCGCTGGTGCCTGCCGGGCCTGCGGCGCTTGCCGGGCCTTACTTCCGGACCTGGCGCAGGGACGCCGCGGGCAGCAGTTCGGCGGTGAAGACGTCGGCCGCCCTGGGTGCCGGGATGTCGAAGGCCAGCGCCGTTTCCTGGATCGCCCGCTCCATGCGCTTGGGGTCGATGTCGCCCAGGCCGTTTTCGCGCACCCACGGGGTGACGATGGACCAGTCGAGCGACAGCTGCAGGCGCTCTTTCTCGATGGCGCGGTTGATGAGCGGATCGCGCTTGTGCAGCGCGGCGATGGCGGCGTCCGGATCCTGGGTGCTTTTCTGGATGCCTTCGACGACGCAGCGGGTGAGGCCCTTCAACGCTTCCTTGTGGCTGTCGAGGTAGCTGCGTTTGGCGAAGAGCGCGCTGCCGTAGAGGGCGCTGCCGAACTCCGAATAGCGCATCACCACGAGATCCTTTGCCGGAATGCCCACGGCCTGCGAACCCATGTACGCGGTGAACGAGGCGCCGGCGATGGCGTCGGCGTTCTTGCGGGCCAGCATGGTCTCGCGCAGCTCGGGCGCCACGTTCATCCACTTCACCGACGCGGGGTCGATGCCGTTGACCTTGGCGAAGGCCGGGAAGAGCCGCCGCGAGGCATCGCCGGGCGGGGCGGCGATGGTCTTGCCGACCAGGTCGGCGGGCTTGGCGATGCCGGTGTCGCGGCGGGTGACGATGGACAGCGCGGCGCCGTCGTAGATCATCATGAAAGAGACCAGGCGATCGTCTGGATTGGTCTGCTTCGCGTTGTATTCCATCATCGCGTTGATGTCGGCGAAACCCACGTCGTAGGTGCCGGCGCCCACCTTCACGACGGTGTCGCCGGAGCCGAAACCGCGGTCGATCGGCACCTCCAGCCCCGCCTTCCTGAAGCAGCCGTTTTCCACCGGCATCAGGAACGGCGCCTGCGGCCCCTGCAGCACCCAGTCGAGCGCCATGCGGACCCTGGTCGTTTCCTGCGCCTGCAACGGACCCGCCAGGCAGGCCAGCCCCAGCAGGGAGACCAGGGCGGGGCGGCGCAGGCGCGGGGCGCCGGCGGGGTGGGATGCGGTCGAGGTGGTGACGGCGGTGAAGGCGGTGAAGGGCATCGGCGTGTTCCCGGAGGTGATGGAATTCGGAAAAGTCAGGACGCGGCCTGCGGGTGGAACAGGGCCGGCTCGGCTGCATACCAGCCCCGGCCCACCAGGCCGGCCGTACCGGCCGCGTCGAGAACGGCCAGGTTCACCAGCGGCGCGGCGTGGGCTCGGGCCACGCGCTGCGGATCGACGAGGCCGGACGCGCTGTCGACCACCAGGGCGCGCCGGGCGTCCAGGTCGGCCGGCAGGCTGTGCCGCCACTCATCGCGCAACAGCGGCGCGGCGGCCAGCGCCTGGCCGCCGAGGCCGCAGAAATCGAGTACCGCGCTGTCGCCGATGGCGCCCAGCGCTTCGCTGTGTTCGAAGCCCGGGAAACGGGTGCCGACCGGCGGCCGGGCGGCGATGGTCCGCCAGGTGCGGTCCCCGCGCAGCCGGATGCCGAACGCCACCCCGTTGCCCCCGACGGCCGAGATCGGCGCATCGGCGGCCTGCAGGCGCCAGGCGGCGGCGGCCATCAGGATGGTCAGCACGAACCCCGGGCTGCCGGACAGCAGTGCCAGGTCCGAAGGCCCCAGGCCGCGCAACTGGCCGAGCAGGGCCAGGTTGGCGGCGCCGGTGCGGCCGTGGCATTCGTCGCCCTGGCTCAGGCCCTGTTCGATCACCGGTGCCAGCGGCACCGGCCGGGCACGCAGCAGCGGTGCGATGCGCTGCACACCGAGCTCGGACACCGCCCGCAGGCGCACCAGCGCGGCCGGGTCGGCGGTGCCGAAGCGCAGGGCCGGCGGCGGCCCCTCGACCAGCGGTGCGTAGGCCCGGCGCCGCGCATCCCCGACCACCGCCAGCGGCATCGACGCCGACACCACCTGTGCCAGCGGCGTGACCACGCCGTGGTCCTGCGCGGGCGCCAGCGTGGCCGCGCCGGTCGCCAGCAGCGCCTGCGCGGTGGCGGTGTCCGGCGCCAGGCCCTCGAATATCAGCGCCTGCACCGCCGCCTGCCGCACGGGTGCGGGCAGGGCGCCCGCGAAGGGCGGCCCGGCGTGCAGCAACAGGCTGCGCGGCAATTGCGGCAGCAGCTGGGCGCGGGTGGCGATGTCGAGCCAGAGGGCGCCGGCGAAGGGCGCGGCCCAGTCGGCGGTGACGGGCGGGAAGTCGGTTTGCATGGGTGCGGTGGAGTGCTGTGGTTGCCGTAGGTCGGGGGACGAAACGCCGGATCAGGCGTCGGTGCGTTCCGGATGGCGCGATGTCAGGCGGCTTGCGGCACCGGCAGGGTCGGGGCGGTGGCCTCGTAGCGCACGCCTTCGCGCAGGCAGAAGGCGGGCGTCAGCATGCGGTCGGTGGTGAGCTGGGTGCTTTCGTTGTCGCGCATCACCCAGCGGCCGCGTTCGTCGTTGAGCACGCTCACGTCGCCGATACCGCCGACCTTCAGCGTGCCCAGCTCGTTTTCCATGCCGACCATGCGGGCGGCGTTGCGGGTGACCATCGCCACCACGTGCTCCAGCGGCAGGCCCAGCGCGAGCATGCTCGACATGGCCGAGACCAGGCCGAAGCGGGTGGTGCCCTTGAACATGTGGTCTTCCTCGTCCGGGTGGCTGTCCGGAGTGCCGGCGGGCGCGGGCACGGCGGTGTTGTAACCGTGCATGTCGGCGCCGAGCGTGTCGGGGACGACACCGGCATCCAGCACGATGCGCGCCGTCTTGTAGCTGAAATGCGAGCCGTGGCCGACGTCGATCTTGAGCCCGCGCCGGATCGCCTCGGGCACCAGCGGATGGATCTTGCCGTCCATCTCGACGAAGCCGCCGGGATGCCGGCTGAACGGGTGGGCCAGGATGTCGCCCGGCTTCAGCATCTCGACCACCTGGTTGAAGATCGAGTCCGGGTTGACCGGCATGGCACCGGCTTCCGGCTTGGGCCAGAGCTGGCCGAAGTGGATGTACACCGGCAGGTCGGCCTCGCGCCCGATCTGCGTGGCCAGGCGCATCACGTCGACGCCCCAGCGCGCGAAGCCGCCGATTTCGGCATGGGCCTTAAGGCCGCGCACCAGGTCGCCGTTCTCGCGGGCCGAGCGCACCGTGGCCGCGATGTCCAGGCAATCCGGGCGATACAGCTCCGGGTAGTAATGGCCCTCCAGGCCGCCCACCAGGTAGGCCGAGAGATAGGCGAGCACCCGGGTCTTGGCCGGCTCGGCCACGAAGCTGCGAAAGCCCGGCAGGGTGATGCAGCTCGGCCCGCCCTGGTCCACCAGCGTGGTGACGCCGGAGTACACGCCGCACATGTCGGCGTTGAGGCCGAAGCGGCCGGTGACGCCCTGGTAGACGTGGGCGTGCGTGTCGATCAGGCCGGGCAGCACCAGTTTGCCCCGGCAGTCCACCACCTCGGCGCCGGGATGGAGATCGGCTTCCAGCCGGGGTTCGATGGCGGCGATCCTGCCGCCGGAAACGAGGACGTCGAACTGGCCGTCGCGACCTGTCGAGGGGTCGATGACCCGGCCGCCCTTCAACATCGTGCTCTTCATAGATTTGTCCAGGTAAGGATTACGGGAAAATATATGTGGTGTACCGCATAATTTGTGCCAGCCGCCATCACCCGACTTGGTGCATGGCTCGGAACTTGCCACCGCTAGACTTTGAACATGAAGCACCACCCCGAACCGCCGACGCCACGCCAGCAACTGGACCATTACTCGTCGCGGTCGGCGTTGCTGGCGCGCCCGGGTTTCCTGGTGCGGCGGCTGCACCAGATCCACACCTGGCTGTTCGCCGAGGAAACCCAGGAGTTCGGGGTGACGCCGGTGCAATACAGCGTGCTCACCATCCTGGCGGCGCTGGGCGAGATGGACCAGAACACGCTCGCCCTGGAGATCGGCCTGGAACGCACCAGCGTGGCCGAGGTGCTGCCCCGGCTGGAGGCACGCGAGCTGGTCGAGCGCCGGCAATCGACGGCCGATCGGCGGGTGAAGCTGGTTCGGCTGACCCGGCCGGGCCGGGCGCTGGTGAAAAAGATGGAAGCCGCCGCGCAGCGTGCCCACGACCGCACCATCGAGGCGATTCCGGAGGAGGAACGCGAGCGTTTCATGCTCTCGCTATGCCGCTTGGTGGAGGCCCATAACGAGGCGAGCGTGGTGCCGCTGCGGCTGCGCTAAGGCGCGCGGCGGTGTTTTAAAAGTCGTCTGATGCCTAGGGCCGAGCGATCAGCCGCGTCGAATAAAGAAAGTCGCAAAACCGTCCGTGGGCGGAATCGACCTGCCTTATGGAAGGTTCAGGTTCAGACCGAGCATATTGCTCAGGCCGAAAGTCAGCAGCAGAAGGATAACTAGCAGCACGACGAAGATCGCCGCCACCTTGGCGCCCGCGCGCAGCAATGCGCGCTGCTTCTGCCTGCCATTTTCTTTCTTGCCCTGGTCATAATGCCATTTCACGGCAAAGAACATGCCGATGCCCAGCACGAGTACCTTGAAAACGATGAAAGTGACAGGAACCCATTCCATGATTATTATTATCTCCAGGCGACTGATCGACACTATTAAAGGCTGAGCGCATTAACCCGCATCGATCACCGTTTCGCCACGGCGGAAAATAAATTTCAGTTTGCGCGGCGGGATGATGCAGAGAAGTGTGCCTCAAGGCTAGTATCCCACCTTTCGCCGTGATTTCAGTTCCGGATTGAAACCCGGATGCAATCAGACACGATTCATGCGATGGCGCCGCAATCGACGCCTGAAATCAGGCCAGCTGGTAATCGTTTCTCAGCTTGAATACCGCCACCGTACTCACCAGCGATTGGGCCTGCGAATTCAGGCTGCTGGCCGCCGCGGCCATTTCCTCGACCAGCGCGGCATTCTGTTGGGTGGCATGGTCCATCTGCGTCACCGCCTCACCCACCTGGCCGACGCCCAGACTCTGCTCGGTACTGGCATCGCTGATCTCGCCCATGATGTCGGTGACCCGTTTGATGGACGTCACGACATCCTGCATGTTGGCGCCCGCGCGATCCACCAGTGCGCTGCCTTCTCCGACCCGCGTCACGCTGTCGTCGATCAGGGTCTTGATTTCCTTGGCCGCCGCAGCCGAGCGGCCGGCCAGTGCGCGCACTTCGGCCGCCACGACCGCAAAACCCCGCCCCTGTTCGCCGGCGCGTGCGGCTTCCACGGCGGCATTCAGCGCCAGGATATTGGTCTGGAACGCAATACCGTCGATGACGCTGATGATGTCGGTGATTTTCCGTGAGGCGTCGTCGATGCCCTGCATGGTTTTCACCACCTGCGCCACCACTTCTCCGCCTTCGATCGCCACGTTACTCGCACTCAGCGCCAGCTGATTGGCCTCGCGCGCGTTGTCGGCATTCTGTCGGACGGTGGTGCCGAGTTGCTCCATGCTGGCTGCCGTCTGTTGCAAGGCACTCGCCTGAGATTCGGTTCGCGTAGACAAATCCTGATTACCTTGCGCAATCTCGGCACTGGCGGTGGCCACGCCTTCGGAGCCCCGGCGCACCGTGCTGACGACGTCGGTCAGCCCGTGGCCGATCCGGTTCATCGAACCGATCAGGCGGCCGATTTCGTCCTGGCGTTCGACGCACATCTGCACACTCAGGTCGCCGCGCGCCAGTGCTTGCGCCGCAGTGGACGCCTGGGCCAGTGGATGGATGACCAGCCGGCGAATCAGCCAGTAGACCAGGCCCGCCATCAGGATGACCAATGCGACGCCCAGGGCTGCGTACATATTGCGCAGGCCACGGACTTCTTCGGTGAACTCGTCTGCATAGGCGCCGCCGGCGATCACCCATTTCCAGCTATCGAAATGGGTGAACGACACCAGGCGCTCACGCGGATCGGTTCCGCCTTCGGCGGCGAGATAACGCAGGCTGCCGTTTTTGCGCTCGAATATCTCCTTGACGAATTCGCGTCCGTCGGCATCCTTGGCATCGAGAAAGTTTTTACCCTCGGCATTCGGATGGGCGACGACCGCACCGAGGGTGGGACCGGGCCTGGCGTCCAGAATGTAAAAATACCCGGTCTTGCCGACCGTCAGGGCGGTGACCGTGGACTTCAATTGCCTGACGTAGCCCGAGATATCCAGGCCGACGAAAGAAATACCGATGACCTGGCCGCCGGCGTCCCGAATGGTGTCGTATTGGGTGATGTATTGGCGTCCGAAGAGGGTGGCGAAACCGATGAAGCTCTTGCCGTCCAATATGGCCCGGTAAGCGGGGTGGTTGCGATCCAGCAGGGTATTGACGGACCTTTCACCCTTGTCGTTTTTCAGCGAGGTAACCACGCGGACGAAATCGTCGCCTCGCTTGGCGAATACCGTGGCCACGGCTCCCGAGTCGGCGGTAAACCGGTCTACCAGGCCCATGTCCGCATCGATCGGCTGGCCGTTTAGTTTCAGCACCGGCGACGCTGCGGCAGTGGTGTCCAGCTCGAAAGTGCCGGCCAGTTTGGCCTGGAAAGACTTCGCCAACTCACTGGTGCGTTCACGCCTGTCTTTGTCCAGGGCGTCGAGCAGGTCGACGACCAGCCTGGTTTTATCGGCTATTTCGACATTCGCGCGTTCGTTGACCAATCTCGAAGTCGATTGGCTGATGCCGGCGACAAAACCGGCAAACACCACGCCGACCACCAGGAAGACGACCGCGGGTAATTTAGTGCTGAGATTCAAATCGGATATTTTCATGAAAGATGCGAGTTAGAATAATAAAATTGCAGCCCACTTCAGTAGTGAAATATTCGATTTGCCTCCGTTATTTAAATGGTTTTATTGGAATATCGGCAGGCATGTCTCTGGATAAAACCCGGCAAATGCGCCGAGAAGACATGCCATCATGGGAGTGGCCGCAAATAATGCGGCGCAATCTTAAAATAATCCCGCGAATTCTCAAAAGCAAAGCCCGTACGACTCCCGGCAATGTGGTGAAAAGGCCTACTTCGACATAAAAAAAGGGCCGCCGGACGAGCCTGCAGAACCGGTCCGGCATGCGCCGCATGGCCGGCCACGACTCCGCCGCATCACCGATTACCGGTCCAGATAAGCCGCCGTCTTGCCGCGCCCGGCCTTGCGCACATCCCCGGGAGTCCCGACGCTGACGATGCGTCCGCCCTCCGTACCGGCACCCGGCCCGACATCGACGATCCAGTCGCAGCGGGAGACCAGCCGCATGTCGTGTTCCACGACCACCACGGTGTTGCCGGCATCGACCAGCGCGTCGAGGTGCAGCAGCAGCCGCTCGACATCGGCGGGGTGCAGGCCGGTGGTGGGCTCGTCCAGCACGTACAGGGTGTCGCCGCGCCGGGGGCGTTGCAGTTCGGTGGCCAGCTTGATGCGCTGGGCTTCGCCGCCGGAGAGTTCGGTGGCCGGTTGGCCGAGGCGCAGGTAGCCCAGACCGATCTGCTTCAAAACTTCCAGGGCGCGGGCGATCGACGGCTCAGCGGCGAAGAAATCGGCAGCGCCGTCGACCGTCATGCCCAGCACCTCGGCGATGTTGCGGCCGTTCCAGGTCACTTCCAGCGTGTCGGGCGCGTAGCGGGCGCCGTGGCATTCGGGGCAGGGCGCGTACACGCTGGGCAGAAACATCATCTCGACGCTGACGAAGCCCTCGCCCTCGCAGACCGGACAGCGCCCCTGCGGCACGTTGAACGAGAAACGGCCCGCGCCGTAATGGCGTTTGCGCGCCTCCGGCGTGGCGGCATAGAGCTTGCGCACCGCGTCGAACAAACCGGTGTAGGTGGCCAGGTTGGATCGCGGCGTGCGGCCGATGGGCTTCTGGTCCACCTGCACCAGGCGCGCGATGCCTTCCATGCCCCCTGCGATGCTGCCGCCTGCGGGCGTGCCGCGGTCGTCCGAAGCCAGCAGGTCGGTTTCATCCTTGTCGTCCGCATCGCCGCCGTCCGCTTCGGTCGCATCGCTGCCCAGCGCCTGGCCGACCAGCTCGACCAGCGCCTGGCTGACCAGGCTCGACTTGCCCGAACCCGAGACACCCGTGACCGCGCACAGGCAGCCCAGCGGAAAGTCTGCATCCACCTGCCGCAAGTTGTTGCGCTGCACGCCGGCCAGCCGCAGCCAGCCGGCCGGCTGGCGGGCAGGGCGCGCCGCCACCGCTTCGCCGGGTTCGGGGAACAGGAAGCGACGCGTCTGCGACTCGGCCACCGCCGGCAGGCCTGCCGGTTCGCCGCTGTAGAGCACCCGGCCGCCGTGTTCGCCCGCCCCGGGGCCGACATCCACCAGCCAGTCGGCGCGGCGCATGGTGGCGGTGTCGTGCTCCACCACGAAGACGGAGTTGCCGGCATCGCGCAGCCCTTCCAGCGCATCGAGCAAGGCCTCGCCGTCGGCCGGATGCAGGCCGGCGGAGGGTTCGTCCAGCACGTAAATGACCCCGAAGAGCTGCGATGCCAGCTGCGTGCCGAGGCGCAGGCGTTGCAGTTCGCCGGACGACAGCGTGGTCGTCGCGCGTTCCATGCCCAGATACCCCAGGCCGAGCGCGGTGAGGCAGCCGATGCGTTCGCGCACCTCGACCGCGATGCGCTGGGCAGCGATGCGTTTTTCGGCCGACAGCGCCGAGGTGCGGGTGACGTCGGGCGTGCCCGCATGCGTGGCGCCGCGGTGCCTCGCCGACTTGCCGGTGGCGGGGGCCGCGGCTTCAGGGGCGTCCGCGTCGCCGAGCCGGTCTTCCGCTGCAGCGCGCAGCAACTCGGCCACTTCGCCCAGCGGCAGGCGCGACAGCTCGCCGATGTCCAGCCCGCCGAACGTCACCGACAAGGCCTCCTGCTTCAGTCGCTTGCCTTGGCACACCGGGCAATCGGTGCTGGCCAGGTAGCGCAGCACGCGCTTCTTGGCGGATGCGCTCTGGGTGCTGGCCAGCGTGTGCAGCAGATAACGGCGCGCGCTGCTGAAGGTGCCCATATAGCTCGGCGACAGCTTGCGGCGCACCGCGTCGGCGGTTTCCTCGGGGCTGTAGCCGGCATAGACCGGCACGGTCGGCTGCTCGTCGGTGAACAGGATCCAGTCGCGGGTTTTACGGGGCAACTGCTTCCACGGCGTATCGACATCGTGGCCCAGGGTGACCAGGATGTCGCGCAGGTTCTGGCCGTACCAGGCGGGCGGCCAGGAGGCGATCGCCTTGTCGCGGATGCTCAGCGACGGATTGGGCACCATGGTGCTTTCGTGGGCGTCGTAGACCCGGCCCAGGCCGTGGCAATGGGGGCAGGCACCCTGCGGCGTGTTGGGCGAAAAATCTTCGGCGAACAGCATGTCCTGGCCCGGCGGGTAATGGCCGGCACGCGAATACAGCAGCCGGATCCGGTCCGACAGCTGGGTGACGCTGCCCACGGTGGAGCGGGCGGTGGGCGTGCCGCGTTGCTGCTGCAGCGCGACCGCCGGTGGCAGGCCGTCGATGCGGTCCACCTGCGGCGTGCCGGCCTGGTCGAGCAGGCGGCGCGCGTAGGGTGCGACCGAATCCAGGTAACGGCGCTGGGCCTCCGCGTAGATCGTGCCGAACGCCAGCGATGACTTGCCCGAGCCGGACACACCGGTGAACACCACCAGCCGGTTGCGGGGAATGTCCACGTCCACGTCGCGCAGGTTGTGTTCGCGGGCGCCCCGCACGCTGACCATGCCGGACACGGCGGGGACTTGACGGTGTTCGTGGCCTGTTTTCCTGTTTTTCATGTGCGCGACCGTGCGGTAGCCGGCGCGTGCGTGGTGTCGGGGCGGTGCGGTCGGGGGCTGTAGGAAATCACGCCCCGCAGGGCGGTCTCCCGCCTGTCACCTTGAAGCCGGCGAATACGGCAACATGTCGGAGAAACCTGTTCGGCCACGGCCGCATCCCTTGCGCGCCCCGGCGCCTCTCTTTTTTGCTGCCTTATGAAGACCATCGACGAAATGCTGAACCTGGATTTGCTCACTGCCGAGCAGCACCACGACATCAGCGCCTGGATCGCCCAGGCCGACACTCCCGAAGAAATCCTGAAGATGCCCGCGCCCCTTTGGCAGGCGGTGGAGCGCGCCAGCCAGATCATGGGCGTGGACGCCGACCTGACCCGCCCCGCCTCGCTGGATGCCGGCGACGGCGTGGTGCTCTGACGTGGCCGGTGCCCGCACGCGCCGGCGTCTGGTGCTGCAAATGGCCGTCGCCGCCGTGGCCGGAGTCGGTTCGCTGGCGGCGGTGCCGGCACATGCCGGCTACAACATCTTCACCGGCGAATATTCGGTGCCTCAGGCGGAGTTGCAGGCGCGCATCGAGACCCGCTTTCCCTTGCGGCTGAACTACGCGCAGGTATTCGACGTTCAGGTGACGAAACCGCGCCTCGGGCTGGACGCGGGCAGCAAACGCGCTGGCGTGACGGTCGATTTGCTGGTGCGGAGTCCGCTGCTTGCCCGGCCATTGGCGGGGGTGCTGGTGATCAGCAGCAAGCTGCGCTACGACGCCGGTACGCGGTCGGTGCGGCTGGTGGAACCGAATGCGGACCGGATCGACTTTCAGGGGTTGGCGGCGGACGACGCGAGGCAGTTGCAGGCCATCGGGCAGGTGGTGGCGCAGCAGGCGCTGCAGGATTATCCGCTGCACACCTTTCAGCCGGAGGATTTGCGGTACGGTAATCGGGTTTTTACGCCTGGGGAGATTTTTGTGGCTGACGGGGCGATTGTCGTCAAGCTGGATTGATTAACCTTGGTTGTTATTGCCTTGTGGTTTTCGCGGGTAGTTGATATTTAGCTGCCTTCGGCTTGTTTTTTTCTTCTATTCCCTTCCAGGGTGGAGCCCGCTTACCGCGCGGGGGCGGGTCACTTTCTTTTCTGGAAAAAAAGAAAGTAACCAAAGAAAGTTGCCAGGGATCGGACTACGACAAGAATCGGGCTGTCGCTGCGCTCAGCCTGGGGAATATGTGCGCAGTGTTCTGCCAGGCGACGACATGAGCATGCCTCATGTCACCTCACCGCTCCCAGTCCGGGCCGATGAGCAAGCAGCACAAATGCAATACCCGGCCTTTGGGTACACCACCTGCGGTGGCCTGCGAACAAATGGGAGCGCATTAACGCTGTAAATGGGTGCGGCACTCGATTAATCTTATCGGGCCCCTTAAATGTGGGGGCGGTGCGGTGACATGAGGCGGAGCCAAATCGTCGCCTACATGGGTCTGCGCACATATTTCCCAGGCCGAGCGAAGCAAAGGCCCGATTCTTGTCGTAGTCCGATCCCTGGCAACTTTCTTTGGTTACTTTCTTTTTTGCCAGAAAAGAAAGTGACCCGCCCCCGCGCGGTAAGCGGGCTCCACCCT